>Ga0209700_100360_pt1 | contig 83055 bp, 35 predicted proteins | sample SiratroredBW_FD_187528 | JGI IMG/M metagenome (GOLD analysis project Ga0209700, IMG submission 187528) | Root nodule microbial communities of legume samples collected from California, USA - Siratro red BW (SPAdes) (version 2) | ecosystem: Host-associated > Plants > Roots > Nodule | place: USA... | reverse complement strand
ATATATTATTATTTATAATAAATATATATATATATATATATATATATATATATATATATATAACTATTATTTTTACTACATATAGGATCCCTTAAGGAGATGATGTTTAGTACGATGAAAATTCCTAAAATCAATAGTTGAAATCACTTTATTTATATTAAATTATTATTATTAGTTTGATTTGAAAATAAACGATGGAGGAAATGTATATTAATTTAAACTAAATTATTAATACATATTAAAGTAAAATGTGTTTCATTTCTTCAAAATATGTAAAATTTATAATTCTTCTAAAAGAATTTTCATGTTTACTGTCCTCTAATTTTGAAATGTATTACTTTTAGTCCTTCCAACACTATGTAAAACCACTTTTTTCTTTCTCTTTATATTGTCACAGTCGATATTTTTCAAGATCAGTGGTGCAGGAAGATACGGTTTTTATATAACGATGAAGATATATGATATTATTGATAAAAAAAAAAAGGATAAAATATCTCGAGAAAATTCTAAAAATGAATCTGTCAGGATGAGTAAGTAACTCAATAAGGATTACACTGGTGCTTTCCACAAAATTCATTGTTAAAAAAACTGATTTCCAATTGTTGAAATATATTCATTTTTATAAATATATGTCAACTTGTAAAAATGTTATGAAATAAAACGAAGACTCGTATTAAGAATTTTGTTTTCATCGATTTTACTTCTTTGCCAAACTTATATTCTTTTTAATATAAAACCACAAAAAGATAAGAACAGTTAAAATGAAGAATACTATAGTTCTATACAATCAATAACTATATATTACTTAGTTACTTGTGCGCTTTCAATATTTAAGTTTTACATTTATATTACTTTTCAATCTAAAAATTATATTTTCTATGGTTATATAGTATAGTAAAAATTGTGCTCGTATTATAATAATAATAAAAATAAATAAATAAGTCCAAATTTGATTTTACATTCAATTTTTACATTTTAATATTTTTTACTTTTTCAATATATTTTTCTAATTTTATCTTTTTCCTATTTATGCATATACTTTATTAAGCGTGAAATGATTACTTTTCCACAACAAACAAAGTCAAGAAAATTAAGCTTGTGTCAACCAGAAAAAGTAAATACGCGGTTACATATAGGGGGAGAGAGAAAAGAAAAATCCAAAAGGAACATGTAACATGACTTGGATCAACGTCAATGCAGTGTCTGTCATGTAACATAAGTTGGACTTGGACATTTGAAGTGCAAATTTTTACACCAAAAAATCTATTTACCAAAAAATATACAAAAACCTAATCCTCTAAAATTTATTTATAGAAACAATCCTGTTTTTTTTTTAAAATAGTTCTGATTTAAGCTGCTGGAAAACTGAATCTCTAAACTAGTTATTTTTAAATAATATTTAATAAATAAAAAATAAATTTTATTTACATAAAATTAAGAGTATATTTAACATTTTAAATAATTAATTTTTAAAGTGTAATAGTTTATAGTATAATTATATTAAAAATTATTAATATTTTATAAGTAAAATTAGTATGTGGAAACTTAATTTATGTTTCTTTCTTTTTTATATTTAATCATCTGAATTTTTTAAATATAATATATAGAAATGAAATAATATTATAATGTAAAATTAAATTAAAATGAAATATTATGGTGATTAACTTAATTAAATTGCTTTTATAGATGTTTAAAAGAATTTTTTATTTAAGTTTTGTTAGAGTAGTTTATTAAAAAGGTCTTTTAGAAAAAAAAAATAAGCTAAATAGTTTTTACTTTAATTTCATATAGGTTGAAAGACGTTATTTTACTTAATGAGCAAAATTGTGATTGTTTAATCACTCATATATTGAATTTGTCTTAAACATGGAGTGACTTGTTTAAAAAATATTCATTTAAACCAAGAGTAGATTGTGGTAAAGAATACTTAAACATGATTAGTAAAAAATGGTTATATTTCAAAAGAAAACTTGTATTGTAACTTACAAAATTAATCTGCATAATGAAACTCAATCTGTTGATTGAGAACTAGACATAGTTCAGGCTATCAAACAAACCATTATAAAAATCTCTAAACATTATCTTGTTAAAATTTTATATTTTCACATTTATGTAAACTTAAGAAGGAAATTTTTAAACTAATTTTCTAAGATATTTGAGAGATCATCTAACAAGTATAAAATTATTGTCTAATTGTGTATTATCAAACGATATTTATGAAAAATTAAAAAATAAAAAATAAAACATAATTGAACTCTTCCTAATACCTTTTGATTTATTATTTATAATGAAAATTTTTTCAATGTAATTGAGCATTAGTTTGACGTTCCTAGGTAGGCAGGTGCATGAGATTTAGTTGCAACTTTCCCCTAAATAGGTTCTTTTTTTCTTTGATGATAGTGAGACCTATTATTAGTTTTGTGTGATGGTTACTATAATGAGTGTAGTTATTAGTTTGTTAGCAAGCTTTGATACTTGGTTGAGGATTAACCTAGTTTTATTGGGAATGAACATCATTTGGGAATGTGCAGAACCACAATTACATTTGTGGTTGTTGCGTGCCTCTTTGAGGTTCTTCATCAATTAATTTTTTGATTTTGAATCATTAATGATATCATCGTAATAAACCATATCCTCTTATTTTATCTAAATATATTAGAAATATAATTGTAAATATATGAATTGTTAAACTTTATTTAAATATAATTATTAATGATAACTTATTTATATAACATTTAAATTATAATCCCATTATTTAATGTGGGTACGTAATCATTTACTCAAAGAGATAGTTAGGCATATGATTTGGTGAAATATCCTTCTCAACATAATCCACGAAAAGCTCACAAGTTTTTGCACGTTTTTAATGACTTCCATGTTCAACAAATTACTGTCACAAGAATGTTTCGTGAAGTACTCTCCTCGCAAATGACTCCTATGCGTAAAAACAGGGATTGTAGATTCCTATGTTAGTTTAAAGTTGATTTTGGTATATGATTTTGGTACTTAAAAAGGTAGATGCATGCCTAACGTGAATATAAAACATTTATATAGAAAATAAAGTATTTTAAATCAGGACTATTTACAGACCAAATATCAAGTTTCATATTTAATCAAAATAACTAAAGTTTCTGGACATATTTAGAAGTTTTACCTAAGAGTTAAAAGAATAATTAACGTGATTTTGAAAAAAAAAATACAAAAAACAAAAAGAGTCAGGTTGTATAAACTGTGAAATAGTTATCATAAAAATGGTAATCTTTCCGAATATGAAATATAAATTAAAATCATTTTACGTTTAAGTTACATTTATATAGAAATAAAGCTACTAATTGCTAAAGAATTCCATTTGAAAATAGAAGGACCAAATCATTCTCTTATATAAAATCATTCTGAAATTTCAAATTTCTAGAGAAAAAGTATGAATCTCGAAAGAATTAAAATTCAAAAGGTTATGTTTATATGTTAGGGAATAGGGATACACAGATCAACAAGAGAACACAAGTCTAAGTTTAACATTATAGTTTCTAGAAGGTAAGCTTCTCCTTTCTTCTCCTTCTTTTCTTTGGTCAGAAAGAGTGGAATTAGGTACTGATAGTGATTAATACTATTATATAAGATTAATGACACTTTTTTATGCTAATTTTCAACATTAGTTTGTTCAAAGCCTTAAATCCCACGCCAAATTCTTCTATGATATCTTTAATGCATTCTTTATACAATAATGAAGGAGAGTAATTAGATAAAAAGAAAAACTTAAAATCTTTTAGTAATTTTTCTGTGAAAATTTTTCTTTACCAAAAATAATGTATTACCATTCAATCGCGTCTTTTCCAAAACTGCTATAGACAAAAATGTTATTTATTCTTAATAATTATGGAAAATTAAGAATGAGGATTGAATTTTCTTGAAAAAAATAGTGACTTATAAAATTCAAGGTTGTATTTTATTATGATTATTTGTAGTCATAATTGATTAAAAAGAAAAACAAGAAATGTATAAATTAGGAAAAGTCGTTGAAACACTAAGGATAGAAATTTATTATAAAAGTATACCATGATAAAATTTTGAAAAAGAAGAAGAAAAGACTCAAAATTATGAATTTCTTATAAATTAAAAACAATATAACAAATGAACGCAGAGATAATTATAAAAATATAAAAAAAAAGTTAATAAAAAAACCTAACAAAAAACACCCTACAAAACATATTATGTATTTCTTATAATTCTTTTGTTGAATTTATATTCCACATTTTTTCAATAACTGAAAATTTGTGAGATTGTCACTTGTAGCAGCATACAGTTTACCATGGTGACGTGACTAAAGTATAAATCATCAGTTCAATGGTCATAAAAAGCACTGAGAAAGTAATGAAAACATTATTATTTTTTTAGTTCTGTGATTTTATTTTATTTTTATTCTCAATGACCACATGACTTGAGAAAAATAAAGAACCTAAAACTAATTGAAACATACCCCAATACGAAATAGACCATTAAAATGATTTTGTTCAGCATACTGTTTTATTTTTAATTGTGATAGTTTTTAAAAGTTAATGTATTACCTTGTTACAATTAATTAGTAATGATTGGTTGATGATCTTCCGAAAATCATTTTTCTGCAAAATCTGACAGCATATTCTTTTCATAAAAGTGTTTCACATAAAGCATTTTATCAAATTGATTTGTGTGGACCCTTCATTCCCTAGATAATTAAAAAGAGAAAATCCTAGCATTTTCTACTTATAATTTAACAGCAAACAAACTAGTCCTTAAGAATTTTTAAAATTAGCTTTTATTATTAAATTTTCTTACCCATCACTTTTAGGAATTGATGTATTTATTACTTAATAAGAAGATCCATTTTATAGATTTTATACATCAAGATTTTTAAAGCTGTCGTTCTGATTACTAATAATATTTCCATCAACGGGTTTGGAGGTTTATTTTAAAATTTAAATGATCGAGTAACGTTTTCCTATATAATCAAGGGTCGTTTGGATAATTTTAATAATGTTTTCTTAATTTCTTTTTCGTTGATATTTTTTATTTACAAGAAAAAGTACACATATTATGTAATGCTTGTTTTCTTTTGAATGAGTTTCATCTAATTATAAATAACCAGGGTATATAATAGATTTGTAGAATTTGATAATAACTATTTTAAAATGATATAAATATAGTTTTTTAAATAAGTTGATAGTATAAAGTTTATGATAAAGTATATCTATTTAATTCTTATTTATTTATCTAATAAATTTGCCCTTACATAACATATATTTTAAAAACTTTTAATTTTTGGATTGAATGCAAGTACTATCTATGTCATTGTAAAACCGTTACTAATAGCATTTCATTCGGATTTCCTTTTTTATTTTTGAGACCATTGCTTTCGTTGAGACATAAGCTCAAAGTTATTATTGCTAGTCCTAGAAATTATACATGAATGTGTGTCTTTTTCTTTAATTAATCTATTAATTTTTCTTTTCGTCATATACATATACACCTTTTATTTAAAATCAATGTTTTATGATGAAAACACGTTAATATATATTTAAAATCCTACTAATTGATTCTAAATTATCTAAACGCATGATTATGCTTGTTTTGCACGGAAGAATAATGTACACATTTGGTCTTAGTTTAGATTAAGCCTTAATCAAATAATAAAATAATACGTTATTTGCATGTTTTAAACTTGGCGAGAAAATTATAACGTACACGGATCCACCAACCTCCTTCTCTTACTATTCTTGGCATCTTCGACTATTACTCTTAATTGGAGCATATTCTTCAAATCCAAGTTTAAAGCGCGTTAAACACCCCACAATGCAAAGATTACAAATATTGTTAACTTATGCCTTCACATATATATTTGTAGTTTTCAAATAAAGGCACAAAACCAGTGGCATACGCTTCATCCTTCTTTATTTCAAATATTGTCCTCTTCATATGTATTTTATTCACAATTCTTCTAATTAAAATAATTGTATTTCATTGGGACAAATATATTTTGTTGAAAATATATATATATATATATATGCTCTCAATTTATTATTTTTTAATATTTTTTAGTTACACAATTACAAGTAAAGAGAGATTAATATTTTAATTTTGTGATAAATTAAGCTCATATAAATGATTTAACGATAGGATTTTGATTGATACCATAAAGAAAAGAGTTGTTTAAATGAGAAAAAATAATGGTAAATGAATTATTAATAAAAACTGAGAAAAACACATTATACAACACATTATACAACTAGAGATGACAAGTAGTTATATTGTGTGATTTGTAGTCTAATATATTTGTATACCTGCATCAATCTATTTTTATCATATGCTCAATACTAAATGACTAAGAGGATCTGAAGGGGAAAACTTTGGGGAGACAAACAAGAATGAGACAAGAGTCAACCTATATAAGGGAATGACACTACCTTTAACCCAAAACCTTAAGACATTGAGTTTGTGGGTCTTCTTTCTTATATGTTGCTCAACTTTCTCATTTTTACTCAATGTGGGACTTAGACTCACACTTGGATACCTAACAAATCTCCCCCTCAAGTGAGAGTCCCTTCCACATTGGTACACTCCCCTTCAAACACGAGTACCTCCCTCAAGTGAGAGTCCCTTCCACATTGGTACACTCCCCCTCAAACACGAGTACCTCACAAACTCCCCACTTGTACAACTGTTCACACACTTATACGGGACACGCTTGCCTAAAACCTCCGTCAGGAAGTCTTTCGATACAGGGGTCAAATTGTACTCGTCCAAGCCGCAAACCATCGACTCTGATACCACTCGATAGGAAAGGCACAATTATGCACAGTTACTCAACAGAATAATTACTCAAAAATATGCTTGAGAAATAAAACCTTTCCCACTTGAAAGATCCAAGAGAAGCTTAATCTATGACAATCCAAAAATTCAGAGAGTCTAAAAATAAATAATGTGCAAGAAAGAAGAGCATACCAAACTTTTAACGTGGAAACCCCAAATGAGAAGGACAAAAACCACGGGACCTAATCTAGAAAAAATCTCCACTATAATATCAAATAGTACAGAGTATAGAGAATCACTTTTGAAAAGTAATCTTAATTCTACTCACAAATAAATAGTGAAAAAAGCTCAACAGACAAATAAAGCGTATTCAAACAGTGAGATAAATAAAATTCTAAAAATACCATATTGATGTTGGTGGTGAAAGGAGAAGAGGATGAAATTTCACAAAAAAACAGAGCACAAATGAGTACTCAAACAATTGCTCAAAGTAAACAGAAACTCTAAGACAAAGATGACATAATTTGTTTCTGCTTTTTTTTCTTATGTGGAGTGTAAAACTTTGCAGAGTCACTTTAGATTATTCACTTAAAACCTATTGGACTGTCTTAATATTTTATTATTTTAAAATAAAATATTGTTGGACCTAACTTGAGGAGGACTCAACTAAATTGGACATAGCGGATACCAAGATGAAAGGGCATCCAATATTAATACCGGCAACCAATGCAAAATGCAAATTGAGGGCTATAGAAAATACAGAGTGGAAATTGAAATGAAGTTAACAACACCAAAGAGTGATGAAAACAAGTTTTGTTATCCTTTAGTAAAGTCTATGAATGGTTGCTTTTTAGGTTTTACTAGTTGTAGTGGGCGACTTGTGGAAAACATAATGTTAGCTTTTGTGATCCCGTCCTTTGGTTCTATGGTCTTTTGAAGTCGTTAAAGAAAAGAAGTATGCTAAATGTTATATTATTTACTGAGTAATTAATAGCACAACAATGTCTCATAATATTTAGTATATGTGATGTGTTAAGTCATCGATAAAGTTTGTGTGTAAATGATTTTTTTTAAGAAAAATAGAGTAAATGATACTCCATAAAACCTATTATTGATGGTATAATTCCTTAGACAAGCATGACAATGGTTATAAAAAATTATGTAACACGTTATCTTATTTTTTAAAAACATTCATTACAACCTTCACCATAATTCCTGCCTGTAATGTTATTATTATGCTAAAAAGCAACTTAAAGGTGCCTTCGATATCATTTTTAGTGAAGTGTATCAAATGCATGATATTATATATCATTCATTTTTGTTTACTAGATTAAACATCATCGAAAGCTGAATTGTCTTCCAAATTCAAAAGAAGTTAGTTATGCATGAAAAGAGAACAAAAAGTCCTTATCCTTATTATATGCATGAGAATTAAAACATTTCACCCAAGTTGAGCATGGAAGAAGAAGCATAAAACATTAAGTTAGATAGGGTAGATTTTCTACACTCTTAATCCCCATTTAAAAGAGTAAATTCAAAATGTTTAAGAGAAGAAAACATAAAATATGAAAGTACAAAATTGTTTTATTATGCAAAGTACAAAATTGTTTTATTATTTACAAAATACAAAATTGTCAATGAGTTACAATTTGTTAAGCACGATTCCACATAAATTAAGCATGAATGCATAATACTACAAGTGAAGTTAAGTTTAGAGTTTAGGGTAACCTTAGAAAGATAATCCAGAGTATATCATAAGTCTTCAAAAAATATAACTCCAACTTTTTATTTTGTTATATATAAAATATAAAATTCAGAAAGACAACTTTGACTTTATTATTTATATAATAAAAAATTGTCTTATCTCTTTATAAGAGTTACAAATTTTTATAATTTTATTCCAATATTTTGTAACTGTTTTTGGGTTTGTTCTGTGATAACAAATGACAAATAATTTGTGAATGATATTTAAAGTAACCGACCAAACCCTAAACTCAGTCACTCTAAATCTTCCTTCCCACAAAATGATATTTTGAGGCGTAGCATGATAATACTACACACTCTTTCCACTAAGAAGACCAGTTATTTTCTGCAGTTAAATAAATGAAACCGGGACAAAACAACACAAAAAGGAAAGACCATGGAATATAATTTGATTATACTTGTAAAGCAATTCACCCTTTATATTTATTTATATACATTGTAGACTTAGAGAAAACCCATCTACTAATTAGGAGTCTAAATCCCACTATCGCACCATTTCATATATATACACAAACCAGGTAGCCCCACCACAAACTTGAAAACTCATTACTACTTGAAGAAAGCAAAACCGTGGGGAAAAACCTTATAATTTATACAGAATTTCATAAAAAGAACAAATACTACAACAATCTCATCCGCTTTAATTACAAATATACCCACCCCCGAAAACATGCAAACAAACCAAAGAGATGAAGATCAAGTACTAATAAAACAGGGAATAAAATGACCTGGTAAAAATATTAAATGGAATAATAATTAAGAACTAATCATATTGTTTAATTAGCGTTGAAAGATCAAAAGGGACGCAAATTCCGACCAAGCCCATTGACATTGGTGAAAAGTCCAACCAATTCTGGTCTGTAAGGCAAGAAAGACTTTCTCTTGTTCTGTTCCGCATGATACTCCGTTCCAACGGTTCCGTTCTGAGGTTTCACTTTGTTCGTCGGAATCTGAAACACCACTTGCTGTTGTTTTTGTTGTTGTTTATCTTTTCCCTCACTGTGGCTTCTCAGAAGCAAATCCCGAAGCCTCCACCGTTTCGATGCGGACCCCGTCGAGTTGCTCTTTTTCCGTTCCCTTCCAACGGAGTTCGGAGTCCACACACAGTACGCGCCTTCCGCCACCCCCTCCAGGTCAACGCTCTCGTCCGTTGACGACGAGCACGACGCCGTTTCACCCTCCTCGAACATTAGCTTCCTTAGAGGGAGACGACGCCGTCTCACTGTCCCCTCTGGAGTTGCAGCGGTACCACTAGTAGTATTCGGAACACTCAAAACGTCGTCGTGTGAGGGAACGCCGAAGATTGGGTACATGGGCTTGATCTGGCCGTTGTAGAAAATGTCGTCCGCTGAAACCGGAGAAGCCAAGTCTTGGGAAACGAACGCGAACTCGAACTCGAAACTGTTGTCCTCGTCGTCGTCGTTTCGGACCCCGGACTCGTCGTTTTGCACGGTGAAGTCGTTGTCGTCGTCGTTTTCCCACGCCGGAAAGAGCGCGTCTTCGTCGGAATGAGGGTCGCGGCGGAGCTCCTCGATTACCCTGGCGGCGATCTCCGCGAGTGTCTCCGAGGAGTAGCTGCTGAAACTGGGAGACGGGGACGGCTTTTCATGATGAGAAGAAGCTTCTTCCACCTCCTGCTGCTGCCGCTGCTGATGCTGCATCGTTTCTCTCTTTCCACTTTAGAAATGCGATTCCGTTCACTTTTCTTTCGCACCAATTGAGAAAAAGAAAAAGACAAAGCGATATACAGCGAGAAAGAGGAAAAAGGGTTTGATATTGGTGAAATGAAGGAAAGCGTGTTGGGTGGTTCGGGTGTGGGATATATAGGACGCGATTGTGGTGCTGCTGCAGACAAGATTTTTCTTTTCTTTTTCTTTTTCTAAATATATAGCCTTTTTCTTTTTGTATTCATTGATTTTTCAATTATTGTATCATCTACAATTTTCTTCTACTCTAGAATTATTTGTGTATTTTACTTTTTAATAAATGTTAATATAAATACCCGCTTAAAGGAGCTTAAAGGAGAGGGAAAGGTAAAGTTTGGTACGTGTGAGCCCAATAAATCGGCTACTTCTATCACTAAACTTCTTTCATATATTTTTGGGAGGTTGTTGTTTCATTGACACGTATCACGTGTTCCGATGGTGACGCGTGGTGTGACACGTGTAGGCATGTGGGTAAGGTGCAGTGAAGAGGTATTTGGGTAAAAAAGTGGAAGCGTGAAAATTGAAGGGAAGGGTTTGGGATGGAAAAGGAAAAAGTGGGAACGGCGGTGGGATGAAGTAATGATTTGGAGGGAGGTGGTTGATGATGATTGATTAAGGATTGAGGAAGGATATGGACCCACACATGATTGGGATTTATGTATTAGTTTATGAGAAGAGGTTAATGGCTGGCTATGGGTAGAAGGACGGTGAGAGGGTATGTAACGTAACTAATACAGCAATTGTTTCTTGAAGGTGCAAAGCAAAAGGCATTGTCGTCACGGATTCTGAGCAGCAGAGGGAGGGTACCTAGACGTGTGATGAAGAGGTTTGTTTGGAGTCACTGTTTTGGTGGCACATGATGAGCTGATGATAAAGAACAACGTGTGTGGAAGGTAAAACACCACCAATCCTACCCTCTTCAGACAAATTGCAACCTAAACCACCATCACATTCACAATCAATTTTCTCCCCTTTCAGGGAAAAAGACAACTTCTATGCTCACCGTCACAGCCTTTCCTCTTCAACAATCAGTTTTTTCCGATTAAACATTTTCTCCATCACAATTTATTATATTTTATAATAAAAACTAAAAATTATGAAATATATTATATCAATTGACATTTCAATACATAACCGTATATGCATCCTTTTGGCGGGTGGAAAGAAAGGAAGCATCTAATGCGAAAAAGACTACTTTGTCTAGTACCCTAACTAGTGAAGTGAGGTTGGTTCTCAAAATAAATTTTAATATGAAATAGACATCACTGTGCAGTGCTCATTCTGTTTCTTGCAAGCTGAAGCTTGAGTTTTAAAAGCTCATTACAAAACCTGAAAACGATCACACACTTTTTTTTTTTTTCGAATGCGATACCATTAAAAATTTGGAGACCTTTATTTTTAAATGTGAAAACACTAGGTTTGGCATTTATAAATTATATGCAATTAGCTTGCTAGCTTGTTCCACAAGCAAAACCCAAGGTCAACTAATAGAGACCGCAGTGAGATCTCCGAACAGAAAAAAAAAATTAACATATGTTTCTGGAAGAGATTTAAAAGTAATAATATATTCGATTTTGTGCGCAATCAACAGCAAGCAAATGTTGGTGTTTCGTCATGTGAAGAAGGAGGGCGAAGTTGACGAACACAACCGCTTTGTTCACATGTAGTTTCATAGGAATCATTCAAAAGCATCATAATTATCTTGTTTAAGCTTCTAATTAACGTGTGAAAGACAAAACAACAAAAGTGGCTACTTAGCCCAGAATCAAAAGATCATTCGAATAGGGTTATTATGAGAGGTCGCCGTGGATGGCACAAACCAGTGCTGTGTGATGTTCACCACCCACATGGCTAGGTTTTGTCACTTGATGACGTGGCATGACCTCATTGGTTGACAATTTCCATCATTTTCTATGTGATGTCATTTGTACTGTCAGGGTGATATCAACCGTGTAAGCATTCCAGCAATCTTCTAACCATGATTCTGGATAGAAAAATCACTTTTTTCCACAGCATGAATTATCTCCTACTCTGAGTATTTCTTAATGTATATATTCAACATCTTGCTTTTGTCATAACTATAAAATATTTCTGATTTTTAAACGAGATACTAAACATATCTAATATGCATATTCTAATTTATCTACAACAACTATAAAGTTATGTTAAATTCATCTGGTCCATATAATAATTGCATCCAGGTTCGGATGGTTATAACTCTAGAAACCAACATCAATTTTTATTGTTTCTTGAATCCCTTTGGGAAAAAGAATGAAAAAAGAAAATAGCTATAACTTCAATCTTTAAAAACATGTTTATCTCCAACCATACTCTTTGTTAAGTCTCATATCTAAAGCAAGAATTTACAGATCATAAATGGAGGTTTTGGAGGTTGAATGAGCTGTAAAATAAAAAGGGCAAAATGGTATTTTTTGAAATAGGGGTGTAAGAGGAAAATGTGGAGGTGTATCCAAATAGATGAAAAAGATCAATTTTAAAACGATGGAGAACATGGTACAGAATGAATTATGATTGTAGGGATTAATAAATATGGCTGAGAAAAGCACGTGGCAAAATATATGCTTTGTTTATCTGAATTGAATTGGTAAGTGTTATGATTAATCAATCCGAAGGTTTGGTAACAACTTGCATAAAATAGATCCTTGATGTAAAGAATAATAAAAACTCTTAACTCATTCTTGATCATTCATTGCATTTTTATTGCTATAGTTTATTACATGATGGCATGGCATAGATTAAACTTTGTCAGTAAGTAAAGGGCACCGATAATTAATGCCAAACAACATATAGCGTGATCTGTTTTACTAGCTTCCTATCATTCAAAATAATTAGTATTTTGTGTGATCGATTTCATCCCTTTTCATCATTTTGAGCTTGACCACTTTGCAATTGTTTTTCCTATAGAGGTTATGAATATAGATCGAAGTTGGATCGCATTGCAGTAATCAAATATTTGAGATTTCAAAGTTTATGCCCAAGAGATCCAAATCGAACTGATAACACAAAAAAATTACTAAGTGTCGAGAAAGAGATGAATTCGGGTCAAGGGTTCCTATATTTTTGAATTAGAAGAAAATTAACAGTTTTCAAGTGTGATACAACCGATCAAAACAAAATTGTTAACAATGGCACTGAAATTTTGAAAATTAAAAAGAAATTATTGGATAAAACATTGCATAAAATTGTATTATTGTGACTATAGAGATTGACTTGCAATTTTTATACTTTGATGGGCCCAATGGTTTGGGCTTTCAACATAAAGAGAGGTAAATTCATGGTATTTTCTCAAAAATGATTACCTTCTTCAGATTGGAGGGTGGTTTGATGGAAATATCAAAGTGCATGAGATTCTACTTTTATAGGTCGATGTTGAGATTTTTTTCCTTTAGTTTTTTTCCTTTGAAGGTTGTTTAATAGAGTAAGTTGTGCGTCAAGTTTTTAATTGAGAAATATCTTCATGCACATAGATTGTGAACCATCATTATTGACAATTAATTGATATACATAATTTCTACAATTAAATTAAAAGAAATTTAATTTATCACAGGCATGGATTGTCTAGTATACCGTTAAACTTTTTCTAAAAAAAATAGTGTAAATAGCACTACAAGAAAATCATTAAATAATAATTAAATTTGAAACAAAAAATAATTAGTTATTATATAAATTAATTTCGACACTATTTTATAATCCAAAAAATTATTGACACTTAAAATAATTTCTAATATTAATAAAAAATTATAATGTAATTAAATATTATATTTTTCCTAGTTAATGATAAAAAAATAATTATTTATTTAAAGATAATTTTTAGTCTCTTGTTAAGATATAATTAGAAACATTATTTTAGGTTACTTTTAATCTATTTTGGAGAATAATTTTTAGTCAATAAAATTTAAAAAATTAAAAATTAATTTTTTAGTTTCTAATTATTATATTATTAGATATTTAAATTTTTAGTCACTATTATCTAGAGTCACACACTATTATCTAGAGTCACATACTGATTTTTTAGTAACTAAACTGTATAAAATTAATTTTTAATTATTAATTTATAAATATTTTAAATTAATATCAATAAATTTACTAATTTATTAGTTTCAGTATAATATTGAATAGTTAATATCAAATTAAAAATAAAATTTTAAAATAATAATTAACTTTTTAATTTTATTTAAACATAAACTTAAATTCATAATAATAAATTCAAAATATTATTTAATTAAAAATTTTATGAATTAAATTTGAATTCAAATCTCGTTTATGTGCATCCTCGTGTGAAGCTTAATCTTTTACATCCTGTGTGAAGCTCAGTCTTTTGCATCTTTGGGTAAATCTCGTGAACCTCTGCATCTTCAGTATCAAGCTTTGTGAGTCTTCAAATGTTAGATTAAAATAGTGCGAGCGATTATGCTTAGTATTCTTACACATTGTACAATACGGTGTAAACTATACATCATTGTTGCGTGAATTTTATTTACAAGATTCTATTTCTTAATTTTTACTGGAGTAAGGCACTAAGAATAAGATGATGCGTATGATCATTCATATACTCAAACAATAATGATTTACATGTATATTTTATTTTATTTTTCAGAAAAGATAATGCATGCGGTCATATAAATATTTGATATTACTTAAGCGTAAAATTAATAATACACAAATTAGTAATAATTCAATTCATCTCCTCTTAAATTAAATTTTTTTCTTTTTTAACATTATTAATACATAAATTCTTTCAACATTTTCCAAAATTATCTATTAACATATATCCCCTAAACATATGCATCCTCTTCCCACACTTCTACATTATCTTTTATCTTCTTTCAATCAAAAGTACTGAATAACTGGCAGATGTTTTCACTAAAGCTCTGGATCCATTGACGTTTGATTCTGTTATTCGTAAGCTCGGAATGATGAGTTCTCATCTTCCGGTTTTAGAGAAAGATGATAGAGACATCGGCACAATGCCGAACTATGATATCTTCATCTCTAACACAATCATTTCTGACACAATGCCAAACTATTATTTTGGGTTATTAATTTTGAGCTTTTTTTTTTTAAACGACTCATTCACTTTTCTCTGTTTATAAAAGAAGCTTGGTTATAGTCTAAACTTCACTTTTACAATTATATTAAACATATTTTTCATACATTGTTCATCGTCTCCAAAAACGTAAACATGCACGTTATTTAATGAAGTATTTCCACTTCAACATTACACGTCACCAGACCATGGAATTGCATTATTATCTTCATTAATAACATTATTAGGTCTCTCACTCTCATACATTGGGTTGAGAATGACTATCCATTTTCCTTGTCATTTCTAAATACACAAATAAAAAAACAAACACATTAGGAAAGAAATATGCAATAATTGAATCTAGAAATGCATTTTAAAAATCTCAAACATGGAATGACATTTTAGAAGGCTCAATCTAAAAATCCATTTCGAAAACTATCCAGATTATTAAAACATAAGTACTACATAACATAAGTACTACATACACTTTGAGAAAGCTTAATCTATAATACATATTCAAATTATGAAAATGGTAAAGGCTTTCCAAATTATTCCATTTGAAACTTTCAATTTAATTTGTGAATTGGATTGACAAAATTGAATCTTATACCAATTACTCAATCCAGAACATCTCATGCTAATTCAAAAGTATAAGTTGTACGAAATCACAATACGGAAAGGAAACTTACCTCTTACACAATGATGGAACATGATAGTAGTAATACTATTTGGAGGAAAATAAACAATAGTTGTCGAAAATGGGTCATATAGGAGGAGGCATCAACCTAGTGTATAAAGAGATACCTATGATATGGAAAAAATGTAGAAAAGGCAGAGTTTAATATTGTATTTATAAAAAAAAAAAAAAAAAGAGTTTTTTTTTTTTTTTCACCATGGAGTGCATGAAGAATTTACGTGGGTATAAGAAGTAGGGGTCGTAATTGGATAACCAATCACACAATTTAATTCGGGCTTCTTCATCGGATAATCCCACCAACATATGCCAAATTTTCGATTGCTTCCTACACCTCCATATCTTCCTGCACCTCCATAGTCCACCCAAATTTACCATTTAACCCTTTTTATAATATTTTATATTCCATAATATCCTTCACCTTCATTTAACCCTTAACACCCTTTCTTCCTCCACTTTGTCACTGCAATCCATTCAAACTCTACCAACGGCAGCTACATTTCCACTACAGAGCTCATACTCCTCCTCCACTGTAACTCCTGCTTAACTTTCACTGTACTTGCACTTGATTACTGGCATTGTTTCTCTATTTACATTCTGCACTTCATTAACGGAACACTTAACGGAACACACGTTCCGCAACATTCCTAACCTCCACTTACACCATGTGACACCCATTCAAGCAATTGAAAGTAAGGTAAGTATCATTGTGAGTTTAATTTTGCATTATAGAGGTAGTTGTGGTGGATTAGTGGCGGAGGACGCCAGTGGTAACGTGTTTTTTTAGTGTTAAACTATTTTGCGGTTTATACAAATCATAAGTCATTTAAAATTTTGAGTGACTTACGGTTTGTACAAATCGCAAAACAGTAGAACATTTTGTCTGTCTTGCGGTTTGTACAAACTGCAAGTCATCCGCAAACAAAAAATTGCTCTATGATTTGTACAAGCTGTAAGCAGTTGAAAAAATTCAATTGCTTATGGTTTGTAAAAACCAAATTGTTTGGTTTGTTCTACGGTTTCTAGGGATCGTAAACCATCACAACTTACAATTTGTATAATCCGTAGAGTTCTCTTATACACCTATTCACTTACTGGTTGTATAAACCGTAAGCTCTTATGAATGTTAACTTAACTATAGTTTATATAATCCATAAGAATTATAAATCTTGAATTTAAACTTACGCCTTACAAAAACTGTAAGTATACAATTCTTACGGTTTCTACAATTTGTAAAAAACACAAAAATGAATAACAATACCTCAACAACGATAACACTGCTTGTTTTTCAGCCATCCACTCCAACTGATGGCCACCTAAAGCTCCTTCAACCCGCCACTCCAACACCGTTAGCATCTCCTACCACTGCGATACCTTCCACTGCTGTTCAGAACTACATTGCACCTCTTTTGAAAACCCTATTTTATAACAGTAAGGATAATTAAGTAATTTACTTGTGTTTATTGTTGGAATTTTAGAAATTATGGAGGTGCAGGAAGAAGCAGTCCAAATTTTACCCCTCAATTTGAACCTGTAATTCCAAAATTTTTAAAATAATTATTTTATTCTTCTTTAAAATGATTTTTGGATTACTTCTTCTACTTTTTTTTTAAATACATTTTCTGAATTCATAAAATGCATTATATAACACGTTTTATAGGATATGATAAGATTTTAAAACAAGACTTTTAAAATAAAATTTCTGTAACGCATAAAATATATTTCAAAAACAATTTTTCAGAACAAAATTTTTGAAAATTTTCATAATAAGTTTTTCAAAATATATTAAATGTATTAAAAAAGTTTTTCAAAACGAGATTTTTATTGCTCTTCCTCCTTCTAGTGCTATTGTAATAGTGACGGGAGTATCACAGCAACAATAAAGGGTACAGTGAGAGAAGAGGAGAGGAGACAATTTGGTTAGTATAAAAGATATATATATATATATAAAAAAAAAAAACTAATTTGTTATATAAAATAGAAGGAAAAAAATCCTTAATATAATCAATCAGTTTATCAACTTAAAATTGAAAACAAGCCTTGAAAATCTTTAATATAAAATGAATGTCTGTTTTTTGTTCTTGAATGATTCATATCGAAGCAAGCATGGATTTGATACACAGTTTTCGTCAATTTATAGCATTTCATCCCTAAATCCTATCCAACAAAACCATCAAGGGATATAAATGGAACCAATCCAAAACATATCACCATATGTTATTGATCGGTTAATATGAACTACTTTAATTAATTGATGATTAACTAACAATAATTAATTATCTATTAATATGTATCCCTTAAGTATATGTATCCTCTTCACACACTTTTTCATTATGTTCATAAATAACATTATTCATAAATAACATTATTAAGTCATCCCCACTCTTACTTTCATATTGATACCGAGGTAGTTGTTCTCTCACATACATTGAGTTGAGAATTAGCATCCATTGTCATTGTCATGTTTATGTACACAAATAAAAAAACAAACAAATTAGGAAAACAATATATAATAATTGAATCTAGAAATTTATTTTGAAAATCTAAAACATGGAATAACATTTTAGAAAGCTCAATCTAAAAATCAAATTTGAAAATCTCTATCCAGATTATTAAAATATAAGTACTACATACACTTTGAGAAAGCTTAATTTGGAATACATTTTCAAATTATGAAAACGGTAAAGGTTTTCCAAATTATTCGATTTGAAACTTTCAATCAAATCTGTGAATTGATTGATCATAATGTATTTTTGGATTGACAAATTTGAATCTTATACCAATTACTCAATCCAGAACATCTCATGCTAATTCAAAAGTATAAGTTGCACCAAATCACAATACGAAAAGAAAACTTACCTCTTACACAATGATGGAACATGATGGTAGTAATACTAATTGGAGGAAAAGAAACCATAGTGGTCGAAAATGGGTCATATAGGCGGAGGCATCAACCTAGTGTATAAAGAGATACCTATTATAAAAAAAATGTAGAAAGAAAAGGACTAAATATTGTATTTATAAAAAGAAAAAAAGGATCTTTTGATTTTTTTTTTACCCACCACGGAGTGCATGAAGAATTACGTGGGTATAAGAAGTTGGATTGGATAACTGACCACACAATTAAATTCGGGCTTCTTCATCGGATAATCTCACCAACATATGGCAATTTCTTCCTGCACCCTTAATTTGCACCTCCAAATTTTTAAAATAATTATTTTACCTTTCTTTAAAATGACTTTTGAATTAATTGAAAATTTTTATAAAATACATTTTCTAAAATTCATAAAATATGTTCTCCAACACCTTTTTTAGAATAGGATAGGATTTCTAGAACAAGATTGTAAGGACTGCTTCTTCCTGCACCTCCATATCATCTTCCTGCACCTCCATAATTTTCAAAATTCCAATAATAGACATGGGTAAATTACAAAATTATCCCTGTTGTTATAAAAGAAGGTTTTCCATGAAAGGGGTGTGGTGCATTTTCTGAACAGCGGTGGAAGGTGTCGCAGAGGTTCCTACAGTGTTGGAGTGTGGGGGTTGAAGGCACTTTGGGTGGCCGTCGGTGGTTGTGGGTGGCTGAAAAACAACCACCGTCGTCTTCGTCGAGGTATCTGTTATTCATTTTTTCTGATTTCCACGGATTGTAGAAACCGTAGAAGTTTAATATTTACGAATTCTGTAAGCTGTAAGTTTAAAAACAAGATTTATGCCTCTTACGGATTACACAAACTGTAGTTATTTTAACATTCGTAAGAGCTTACGGTTTGTACAAACTGTAAGTGCATAGGTGTATAAGAGAACTCTACAGTTTGTAGAAACCGTAAAAATAATAGACATTACGGTTTGTAAAAACCGTAGAAGCATTTGCATTTTTTTTACTGCTTACGGCTTCTACAAACCGTAGAACTTTTTTTGTCTACGGTTTGTAGAAGCCGTAAGAAGTGAAAAAAATGCAAATGCTTCTACGGTTTCCACAAACTGTAGAACATTTTTTTTTGTTCTGCGGTTTGTACAAACCGTAGAACAGTACATTTTTTTTTTCTTCTGTGGCTTGTATAACCACAGAATAGAAAAAAAATTTCTACTGTTTTACGGTTTGCGCAGAAGAAAAATTTGAATTACCTACGGTTTCTACAAACCGTAGAACAGTTTGACAGTGAAAAAAAATTGGACCACCACCGTCCTCCGCCACCAATCCACCACAACTACCTCTACAATCTAAAATTAAACTTACAATGATGCTTACCTTCCTTTCAATTGCTTGAATGGGTGCCAAAATGATAAAAGTTGAAGTTTGTGGGTTACGGTTTTCACGAACCGTGAATGGAGAACAATGATAGAGAACCAAGCCAACAACCAAGCAACTAAGGTGCACTCAATATAGATCTACATCGACAAACTGGGATACAAGCACTGAGAGTGGAGGTGGAGGTGGAGGGGGAGGTGCAGCTGCCGTCAAATGGGGTGTAGTGGCATGGGAACGGGGTGCAGGCAAAGTTGAAGAAGAAAGAATGTGAAGGGTGGTGGAGAGTATTGTGGAATATGAAATGTTTTAAAAAAGGTTAAATGGTAAATTTGCCTAAACTATGAAGGTGTAGGAAGATGATATGGAGGTGCAGGAAGAAGCAGTCGATTGTAAGGCGTAAAATACATTTCAAAATTTTTTGAACAAGCCATTTAAAGCAATTGCTTCTTGCACCCCACATTAACTTCGTACATCCCACCATGTTTTTTTGGAAAATGCCGGTCTTACTCTTGAATTATTGAAAGGGAGGATTATGAGTTCTGTGGGGGCGCGGTCCATGATGGTGCGGTGCATACTTCTTCAGCAAGGATTTTTGAATGTATGAGTGGGTGCAGATGTGGGGGAAGTGTTTTTCAGAAATCAAGTTTTTTTTTGTTACGAAAAACATTTCCAGAATAAAAAAAATGATTTTAGGAAAAGGTTTTTTGAAACATGTTTTCGAAAAATGATTTTCGAAAATGATTTTTTCATTTTGAAATTTATTTTCAAGAAACATATTCTGGAAAGCTCTTTCTGTAAATCATTTTTTATTTCGAAAAACCTTTTTCGACAATATGTTCTGGATGATGTTTTCTGAAACTACGGTGAAATCTGAAAAAAAAATTTGCTCCTCCGCCACTCTTCCATCAACGACGCCTCCTCCGCAACACCTCCTATAATGAAAACCGGTGCTTATCAAATAAACTCTAATCTTATTTTATCTTCACTAACAAGGGCATGAAAGTCCTTTCACATATTTGATGGGTGTAGGAAACCAATGTTGGATTGCAAGAAGAGTTCTCTAGAAAATCTTTCTAAACCACATTAAATGTGTGTCCAAGAGAGTTTTTCAAAAAGGAGATTTTTTTTGACTCTTCCTTTTTTTTGCCTGAAGTGTAGAGTTATTGTGATAGCCATGATCATAGAAACGATGACAACAACAGTAGATGGTACAGTGGAAGAAGAGTAGACGAGACAATTTTGTTATTTCATCCTAATTATGGAGGTGCAAGTTTAAAAGTATTTGGGTGCAGGAATTAATGGCACCAAGATATATGTATATTTTGGATATAAGGAAAAAAAAAATTCTTAACATAATCAACCAGTTTATCAACTTAAAAGTGAAAACAAGCTTGAAAATCTTTAATATAAAATTAATGTCTGTTTTTTTGTTCTTGAATGATTCATATGGAAGCAAGCATGGATTTGATACATAGTTTTGTCAATTTTATAACATTTCATCCCTAAATCCTATCCAACAAAACAATTGGATATAAATGGAACCAATCCAAAACATATCACCATATGTTATTGATTGGTTAATATGAACTACTTTAATTAATTGATGATTAACTAACAATAATTAATTATATAGTTAAATATTTATTGTTTTTCATCTATTTATCCTTTTTTTTTTCTTGTGGGCTAAAACAGAGGGAAGAAAACCATCTTTGCTAGATAAGGATACACGAGAGCATAAAAAGGAAACCATGGTCTGCAATGGAATTTACGGAACCTTGACCTGACAAAATTTAATTTTTCAGTTAAAAAAAGAAAATTTTTAAAAAGAACATTGAGCACACAGATATGACAAGGAAATAGTGAAAGGAAATAGTGAAAGATGAAACCTATAATGTAATGTGAGACGTGGAACTTGTCATGGAACATTTAATCTGAAACTATAATATTATAGAATCCAACAACATAATACAATTAGTTGAGACTCATTATTTTTCTTAATAATCATAAAAGATTTTTTAATGACAATGTTGCCTTTAAAAAAATTGAGTGATTGCTTGGATGTCAGAAAGATAATTTCTCCTCTTAATTAAGCTATCAGTGTTAAAACACCACAGTAAACTATAATAATATCCTAAATTTTTGCAAAATTATATATGTGGTAACTAAATTAGGCAATTACTTCCTCCACCCCCATTTTTAACCTACACTCTTCCAATTGAATGAGATGATCAAGCTGCTCTTTTCATTTTTCCTCACTAAATTTTATTACTGTTTTTGGAGAAATTTCTTTTTCTAAAATATAAATATTTACTAAAAATTTTGTTCTAAAAACACTTGTTTCAGAATGTATATTATATATTTTAAAAAAATTATTTTGAAAATCTTGTTTGAAAATTTTATTCTAATCTGAAAAGTATATTTTAAGATGTATTTTAAAAAATTGTGGGATGCAGATTCAATGTAGTTCAGATCCAAGAAGTGCAGAAGCAATTGCCACAAGATTCGAAAGAACAATTTGATTTGAAAGACAGTGGCCATCATAACCTACTGAAGGCATTCATGGATGACATCATTTCGACTGAAACTACTAAGAAAAAACCATTCCTTCTCCTATGCCTGTCTATGCGACATCAACCTTAGAGTCGAAAAGTAGAAACTACAAAAGAAAGACAAAAAAAAAGCAGGGTCAACCATGTCACACTGCTCTAAAAGCAGTTTTGGTGTCCTCTATGTAGGTTTCGTCATCAGCTCTAGAACTCATGTGTAGTTGCTAAGCTATTCTTTGACCTTTGTTTCTTCTGAAAGAAAGAACAAATTTACCCAGTTAGATTACTGTAAACATAGAATACAAAGTCAAAGGAAAATAAGAGTAACACAGTGACGAAAACAATTGACTCAACAAAAATCCACTTCACTAACAAAAATAATATTTTTTTAGTGTATAATACAATGGAAAAAAGTACTCTTTCATAACATTCTTAGACTGACGATGCCACTAAAATTTTTTATTTCTTAAATTCAGTTGCCACTTCTCCCAAAGGGTTGGAAGTCCAGGTAAAGTAATATTATTTTGGTACCTACTTTTTCTTTGACAAGTTCCAACCACTTAAATTAATGCTAATTTAATGAGACCTCTGTTGCCCACAGAAACTAATTCCATTTAGGGAATTTTCAGAATAATTAATGCACAAGGGAAAAGAACAATTAACTGTAGACTATACATCCATCTTAGATCTGGTTCAAACTTTATATCTACAATCTCTATCAGTACTATTATTTTATACAAGGTGCATTTTAAAAGGATTATCCCATTAATTCAGTCACATCTCGCAATTAGAATATGCACATGGAAGAGGGGAGAAAAAACTGGTTGTTTTTAATAATTGTTCCTCAAGCCACAACTCCTTGGTTAACAGTTCTCCACAAAAATTCTAAAAACCTAAGACACGAGAGAGATCAAAATCATTAAAAAGGGAACAATCTACCTTTTCTTTGTAAGATTGGATGACTGCAAACAGCAATTTGTCTCCTGCTACATGTCTCACTCTTTGTATAAGTTCATGTCTTGAAATCTTATTCTCCTGTAGGATGAATCAATTAATGAGAAAAACAAACAAGGGACATGCTCAAACAAAAATGCAAACAAGAAAAAGTACTTACTTGTTTATCTTTGTAGAAGTTGGAGATGAGAGCAATATCAGGAGAAGGCAAAACCTTTGAAAGCACATAAATCAGAGCTGGAAATGGCATCCAAGGCGAAGCAGGTCTCATAATTTCTTCTACACTCTTCTCAATCTCTGCAAACCAAAGCACACCCATCATCTTAAAAATTAGCAAACAACATGGTAGAACAAAAACACACAAACAGCAATGTTTTCGATTCAAAATGGATACTCACCTTTGAAATAAAGAATCCTGAAGCTTACAACATATGCAGGCAAGACATGAGTGTTCATGCGGTTACTCCAAATTATATACCTGCTGGGAGCTGAAAAGCTATCCACCCCAGAATCATATTTCTCGGAACTGGGATAACATTGTTCTGTGCCATCTTCAACAAGTTCAGATCTCCCCAGAATAACACGGCACAGTAGTGCATGCCTCACATAGTCTTTCCCAAAAACACATTCTCTAATACTGCCGAAAACAAAAATCATATTTTTATTTTTAATTCAGAATCAACATAACAAATTGCGCAATTGGATGAAAAAATTGATTTTCAATTTTATAAAACAAACTATTAGATTAAAATTAGCAATATAAGTTAAATAAACACTGTATTCAATCTATTAACAATCCCAATCAATTCTTCAACTTCAACCTAAACCTAAACACACATTTACTTGAAAATATGAAAAGATTTAAAAGACGAACATTGGGAGAGGATTGTCATCGGAGGAGAGAAGTAGTTGAGGACCATGGAGGTGGCCAAACCCGTGAGAAACGATGTCGTTTACATCAGCTTCACCACGAGTTCCATACCAAGCATATTTCACATTGGCATTCCCTTCACGAAGCTTCGCCACCGCCCTCGCATGAACATGAAACGACTCCAGCCGTGCCTTGGAAACGGCATCTGCACATGCGTTTCGGTGAACGGACAGAACCTCCGTTTTGGGCCCGAGCAGGCCCAGCCCACGAATAAACCTTCTCTTGATAAGGTCATGAAGCCCATCACCTTCTGGAAGCCTAACCAAAGAAGCTTCTTCTTGTGGCATTGTCGCAGTGCCGGAAACACTGCTCTCGCAGTCTGAAACAACAGAATCTTCATCATGTGGAGGGGGTATGATGTGTTCCATAGTAGGATCGGCGGTAGAAAAGAAATGGTAGTATTGTTAGGAAGTGATGGAAATATGAGGAAGAGTGAGAAGAGAGAGAAACATAGATACACATGGGTTATTATTATAGTATTTAATATAGTACATGGTTTTCTTCTGTTTTGTGTTGCGTTGTTCGGTTTTGTATAGTTGCGATGGGCGGTGGAGACAGAGGGGAAAAGTGAGACTGTTGTTTAACGTTGGCGCTGCTTGTTTTGGTAAGAAGTATCCAGATTTGGAAATTAGGATAGCCCTTGTACGTACACGTGTGCATTCGGCTTTATGTATTATTGACGTTTTTTTATTATAGTTGCTGCAAGTGGACCTGTGATTTTAATTGCTGTGGAGTTGTGATTTTAACCCACTTTCGGTTTCAGACATTGTATCAAGATAATCTAATAGAAGATACACCAAATATAAATAATGGTAAGTGTATAAGGTCAGCTATAAAAATTAAAATATACATTTTCAAATTACCAAGATTAAGGATATAATCTAAATTATTACTATAAAAAGATTTCACTATATAAATGTTTCTTTAGTTTGGGTCCCAACAAAACGAAAAATAATCCTAAACATAATTCATGCTAAGTTTTCTTTGATTACATGCATCTAGGATAAGTCTCTTGCTTCCTAACTCACTCTCATAGTTTGTTTGTATCTTTGGGTACCCTGGGAGTTTGAGGATATATGAAAAAATTTAAATAGTATGTGGGTAAAATGTTAGATTCTATAACCTAGACAGAAGATATAATTTTATTTTAAATTATGTAATTTAAAAATATATATTGAATTCAAGAACTAAAATGTATTTTAAGATTTTAAATTAGATAATTTAAAATATACTTTTAAATTGGATTATAGAAAATGTATTTTTATATTGAAAAATACATTTTCAAACTATACAAATAAAAAATAATTTTTGAGTTATATAATAAAAATGTATTTATATATAAAAATATATTCAAAATTGTACAATTTAATATAATTTTACATTTGAAAATATATTTTTAATTATATAATAAGAATAAGTTTTTAGATTTTACTATCTGAAATATATTTATATACTTAAAAATATATTCAAAATGATATAGTTTAAATAATAGAATCACGGTTCCAAATTATTTAATTTATAATATACTTTAAATATTAAATTGTATAATTTATAATATATTTTTATATTATATAATTTAGAATATATTTTTGTATGGTTTAGTCCAAAATACACTTTTAATTATTTTTTTAATTTATAATGTTTTTTTAAAATTTGTAATGTAGTCTGAAATATTTTCAATTCATAAACAATTTTAAGTTTATATATATAAGAAGAAAAATCATAGTTTAAGAAAGAAAGAAAGAGGCTCAGGATGTCATTAATGCGTTCTGATTCTGCCTGTATAGTTTGGGAGAGGAAAAACCACCTCTTTGACATTAAATGGAAGTTTTATAGGATAAGGATAAACTTAGTCTTTTGTCTTATTTAAAAAAGTATTTTCTTATAGCATTGATTATTTTAATTTTTATTATTCATAAGCATTTCAGAAAATATAATTATTTAAGACCTAATTTAATACTAGTTATTTTCACATCGTGTTAATTTAATACTAGTTATTTTCACACGTGTTGTACCATTACCAATGGTGAATAGATTACAGTATGGCATAGGAGATCTTGTTATTTAACTGTTATTACCAAAAATGTTGTAAATTTATTCCAAGTCTAAAACAAATAACAATTAAGAGGGCTTATGTTTAGATTTGAAATCTTAGATATTTTTCAAATGAATGAATATGCATTTAAACAATTGCAATTTCAAAATAATACTTTATGTTGATCTTAAAAAACTGATTATTATTATTTAATATGCAAAGATAAATTTTATTCTTTAGCGATTTTAATTATTGATTTTCAAATAATTGCTTAAATAAGTTAACTTTTAGAAATCTAAAGAAATTTAAAAACATTCAAATTAATTTTAGATTTCAACTTGGCTGAAGTTGTAGAAAATTTAAGTGAATAAACTAATAAATAAAAACAAATTATGAATATCGTGCATTTATTTATTTTTAATTATGAGTTATATTAATTATGAGTTATAGTAAATAAAAGCCTAGTAAATTTTCAAACTAAAAATATGAAAGAGGAATAAATAAAAAATAATTGTTGAAAATAAATCATAATAACGTGCAGATCTGAGTATATTGAAAATAGAGTTGGGCAACCCACACAATCATAAATATTTCATTACCCTTTTTCATGGGTCATGTGACCTATCTCTATTTTTATCTCAATTTTTTTTTCAACTTCAAAAGAAGTACTTATTGTAATGTCTTTTAAAATTATTGATTTTTTTTTAAATTATTGATGTTGTTTCTCTAGATAACCTTTTGCAATGGTTCTTATATAAACTAATTGTGCTATTTTATTTTCCTTATGTTTACTAAACACTAAATATTGGTCTTGATTCTGTCACTTCTAAAAGGAACTATCTCCAATTTATGCAATTTTTTAATAAAAAATGGCTATATTTATCTTTTAAGAAATAATTTTTATTTTGATTTTAATTAATTCACAATCTCTAATTTCGACTGTTTTTATTCTTAATCCCATAATTCCTAATTTTCTAATATAATTTGTGGCTATTCATAGTTTAGAGATGGTAATATTAGAATATCAATATTTTTTAATTTTAATTTATGTTTTTCTCTGTTTGGAAATTAGAGATTAGGATCATTCAATCTCTTCGGAAACTCCAGTCTTTTAGGAACAATTTCTTCACTGATTTTCAATTCTTTCTCTTAATCCAATTATAGTATGGGTAAGAAGAAATTCAAGGAACCATACACAAACCCCTCAAACTAACATTGTTTGATCCCATTCCATCCTTTTAGTCAAGCTGAGTGATTCTTCCTGCACCTCCATACTAATAACCATTTTACAAAAATATCCTTTTGATATTTTTAAAAATCCATTTTACCCTTTTCATACCTTCATCATCTCCTCCTTTCATCCTTTGATCATTTCAGCCTCCAACGACCCTGCACCTCCATACCTCCATACGCAGGTTCCTGCACCTTCAAAATTTTTTCCAGTGTTCTCCTTTGCACTAGAGAAAAGCTTGAACACCACAAAAATTTCACCATTGTATCCTCCATCAACCTCCATCCACTCTCCACAGGCACCACAAAAAATAAAAAAACATTTTTAAAACACATTGCGGGTTTTACAACCCACAATGTAAAATTTTTTTCAAATACATTGAGGGTTGTAAAACCCGCAATGTATTTTCTTAAGATTTTTACATTGTGGGTTGTAGAACCTGCAAGCCAAAATTTTTTATAAAAATACATTACGGGTTCTACAACCAACCCGCAATTCATTTTTGAAACTTTTTTGAATTGCGGGTTGTACAACCCGCAATGTGTTTCAAAATTTTTTATATTGCGGGTTGTAGAATCCGCAACAGTGAAGGTGCGCCCCAATTTGTTACGGATTCTACAACCCGCAACGCTTTTCAAAAGACATTAACATTGCGGTTTGGAGAACCCGCGAACTGAAAAAAAAAAATTGGAACGCACCGTCGACGATGAACACTGCAACCTCCTTCTTTCTCCCAACCTCCTTCCTCCTCCCAACAACAGTTTCCTTCTTTAGTAACTCCTATAACAGTCTTCTTCCACCTCTGTAATCTCTCTACATTGCTCTCACAATCCTAAACCTTTATCAATGTCTCTACTGTCACCAACGCAGCATCTCTGAATGTACTGTACCTTTATGCTTCTCTTTTAAAACGAAGGACATTTTGGTCTTTCTCTTATGTCTAAAATTAGAATTTTGAAAAACTATAGAGGTGCAGGAAGTCGCCATAGAAAGAATCACTCAGTCAAGCTCGTCAAGCTCTTCAGTAATGAGTGGGTCAGCCATTGACACTACAACCATTGTAACCTCTCTTTTATTCCATGACAATCCATTTCAACTCATATCCTAAGGAAATCTCGAGATTCATGGTATTAGTGACAAAAAGTGTAAAATGAACAGACAAAAACACAACTCTTGAATTACGTTTATGTAATGGAAGTTTTGGAGATCAGATAAGAGAAAATAGGAAATGTAGTTCTAATGAAAGATAAGAAGGAGAGCTCCTTTTTGGCTCAAAAGAGAATGGGAAAAGAGACTAAGTTGAAATAGAAAGATGAAAAAAATTATATGAGGAGGCAGTGAACAAAGGTGAGCAATGCTAGACCTCAATAGTAAATAAATTTTCTTTCTCTTTAATATATCAAAAAGATCATTCGCACATATGTGAGGAGAGAGTTAGTTATATTTGTAAAACCTTTGCTTTTACTAAAGTTTTCTTAGTAAGGAAAGTTCAAATTTTATAAACTTTTTAGAGAGCTTTTCTTATATCTTTAAAACAATATTTTTTGTTGTTGTTGTAGCTACTGGAAAAATTAATTGAGTTTAAGGAAGAAGTGAATTAAATTTTATAGAATTTAGAATTTTGTAAGAAAGTTGTAATAAATGTTATTTAATCCTCCTTAATATGAATTTAATTCAAATATGAATGAAAAGAAACATTAAAAAGAGATAATAATAGCAAAAATTATACTGATTCATCTTCAAAAAGAGATATATACAACTTCTTATATATAACTTCTTAATCACTCGGATTAAGTAAATCCACTAATTTCAAAATTTTCAAAATACAAAAACATTTAAAACTTTTTGAAATTTGTGTAATAGGTTATATGATATCAAGCAATTAGAACAATAACTTTTAAGTTAACAAATGATCTATCAATTGTTTTGTCTAAAGATTGCTGTAAATATTTCCTTCTTTTATTAATGAAGTACAATAACATGCAATCAAGAAGAATAAAAGAAAAAAGAAATTACTCTTTTATCTTTATACTCATTCGTCTGATAGTGCAAACTATGTCTAATTTTTAATCAAATAATTATGTTTCACTTTGCAGAGTAGTGTTATAAGTTACAAATTGATTATTATTTTGAACACAACCAGTCTTGGCTAAAAATCAAGTGTTATTTGAACACTTAGTCACTCTTGGATAAAAATCTCAAGTATTGTTTTGAATGAGCCACTCCTACTTAAAAGTCGATATTGTTTACATCTCGACTCGACCCATTTCTGACTCACCAACTAAGTACTCTTTAGAATGCTACCATTCATGGTTAAAGACTTAGTACTGTTTAGTCGCTTCTAGTTAAGATAGATTATTCTTTAGACAATAGTCACTCTTAGTTGAGGCAATGGGTATTCTTGGAACTTAGTCACTCTTGACAAACAAACAAAGTTTATATGAAAGTGTGATCATAAAGATCATAAGAGCTTGCTCATTAGAGAGTTTTAGTGTCTTACTATGTATGCAACTATATTCACTTTCTTCTAGTTTGCTAGCCAAACACAACAATATTGCTTTTTCAAAGATTTTAATGTTCCAGAAAGAATTTATGTTTTGACACTTTTCACTTGATCACTTCTCTTGACTTCTTATCTAAAAAATAACTCTGTATAGAGCTCGGAAGAAAGAGTCCTCGCAAATCCTTTTCTAATCGTTTTTTCACTTGATCACATCTCTTGACTTCTTATCTAGAAAATAACTTTATATAGAGCTCGAAAGAATGAGTCATTGCAAATCTTTTTCTGACAATTGAGAGCTTTTAAACTTGACTAGTTTTATTTTTTTCGTTGGTCAACCGTGGACGTAGAAGTGTATTAAATATGCTCCATGGCGGGGGGAGGTGAGTTGGTTCTCAAATCTTTTTAAAAAAAATGATCCCTTTCTTGAAGTTCCTTTTAAAACTCTTTTAAGATAAATGCAATTATATTAGAAGCAAGATTGGTATATCATTGGATTGCATCATAAATAAAAGATAAGCAAAGAAATATTGCACAAGATATTTTATACTGGTTCAAATCAACTATATCCAGTTTCAAGAATTAAACCTTACAATCAACTCTTGAAACTTTCAATAGGATATCATCCCTATTAATCCTTTTCCGCACAAAAGAAGTATGCCTTATCAACTCTTGATCTCAAAGAATCAAACATTGAAACAATTCAATTACAACAACAAAGAGTACAAGGAAAAATATTACCAAAAGTTCAAAACATAAACACACAAGGTTCAGGAATGCACAACCTTGATTAAGAAATCTTAATAGTAAAAATGAAAGTGAGAAAATGATTAGAAAAACTCAGTTTTGAATGCTTTTGATCGTAAATGTGTTATTTAAAAACATTGAGCCAAGTGTTCTATTTATAGATTTAGGAAATACTGAATAAAAACTGTGTTGATACAATTGATTATTCTTCTAAAAATATCAATTATAATGTTTTATGGTTTGATCGATTATAACATGCATTGATCAATTAAAACTGTTGAGACATGATTTCCCAACTTTCTAGTTTAATCAATTACACAAGAGACAATCGAATATCTTGTTCTAAACCTAATCAAGAACAATTTATTGTATTATAAAAACACATAATTGATTATTATTTTCATAAAACCTTGTTTGAAAGACTCAAACATTATGAAATAAAAAACAATATAAAACATCTACAATATCTTCATGTTCCATCATGATCATCATCATCACAAAACATCTTCACTTGAGACATTCTTCAAGACAACCCATACAAGGCAAATAGTTGACATAAGTTTGTGTTAGGGATTGTTCAAACAAAACAAAACATCTCTAGCTCGTATCCAAAGTGATCTTAATGTAGACTTGTGTTTTGCGTGAATCATTTTGATGGATAAAAGATGAAGATTCCTTACAACATAGTAATAAATTCAAAGAATGTTTTCATTAGGTACAACATAAAGTTAAAGTCTATATGCACTTATGGTCTAATGAAGGTTTCACTTAAGTGAAAACTACAAGATACAATATCATTTATCAGATAAAACACTTTTGTCCAATATGATCTACTTGTTTTTCATATTTTAACATATTTCAGATGATTCTTGATGCTTCTTACTTTGTTGTGACAACAACTTCATTAAAACTATAAGAATATTGAACTTTTTCTCTAACAACTGTAGTCATTTGTGAAAAATATGTTAAAATACTAGAAGGAAGGATTGGATTATAATTTAAAACCTTTATGAAATTTTTGCAATGTATTGTTTTATATCAAATAGTCCAACAATGGTTTTATGATCACAGATGATCTATTGAAAATATTTTCTAAAGATTTAGTTGTAAATCTCTCTTTCTTTTGTTGATGCATTATAATAATATATAATGAATATAAAATAAGAAATTACTCTTTTGTTTTTTTTATAATGATTCATCTTATAATAATCTACATCCTATTCTCAATTAACATATTGAATTACACTATCTAAACTTTTAATTTAAATTACAAATTAAGTATTATTTGAAGCATAAATGCTCATAGCTAAAAATTCTTATCATTTAAACACTCAACATTCCTAACTAAGACTACATATAAATATTGTTTGAATCTTAATCACTCTTAACTAACTCATTAAATAAATTTTTGTAAATCCGTTTGATAAATTATACATTTTTCTTCTCTTTCACAACCTAATACACATGTCTTCCTTGCTTATTACTCATTTGCTATATCAAACCTTAATATGACATCAACAAATCTAAACTTAAATACTTATACCTATTCAAATAAGTCATTCTAGATACCAAATACATATACAAATATAATACAACGCAAAAAAAAAAAAAAAGAAATGTCATATATCACATTCTTTACACAATAGTGACATTAATTTTACTATAATCTTTTTAACTAATTCTTGTTATTGGTTCAAATTTCATGACATGAAAATTTTTATCTATATCAATAATCATACAACTTTATTTTATATTTTACTCCAAAATTAATAATCTATTTCGTAAAAAAAAAATTTCATTATAACTTTCAAATACGTAATCATTTATGTTAGCACATTACTTTATTTTCTAAATTACACAATTTAAGATATAAATTTCAAATTTAATTTACTTTATCAATTAAGTCAATTCAAAACATATCATTCGACTTTCTACATTCTACATTGTAAAATCTATAACTACGGTCCTTTTTATTCCAAACTATTTCAATAAAAACACTTTCCAATTACACAATACAAAAACTAGTTTGAAAAAGAGTGACAAACTCATTGCTAGTCAAATACATCGAAAAAGAATGCCGAATACTTGCCAAAGGAGTTAACTAACTTCAACCTTTATAAAACCTTGATCTCCAAGAATATCTGTTGCCTAAAGCTGAAGCTGAAATGAAGGAGCAACAGAAATGGAGTTTTAGAGCTTCAAAAAGAGATAAACCACAGACAAAATGGGTATTTGAATAAAATAAGTGGGGTAGAAGGAAGGTATGAGGTGCATAAAGTAATAGCCTTATTAGAAAAATATCAATAGTGACTATCCTCTTTTTGTCGATTATTATTGAAGTAAAAATTGTTAAGAAATAACCATTATCTAGAATATAAAAATATTTTCAATCCTCCTAACGAACAACTTGTGCCTTGTATTGTGAAACAAGACTAATTTGGTCCATGTTCTACCCCACAATTAATAAATTTCATCAGCAATAAAAGCTAAGAATGTCACCACCATAAGAGATTTTCTGGCAGTGTTGTTTTTAATTGAAGGGTTGGTGGAAGGGATGGATTAAGTAAGCAGGTGATACGAATAGGCTATTCCTTTCGTATCCTATAACATACAACAATTTACAACTCACCGAACAAAATTTCAAAAAATAATACAACAAAAAAAAATGAAAGAAACTGGTCACACTATACTAATCGAGGAGCAAAAGTCCAACGACAAAGATAAAAGCCGCCAATACAAGATCATTCAGTATCCAGGGGTATAAAGAAGGGTGCTAATTATAACCAAGCCGCCCAACCATGAAACATTTGACATAATCGCTCAGAATCAGTTGCATCTTGGATGAGTTGTTGCACCTGCAAGTAAAGGTAGCAACCATAACTTTTTTTTTCATGGGATATTGGAATATGTACATTTAGACTGCAACCAACAGTACAAGTAGCCAGATCGTATTTACAAATTGTTGGCAATTGAAGAACTATATTCTCCACTAAGATGGATGTATCTGTGTATGAGTGGTCGAAAAAGAATGCACAATGTATCTAACAGGTTAAACTCATAAAGCGTAACACCACTCATTTTGACAAGTTTATGTTCCAACTTCAAATTTTCCCATTTTCATCACTAAAAAGTGAACATACATTATCCAACCCACTTTATCAGCTAATATTCGATGAAGAAAAAAGAAAGAAAACGAAATAGTCCTTATGTAGTCAGTTGGCAGAGATATGCCAAAAAAATACCTGCCCATGGATGCTACGCAGTTCACCATCTTCATACCCATCTAGCTTTTGCTTGACACGTAGAAGGGCGCGTGTAGCATCCTTATTTCCTTGGTAATCATTTTGTGGTTGCTCCAATCTTGTATCAAAATCATCATCCAAATCCTGTGGAAAAAGGAGAAAGGTCACGCTGCATGTAAATCAAGTAATACAAGTTGAACATATTTACAACCAGACCAAAATCGACAACCAGCAACATTAAAAAGGAATATCCACGTCACTATGCTAAAGGCAAATTTAGGTTAGCAGCCCTGTTATACACTTATTTCCACAACTTATGATAAGTGCTAATTTATGCTAGTCAACGAACAGTCATGAGATCCTTAACATTTATTAAATAAAGAAAATAACATAAGATAGTCTAGAAACCTGCAGACACCGTACCTTTTGACGCTGCAAAGCTTTCAGAGGAGATAAAGCCCACTTATAAAGAGGATCGTGTATAAAAACCTGCAGAGGACACTCATCTTTAGGAAGAGATTATAGAAAGGGAATTTCAATTCATACTAACAAAAATTGACTGAAGTATGATTACTTCCACAATCGTCAGCAATGCTTCTTTGTTTGTCCGCATGACAGACAGTGTTTCCTCACAACATCTTCGGAAAACCCCCTCTACTCCAGTTACACCCATTCCATCAATTATGTCTCTTGTAAGCCTAAAGGGAACCTGCCAGCAGTTACAGGTGATATCAAAAATCCAGATGAAGTATGGAAATAAGTGCATGACTCAAGGAACTACATACCCGTTCTGGGGTTTTAAGCATCAAGCCTTGTTCAAAAGCAACACCAAGATCTATGTGAACAACCTCTGCAGTCGCCTGATCAATTAAAATATTCATTGAATGTCGATCTCCAAGGCCCACGATATAGCCAACCTGAATATGAATAACATAAGTATACCAAGGAGTCAGAGAAAAAAAAAAATACTAAAAGGTTATTTTAAAATAAAAAGAGAAATTATATATAAATAGTGGATCGAGATCACATGAATGGGCAACATATGAACGGCTAGTTCAGAATAGTATTCATTCCAACATGGTTGCACTATCCCAAAACTGTAGATATTTTCCTTCAGAATTGGGGAAAAAAAATATAAAACCTTCAAACAGGCGCACTTGATACCTTTAAGACATATTCAGGTCTGACAGTCCATATGTTGCAAAAATAAGCATGCATGAAAAAGTAGAATGCTATTACCATAGAACTAGCAGCAACACTTCGAGAATACGCAAGTCTCTTTTCAAACCACTCAGCTGGTTGTAGAAATCTCTCCAAGAAAAAGTAATGCATAACAGGCCTGCATGACAATATGATTAAGCAATGAAGCTGATCACGTGATCTGGGTCCTCTAAAATATAAGGATAGGAAAGTTACCTGAAATTATTGCAAACTTCCTGGAATGCTTTGCGCTTGTCCCTCTCCTATCAAGAAAACATCAAACGTAGTATTATTCTATTTGACTTAAAAAATTAAAAGGTATTAAAATAAATAGCTTGTCCCTCTCCTATCAAGAAAACATCAAACGTAGTATTATTCTATTTGACATAAAAAAATAAAAGGTATTAAAATAAATAGCTTTTTTTTTATATATTTATGCCATCAGTCTGTATTTTCATTTTTTTGGTTTGCATTGAATTTGTCAACGCATAGTTTAATTGTAAAACGATTGTGAACAGTTTGAAAATGATTTTCACTTGATCATGCATAAGCACTAAAAGATCCCCAACATTATTAACTAAGGTACTGCCTTACCAATTTCGAAGATACAAACTATAATTGTAGCCTAATTTAAAGCCATTTTTATGATGGTGATGAATATTTGAGTATGAATGAAAGAGTTTCACCCGTTCTCGGAAATGATAATTTTTTTGAGCTTTAGTCCATAGGTATTATTTATAAAGTCTAAACAGTTCCTATTCTTATCACACCCCTCCATAGATGATTTATTCGCTATACAACGATCACTTCATATATAGAGACTATGCCAGAGACTGCTCCCATCAGACACTTCTGGTCACTCGGGGCCTTTGGGAATTTATCCAATTCATCGTATCTTCAAGTCAGTCGATTTGAAAGTTGGTTCAGCTTCAATGTAAAATGCAGGTAGAAAAAATGTGGACTTAGATGCATCTAATGCAAACTATAGCTATTGATGTCTCCTAGACTACTCCTAGACTACACAATTCTTTTGGTCATACCTTTTCCTCTTTACTTTTTATATTCCCATATGCAATGATGGAGATGGAGTACTTGGGATGAGCAAAATTCTAAAACTACGCAACCAAAAGGTTTCAAACTAGGGGAACAAAATTAGGATCAACGACCCTAAGAGTTTGGAAGATTTCTTCAGAAAAGGTTTTGGCACCGCTGTATCCTACATCCACTCTAGTTTATTTCAAAGTATCCGGAAGGTGTAATGTCATCTACCTAAAGGAGGAAAATAACTTTTCTCTCTTGTTTCAAAGAAATAAGTGGCTCAAGAGGAATGGAAAGAAACATCTTATATTTGATCTCGAAGTCCTGATATGGTGCTTCTTCTTCAAATCCTGGATGGGTGATCACTAGTAGGAATGACATAATAGTAATCCAAGTTCCACACGGCCAAAGAAGAATAAAAAATAAGAGAAGAAAGCTTAGGGGTAAGGAAAAGGTTCACATCAGTATTGTGGTCATTGGCCATGTCGACTCTGAGAAGTACACTACAACCGGCCATCTGATCTACAAACTTGAAAGCATTGACAAGCGTTTGATTAAGAGGTTCGAGAAGGAAGCTGCTAGGATGAACAAGAGGCCATACAAGTATGCCTGGGTGGTTGACAAGCTCAAGGACAAAAATAGGGAGGAAAGACAAAGGGAAGAGTGATGCCTTAAATCAATTGATTCGTCATGGTAGAGAAGAAAAACGGTGGATGACTGAACTCGAGCTTCAGATGAATGTCCCAAGAAGCAAGCAGTACAACCGCATGTTTCAATGAGAACATCGAAAAAATCAAATTCAGCTCCACATAAGATAGCCAAAGTACGATTGAGCAAAATCGACATGATATATTTGCTCACATTTTGAGCAAACATCATAATTTGCAAGAACATTCTATGGTATTAATAAGAGGTAGAGTGAAAGATTTTCCAAGTGTGAAATCCTATTGTATTCGAGGAGTCAAGGATTTGTTGGGAATTCTGGATTGCAGAATAGGTAGATCCAAATATGGTGCACAAAACCCAAATCTCTATGAATGGAAAAGGCGTGCTTCGGATCAGGAGTAATCACTAGTGATAGGTTAAAAATAGGGAGGAAGGACAAAGGAAAGAGCGATGCCTACATTAAATCAGATGCTTTGCACACCTTTTTTTTTTTTTTTTTTTTTATCTGCGTTTGGTTTCTAAGCGAGGTGGCCTCACCTCTAATATTGGTGAGGGGGTTCTTTGACCATCTACTTTGGTTTTTTAGCACAAAGTTTAGAAGAAAGAAGCCTATTTTTCTTTCTTTTTTCTTTAATAACATTATGATTTTATATATTTTACAAATACTAGATCCATGCTACTTCCTTGTCGAGTTGTTTCTCATCCTATTAATAGCTTGTCATCTTTATTTGTTCTTTGATTTTGATATTTTCTTGGATTTCATTATTTTTTGTGGTGCTCCTTTCCCCAATCTTCTTTCATCAAAAAATGGGTGAATGGGGATTCAGTTTGACCGATTTGCTATTTCTTAGACTATATGGTATATTATTATCTTTTCTTCATTAGAATAGAATTTATATATAAAAAAAGAAGGATCTAGAATATAACCACTCTTCTATTTGATACCTTTTTTTTGGTATCACTTTTGAGTCTTCTGTATTTAGACTACGGTCTAGATCAAATATGATACAGTCAACCTTCCTTTCCGCAGCTGCGTCTCTTCTCTTTTTTTTCGGAAAGTGGAACTGAACTAATAATTACATGTTTCGTATATATCATCATAAGTTGTTTTATAGGGTATTTACTAGCTCAATCAATAATTACATTTTCCCTTCTGAGTTCTATTTTCCTTCTATCAAATGGAATCTTCGTGACCTTATTTTCTTTGAAAGCCCAAAGGAGCAATGAGCCCTTGGCCGTAGCACTGCTCACCAATATTGTTTGAAAATTGCCTCAACTGCAATTCCCCTGGGTCTGCGTTAACTAGCGTCTCTTCGGGCTGCCTTAATTACTGCTTAAAGGGAGTGTGTTTAGTTCTACATTGACTATAGACATTGTTTAAACAGAAATTATGAAGTTCGGATATTCCACACCTTACAGTCCAGTTATGTAGGATTCAATTTTAGGTCCTAATCCAAACTCTAAGACTTTTTATATTTTATAGTAAACAGTTTTTTCTCCCCTGCCACTCAATTCTTTTCAGATATAAATTCAGATTGTCATCACCTTAGAAAACTATGAAACAAACAATATATAATTACCAAGTTGACATAAGTACTTAAATATTATTTTCTTACATTTGCCATGTGCTCTAGGCATTTAAGGAATGACCGATCTCCCATTCCATAGCGACCATGAGCACCTCCATTTTTCATTCTGAAAGTTGAAGAAAGACTGTTAGATATAAAGCCATTCATGGCATAGTATTAGTCTATGACCATATGGTCTTGATATTGATCCATGTTCCCTAATACATGTAATAATTTAGCAAAGGTAGGGTAAATAGTGCATTGTCCATTTTTCAAGCCCAAAGGGTTTTTTTTGATAGAAGTGGGAATATAAAACCATTCGTGTACTTTCACCCAATAGCTTTTGGGAAAGTTGGTTTACAACATGAATCAGTTGCTTCAAAGATAAAAAGAACAAGAAATTGTGCAGCAAAACTTGTCTTTCTTTGACTGACCTCCCTATAAGGTATTCACCGAGAGGAAGAGTTCCATTAACCCACTCAAGAACACCAGCACTTGGAGTAAAAGGAACAACCTGTTTCATAAAAAGTGAAAATTCTAAACCATTTTAAGAATTTAATCTCTTCCTGCCATAACTTCGAAACTATAGCACAATATAGACAATATAAAGTTAAAAATAATTACATATGATCCTCAAGTACATCCCTCTTTGGAGTTAAGTTTATAAATGCTTACAACCAGCAAAAAAAAATGGACGTTCTTTTGATTTTTCAGGCAGGAAAAATATGGAGCGGCATTTTAATTTCAGGCCAAGAAAATTTTTGAGAAAGTAGCTTTTCTAGTGCAAGGAAAATAATTATATGAAAAAACTATCATCGGAGCAAGATCATTCAGCAAAAGCATAGTATGTGAAGTAAACAGGCAATTCTCTAAGTCATGAGTAATGAAAAATTAATGAAACTCCCATCTCACTTTACTTGTTTCTCCCTGAAACTGTTTCCCGACAGTTTCTATTGATGACAGTGTTACAATTCACCAGTACCAAAGACGGAGAACTTTAAAACAGCAGAATATACCTTGTAGGTCCGTACTCCTAGCCTTCTTTTCCATGTATCTTGATGGTTCCTGAGGAATGTGTTGACTAAACCAAAGAATTGTTCCATTACCTACAAGAAATGAGCAGTTTAATATAACCATCAAAATAAGCAACAAATATGAGCAAAACAAGATTCCTTAAGACGTGCAGATTCCCCTGTAGAAAAATGTGAATAAAGCAAGAGATAACATTTCTGACGCTATGACTAAGAAGATATACCGAAATGTCTAACTTGGACAAGCCAAAAAAGTTTTCAAAAATAGGATATATAGACTGAGACCTTTAGATGACATTTTAGTTAGGTTTATACAGATTTCTGCGTCCCTATACATTACCTTGACTTAGGTATTGGTTTCTCTTTAAAATTTGGTTTAGTACCCATAATTCTAAAATTTTGGTTTTAATCCGTACTGTAAGCAATATGCCAAAACATTTCCCCTCCGGAGACAGTCATTAGGACTGTTTGATATATATCACATGACTAAACCAGAACAAAAAATTATATATGAATACCAAAAACTAATATTTTAAAGTATAGGAACCAAAATAAAAATTGAGGTAAATTATGCGGGCTAAAAATGTATTTAAAGCTTTAATTTAATATTATAATTAACAAAAAGTAGTGTTTTAAAACAAATTTCTCTAATAAGCTTCAGAGGTGATTTTTTTTTTTATTTCTAAACATGGACAAATAAATTATTTGGCACAACTTCAACAATAGATCTGTTAGATGTAACGAGCTTAGTTGATGTGTTTTGTATGATTCATATCTATAAATACATAACCTATGTGTTCATTATATACAAGAGATTAATCCTAAACCTCTTTCTACATTATGTTAACAAAATGCAAAAAAGATTACAAAGCAAGGGATAAAGGTAAAAGAATTCTTACAGCATCCTGTCTTAGGTCATCATTTCCAGATTTTGCGAGCTGCCGATATCTGCAGCCATCAGAACCAAAGCATTCAACAACTTTTGGAGCATTTATACCATTCATTATCCTGCACACCAAACCAGCACAAAGTAGATTGATGCATCAAATTTCGCATCCTAGAAAAATTCTCTCTATATGCTATAAATGCTTTATACTTACATAACTGAATCTGCTAGTCCTTTAAAGTAAGGAAAAGTGCCCTCACGATACTGACAACTATGATCAATTGATATTGTAGCTGTCACGACAGGTACCTAAATGTCCGAAGTACATGCAAATTTAAAAGTTTAGCTGTTGACAATGTATGTTCAATGCTCATATAAATATATACAACCAAAATATAATAGAAAATGTATACACAGGCAGGCAAAATTCTAAGAAAGAAAGATCAAGTAAAAATCTTCTGAACTATGACTTTTCAGAGACCGCTCTGGTCTTCCTGAATTTAGATTTTCTTAGTGGGTTTGGTATGACCACCACTTTTGTTGTTTCTTTACTTTTTTAATAATATTTAGATATGCTGCACCTGATTGTTACAAGCTAGAGTGCCAACCTGGTTGGAATTGTAGCTAGTATAGTGATGCCTAAGCACACCTGTTTCATTTTCTATTTTAAGTTTTTAAATATTCTGAGTTTATGCCTTAATCCTCTTCATATGTTGGACAGTTCAATTGCTGAAGTCGTCCAACTATGCAAAGATGTTTTTTGATATTTATTTTTAGTTACTTACGAGTTAGTTATTTTCTGTCAACTATCTTTGCAGAACCATTGTATATAAGGTTGCTTGTGTAACTAAATAGTATACAAGAAGATTGTAATTCTTAGAGCGTTTGTTGCAATTCTCTAAGTGAATCTTTGACATTTTTTTTTCTGTTTATTGCAATTCTATAGTCATCCAGCAGATTTGTCTAGTATAAAGAGAATTCTTTTCTTAATTTGTTTTTGTGTTCTTTCTTCCCTGTGCATTCTGTGTTGTTTGTTTATTCCTGCCCATTTGATACCACGATCACCAACTTTCTCAAATATACCATAATCCAAAATCTTAGAGCAATTCACCGTTTCAATCGACACATGTTATTGTGATGTGAGTTACATTACAAAGCAATGTTTAAATATATTCACCAGAATATTACACACATGTTTGAAGCTTTATACTTATTGGTTTCACCACCTCTCAAATCCAATTAATATTTTGGTTTCACAAAAATATCCCCATACTTTGCTATTTAAGAATATATGTTGTTTACCCTACAATACAAGTCAACTAAATTATGGTCACAGAATTTCTATTATTTCTCAAATGTATTAGATTTTTAAAATTCATAATCGCAGACTTTAGAGTAAATATTACATTAACTGTTGATATCATTTCCAATTATTGCATGTGGACCTCAAGTGTGTATGTATTATTGGTAACAAAACACATCCAGAACAAGTTTTAGAAGAAATAACATTCGAAGGTTACCCATACTAGAAAATGTTATTGGAAATGTCACCATTTTGGGCACGCAATCAATATAGCTATTAATTTTTCCCAATGTCTAGTCTCCAAAAGTTGTCCCCAAACAACCACCATTCAGTCATTGCATCAACCAGAAAGCTCCATTGTCACATAGAAATTTAGCAAGCCACTTACAAGTTCTAGCATCGGCAGATTACGCAAGTCCCTCGGTAGTGTCACCTTTTTATTGGTATCCTGTATAAACAGTCCAATCAGAAGGCTGTAAAACTAAAGATTTTCAGGTTACTAGGCAAGGCAATGATAGAAATAACTTCAAATGTATTCATGGTCATAAGAAAGAATGGATATGAAATATATAAAAAACATGTCACCTCGCTCTTTATTTCCATCTCAGCAAGTCTGATATAAATCTCCACCATTTGTTTCATCTACATATGTAAGAAACAGTTTGAAGGTAATTGATTGCTAATTGGAACTAAGAAAATATAGAATACAAAGGGTGAAGTTACTTGTTGAATGATAGCTCCATGATAAGATGACAACTCATTTAGAAGATTTTCAGCTGCAAGCTTTTTGTCCATATCAACCACGAATGAACTTTTACTACGCTGTTTGTCCTTGATACGGTCACCGTTTGCCAAAGCCAGAAGCTAAATAGAGAATAGATAATGAAAATACTTTTCATCAGACAATTACTGTTAAAAGCATGTAAGGCCTAAAACACATTCAACAATTGCCACAGAAAAGAATTTCTTATTGAAACAAGTACAGCCAAACAAAACAAGTTTGGTTTATGGTTTCCCTTAATCTCAAGTTTTTCTTTTAAAAATAATAAAAAAAATTGAATCAGCATGTAAATCATTGCCTATTAACGGATAAAGGTACGTACTACTTACCTGAAGTATTGCATGATATGGATGATCAATGGCCATTTTCTTCACAAGAGAAACCAATGCAAACTGCGTACTCCATGTTCATATTAAATAAGAAATTATACATGAGCAATAATTAATGCATATAGAGTAGGAGAAACCACAACCTGGAAATTGTGATGCCCATGACCATCCTTTGTGTTACCCATTCTAGAGGCAATTTGATATACTAGAGGTATAAATTTGAAAGATTGAACCTACGAACAGATTCAAATGGAATCAACATACAAAACCAATAAAAACAATCTTAAGATACGAGTAAAAGCCATACAAATAAGAATGATTGATTGCAATGCTTTAACTATATACCTCATCAATTGTGCTAAGCATGTTATTTACAACATCTTTTCGTGAAGAGAGACTGAACCACAAGGAAACAATCCGAAACACCTGAAAGCAAACAAACACATTAAAGGAAATCATATTGACAGGCAACACATATTAGTAATGGCTAGAATAATGAGAGGGAATAAAAAAAATATTATTAATAACAAGCATGCTAATTACATTTTCTACTCTATTAGTAACAATCACATTCTGATAAAAGTGGAAATAAAATCTGATGGAATTAATGTAAATTTTCTAAGGATATTTTTCCTTATTACTATAGAGATATTAGGATATTTTTATCCTATTAATCCATTGGTAAATGAATATTGATCATTCCTAACTTGCCTATAAGATCTTGGAATTTGCACTTGGGAAGTCTCTTAGTGAAGATGTTTGCTAAACAGAGTCCTTAGGAACATGGGTTGTAACCACCAGATCCATGTTAAGATTATCTTTGATGCAACACCTATCACCCAGACAGACACATAGCCAACTGTATGGAATGAACTCTTCCTCTCATGGACAGGGTACACAATCTAGAGGACTTAGTCATTTATTAAATCATTGTTCTTAGATGATCAAGTTCCTCCTTATAGGCTTTCATATCAAGATCTGGTAGAGGACGAGTCCTGGGTTGATTCGTTTCTTCACGTTCTGAGGTAGTATTGCCTGGCTATTGTTGCCTCCCATGGCTCCAGTACTTTATCTCCCATGGAGTTTGAACCACACTTCCTTAGTACACCCAAACCTTTTATAGTATCAACAATATTCTCTACATTTGCCCTTTGCAAAGGGCTTTCCTCCAATGTTTGATCTCTTGAAGACTCATTCTTGTTGTCATCGTGTTGGAGGTTCCTCTATTAAGCTTCACAGACCTCCAAGTTTCTTCTCCCCTGACGATAAAAAACACTTTTAACACCTCCAAGTTCCTCTTTCCACTCAAGAACAAGTGTTTTTAAGAAATTATCGAGGTCAACACATTAAACTTGTTGGTTCAGCTTTTATCCTTCCCTCTAACAACACTCATACTATGTTACACCTTAATAATACGTTTGTTCCTTCTATCACTAAGAATCTACTAAGTATGAGCAAATTTGCTGTTGTCAAATCTCAGGTTGACCACAATATCTTGCTACGTGGTCTTCTCAGTTCTGATGGCTTATATCCTTCCCATATTTACTTTTAAACTCTTCTTCATTAAGGGTTGTGCCATCACAGGAGAAGTCTACAAATCTATTGTTTTGTCAACCATATGTACTTCTTCCCCTTTTCCACCAAACTTTATAAATTCACCCACTCTCAGTTAGTTGTTCCAATGGCATAATAGAATTAGCCACCTTAGTTATGGGCAAGTCTCATAGGCTTCACTCTTATCTCTCTAATACTGTTTATTGTCTTCCTTTAAGTTAATTTTTTTAGACTTATGGGGACCGACATCCATATTACTGGAAAAAGGTAAATATGATAAAAACAAGGAAACTAATTATTTAGAAATATTTCTAAAATAAATATGTACAAAATCAGAAATAAGGAAATAAACATATGTTACAATAGAGATAGACACAGTTGTCAGATGATAAGTTCAGTGAAAGCTTTAAGCATACATTCAAGAATTATTAGTAGTGAAGGAAACTAAGGAATTACATACCACTCTCACGTCATACTTGTCACCTATGACTAAACACCGTTTATATCCCTCCAATGCCAAGCTAAGAAAATTGTCGCGGTCATCCTGACATTTTGAAAGGCAGAAAATATATTTACCACATTATACATACAAGGTTGGGATGAGTATAAGAAAAAGAAGAATGATTTATCAATTGTCGCGGTCATCCTGACATTTTGAAAGGCAGAAAATATATTTACCACATTATACATACAAGGTTGGGATGAGTATAAGAAAAAGAAGAATGATTTATCAATAGGAAAATGTTAATTCTATTCATTTAATACGCAACATTTAATATAAAACACAACTGAAGTTTATTTAGAAGAGTCTGTGGCAGCAAGACTAGTACATGGTGCACTTCATGCAACCAAAATAAACAAAGGAAACGAGTGTACTTTAGGCAACCCTAAAAAGAACCACAACTAAGTCAAGGACGAATAAGAAGTGGGAGCAGAGCCCCTAAGATAGGGCTTTGATACCAACAACAAAAGAGTTTAGATATCTGAGAAAAACATATCTGATTCTATTAATTCAATTCTAAATAAGTCAAAGAGGGTTTATGTAGAGCTCTACACCCCTATAATTCTCTTTTAGTATCCTACAGTATCTTAGAGGTATTAGTTACATAGATTGATCATATCTCTTTGTAACTCAACAGTATGTTTTCATAACTCAACACTAACTCGTCAAACAAAATAAATACCTGCAACTTCTGGGCTTCTTCCTTGTCCATTGCTACTTGCTTTTGCAATTCTTGGATTTTCATTGAGTAGTCAATTTTCTCCCCCTAAATTATACTATACGAGTTAGGGCATCAGATGATGAAGAAGTAAAAATAATATTTTAACTACCTTTGTTGAACTCCTTAACCTCTTTATGAGTGCTTCCAACTCTATTGTCTGCAGAATCAACAATACCACGAGGTCCATGACCATAAGTAATAGCATTTCACATTAAAAATAACTGAATTAGAGAATTCCATGAGGGGGTTAGATTGCTGTTTTTTAATTATTATTTACTTCATTGCATACCTGAATCCCAATATTTCACCTTTCAGGGATTAGGATGAACTACTCACATTACAAATTACAGGTATTCAGAATTTTCTTATATCTATATATTTAAAGATAAAGGATAGGCACTAGAGAGATGTAATATCTACTAATTGATCAATAGCATTCACATACGGCATAGTAATTTCTCCATAGAAGCAATGCACAAGACTACCACCTGTTTCTTTTAGCTATATATGTGTTTACTTTTAGCAACATTCTACTTCTACTTTTTCATGAAGTGAGATTGCATCCAATTAGAACACAAAAGTTTACTGTCTATCACCTGGAAAGTCAACCGTATCTGTATCTGCACAAACAATAATATAAATTTTGCTTCCATTCTCACATGTTACTCTCAAGATTTGAATCACTGCATCTGAATCTTTGGCAGAGTTAAGAAATTTAATTACTATATTTACAGTTCTGTCAATTGCTGTTATCTTTAGTAACTAACAAGAAGGTTCAACTTTCCACAATCTAGTATCTTCCAAGATCTGTTATAAGTTTAACATTCAGATATAAGTAGTATTAATAGGCTCAAAGTTTAACATCCAAACCACTTGAAAGAAGCGAAACTTCCATATTTCTAGTATGTTTCTAATACAAGATCTAGTACAGATTTTGAAGGGGACTGGATTTGCTAACTTCTGTTGCATGAAATTGTGGTGTAACAACAAATGCATATAACATAAAATCCTGTTTTTGATGAAATAAAAACATCTTAAGAGGTATTTGTCACTTAAACAGAGAGATAGTCAAACAGAATCCTTTATTTACTTAAGTCAGGCGACCAACTATCAGAAGTGTTTACATGCATTGGGCATAATTAACATTTATGTTCCAGTTTAAGTGAAATGCAAGGACTTATTGCTAAAACTAAATGGCTTAAGTGCGTATACAGCATAGGCCCATATGTTTTATATACTTAATCTTAACAAAGTAATACAAATAGGAAGGTCACTACTTATTTTAGTGCATCCAATTACAGTTTACTTATGTCCCCCTCTCTCCCTCTAAAAATATCAACTTGAGAATTTCCAGACGACATCTAATTTATAATTACTCCATTGCAAATTTGAATCCCAATATTCCAAGGATTAGATGAATATGCAGCAACTACTCACAATTTCCTTTCACAAAGATTTACACACACAGAACGAACCAAATCAGAGTGTACAAGGAAATAAGAATCTAGAAAAAAAGAAAATACAGAACGCTCAACAAGCATTGCTCATAATTGCTGTTATCTTACGTTTGCCACATATTTAAATCAGTCAATTAGATACCTTATGCTTTCTTAAACATATTTGAATCCCAATATTCCATGGATTAGATGAATATACAGCAACTACTCACAATTCCCTTTCACATGGATATATATATATACGCAGCAAATCAGATCAGAGTGTACAAGGAAATAAGAATCTAGAAAATACCGAAACCTCAACAAACATTACTCATAATTCCTGAATAACAAAATACAAAACAAAGAAGCCCAATAAATGTTATGCTTGCCACATATTCAAATGAATCAATTAAGTACCTTATGCTTTCTTAGACGCATTGCTGCTTGCCATTCATTCGAATTAAGTCTTTCTTCATGGCTTCTAAATAGAGCATCAGCATAGTGTGCAAGATGAAAACAAGTCTGACATTTCCTTTTCATGGCATTCTTAGCTGTAGCATTCACATCCTCGGCAATAGACACGGCAGGCTTCAAATACTTCTCCAAAATTGTTCTTGAGCTGCAATTTTACATGAAAACAGGAAAATAAGAACCAAGTCAGCATAGAGAGAGACCGTATTATTAAAACATTACACAGAATTAAGTTTTCTTCTATAACTTGCTAGATCTAGTTTCTGCCAGCCATTTCCCAATTAACCGAAATGCATCTGAAGCCTCCTCATTAGAGCGATAATTCTGTGATATATACATTGCAAGGTTGATAGCCATCACATTTTGACCTTGAGCACGTAAAAGCTTTGCTTCTTCAAGCTGCAACCCAAAAAGTAATTACTTGGCAAGGTTGATGACAATAATACTACCACTGACTGATTTTTAAGTTTTAGAATTCGTGGTAATAAGAGTTGAGACAGTTATTATTGATGTGGCAGCTAACAGAATTCCTTACAAACAATCTGAATAGACTGACTATATGTGTTAGCCCGTGTGGGTCCACAATGGTGAGAATCGACAAAGCAAGAAGCAGAAGCAAACATGCATATGTTAATGCCAACCAAAAGCACATGTTTTTAACTTCTTTTAATAATATTTAGCACTATATCTGGACGAAATTGCACTAAGCCAATCAGGTCTTATGAAGAATATAGCACAAGAATAAGTTTAAAAGAGAACTAAAGTAGAGAATGTAATATTTTTGTTAAATTTTACCGATGATTTGCAACCAAAAACAAGGGTATTTGATAACAGTAAAATTTGAAAAATGCTCCCAACTCTTCCTTCGGTGTGACATCACAGCAGTCCCCCTCTACTGCACAAATCCCTCCTTTTCCAAATTCACAGTTCTCCCTCCATCTCACTCTACTTTATCATACATGCAGACATGATTAACTCTTGACAAACTTGGCTCTTCCATTAACTCCTATAATCACTAAAGTTCATGTTCGCATCTTGTTAAAGCTAATTAGTACCAACATCATTTTGCTAGAGCATGAACAAAGCTCATGTTTCTCAACTGCTTCTTATAATTGACATGAAAATTTGATTTCATTAGGAATTGTGAACAAGACATAAGGTTTTATAAACTACAGAATTTGAATTTCTGCAATTCTATTCCTCTATATTTTAATTTCTCCTGTATTTTATGTTGTTCAATACAAAACATACTAATGGTTTAATGTGTAATCATATTTCAAATTTTGTCTTCATTTGCAGATGAGATGCGGTTCATCGAATTTGTCCGCTAGTCCAGCGCAAACACTAAAAATTACTGCTTTGGAAATTGGCACTGAGGAAAAGAACAGTACTGTCTATCCACAAATATGAACAGAAATGAACACACACAACATCGTAGCAGCCCTCTTACCCGTCCAAGCCAATATAAGGTTGAGCTTTGGCCTTTGGTTTCTACAGAAAGGAGTTTAAACTCATGCAGAGCAGAAGCTGCTTGAGAGAATCTACATCCCTGTAAAATGAAATAACATATAATAAAAAATTAAAAATAAATTTGTTTCACGGTTCCCAGAAAGTTAAAGGCCCAACTTCACTAGAAGTTTAGGTTGTTAGCTAGAGACCCAACCCAATAATCATTTTAGCTCCACATATCCTCTTACACAAAAGCTCTGAAGCCCAAAGTATAAATAAACAATGTACATGTCACTTTATACGTTTAAATAATTTTAACTAGAATGGCAGTGCCAAGGATTGAATCCCTTACCAATTTGTAAAGGGGTTATAAATTTTTAATACCATTTCAAGTACCAAATCTCTTAAAAGCTTTAAGAGTTTGTAACATCCCAAGAAATAGATTTTTTTCTATCTCTTATGTAAATAGAGAATTGAAAACAATATCATTAGACTCAGTTACTCTGAAATGTCTATTTATATATAGATAGATAGATAGACAGACAGACTACAAGAGAGCATCGGCCCAAGGCCCAAACCCTTACACATAAGAAAGGTTATTTACAAGACAAGGGAAAACCTATACATCTATCTCTAATAGTAACAGTAACGATATACCTTGCGAAGTGTGGTGGCAGACTGCAGAAGATGTTGCAGCACACAGTCTCTAGATCTTAAAACTTGAAGTAGAACTCGTCGAAATGCTATAAATGGTTCTAGCAAATTCATATGCAATTGTGTCCGTTGCAAAATTGAGCACCACTCCATATCCAGCCATGACAACTAGCAGACAATCAAAACAGTTCAAGGCTTCAATGCTGATAATAATCACTGTATGAATGCCAAAATATTTTGAAGAGTTAAGAAAATAAAGGTTCTTCCATGAAGGACTGAGGTACACTAGACACCTGCTCAATGGAAGGAATCACAGGCTCAGAAGAATCGTTTGGCTTCAGCAGACCAAACTTGCTATTGTCTTGACAAGTTCTCCAGCGTAAATCCCAAGCCATGCCAAGATGATAAAGCATCTGTTGAAGATAAGAGGAAAGCTTCACATATTTTATTTAGTTTAAGTAAATATATAAGTATCATACATTCTTTGTCAAAAGGGTCATCAAGATTGAAATTCTAGAAATTTCCACTTCTAATAATCTCATTATTAATTGATGTAACTTGAAATACTCAAGCATTTCTACAAATTATTTCTGGTTGTGACAACCAAAGGATAAGAACATGTATAAGAAACATACATGGCCCTGGAAGGAAGCTTCTTTGATCTATTGTATACGATAGATACTTTGCAACTAAAAAACAATACTGAATATATCAAAATCTCATTTGTATTATGATGCTTAATGGGATCAATAGAAAAAAGGCTTTGTTTAGCAAAGTTGCAACGGTGCAATTGGTCAGTAAAATTTTTTGCATGGTATATTCAGTTGTGTTAACTGCAGCTCTAATTTAGACACGGGAGCAACTTATTTTGGATTATAAGATGACCAATTATAAGATGACCAATTGTTCATGGAATAACCAGTTTAGGTTCTTGAGGATGGTGAATGATAGGACTGGAGGGAAGAACCAAGGTTTGGAGAGTGTATGATAGGAGGAATCCCTATGGGTGAGAAGACTAGGGGTATATAGGAAATGAAGATGAGAGAGAGAGAGGATCATCTTGGATATCATGGATTCTACTATATGCAGAGGGCATTAGTATCTCTGTAGGAGCCTAGCTCTGTGGCAATGGCAGTAGGATTCATTTTTGTATTTTCCCTTATGTCTGAAAATAATATAAATCATTCCTTGATTTATGTTTTTATTTCCATCCTCGTTTTTGGGTCCTTAACAGTAAAAACTAGGCACATCATCCACGTTGTTGCATTTTCATACAAAGGATTTTGCAGAAATATGGAGTTTGAGATTTTCAGGAACTAATCTCGGTTGGATAGGAATGTGCGCTTACTTTTATTCCCAGTTGTCTTTTAGTTTCAGTCTGATATAGTCCATGATTGTTTGAAGCATCTTCTAAAACTAACATGTAAAGTGGTTGGATTTCTGACTTGCAGTTTTATACTCAACTTTAGCGCAGAATCCCCATTGTCATTACAGGAAAATTATTATATTGCCATATGAATTACACAATCCATCACCTCGAAACAGGACAAGTAAAATCAAACATGCAAGCTAACCATAACAATAAAATCCATAAAATGCAATCTATCCCATTACAGAACCATTACATAGGTGTATATATTCCATGAAACAATATTCCTTTTTTTTAATTTATATATAATTTAATAACAGGATACAAGCTACTTAATGTGGAGGATAAGATATCCTCATAGGAAGGGACTAACTTAATTCAAAAAGATATCTCAAGGAGGGGACCAAAGCATTACAAAGAATAGTTTGGCCACATTCATAACCATTGTGGGATAACAGGTCCCCAACTTCATTTAGCGAGATGGAATATGTATTGGGCCTTATAAGGACTACTTTGGCCATACTCCACGACAATGTGATCTTAATAGAAACCAAATGGGTTCACGAGCAGAAATAAGAAATATGATGTAGTGGCAATATATATCATGTTAAGGATCTACATATTAGACAAGTGGATACCTGTAGTTTGATGATAGTCAAGTAAATGTACTCAGTGCTCTCTTCACTTGCATGAGAAACAGATAACACAAGCTCCTAGAACACAAAACATTTATATATGCATAATGTCCTCAAGTGCATCAAGACAAGTTAGGAAAGAAATATTACCTGCTTTGAATCTCTTAGTTTTATCTGGAAATCACTCAAATCACCCTCCTCAAGTGCCCTTAAACAACTGAATATAAGAATAATTAAACTGACATTTCATGAAAAGATTTCTTTCTTTATGGTATAAATTGACTTTCGTTCCTAATAGCAAAGAGGAACTACACATCATTGATCACCAAATAACAAATATAAGAAAAAAAAATATATGATATGATAAGATATGATATAACGATAGGATAAGATACAAAGATGATAGGATAAAAACAAGATAAACATTAATGTTATTCGATGTTTGGTGCACACCACAAAAAGGACCAGAAAATATAAGTTGTGGTGATGGTGATAGTGATGATGATGATAATAGTAATGGGAGTAGTGATGACAACAATGATAATTAGAAGTGTAAAATTGGGTTTGACTTGATGGGTCAGCCCAAAAAGCACATAAAACTAGTTGGGCCAAGAACAATCTTGGGCTAAATTGAGCTGGACCACTTTTAGGCTATCCCATTCAGCACATGACCAAAATGGGACAAGTTCTTCCTGCACCCTAATAGGTTCTTCCTGCACCCTAATAAAAATTTTTAATGCCACATTTGCCCTTTAAGAAATTATGTAAATACCCTTTCTTTATTAGAAAGGTTTGTTCTCCTCAATAACCATGAGGCACAGTGCTACACAGTATCGCTTTTCTCTCAAATTCATCTTCTAGAGTATCGTTTTTGAAGGTTTTAAGGGTGATTGAACGGTAAGAGACACTTTCAGACCATTGTGAAGTGTTTATCGGTGGTGAAAAACGACGGGGAGGTAAGATTTTTCGTTTTGGTCGATTTTTTAAATTTCTCGTAGGGCATCCGGATGAGCCCATCCGGTTCTCATTTTTTGAATTTTGAGAACCGGACAGGACAGTCATCCTATTCGTATAATGACAACCGAATGCAGTATGGAGGGGGTGCCATCCGGTGTACAATCTGTGAACCGGACACACCTTCGTCCTGTTGTCAAATTGAAATAAGATTTGAGAACCGGATCAGGTACAGTTAGTGACCATCCGGTGCTCAAATTTTTTTACATTTGACAACCGGACGGGTGGGGCATCAGGCTCACATTTTACACACCGGATGGCACCCCATCCACACTGCATCCGGTTGTTTATTTTTTATGTTTTGTGAACCGGATGGGATGGCGTCCAGTTCACATTTTTGTTTTTTTATGAGTGGTTGGAATGCTATGTTACAGGTATGTATAGTCTGTGTATGTATTCAGAGAAAATAAAAAAAGAGTCTACTATAAATGAAAAACATGAAAGTAGTTCCTTGGTTTGGAAAGAGGATTGCTATCTTGAATTCACAACTGATAAGGTAAAATGATTTATTTTTGTTTATGTTTATGAATTGTAAATTAATTACATAGGAATGTGATATATTGTGTAGGTGTTTGGTACCCGAGATGAATTACTTGAATGGGTTCGCAGGGTTGCATTTAGACTTGGCTTTGTTGTTGTTATACTGAGATCAGACAAAGCAACTGGAGCACAAGGTAGGAGGACCTATGTCTTGTTGGGATGTGAGAGAAGTGGAAAATATAGAAAGTACATAATAGATTTAGATGTGAGTATAACGGGTACAAGGAAGTGTGACTGTCCATTTAGATTGTGTGACAAACCAATAAAAGGTAGAGATGGTTGGGTTTTGAAAGTCGTATGTGGATTGCATAACCATGATTTGGCTAATACATTGGTTGGTCACCCTCTTTTCAAAAGAAAATCATTTTATTAAACATATACATGTATTATCACTTGTATATCAAGTCACTATCTAAAAATTAAAATTAATTTTTACAATGTGACTTCAAAAAATGAATATTTTACTTTTTAAAGTATTAGATTTAATTTTTTCTTCATTTTTTAAAATGAGTCAAAATGGCCCATTGGCTAGACAAAAAGGTTGGATTTTGTTGGAGATTCCAAATCGACTAGAGATTATCGTTATCGATATCGAATACCGGAAAATATTGAGGAACCCAAAAATCCTTGGACAATTTAACGGAAGCCATAATGGGTTACAACGGAAGCCTTGTGGTAAAAAAAAAAATACAGTAGATACATATAAATATTTAAAAATAAAAATACAGAAATATAATTGTAATGCAAAAATAATGAAAGAGACAATCATAACTAATAATAATATTATGTCTAGAAATTCAAATAACAATAATATCAAATCCAATGACCACAAATTTCAAGTTCAAAACTTAAAATAATAACAAAACATAATATAAATGTCTTAAATTTCTAATTATCTGGGCTGTTAGTGGTGGGCAAAGGCGGGTGGCAGCAGTGATAGTGGTGAGTGGCAGGAGAGATTAACAAAGCTTGTGCATATTAGGGTAAATTAGTAATTGGGCTGGGTAAGACCCAACTCACTTAAAAGATTTAAAGTTGTCAGCATTAGGGTTACCAGCTGCTAGATTAAATTAATAATTGGACTGAGAAAGGCCTGATCCACTTAAAAAAATTAAAGTTGTCAGCACTAGGGTTACCAGGTACTAGGTTAAATTAATAATTGGGTCTGTGGATAGCTCATAGTATATAAGTGGATGCAAACCTCAACCTTACTAGTTTTATAAGGATGAATTAAGCTTAAACTCACTTCTTAATATGGTATAAGAACCATCTAAAGCCTATCCTAATGAGGTTTGATAGTGAGATAATGGTAGTGATAGACGATGGGTAGAAAGGTATCAACAATTGCAAAGTGTTGGTGTGTTAATGATGACATCTAAAGTGGTGTGTTAATGACGACATCAAAAGTAGTTTGTTAATAGTTGTGGTGATGATGTAGCGGTAGTTGCTATAGTGGAGATGAAGTGTTGATAGTAACTGAAACAATGATGATGATAATAAAGGTAGAAGGGGAAGAAAATTTTATGGTAAGAGTGGCTGTAGGTAGTGGTGGTGGCACTAACTATGATGGTAACTATTTGGTGGAAGTTGCTACAGTGGAAATGACAATAATTGTGGAGACGATGTGTGAGTGGGCGGAAGAAAGAGAAAAGAGTAGTTGGTAAACTACTACAACAAAAATCAATTAGATAACATGTTTCTTTTTTTTATCTTTTTCTCTGTTTTTTCTTTTTTTTTTTTTTTTCAATATACACTTTCTCGTGACTCCTTCTATATTATATTATATCAAGATCACTAATTTCTTAGTCTTGATTAAATGTTCATTTAAGACACAATTATCAAGCTCGTACTACTATAACAATTTTAAAAGAAATGTAATTGAAAAATGAACAAGTCCTAACTAAGAAATAAAATAAAACTTATTTTTGTGAGTAAAAAAAAAAAAATCTGCTTTTTCAAATTTTTTTATTCCATTCTTCTTGTTGGTTCATGTAATCCTAACTTAGGTGAACTTTGTCAATCCATCATCCCTAGTTATTCATAGGTAGAGGAACATTTTTTTTGTAAGTATATCGAAGCTTATTGAACTTTGAATAGTAAACATCCATCTGACAAGTATACGTTTAACTGATTATGACCCGAAATTAGAATGTTGTCTAGTTTGATACTTCGAATTCAGATTAATGATTTGATAAAATTTGACTAGAACCTGGACTCCGGTGAGTCACCCGTTTAGAAAAATCTGTGGATTATTCATTTCTATCTCTAATTTATGGATTCATGCAATCAATGAGTTACACGCCATTTCTTTCTCTGCCCTGTATAGTGGCTGAGAGATTAAATTGTTCTCTTTGTGGTTATCCTTGTAACCATTTTAGTTATTCTCGCAACTCTCTTGTTTTTCTCACTCCTATTTATATATTCTGTTATAGATAGATTTAAGGAAAAAGATATTTTAAATTGTATAATTCCAAAAGTCTTTATTAAAAAAATTATGAATTATATAATTATAGAGTTCTTTTTATATAAATAATATTTTTAAATTATACCATCTAAAATTAAAAAATAATTTGTAGATTTTATAATTCAAAAATTAAGAAAGTTTTGGAATTACAAATTTGAAAGTCATCTTTTATTTTAGAATTATACAATCTAAAAATATGTAAAAATGATTTTCGAATTACATTATATTTTTCATAAACTAAAAGAATAAAGTAAGAATTTTCATATCTATAGAAACGTAGAAAGAAATTATGGAGTGGAAAAGAAATTTTTTTGTTACATCTATTGAATAAAAAAAATCAATGGTTTAGATTTCAAGTCCATGATATAAATGTGATTTATAAAAAAATATGGATGGCTTGCACTTTGTATAACAATGTTACATTATTGGATGTTTTTTCTTTAAGAATTTATTAGATGTGTTGATAGAAGGATTTTTCGATTTTTTTTTGGAAAGATATCACGTACATTTCAGAATTTTGTTCAAAGTCAGATTAATGCTTTGAGTGTTTAATATATTTATATAAATATGATTCGGATTCTTGATTATCAATAGTGTGAAACAAATTTGTATATGTTGATTTACCCATTCGATGAAAGAAAAAACTCCAATATAAGTCAAGCATTTCTATACAATATAAAAAAAATCCGAAAACTAGATCGATTAATAAGATGTCCTCTTGTTCAATTTTAATTTTTAAAGAATAATTATTAAAAATTAATGAATGACTGAAAATTAATCAATGAATTACACGCCTTTTTTTTTGGCCACGTGGGAGTGGCTAAGAGATTAAATTGTTCTCTTTGTCGTTTTCATTGTCACTCTTATCTAAATCTTCTGTTATATATTTCGAGAGGGAAAAAAATTTTAAATTATATAATTCAAAAAGTATTATTTACTTAAAAAAAACTTATCAATTATATAATTATGGAGTTTTTTCCATAAAAAAATAATTTCAAATTATGCAATATGAGGAAATAAAAAAGAAAGAAATTGGATTTCAGAGTTTAGAAGTTATGAAAGTTTTCAAATTGTACAATTTCACAGTTACCTTTTATTTTAGAATTGTGCAATCTAAAGACTTTTTCATGTAAAAAAATATTTCTGATTTACACAATTCAAAAATCATATTTTTTTTTAAACTAAAAAAACAAAGTGATACTTGTCATGTTTATAGGAATACAGAAAGAAATTATGGGAGTGAAAAAAGAAATTCTTTAGTTACGTCTATTGGATAAAAAAATTAATGGTTTAGATTTCAAATCCATTATCTAAAAGTGATTTACTACACAGGGATGGTTTGCACTTTGTATAACAATGTCACATTATTGGATGTTTTTTCTTTAAAAATTTATTAGACGTGTTATTAGAAGGATTTTTCAATCTTTTTTTGGAAAGACATCACGTACATTTCAGAATTTGTTCAAAGTCAGATTAATGCTTTGAGTGTTTAATATATTTATATAATAAATATGATTCAAATTCTTGATTATTAATTAGTGCAAAACAAGTTTGTATATGTTGATTTATCCATTTGATGGTAAAAACAACTCCAATATAAGTCACGGATTTATATAGAAATCCTACATAATAAAAAAAATCTGAAAACTATATCGATTAACAAGATGTCCTCTTGTTCTAACATTTTATATTGCCATAAAATTTAAAAAGGGTTATTAATAAGGCAGTGAATATTTAAGTAAAAAAATATATATTTTAATTTTAAAAGAATAATTATTTAAAGAATTTTATCTGTGTGAGTGATAATTTTGTTTTCCTAGATCCAATGAATAACAAACTGTATGCGAGGTAGTGACGGAAAGGAAGTGTATGGAGTGGACTTGGTTGTGGGGTCTTAGTCCAGAAAGAGCCTCTGAGTCCAAATGGCCTTTCATTTTGTGCATTGTGATGGGCCAATGAAGAAAAAGGCTTCTCCACTGGAATAGTTAATTCACATTGAGTTCTGGTTCCTTTGATTAGGCCCTTTATTATGCTTTTCCCCTTTACTCTGTATAATCACCCGTAACGAAGGAAACAAATCAGAAATGGTTATCACAACCTTCAACGGTGCTGGCGTTGGATTTGGTACGCCGTTTGGGTTTCGCCATTTCTTCATATTCCGAATTTGAATCCTTATCGCGATTATTTGTTTTTCAGGTTTCGGCGTAGGTTGCGGCTTCGGTATAGGATGGGGTTTCGGAGGTCGGTGGCAGCATGCTGCATTTATTTTATCTGCTTCACTTTCATTTCCAGTTCGTTTTAATTGAGTAGTTTAAGAGGTTTCTCTAACTTTTGTCATGTGTTCCAGTGCCCTAGGAACGCAATTTTTATAATCCCCGCTGTTTACAAGGTCTTTTTAAGTTCTCACAATCTTTTATTGGTCCTTGTTCTTGAGACTATGCAAGCAATTTAGATGTAGTTTTGAAATTCCTTTAGTTTATTTTCATGTTAATATTGTCGTTTCCAAATGAGTTCGTTAGATATGCTCGGATAAGTTGTGTATTGGTATATGGTACTTTGTGAGTCTGGATAATAGAGAGGAGCGTGGAAAGGCATTAATCTAACAAATTTTAGGCTTATAATGTAGGCCCGGTTTGGATTAGGTTTTTTTCTAGCTTATTTGAATTACGTATTTGATTTAAATGATTGAGATTTTGAAAAAGATAAATAATGTAAGTTGATTTTTACTTTTGTGAGATTCGTTTCTATCACCTTGGTTCATATTTCACCTTGGAATTTATCCAAACTTGCTCTTAGCTCGTTTTCATAGCAGAGTTACTTATTATTAGCCAAATATGATAGTGTGGAGTGAAGAATATTGGACTGCATTTTCTACCATCCTTCTTCAGTTCTGTGTGTTAATTTTCATTCCGAAATTTCACTGGATTTCTTCAGCTAAACCAATCACACTCTTCCCAAATTCCGTCTATCTATTGCTATTTTCCCCAGTCAAGTCTTCTGCTAAGTATCAGTTCCAGTTTCCTACCTTCCTTTTCTATTTAGCTGAGTGCAGTGAATGGACTGTAGCCTCTAGCTGTCTTAACCATTTCTCTTATGAACAAACTACATTCTCCTCTCAAAATCTTGACACTCAGCGTCCTGGATACAAAGGTGATTTAGACAGGTTCAGTTGAGGATACAAAGTCCTCCATATGGCGAAACTGGGGACTGGAAGCATCAAGGAACAAATTGTGACTAGGAGCAGTATAGAGGCAAAATGTAGAGCAAGTACTGAAGATGTTTCGGAACTGATCTGGATATATAGATTACTTGAAGATTTATCTCTTCCAATTCATGAACCTGTGAAACTCTTTAGTGACAGCAATGCACCCAAGGGCCTAATCCGACTAATCTCGAATGCATGTGAAGAAAATCGCATGCATGTTGATATCAAATATTAACAAATAACAACTACTTTCGTCTTATTTAATGATACTATCTTCAAAATATCTTCATTTGATTGGATTTTTATGATCAATGACTTTTTTTACATTCTTGATATCAAATTCTAATAAAGGGTAGATCAGGGGGAAATTCGTTTTTAAACTAGATTGATATGGTTAAATGATGTTAATTAGCTTTCTTAATTGGTGTGAATTAGTTTTTATATATATATATTGGAGCAAGAAGGATTAGTTCATAATCCAATTAAACCTGATAGGATGAAGCATGTAAGCATTGACAGAAACTTAGTTGGGTCATATATCAGGTACTGCACTCCAACCAAATTGTAGGAAGTAGATATACTCAGGAAGGCCTTGTGGAAATACTGATCTAATGTTGGCTAGATCAATATCTATTTTATTTTAAGTGAATAGCATCTCAATAATAGGAAGGATTTCACCCAAGTATTCTATTTTTATTTTATTCCAGGAACTTTGTGATTCCTAGCTAATTCTGTAAATGTTCTATGTTTCTTGTTTCCTTCTTTATATAATGTATCTCTTGTTTTGAAATAACACGAAGACGAAATCATTTTGTTCATGTGCTGTTCATAATTTATGTATCTGCTCTGTTGCACAGGTATGCCATTGAACTTATTGGGTCTTGGTGCAGGTACAATAATCATGAATCTGCTTTCTTTACTGTGTATAAGTTTTAATTTTCAGTATTCAATGGTTATGACTATGACATGCTGCATGATGTGGGTGGCCTTTTTTTCTCCAAAACCTTAGTCTTACATGTTACACCTTAAGACTTTTTCTTCAAAGGTACTTGTTGATGACTTTGTAGCAAATCGTTTTCTAGTTTATCTACCCTTCTGGTTTGGTTGGTTAGTGCTAATACCTAACCTTGTGGGATAGGGTTGGTATCATTACTCTAACCCCCTCCCCACATATATATATATATATAAGTGGAACTAAATGGCAACACTACTTGAGTTAGGAAACAAAAAAACAGAGCAGCTTTTCTTATATATATATATATATAAGAAAAGCTGCTCTGTTTTTTTGTTTCCTAACTCAAGTAATGTTGCCACTTAGTTCCACTTATGGTTTTTATATATAAGAAAAGCTGCTCTGTTTTTTTGTTTCCTAACTCAAGTAATGTTGCCATTTAGTTCCACTTATGGTTTTTATGATTTTAGTTCCACGTTATTTCAAGTAGTGCTAATACCCAATTGTCTTTGGATTTCTTTTTTATGTTGAAATATAGTTACTTTCTTTTTGTACATGACACTGTTCACAATTTGTTTGTACCCAAACTAATCCTCAAACGGACTATTGTTCTTCATTTTGTCTGTTGTTATAGTACTGTGTATAGCTTTTATATTACAATAGACCAAATTATAATTCGGGTCATTTATAAAGACCATAAATATATATAACAACTATTTTCGAATTTGTTTCTGTATAACGTGCTGTTACCATGTCATTCTCACATTGTTACAACGGTAATAGCCAGTGAAATGACTGCATATAAAGTTTTTTTAATGCGGCCAAATTGAAAACGTGTATTATCTTCAAGGAACGAATTTTGTTTAACCTTTTTTTACGAATCAAATATGAATTTGACCTATCAATATCGAATTGGGTATGTTGGATTTAATTTTTAAGGTGGAGGCTGTGGCGTTGGAGTAGGACTTGGTTGGGGGTTTGGTACTGCCTTTGGTAGCAAGTATCGATCCTCACGGATCACATTTCAAGGAGTGGAATTTGATAGCAAGGACACAGTTAACAGCAAGGAATTTTCAAAGCCCAGTACAGAAGCTGGAGGTGCACGGTAGCGTTTGTACTTTGTAAATTCCTCGTCGGTCTATGGAGATAAATTGAATTTGTAATAAAAAAAGAACCTGTGGAGATTGCGACTTCCTTTCAAATTGTAACAGTTTTTGGATGATGGTTGCCCTTGGTAGAGTTTATAACAATGAATGATAATGTGATATGTACGCATCTTTTATTTCAAGAAAACTAATGGTGTGTTTAGAGCCATGGAGTGGAAATAGAGGTGTTGGTATTAAGCTAGTTTGTTTGGTAGGATGGAGATAGGAAGGAGAAAAGTAAAACGTGAGTCTTAATAGTATTTTTATACACTATTTTTTTATTTGTTTCTACTCTCTTTTTCTCATTCTCTTTTCCATTTTACTTCCATAAAAACTTAGTTTTTACTTTATTATTCTATATATATACAAAATTCCAAAGCAATCTAAATGTATTCGTAAAGATTTCTGGATTTTGTAATGTCATCTCTTGATATACCCAAGTACAAATGAATGTTAATTTATAGGTTAGGTTAAATTCATTACTTTAACGATAGTATGTCTACAAATATATTCTTATGCGCAAAAAACTTTTCCTCGCCTTCTAACTATATAATAAGTGAAATTAGAATATATATCCTTTTTAATTATAGGTTCTTGTAGTTAATAATTGCAAACCATGGATGGAAATTAAATCACACGTACCATATATTAATTCAATTAAAATTATCATGTAGAATCTTCGTATGCATGTTCACAGTAAATACATAATCAATTATAAGTATTTTAATTCATACAATTCAATTAAATATGTTATTTTGAAACAAAGGTAATTTGGTGACCAAAATTCAATCTCCCAATAAAATTAATTAGAAAAATATCTTGATTGATCTTGAGTTTGGATTTGTATGATGCATTAGAATCAACTCAATGAATTAAAGATGGGATTAACTCTTGGTCTGTAAAAAAAGTTCACTAAACAGAACTTCATTTAAGTTAGTTTTTAAAAATTACGTGGAAAAGTAGTTCTACATAATTTTTTAAAACTAACTTTAAGTTCTAGACTAGTCAATTGAGTTATTCTAATAAGTCTAAATTACACTAAATAACACGTACAGAACCTAATTTTCCAGTCAAACAATTACATGGAATTGTTGATGTTAAATTTAGATTCGAGTGTAAAACCAGATAATAACACTTAACATTACCAATTTCAATTAAAGCAATAGAAAGAATTGAGATTGCTCCAAAAATGTTAGAAAACTATATAAACATCACTCAAACAAATCAAAACTCATACTAAGAGATAATTTAAGAGAATAATTTTTTTAGAGTCAACAAAATTTTCAATTATTCATAGAATAGACTAAATAATAATTGAGAGATATTAACGCAAAAGCACACTTGCTTTAAATTAAATTTTAATCGGATGTAATTATTCTATAACTTACTAGCTTATATCTAGTAGGATACGGTTGTGAAAGAGACGAAAATAATTTAATGTCTCTTTCTTATAGTATGAAAATCAACAGTAGTAGACAATCCTTATAAAATAAATGATTGTGGTTTCTTATAATAGCTAAAAATTGGTAGAAATTGAAAATTTGCTGCAATTTTAGGTGTTTACACGTAGTTTGATGATCAATTAAGCGAAAAAAAGCAATTGATTATTGGGCTTAATAATCAAGTTACACATAAAATGTATTGACTTTTCGTTTTTAGTTTTTTAAAGTACTGTTAAAATTCAATTTTTTTTAACTTATTTTCGTGTACACTAATTGTGAATACATACATGCTTGATATTAATGTCACTCTGTTCATGGACTCCTGAAGCATATAAATTATATTAATAGATAAACTTTAATTTTAGGTGCAGCTGGTTTTATTTTCTCCTCACTTCAACTTGACAATTAATCATGAAGAATGCCACTTATGATACAAGTCATAAATAGATTTGGCAGTTATTGATCCACGTGACGAACTGGTAGTTGATAACTCTGGAGGAAGGAAAACACGTGGTGGTAGAAACGGAAAGTGCGACTTATCTACCACCATTTTATTTTATAAAAGTTGGCCACGTACGTGTTTTATAGTTTCACACTCTTTTCTTCTACCAACTTCACTCAAAATCTTCTATCGTTAGCAACAATGGCAGAACCAAGGGTTTTCACCCTCTCACAGGTTGCCCAGCACAAGTCCAACAGAGACTGTTGGGTGGTGATCAATGGCAGAGTAAGTACTATCTTGTTAAGTTAAACAGTGTAAAAGACAGTATTTGCATGTATAACACCTCTTACAAGAAAAAAAAAATTTACTGAGATGTTTTTGAAAAAGGTGATATCTTAGTCGAAGAGGATGAAGGTGTGATTTGATTTTGCAGGTGTTGGATGTGACAAAGTTTTTGGAGGAACACCCGGGAGGGGAAGAGGTGATTGTAGAAGTGGGTGGGAAGGAGGCGACAAAGGAGTTTGATGCCATTGGACACAGCAAAGCAGCACAAAACATGGTACTAAAGTACCAAGTGGGTGTTCTCGAAGGTGCCAAGGTGGAAGAGGTAGACATGAACGATGATGATGTCGTGGAGAAGGAATCCAGCACCAAAGAGATGAGTGCCTTCGTGATCAAAGATGGTGCAAACTATACGAACACCTCATTTTACGAGTTCTTTGTTCCTCTTCTTGTTGCTGCTATCTACTTTGCATATCGATGCCTCACCATCACTCACTACTAGCTCTTGTTCAAACTCGTTGATCATGCATGTGTTAGCTTTTAATTCAGATTCTTCTTCTTTATTGTTTCTACCTATTGGAAGATGTAATAATATGGGTTCAACGAGGAGAATATATAAGCTCTATTTTGGTTCCTTGACTTTGAAATAAATGTGTTTTTCTTATACAATATTCCGTTTTGTTTATAATTAATTTTTATTGGAAGATCTGAGTTAGCATTATTAATGAAGAATTATTTTTTAACTATATATTTTTTTTTGTTCACGTCATTTGAATTCGAAATTTTCTTCTGGATATTTAGCTCAAACATTAAAATTATGACAAAAACTAATGTAGAATACCATCGTTGGTAACATTTTTCAGCTAGATTTTTAAAGTTTTATCTTGACAACAAATAAATAAATTTATTGAATGTAACGGGCATTAATTTGTCAACTTTCAATATGTGTTATATGTAAGTTTTCTCGTAAAAGTTATATATTCCTTCCACGTTTTAGTCTCATGATACGTACATAGGTTTCCAAACAAGTAATGAAGAGAATCCTGACACCTGGTTGAAGACTTGAAGAGAACTGCTTTGTAGCACCCAATTTAATTATTTCATGATGTTACGTGTTAATTTATTATTTTACTTTGACATGAGATGTGTTTGATAAAAGAAATTCTCTAAATGAAGAAAAATAAATGAATTGTTAAAATAAAGTTAATCAAAGCGCAAAATTATACATTTCGACACAATATATATTTTTGTTTTATTTGTTTTTAATCCTTGTATTCGATTTTTCTATAATATAATATAGTCGTATATGGAGAAATTCAACACTACTAAGTTATGAAGAAAACTAATATAAAGTATTAAAACATTATTTTTTTTTTATCCAAAATCTGTATGATTATTTATGTGATTATTTCTTATTTAATATTATATTTTTTAACTCACACTTAATTTTTTTTCAAAAAAAAAAAAACATGAAAGTTTGTGCCGACTACTATCCAAATCTGTATTCCACATCCTAACTTATTATCAGCCACATATCTACGAATTTGTATAGGGAAGAAAGACTTCCCAATTTCTTTGAAATAATTCTTTTATATATAATAATTGTACAAACTTATTCTCTAACAACATAATTAGAAAATTGTGATATACGTCATTTTTTATGGAATCGATCTTTAACAAAGCCAAAACACAAAATATGAGTAAAGGGACGGTTTATTCTTCCAAAGAATAATCCATTCTTATTTAGGTTTATGAAAATATTAAAATTTAAAATATTTCCAAATTTATAAATTATTTGTCATTTATAGTCTAGTAATTAGGAAACTTCTATGCAAGATATTACTACTAACTATCAAGTTGGCTCTTGAATCTTACGTAACTATTTTAGTTCTTTAACTTAATAATTTATTATTATTTTGTCCCTTAATTATTTGAAGAGCCTCTAAACTTGATCATTTACTATTATTTGAATGATATATAATTAAAATTTCAAAATTATTTTTAAAATAAAATTATTATTAAAAGAGTCAAACATCTTCCTATTTATATATAATGATATTGACTTAATAGTCAAACATCTTCCTATTTATATATGATGAATGGTAAAAATATATATATAATCTTTCCAAAGCTCTAGACTTAGTATAGTTAATTTCATTAGTGCTTAGTAATTGACATGAATGAAGATAGAATACTAGGCTCAAATTGCGAACGCAAAGCTAAAATCTTTGAAGGATAACACAGTTATGGCATCGATGAGAAATTACATTGGTTACTGTCCATTCAATTAGTCCTGTACATCTTGATGTGGTGATATAGTACAAAAGCGAAGAGGGAACAGAACACTCTTCTTGAGATCATTCTACAAATAGGTGAAAAATGGATACTTTGAAGAGAAAAACAGCTAAGAAGTGCTACCCTGTGTGTAATGGAAGACTCTAAACAGTAATGTCAAAGCATTCAAATGTTACATCAAACCATGCATGCCAGAGGGAACCAGAAAACTCCTCTCAGCTTGCTTATGTGACAACATATATGACCTCGAATCAAGGCATCGCTTGTCCAAACCCGATTCTGTGCGCCGCATTCCAGAAAATAATAGATAATGTAACAAAATCTTCCTTTCTACATCGTGCAAAAAGCAATGAAAACTGCAGGGAAATCAAAATTGTAAGCAACATATACTATTTCAGGAAATATACTATTGCAGGAAATGGAGGCCAAAGGAAACGATAATTGAACAGTGTCAATATTCCTTAGGCCTGTGAGGCATGACGGCAAAGCTTCAAACAGTTGCCAAGTACTATAGACCGAGATATAAGCACAATGATGCACACAGAACACCCCCTGGAAGGTGAAAGCAGCCAAATATAATGGTGACTAGTCTCGCTTCACATTTAGCATCACTCTCATGATATTTGGATGTACCCCCTTCCCAAGTATGCATAGAATACAAGCAATGAGCAAGTTTGGAGGTCAGGTTACCAACCAAAATGAGAAAATAGTTAGGGGTGCAATTGTTGATTACTAGTTCTGTTTGGATATGCAATGTGATCAGAATTCCTGAGTGTACAGTGTAAACATTATAAATAGATTAAGACTCGAGAGGAAGGGAACTATTGGAATAAAAAAGTGAATTTTCATAACTCTCTTCTCTTTTCTAATTTAAATCTTGTTATTTTTTATCTGAATTCACATCAGCATAATGCATAATAAAGTTCTATAAATTCTAGCTTCGAGTCTATGTACCAGGAATGAAAAGGGACGCAAATAGTTTCATGATCAAGGGAGCGAGGGTGGCCAAATGTAAAGCATCATCAACACGGCAATACCGATTATTAGAATGGAAAAGATGAGGAAGGAGGTGAAATTCCATCAATTTCAAAGTAGTGTATGATAAAAGCTAAGAAATCTGAGAGAATGCAAGTGCATACATTTTTTAAAATACAAACAAAGATCCAGAGCCTACCAATCAAGCAAAGGAGAATAACAGCCCAGATAGTTATTTGAACATGCCGATTGTATTGCATTTGGTATTGAGATCTTTGAAGCTGCCTTTGCAAAGCCCCGTACCACCCGTGGAGTTGTTTATGGTAAGATTCATCATAATTATCAAGGCAAGTCTTACCATTGATGCCCTTCAGGAAAAGTAAACATGAAATATTAATAATTAAGAAAAAAGCATTGAAATAAACAAGAAAAACTCTGTTAAAAAACAATAGCAGCTGAAGCACAAACCCCATTCAATACTGCTGATGGTAATAGTGCATTATCCGTTTCTTCACAATGATTCACTGGTTTCAGCTTTCGATAGCCATTCTTAGGCCACTTCAACTTAGAGATATTTCCCACGGAACCAAAAAATCCAGAGAGACTGGCTACCTTGTGCATAGGAATTACACCGGAAGAACCATTGGAGGAACTCGATTGTTGGACACCATCAGAAACAGTGATTTTCCAAGAACTAATATCAGGATCAGCACTAGCTGCTCTACGATGCCCAAGTGACTTTTCCTCACGTAAATTGCTTGAACAATTAGGGAACGAATCTTTGTCACTTAATTGCACATTTTCACCATCTCTGCCGGTACATTTAACAGGGATTTTGCCAAGAGAAGCCGATGTTCCCGAGAGAAATGATGCTAGTTCATCACGTTCTCCTTCATCCAGACGTGGCCAAGGCAAAGATGCCTTGCTACCTGAATGTACAGGTTCTAGTAACAGATGTTCAACTTTACTGATCTTGTCACTGATGGCATCAACAAAATCTCGGTGCCTATTTTTTGCATCCTCAGTTGAAACTTTGCTATAACTTGACCGAGTAGCCCGTTCAAATTCCTCTAACTGCATTAGCCACACAAGTGCAACCACATGCTTTGTTATATGATGATACAAATTTGAAACTGTATTTACTAAGAGAAACTACCTGCCATTTAGTAGTGCCAAGGGCAGTTTGTAGATCTCGGCGAACTTCATCACAGTTCCATACGGTGGATGCATCCTTCATTGCGTGCATCCATGTTCTATAGGTAGACTCCATCCTTGAAAAAAACACAATCATAGCACGTCAATAAGATGAAAATTAGACCAAATAGATATATATGGTTCAGTTGGCAACACAAGCTGAGGAAGACTTAAGTTCAATTCCAGCAAAACATGAGCCACAATTAACTATGTTGTCGGTCCCTGACCCACAATTAGTTTCATAGCCAACGCATAGGGTCGAAGCTTATGAGGAAACCTTAATCTTTTACATGAGCCAAAGATCCCCATTATAACAAGAAAATGGGAGCAATACAGGCTTTTTCTTTTAAGATTGTGCACAGCAAATTAACCTAAAAACCTTAAGCCTTTCAATATCGAGTTGAATTGGAAATAAACGAATAAAAAGCTAGGTATTGGCAGGTGCATTTATTTCACCCCCAAAATGGAATTACCAGGCAAGATTATATTCTACGATACCTACATTTCATTGGAAAAAACAAAATAAAGTTTGGATTAAACATAAAAAACAAATGGAAAACCCAATTGGAAGAATGACAGATACCTGTCTGATGATTCCTGAACTTCTTCGGCAGCATTAAAGAAAGGATCTTTTTCCCATCGATCAAAACTGGTGGCCATGAATATTGAATGATAATATATAATTAATATATGATAAGCAGAATATGAAAAAGGAAATGTGGATAATCTGCGTTGGGGATAGAGGGGAAGATGGATGCTGTTAATTGGAAGAGAAGTTGTTGCTATTCTGTTCTCTTCCAGAATTAATTGGAGGAATTGCAATTTGCAATGAAACCAAAAAGTGGGAAGAATAATTACATTATATCCCTGTCCTCAGCTGCAACCTCACCCATTTTATTCATCACATTACACGGTCCCTCATCTTTCACTTATTAAATTAATATACCACCTGAATCACCATTATACTTTACTCTCATACTTTTATTACACTAAAATAATCAAAATTATGTATCATACCTAAATCTTAATCAAATTAATGACAATACTTTTACTGTAAATTTTAAAATAGAAAACAAATGTAAAATTCAAACCAATTAAAAAAATTAATGAAATTATGAAAATAAGGTCGAACCGATAAAAAAATATAGTGTATATAATGTAAAAAATATGTTTCTTAAAAAGTCAGAGTTACGTTGAAAAGAAACGTTATTATATGTATACACAGTGATGGTTTGCTAATAAAATTTAACTTCATATATTAAATTAAAAATGAATCTTGATTAAATTAAAGTACCATAAGTTATTAAACATTCATCAACAACTAAGTATAATGAATAATCGAATCGAATTGACTAGATTTTAATATTATTCCTTATTCTTAATTTATAATATTAAAATCGTCATCATTATTTTTTTACTGATTACAAAAGAAATTAAATTCTTCACTGGGTTACTCCCAGACAAAGAAGACTCTGTCACTATCTTCAAACACTCTAAGTAAGAGATACCACATTATTTTCCAAGAAATCTAAATATTACAAGTAAAATATTGATGGATTAAATGAAAAAAAAATACAAATTAATAATACCTAGACTTTTTTTAAGAAAAATATTATAATCTTAATAATTGAATTTCTTAGACATAATATACAACTCACCATTAATATCTATGACGCGAAACTACTTCTCTATCTCAAAAAAAAATTACCCCAAGTAAATAATTCTCCAAGATATATGAATTACTTTCTCCTAACCCAAATCACTTTCTCCATGATTACAGAATCACATAGATGTACAAATTTAATAGGTACAAAAACTAAATCAAGACAGGCAGGGAGATGATCCGGTTGTGAAAAAAGAAGAAAGGAAAAGTTATATATAATGGTGTCTCAAGAAGTATTATAATTTTTTTTTCTTTATTAATGTATTTTGAAGACAATTATATCTCTTCGTCATCAATATATAATAGTTATGTTGAAATATTAATCGTCATCTATAATAATAATAATAATAATAATAAATTATTTGAATTGATGTACACATTTCTATTTCGTAAATTACCGTCAACATTACATATAAAAGAATTTACTACTTGTATAGGTGCATATAATATTTCATCATCATTTTAATATCTATCTAAAGAAATATTTTTTACTTTATTTTTTATCAAAAGAAGGACTAAATAAAAAATTATGTGTTCTCCAACACTGCACAGAGGCTAAGAAAAAAAATCAATTATTAAAAATAAAAAATTAACATTAAATTATAACTTATTTAAATCACATGATCGATATTTTTCATGTATATATTTCATATTCGTATTTACACATAATTATATTTTAGGATTATAATATTTTTAATATCATAAATATCTTATATAGCATATTAGAATATAATAGAATAAAAAAATAATAAATGTATAGTTGTAATTATGAGGTGAGTATTTTAGTTTTTTTTCATACAATGTTAATATATTAGTAAAGACGAAAGAGAATCTCTTAATCACATTTCCTAATAGCGGTGTTCAACACTAATAAAAAATTTTGAATACTTATCTAAATAACCTATAAAAAAAATTTGGAATTTTTTTTTCTAAGAATCACAGTTTAGTTTAGCCTGTGGTTTGATTTTCAAAACTGATCCAAACTAAATCCATATGTAACGTATATTTAACAATATATTTTTTAGTAATAATAATTATAATAATAACAAATTATAGGTTTTAAACTATATATTTTGCAGAGTTGTTTGACCACTTTACATATTTAATTTAAAAGTTTGTTGATTTTCTTTATGAAATATTTTTATACTCTACTTTAAGTTTTTATTATTTAATTATTTTTATCTACTTTTTTTTAATTATTTTAAGTATTGTATTTTATATGTTTTAGAACTTTACCTTGAGAAAGTTCGATGTTGAGTCTAATTAGTTATTAGATTTGAAATTAATCTCTTTTATATGATAAGAAAATTTTTTAACAAGATATGTTTTCTTGAGTAAAAAAAATGAAAGAAAATATGTAACTAAAGTAGTTTAATTCATGATGTTTTAAATTTTAGAAGTTCCAATTATATTAACATTTGTTGGTTGAACTGACAAATGATATAATTTGTTTACTTTTTATGTTCTTTATAGTAATTTGGTTAAATTTATCTTATTGACCCGTTGTATTTTTTTTCTTTAGATTTTTTTCTTATTTGTTAGTGTTAAACTACATATTATTTTATTATTATATTTTAATTTAAAAAGATGAAAATAAATAGTAAATTTTTAATACAAAAACTAGAACTATAAATTAAAAATTGAAAAAAATTAAATTTAAACTAAATTGAGACATCAATTTGGTCCGATTGGACTTTTTTTTTTCTTTTAAACCGAAGAAACCGAATCACACATATTTTTTATATTTAATTTAAAAATATTCATGTTTCACAAGGTTAATGTTCAATATGACACATAATTCATGTGCTCGTAAAATAAAATGAACATTTAATGTTAAAAAAATCCATTCCACATATGTTTGGAGGGAGTGATACCCACTAAAAAAAATAATTTCTAAAATTTGATAAAATAAAAAAACTATCTTTTCATAATGTTTTTGTTCAATATGAATATAGAAAATAAAAAATAAAAAAAATGAAGACAGGTAAAAACGAGAATTATTATAATAAAAAAAATGAGAGGGAAGGAAGATTGAGGTTTAAGAGTGGAAAGTGAGGGTTCGGGGGTTGGAAGCAAAAAAGAAGATGAAGGAAGCGGAGGAGCAACTGTGCGAGGCGGCGAGGAAGGGTGACGTGGAAAAAGTGAAGACTCTCATAGACTCCGGCGCCGACGTCACCTACTTCGACGGCGAGGGCCTCAATCCTCTAATGTACGCCGCAAAGCACGGCCATGCACCCGTCCTCACTCTCCTCCTCTCCGCCGGCGCTCCCTGGAACGCCCTCTCTCCCTCCAGCCTCTCCGCCGGCGACTACGCCATGCAGGAAGGCCACAGCGAAGCCTACGACCTTCTCCTCAACGCCGGTAAAGATTCCTCTTTTCCATTCCGACTATTACTATTTGCCTATTGGGATCTGATTTGGTTTCAATTTGCCAGGGATTCAGGCCGAACTGATCCTGGGAACGATTGCGAGGAAGGAAAACAAGAGCGGCGATTCCGGTGCCAATTATTTGGAAGATAGGGTGAGTTTTAGCGAAGACAAGCTTATGGACTCCGAAAGCAAAGCTGTGATGATGGCGTGGGAGAAGCCGTTGATGGAGGCTCATGCCAGAGCTGTTTGTTCGGGAGGGGGCCACGTGCTCAACATTGGGTTCGGAATGGGGCTCGTGGATTCGGCCATTCAGCAGTATGCACCTGCATCACACACCATCGTTGAGGCTCATCCGGAGGTGTATCAGCGCATGCTTCGCTCCGGTTGGGGTCAGAAGGAAAATGTGAAGATAGTTTTTGGCCGATGGCAGGATGTTCTGTCTCAGCTTGAAACATATGATGGTAATTTCTAATCCTTATCTCCATGGACTTTGATACTTAATTGTAGCAGTGCAATTTGTTGAATCGTCTTCTGTTGAAAGCAGACGAAATATTTTTTTTATTATTTTCGGAGATCCTATATTGGCTATTTAGGAGGCCAAATTTCGTTATTTGAGCTACTTTTTGGTATTTACTTAAGCTCAATCTCTAATTTTAAGCTGAGAGCCCATTCTAATGGTGGATATGGTCATTGGTGAACTTATAGGACCGACCACCTGTTATCAAATTATCTGGGAGTTCATCTCTTTAGTGCATTGAAGATTTCATATTGTAGCGATATGACTACTAAGGGTATTAAAATAAGTTGTTGGAGTGGAAATAAATGATAGATAAGATGAAAATTAAAGGTGTTTAATTAAAGAGAAATAGAGAAGAGATGAGGATACGGATAGGGAGATGAGTATAAGTAGGAAACAATTTTTTTTTTTTTTAAATTATATTTTTGTTCTTTCTCTCCTACCAAACACCGTATCGTAATTTTATCTTTATCCATCCTCACAACCAAAGTTTATGGTTATATAAGTGAGGGGAATCTATAACTTTTTTAGATTTTTGAGTTGAGTTAGACCTAGTTTTGAATCTGGGAGTTTTGTTTGTTTGCAGCAGATGCATCCAATTCTTTGGGAATTTGACTTTTAACTGTCTTCAATGTTGTCATGCAATTCATGCAGCTGACCTCTCACCTAGTGAAAACTAAGCCTTTATTATCGTTGTTGTTGAATATGTGTATGATGCATGATGAGTTTTATCTGGGTTATGTCTGATTTGGGTCAATGGCGTGAATTATGTTCAGGAATATTCTTTGACACCTATGGGGAGTACTACGAAGATTTAAGGGAGTTCCACCAACATCTCCCAACACTATTGAAGCCTGGTGGTATCTACTCATTCTTCAATGGCCTTTGTGGCAGTAATGCGTTTTTCCATGTTGTTTACTGCCATTTGGTATCCCTTGAGCTTGAGAATTTGGGGTATTCCACGCAATTAATCCCATTGCCTGTTAAGGATTGTTTAGGAGAACAAGTTTGGGAAGGCGTGAAACAAAGATATTGGCAGCTCGATACGTACTACCTTCCTGTCTGTCAGTCTGCAGAAGACCCTGAATGACGTAGGAAATCGATGTTCTGTAGTTTAGAAGAACTGCATACTGTGCAGTTACTGATTTCACCTTTGATGCTAGTTTTTCTCCCCTTCATATATTTAAATCAAAGGAATGACTGAAATCTCATGCAGTGTTTTCTCAAAACTGTAGAGGATATTGAATCGAGTGGTGTATGGTTTGATTTTAATCACATGGTCAAAATTGTTCTAACACTCTTGTTGCATTGGTGACTTAATAAATGATACTGTAGGAATAGAGTCACTGAAACCCTCAACTTTATATGTAAATTTCATTACTTGGTGTCGTTTAATTTAGAAGTCTTTGGCTGTAATCACCATGGTTCAAGAAAGATCACTATAGTTAATAACGAAGGATTTATTTTTAAATTATGGAATTAAGGAAAAGCTATTATTTTCAAGTTTAAGGCTACAGAGTGCTCATAACTATATGAAGTTTAGGGTAAGTTGAGCTTTACCCTTTTTGCCTTTGTTAAGCTTTTCTATATGAAGTTGAGGGTAGCAATCTAATGAAGTTAGTGTGGTCATAATCTAGTGTCATCGTCTTCTCAATTCTTAACTCAATTAAGGGAATCAATTGTTACTGCACATGTTTCCAATTAAAATAGGACTCGAAGATTGTCGGTTGAGTTATAGTTACTCAAAAGGTCGTTTTATTTGTGATTCCGACACAAATGCGGCGCTATTTCTCCCTTCAAAAGAAGAGAAAGTATCGTTTGTTTTAAAGGATATCGCAAGATAGATAAACTTATTCCTGGAATGACTTCTAAAAAACAAAAAATTAGAAAAATTCATGAGAACTTTTATAAATTAAATTATATATAAATTAATTTTATCTGGAAAAAAAATATTTTATTTTATTTTTTCTTCTTATATTTCTCTTTAAGAATTTTTTTTAGAGAAATTTGTCCGAAGATGTTATAAGAGGATACAACTAAATTTTCGAGCAAATGTTCTTGATTAGGTGATCTAAATAAAGAAAGAGCTTACTGCCTTAGCACTTCAGTTTTTGGTCAATGCATTCCTTATTACATACCAGTACTAGTAAATTACCAAAAAAAATCTAAATGTAATGGCAATGCAATTGAGATGCCTGCAGTGGATCAACCATCTTATAGATAAACCTGTCATGTACACGCCAACGGGCGCAAAGCTGAGTAAATACGAACAACCATTCAGTGCCATTATTCATTTATTCAGACACGCCATTAGTCCATTACCCTGTTTCTTTACTGTACAGTCATTCTTTTATAATTTTCAGAGAACAGCAAAAGACAAATAACATCATACCCCTTTGCCGGACCAAAAGCAGAACAAAACATAGAGAAACGATTATTCTTGAACTCAGCCGTGTTTGCAACAGGTAATTCAGAGTTAGGGCCTTTAAAAATCAGTGTCAAGTCCAGCTGAAAGCAATGGGACTAGAAACCTTGTGCTTCCCATCAGACCATTCTAGATAAGCAAAACTGGTTGCTCCAGAAGGCTTTGAAGAAGACGTGAACGTAACTGTGTAGCTCTTCTTCTCATTCAGTGCACGGAAACTAAGTGTTTGTGGTTCAACCACAATCTTCACCGAGGGAGACTGTGTCACTGAAACTTTATATGTCCCTGGGGCTCCCACGTTTGTTAAAGTCCTTGTGTACTGAACAGTGGTTAGTTTTTTAGAACCACCCTTTGCTCCAGAAGCCGTGTCAAAAGGAACAGCAAAAGATGGGTAGTTGAGATCTTCCACTCTGTACTTCTTCCTTTTGCTGCAAGTAAAATCTCTCCTAGCAACAAGCTTTATTTGATAGGAACTGTAGTTCAAGGCACAGAAGAAGCTCAAGTAGTCATCCACGGTGGCATCATAGACAAGGCCAGGATCAAAAGCAGCCACAGGATCTACATGTCCAGCCCCAAAATCAAACGGTGTAGCTGGTAGGCCAGTGTCAACATCTTTTAAGGTTTGCCCATTTTTGTAGGTTCTGTAAGATGTGGTCATGAGGGCAGACCTTATAGCTGCAGGGCTCCATTCAGGGTGAGTGCCCTTAAGAAGGGCAGCTAACCCACTGACATGGGGGCAGGACATGGATGTACCTGAGATGATGTTGAATTCCACATGTCTGGTGTCTTCAGTCATGCCAGTTGGTCCAACTGCACCGCTCCATCCAGCAAGGATGTTAACTCCTGGAGCTATCAGGTCTGGTTTGAGCACCTTTGGTGTCAGCAAATTCGGCCCTCTTGAGCTGAAAGCTGCCACCACTGGGGACGGTTGAACCCCTAAGTGGGTGCCACCAAACGAAAGTTTAGCAGTGGGATTGGGAGATGTGAAAACATACTTCTTTAGCTCATTGCTGGATTTCTGGCCCAAAGCTATTGCCTGGAGGAGATAGGAGTCAGCTACCAACTCTTCCCCGTAATCTTCATTGTTTGCTAGTATCATCCCACTGCCTCCAGCGCTCTTCACCACCAGACTCTTTTCCACCCTCGCATTTCCTCCTCTGTCACAAATCACGATTTTTCCTGCTACTTTTGCAGCAATCAAACTACCTTTGCTGCACAAACTTCCTTCTGAATTACCGCTTACATTACCCGCATAAACAATTGGAATTGGAGATTTAGGTGGGAGTTTTCCATTGTAAAGGGACACCCCAGTGTATGCCTTCCCATTTCCAAGGGTGACATAGGCAGGGAAGTCACGGTCTATAGTCCCAGCGCCCACGGTGGTTAACCACGGTGCCACATTAGACAGAGATGCTGGACTAGGCCCACCATTTCCTGCTGAATTGGAAACCAGTATTCCATGGGCAGTGGCTGCAAAAGTTCCAATCGCAATAGTGTCTCTGTAGTAATCCGTTAAACCTCCTCCAATTGACATGGAAAGGATGTGCACACCATCTGCAATGGCCTTGTCAATGCCAGCAGCTATGTCTGAGGAAAAGCACCCGCCAAGCCAACACACTTTGTATGTAGCAACTCTGGCTTGTGTGGCCATGCCTCTTGCTGTCCCATTAGCAAAGCCGAAGAGGCTGGCTCCTGCAACCACAGAACCTGCTGCTGTTGTTGAGGTGTGAGTCCCATGGCCATCATCATCCCTCGGTGACTTCGATTCCGAACTTTCGTTGATGGGTCCAAACGCCGCCTCATAGCCCATGGCGAAAAACCTTGCACCAACAAGCTTCTTGTTACAGTTTGCTGGGCTGAAGTTCTTACCTTTCTCACACTTACCTTTCCAGCTACTTGGAACTGGCCCAAGACCCTTGTCATCGAAGCTTTTTAGCTCAGGCCACACACCAGTGTCCAGCACTCCAACAACTACGTCGCTCTGTTTTCCAGAGGGCAGTGAAAAAGTGATGGCTTTCTCCAACCCCAGAAACTCTGGTGTTCGAGTTGTGTGGAGATCGTATCTAACTTCAGGGATGACAGAGAGAATTCCCGGTTGCTTCGAGAGTAACTCTGCTTCTTGGCTAGTTAGCCTTGCGGAGAAGCCGTGAGCTACATGTTGGTATGTGTAGAGCATCTCTGCTGTGTCTGACACTGATTTCAGAGATGAATCATACCAGAGGAGATGGTCATTGAAGCTTGATGGCATGCTGAACTTGTCCATGTGAATTATGTATGTGCTTTTAGAGTGGTGATTGGTTTTCTTTTCTGCTACGGTGTGTCTGCTACAGAAAACTAGCAACAGAGAAATCAGAAGGGACTTGAATATCAGCATATTCATCTTGTCACCTTGCTCTCGCTCTTCCATTTGAGGTTTTAGCACAGTTTAGTCTCAGCCTTCTTTCCAATTTGCTTCAGAAATGCAGAGAAAGTTGCTATATATTCTCAGCTGCGGGCCTAGCTAAGATATCTTGCAATAATTGGAAGGGAACAATGATAAGGAATTGAAAAAAATAGTGTAATGGAAATGCAGTGTACACTTTCATCCATATAGAATTACGTTAATATAAAATTTTAAATATGTATTCAATAAGATTGTTATTTTAAAAATACCTTTACCTTTAATTCTAGAAATTTTCTCTAATAAATATGAATAAAGTTGTTCAGAAAATATGTTCTATCAAATCAGGAATATTATTAGCTATCATTTATAATATGTATAAAATTAGTCGTTTCATGGAGATAGTTTCATTTTATTCCATTAATTAATTCAATAAACACAAACAACGGATGGCATTAAATTTCTGTTTATCCCACCGTATTAAATCACTTCCCACCAATCTGAACTTAACTAAGTTAATGCGTCACTGCATTAATCTTAACCCATTCAACTTATTCGATTATATAATAAAAATAATCACATAATAAAATCAAATTTAGTAAACTGTAGTAGGTGGATGTATAACTGTACACGCTGAACTAAATAGGATCCGGTTGAAATTATTTTTCACAGAACACCTTCTATTTCAGTGCTTCTTTCGGAAAATACGATAGAGAAACGTAAGACATGTTTTTCAACGTAAAATGATGATACACTCAAACTAAAATCTTAAAATAACATATCTTTCTTACTCATATACTATTTAGTTTCTCTAATTTTGTAGAACACGAAAGTCCAATTCATACTTGATTTGTAACCAACGGAACATAGAATTGCGTAACGAAATAAAAATATTAATCTTTTTAATGAAAAAAAAATCTTTTACTTTTTTTCCCTTCTTTTTTGGCTAAATTGTTGGATTTATTAGACGAAGTAATTGTTTAATGTATCAGAAGAGGAAATATACAACCTCTTTCTTTTATTATGGATATTATTAAGAGAAAAAAGAAAAAAAATTGGGTTTACGGCCACGCTACTTAAACTTCTAATTATATAGGTTAATTAGTGTTTGTGAGTTGGAGTCCACGTAATCTAAGATCATTAATTTTTATGTATCTTTAATTAAAGATAGGATACGTAGGTACAATGGATTAACCATATCTATTTTGATTCACTCTCTATATATATGTATGAATTTAAATATAGTATATCTATCAATACAATAGAATACCATTTGTTCCACTATTTACTTTACATGTCATATTTTCACCTATGAAAAAGTTTGGAGAGTACTTATATTCAAAGAAAAAGAAAGTGGAATTGCTTATCTAAGTGTACTATCCCAACTAAGTGTAAGTGTACCTTCCATGAACACTATGGAAATAATAAAACAAACACACTCCACTATTAAACTATTAATAAAGAACATATGGTTCTTTTAATCATTAAAATACATTAATAAAGAACATATTGTTCTTTTAATTATTTTATCTCTCCACTAATTCTAAAAAATATCTTACAATCATTAGATAAATAATTCATTTTTCGTTATAGTTAAGGCATGGATATTTTTTTAACTAGTCTAATATTAAAGGATTGACATATATATAAGGCATGTATAACTAATTCAAGAGGATTTTAATTAAAATTACAAAAAAAAAATAATAACGCGGGCCAATCTTTAATAAATAAATGTACTAACTTTTATAAGATTTACGAAATTAATTAATAGCTTTTATATACATATTTTAGTTTATTGGAATGTATTTTTTAATTAAATTTATTATATATATATATATATATATATATATATATATATAATAAGTGTTTATACATAATTTAAAAACTTATGAAGTCACTAATCAGTATACAAGGGTGAGACAACTTTTGACTTACTATTGGAGTAATACGTGATATGCATCCTAAAAGAAAAAAAAGTACCAAATATTAAAAGGTATTACTGAAATGGTGAAAACAACATTAGTATAGTAAGAGTAAAAAGATAAATGATTATATATTTAGTTAATTTTACCCTTTTTCTATTGAGTTTTTTGTTTTCATAGTGATCCAGTGGACAAAACATGATCAGCAGTTAAGAAGTAAGTATACATTAACATCTTGACCATAGGATTCCTCCATGTTTGAATGCAGTGTCCAATTAAAAGTAACCTAAATGGCAATAATTCCCTTGCTTTTCTGTCAATCATGGATGAGCATGTGGAAAATGGAGACTCTTACTACAGTAGAAGAAGATAAACATGTTAAGATAATAAAGAGTTAGCCTCATACATAACAACAATAACATAATATTTGTATTCCATTAGATGAAATTAGTTGATGAATTACACAAAGTTATTTTTGTTAACATAATATTAATTTATCTTTATGTAGATGATATTCTTTTTATCATCAAAAGTAATATAATATATTATCTATAAGTATATAAATGTATTATTTGGTCTAAAGCCACTTTTGACTCCTATAATTTGACTAACGTATGATTTTGATCCCCTCAAATTTCTAATTGCAATATTTTATTTATTTTTTTAAAATTAAAAATTTTTGTGCACCATTAATATAGTATTTAATTGTTAAAAGAAACACATATATATTTTTAGAATAACATATATTAAAATTAATTGTTAAACTTAATATTAATATCTTAAATGAGTAACTGCAATTACTATTAATTATTCAAATAATTAGAAGACATATTAAAAATATCAAAATCACTTTATTTTGAAAACCTGAATAATTAAATCTATAATTAAAATTTTGCAAGGAATAAAAGTGAAATTTAGTATCATTATTTAAAACATATTTTATGAATTTTTAATACTAAATTGACATATTTTATATTTAATTAAATTTTATTAAAAATATTTTATTTTTAATTGTCATTAAACATAACACTATATTTATTGATAATTGAAAACAATGTTTTAGTAATTAAATTATAATCTTAATAAAGAAGCGTTTCCACTTTAATATTTGTTTAACTTTGAAGTATTTTTTATTAAATACCTATTAATTAATTTTTGATTAGGTAAATCAGTCTTCTTAAAAAAGTTAAAATTTATGTTTTTGTTTTCTTTTATTTTTATGCAGAAATATGTGTACAGCATGTAAGATGTTTGATTTGTACCAAGAAACCCACTGAGATATTGGTTGATATAGTGGAAGAAGCACTGAGTTTGGCATCCTTAGACCTTAGGTGATTGCTAGTTACACTATTCAATTTTCAGATATTTTTGTCTATTATAAAATGTAAAGATACTCTCTATGCATTATGCATCACCCATTATTGTGGTAGTTGGTCTAGTGGACCAACACCACTCTTCAATGTTATCCATTTAGGTTAATGCTCGAGTTATAAGATATTGTGATTTGTTGTTGGATAAATTATTTGATTCAATAGATTTTTATAATACGATACTTAAATTTATTATGAAATTTAACTTTATTAGTACGAAAGTAAGTTAAAATTTACAGAATATAAAGGAGTTTTTGTTAATAACTTCTATAGAAAGAAATTTGCAATCACTAATAAATACGTACGTCCATATAATTTAAGACAAAAATATATTAATCATAATTAAGGTTCGGATTTATTGTGGTAGTTCTATAATTCAATACTAGAAAGTTATGTACTGAAAGAAAAGGTTCGGGTCTATTTAGAAAGTTTTATCACTCAAAATTAAAGAGTAATGTGATAATAGATAAGATTTCTATCCATCGTGAAAGTCTTATCATTCAAAACTAAAATGTTGTGTGATGATGAGTAAAGTTTGATTGATTTAGACGATTTTTAAGGAGACAAAAGGAGCCATGGTTCCAAAAGCTATATTTAACTTTTTAAAATTATATTTCAAACTGTTGATTCTCCAAAAATTATTTAAAGTTTTTCAATTTTCAATCAATTTTTGCTTTTTTATTGAGAGCCTTCTAACACAAAAATAAAACTAATATGAAAGTCTTAATTCTTACCACCAACAAAGGAATATTGTATAATGAATATTTACATATAAATAAATAAAAAAACTACACTTATCCTACATGAGTTTATAAAGACTCCTAATTAATCAAGCAACAATAAATATGTATTAGATGTTAATTTAAGACTAAATAAGAAGAGTTTATAAAACACTGATTAACTTTGGCTAAGGATAATTAAATTAAGAAAATAAGAAATTTAAGAAATTCTACTATATGTAATCTTAGGAAGAATACTTATTATAAATAGAGCATTTGAAGGTAAAGAGAAGTACGGGACAAAAAGAAGAAATTTAAAGAGTATATATACATATTCTGAATAGACAATACAAGAAAACTGAGAATTTTCGACGGGAGTATATTCTGGGATATTTTCAATATTATTTTTTAAGAAATAATCTTATTTAAAAGTCCTCTGTTAAACCTTTAATGTGAATATCTATTCTTATAAAAATTCAACTTTAATTTATATAAAAAAATTAGTTTATTTTGTTAGACTTGGTTTTTCGTTAGAACTGTATTATTAACTACGAGAAACGTATTAGAAAATATATGAGGTTACACAGTGTATTAAATTTTTTTTAGGAAGATAATTACTTTTGAAAAAAGAAATCAAGTAAGTGAAAAGACTATATCATAAATTGATTAAAGAGTTTAAAAAAAATGTTTTGAAATTTAAGAAAAATATACTTTAAAATTAATTTATAACAAAACTAATTTGTAAATTTCAAACAAGTTTTTTTTTTTTCACTGTTCTTTCCTTTGTTTGGAATAGCAGAAATTGAAATTGTTTATGTTAATTCATTCTCAAATAATAATATATAACTAAAATTTCATATCAAAATATCATTGGCATAATAATTCTTTTCATTCTCCAAACCAATCTTTTTTGTAGTAAACTTCTTTTGATTCACTTTAAAACAAATATTATTCTTAGAGAAACAGAACATCAAAATTTACTATAAGGAGATATACAGACAAATATTTAATGAAATTTGAAAATATTCTAAAAAATTATAAAAATTTGAAAATATTCTAAAAGATTTAACAAAAGTTTCAAGAACTAGATAATACAATAAACTTTATATAAATAAATGAAGAAGGAATGTTTGACATTTTCTTTAATTTACAACAAGGACATTTGTCTTATTCATACTTTTATGAAAAAATATGAGCGTCTAACTTATATGGCTCCAAAGTTGAAAGAATATTTTGAATAAATGTAAGAAGTAGTACTTATCTATAAATGCTTCATTTATAGGATAGTCTAAGTTTCAATAAAAGTTATGTTTGTGTCAATATCCTTCTTTTTTTTTCTTTTATTTTGTTTTTGTCTTTATTGTATGGGACATTGTACAAGTTCAAAACTTCTGTTTGTGAATATTCCTAAGAGTATAATTAATTTTGTTAACATATTTTTTTCCCTAAAAAGAGGTAGACGTGATATTTATTTTTTCAATATCATTAACATCTAACTATATAAGGTGTATTTGAATATTAGTTAAAAAATAGAGTTGAGTTCAACTCAAGTAGAGTTAAGAAAAAATAATTCGTCATATCTTTTAATTTAACTACAATTTGAAGTAAGTTTTACTCCTAAAAAAAAAAATGTTGAACATGTTGACACAAAGTTTGATGAAAGATTAAAGTTCGGTTTAGTTGGTCTGACATATATATATATATATATA
>Ga0209700_100359_pt1 | contig 83238 bp, 26 predicted proteins | sample SiratroredBW_FD_187528 | JGI IMG/M metagenome (GOLD analysis project Ga0209700, IMG submission 187528) | Root nodule microbial communities of legume samples collected from California, USA - Siratro red BW (SPAdes) (version 2) | ecosystem: Host-associated > Plants > Roots > Nodule | place: USA... | reverse complement strand
TTGGCTGTGGGTGAAGAAAAAAGCAATGTGTTGGTGTGTGGGTTGAGATGGTGAGCACTTTGAGGTGCATGTTGAGCACGTGTTGCTTTGCATGGCATTTAGAGGTACATGGACGCGGCCATAATGATCCGCCAGTGAATAAGTTGAGTGGGGTAGTGTGATTGCTTTTGTCTTTTCTGTTTTCTTTGGCTTTTTCTTGCACAAGCATGCATGCTTCAGAGTGCTGTGGCAACCCACAATAATTGTAGTTACGGACGTGTACATCTAGAAAGGTAAAGCAACAAAAAATATATGAAAATAACGCAAATGACGAACATAAAATTAGTCCAACATATATCTTATAGTTTCCATAGAGTTTAGTATAAAGCTTCATATTCATGCCCTTAATATTATGTGTTGGGTACAACACTCTACATTACTTATATTTAATTTTAAACTATCCATACAAATAAAAATGAAAATTTAAACATAGTAGAATAATAAATCAATAGTCACAAATTCAACAATTAAACTTTAAAAAATTAATATTTGTATACATCTAATTAATTTTTTAGAAGTAATATTTAAGTATTTAAGATACAAATGAAATCTTGAACGAAGTTACTATTATTCAAATTACTTGATAATTAAAAATTGATATGTGTCTGGCACATGGATAATTAAAAACAGTATTTCAATCACTTCCGTTTCCACCATTTTAAAATGTCAAACGTATCGTTTGTGTTTCCGACATAATCTTCCAAATACTTTTCTAATTTATTCTCTTAACTTAATCTTGTTTCTTCATCGTTTTCAATAATTTTTATGATTTGTGTCATCCGATAATAACTATGGTAATCATTAGCAAGGATAAAATAGCATAATTATAAAGATAAATATGTAGTAAAAAATGGTTGAAAATTCAAACATGCCTTTCTTATCGTGTGAATGAGCATTGTTCTTAAAGATTTATATGTGTTATATTATACAAGTGTCTCATAATACAATGAAAATCTCTTAGCTAATATGTTAAAATCACATAATTAACAGCACATGAGCCTAAAAATCGAGGATACGAGAAAAGAGGATAATAAATAGAAATGTGTTATTTTACTTTTTGATGTTTTTTGAGAGAGTAATTCTAAATCCTGTGATAATCAAGAAAAATATGTATATAATTGAAAAGTAAGTTTTCTAAATATGGATTTTAAAAATAATTGTGTTTTGAGATATTGAGGAATTGTGTTTTTGAATAATTTTACTTTATTATAGTGTCAACTGTAATATTTTTCCTGTTATAAAATTTTTCATAACATGACTTGTTTGAGAAATACCATAAATGTGAAACTTTCATTGTATAAGAAAAATATAATTATGTTAATTGTAATTTTTTTTATCAAAGAACAAAATTACTAATGATTGTGTCACTGGGTGTTGTTTTAAGATCACCCAAACAAAATTATGGAGTTGAAGTTTATTACTCTTAAAATAACTTATTATTATGAGATTTATGGGTTGAAAAATCTTTTCATACTTTTTTTTTTTTTGAAATATAAAATTGGAAATTATGTTTAAGATAAATAAATTTTTTTATAGTATATATTAAATAGCAAGGAAATGAGTTTATATGAACAAGAAAAATGATTACCATTTCTACCAACACTAAAATTAAGTAAATTATATATTTCATAAATTCCTATGTGTGAAAATGTTAGACACTACATTAAAGATAAACGAAACTTTATGAAAAAATTTAACAAATAATAAAGTTCATAACGATCTTATGGATAATATGTAGCATAAATTTGATCAAATAATCTATATAAATGTAAATGGGGTTGTGTATATAAATTTTTAACAAAATGTTCTTGATATTTAACATACACTAAATATCTTTAATTCATATGATTTGTTATATCAATTTACAGTATATTAAACTTCATCATTCTAGATCTGACATATTACATCCAAAAGAAAGAGGTCCCAAAAATTTCTTATTTTTTTCTATAACTTTTTTTTAAATATGTAAACAAGATTGGTATATATTTTTTGTATTTCAAAAGATTAAAATTCTTTATTTGATTTAAATTATTTTGAGTGGTTATTAAAATTGATTTTGGTTATCAAAACAGCTTTTTTTGTTGACGGTGACTAATATTTTAGTCTCATTAATTTAAGAAACTTACTTTATTATAGTAATATTAAGAAGAATTTTGTATAGAGAAATTTTTATTTTCAGCTTTTTATTTGTAATTTTTTGGATTTCATTCTCACTATTTATATCATGATTTCTGGATATCATTTTAACTAATTAGCTTGTGTTGTCCCATCCCATCTGCTATATCATGATATGAATAGAGAATGTCCCAAGTGAAAAGGCATCCCAGTAAACTAAACGTGGGAAAGCAACTCTACGGTGAAAGGATTTATTTGGTCTAGTGAAGGTGAATTGGTGATGGTGCCTCAAGATTAATCCTTGGGGTTCGTCTTTTATATCAGTGCTTACAGATTCATCTTTATTTGTGTTGATTTGTTCTGGGCGAAACAATTTTTTGCTGTGTTGTATTGTATTGTATCTTTCTTGTTACTGTGCATCTTTCGTGAATTGTTCTTTTTGCAGTTTTCTTTTTAGTTTCATCGATTATTATGGACCAACACTTTAGACACTTTGCCACCAAAAGCAATTCAAGTTCGTTCTCTGTATTACATGCAACCATACCAAATTCCATAAACAGAAAGCAGACGGCTGAAGAACACAACAAAAACATGGTATGCTGCTCGATTTATTTAGTCATAGATGCTACGCAGAGCTCCAGTTTTAGTTTACTAGTCCGATACTTTCCTCGCTCTCCATTAGCTATTACAGCATACATTTTATTTTAGTATATGCTATTCAGTAAAAAGCGTTCAAAATTGAAGACAGAGGACCCTTTCTTTCCTTACTCTCCTCCTTTTGCTGTTGCTGAGGCTGTGCATCCACAAAGTAGGATTCCCTCTGGTTCTTTATCAGCTTCTCAACATTCTCACCAGACCCAGGGAACGTAACCTCCAACACCTCTCTAGGCATCTCGCTCATCACATTGTCTTTCTCACCTTCAAATTTTCAATCACAATCACGCATTAGCAATTCTAAATAACCAGAGCGGTACATTCAAATTGATGGTGATATATAGTTTATATACCTGCAAGGAAGTTCCTCTGGTTGTTCTCAGCATTGATACCGAAAGCAAAGAAATTTAGATTGGAGGTGGCGTTGATGGCAACTGGATGTGCCGCTGGGATTGCAAATACATCGTATTCAGACAAGTCAGCTCTGTACCTGTGAGCTTCCCTACTTTCCTCTTGCTCCTGTTGTTGTTGTTCTCTTTCGCCAACAAGTTCAACGATTGCTTCTCCTTCATTAACCACCATTATAAATATAGCCTCTGAATTGTAGTGTGGTAGAAGAAGACTTCCCTAAATTTGTTAACAAAAAAAATCCACTATTTAATTATAGTCTCAAAACTAGATTATCTAGTGAATAGATTGGTCCGGTTGAGTATGTCTTCAAGGTGTTTCGCCTTACCTCCTTCATTTGCACAAAACTGAGGATGAGATCCAAGTCGCGAAGCTGGGGATTTTTCTCTGGGGTAACCTCATAGAACCTTCCCAACGAGTTGGAGTAGATGGGGCTGCCGCTTCTCAAGTTGAATGGTTTGTTTTTGGAAGAAATAGTTTTCCTTGAACTAGTTTTGGTATGTTTGCTCAGCTCCCGAATCTGATCCTCTGACAGTTTCACAATGACTCCCTTTTGCTGACTCTCCTCCCCTTGCTGCTGCTCCTCCTCCTCTCCGAACAGAACCCTGCTTATCTCCTTGAATTGGGCCTGTGCAACCATAAAATAAACCACACAGTTAAATGTAATAATAATATATAATTCTACACCATTAAATAGAGTGTTGCTTGCTTACATCGAAGGAGGCCTCCAGAATATTCTTGCTAAACCCTTGCAAGTAGGATTCTTGGGCTTCAGTGCTAGATAGGAAGAAAGGCTGCCGAGAAAAGAAAAAGATTTATCTCCCTTTTGGAAGGAAATTAGAAGAAAATTAACTAAATAATTCGTTATAAAGAAAAAGAAGTACCTCAAATCTGCTGGGGTTGTTAACGGGTCTGACGAGTGCCATTACTCTCAGTGTTTCCTTGTTGTCAAGGTTAACCAAATAGAAAGTTGTTCCTGAAGGGATTCTCTGGGCGTCGCCACTCTGAAGGTCGAAAGAGTCTCTGTCGTCGGGGTTCTCGAGGGTAAGTAGGGCTCTCCCTGCAATCAACAAATCAGTTAGCTATAGAAGACGAAGCAAGTGGTGATGTTTAGTCAGATGAGTTAATTACCGCTGAGGATGGTGATGATGTAATCAGCGTCAACATGGTTGGGGAGAAGGAGGGCGTTGGGTTTCAAATTGAACTCCAAAAGACGGTAGTTTTCGAGATTCTGAAGTCGTTTGGATTGTCGGTCGAACCTCTGGAGGAGGCGAATGTGACCATGTCGGTTCTTGAAGAAAGTTTGGAACCTGTTAGAGCTGAAGTAAAAAGGGTTCCTTTGTTTCCTTCGTGACTCACAACCTTCACTCTCATGGTGCTGCTCACGTTCGTGAGGTCGGCGAGGGATAGGGAATGGGAATGGGATAGGGAAGGGACGTGGTTGTCTGCTTTCATCTTCTTCCTCCTTCTCCTGGTATGGTGATAGTGAATGTTCATGTTCTCCTTCTTGGTGTTCTTTGTCCACCTTAAGGAGATTGCAACGAGCGTGGCATGCTTGGTTTCTGTACGCGCCTTTTTCGCTACTGCAACTTCGGAGGCACTTGTTGTGACTGAGGTTCTCCTTTTCCCAGTAGGCCAAGCCAAACGAGACTGAAACTGAGGCCAGGAAAACAACTCCCAGCAACAGCAACAGAGGGAACCGCGATCTCATCATGGTATCTTTATACTGTACTAGGAAAATATTGCAGTGACTCTGAATGATGAAAAGCTGGAGGAAGATTGCGGGTATTTATAAGTATAGAAGAGATTTGAGTCTTATTAACAGCCAAGGACACTTGGCCGCTGGTTGACATGCAAATTGACGAGTGTTGAAATGAACAAAATGGGGTTGCTCTGTTTGTGTGGGGATGATGGGTTGAGTTGGTGATGTTTTGGGGTGCATGGTGGACACCTTGGCGAGCACGTGTTGTTGCGCATGGCATTTGGGGTCCAGTTCTCTTAGATTCGGTGATCATGGCGGTTAGTAGACAAGTGAAGTGAAGTGTGGTGTTCTTAAGGTCAAGTTTTATTTCAATTTTACCAACATGGTCATCTTTTCTATTAGAAAAATGAAACTATAACAATATTAAAAAAATATTTTTATAATAATTATATTATTTTTATAATAATTATATTATTTTTATAATATAATTATTATAAAAATAATTTTTTGTATTTATAAAAACGATAAAATAACATAATAACTATTTGGATAGATGTAAAAAGAATTTGATTGTCAAAAATAACATTATTTTGTTGTCACTTTTAAATTGTTTTCTTAATTGTTTGAGTAGCGTTTACGATCATATTAGAATAAAGAATAATGTTGGCAATCAAAGGTTAAAGCATCAAAACTGTGAACTTTTTTTATGTATGATTTTTTCTTATTTATGTGGATAAGTAGAATTTACCTGTACAATTTTGTCTTAAAAAAAATGTATGATGAGGAGAAACTTTAGAATTTTTTAATTTTAACTAAAATTATACTGACAAAAAATGACTTTAAAGCTATTTTTCTATTAGTTTAGGTTAAAACACAATTCCATTCTCTTTTTTTTTCATTGAAATTGTGTTAAGATTTTAATTCAAATTTAAAAAAAATAATATTATTTTAAAATTGTTTTTACATTATACAATTTTATTTAAACAAAATCATATCATGTAGATATAATTGACTCATTTTCATAAATAAGAAAACATCTATTTTAAAAGATATATAAAACACATTATACTAATTTAATACTTTAATCTCAATCACGAGTATAAAGATAAGAAAAAAAAGATAATCCTCAATAATTAGCATGGAAAACAATTCATTTAAATAAATCATAAAATTGATCAGGACAAGAAAAGTAACAAATTGATAAGAAAAAACACAATAGAAACTATTTTAATTTTTTAAAAAATTAACTTAAAATAAATTTTTTTCTTATAGGTGTAAATTTGATAATATTAACAAATACTGATTTATTTATTGAAATTTTGATTTTTAAGTATGATGATTTGATGATAGACTTTAACAAATTAGAGATCGGTCTTTATAGACGAGTTTTTGTGCTGTTGCATCCACTGTTGTCTTTATCCACTTCACTCTATATCAGGCACGGATCTATGTATTTGCATAGTAGCTGCTGCGAAGAAAAGGCATCCGGTTCACAAATTCATCCATTCACAGATTCAACATCCGTTTGTTTCCATTCTTCCAAATCTTCGATTAATCCTTCAAACAAGCAATAGGTAAGTAATTTTTGGTGTTTATTAGCAATTAGTAAGTGATATTGCTGATTAGAGTAATTGATTTGGGATTTGGGGCGCTGTCAACGGTGAACAGAGGAATTTTTGATTTGGGATATGAGAACCGGATGAGTTTCATCTGGTTCTCGTTTTGATTTGGAAATGAGAATCGGATGACACCTTATCCGATTCACATTGCAAAACAATTGACAACCGGATAAGCATGTCATCCGATTGTCATTTCAAAATAAAATGACAACTCATCCGGTTGTCAATTTTTTCGCAATGTGAACCGGATGGGGATGTCATCCGGTTCTCATTTTTATGCCAGTGTGAACTGGATATATATGTCATAGGGACAGTTGTGGAATTAAAATTTTATATTGAGGTGCAGGAAGAGGGTATTAGGGTGTAGGAAGAACTTGTCGTCTTTAGATTGGCTCAAGGCCCAATAGATAAAACAATTATTTTAAGTTTCAAGGTCTCAAAGGCCTTAAAATTTTTTTATATTAATACATTATTATAAAATTAAAAATATTTAAGCTTAAAATTACACTTAAAAATAATTTTTAATTAAAAATTTAAAATATCCTAACTAACTATAAGTTTACATATATTATAAATATACTTTAATGAATAATAATTTTAAAACTTTCTTATAATAAATTAATAGTATTTTTTAAAAAATAACAGTCAAGGAATCCTAAATATTAAGACTTTTTAATTTTTCATCTCTTTCCACTATTCCATCATATTGACGTCATTTATTTATATATTCTTTCACTCTGAGTCTTCCACTTATCTCCCATTTATTTATATATTCTTTCACTCTAACTCTTCCACTTATCTCCTTGCTTTATATCATTCTTCACTTATCTCCTTCTTTTCTTTTACTCTTTCATTGGTTTTCAATTCCAAATCTCTTTTATCATTCTATATTATGCATTTATGTGTGTGTCTCTATTTTGGAGACTTGGAGTTATAAAAATACAATTGGATTGGTGAATTGATCTTGTGCAAATTCAAAGAAGAACATTACAAATTTAGAATTTATAAATTACATTTAAAGGTTTACCAAAAGACAGGACTGAAAGATAGAATATAAAAAAAAAAAAAAGTTTAGCTTTTTATCAAATCACTAAAAGGGGTTATGGATAAATTTGTAAAAATATATAAAAAAAATATGAATTAGAAAATGTAGGTGAGTGTTCTTTGAATGCCTGAACCTTGAAAAACATTTGAAACATGATAATTTGTTGGATCTTGATGATTTAGATTTATTTTCAGAATTAAATATCTTTAAAGGATATTATAGGATTGATAAATAATAAACCAATTGATATTCTTAATTATATAAAAAGAATAAATTATTTTTCAAATAGCATATAAAACAATTCAAGTATCAATTCCTTCAGCTAAAGAGTTTTACAAAATTTAAACTAATAAAATCTTATTTAAGATCAACAATATCTCAACAAAAATTGAACCCATTAGCTTTATTGTCTATTAAAAAGTATTTTTTTAAATAAAATTAATTATGATAATTTAATAGATAATTTTATATCATGAAAAATTCAAAAAATAAATTTCAAATAAAAATATCATAATTTTAATTATTTTATTAATTTAAAAAAATTATTTTTAGTCTCCTAAAGCCTTAAGTGGCCGTTACAATTCTTTAGTTGGATTTGCTAGCATTTATAGATGTAAGAATTGTTATGCATGTATGATGATAATTAAACAAGGATTATATATATATATATATATATATATATATATATATATATATATATATATATATATATATATATATATATATATAAAACCAAAATTATCGATGGGGCAAATTTCTCAAATTCTTCCAAAACATCCAAGATCAGTCGGCAAATCGGTTATATATAAATTTACCGAGAATTTTTTGATTCTGTCAATAAATTAGATAATATTAATTATATTATAAAAATCAATAAATATTAATTACATACGAAGTTAAATCCGTCGATAAATCTGTCGATAATTAAAGAAAAATGATATCTATTAGTAAAATCTGTCTATTATAGTATTTTATCAACAAATAAAATTCTGTTAATATTTTAACTTTTTCTTACAGTGATATATTGATATACTGTTAGTAGTGATAAATATAATGTATATTAGTTTATCTTTATGTGCTATTTTGTTATATAATGGCTATTTGGAAGCAAGGGAAATGGAACTAGAATCTGGCTAGGCGAAGAGAATGGTTCTGATGATGCAGGAGCATATGTCACAATTAGGATATTTTGGATATTGTATTTTACAAATCCCACATGAAATAGGTAGAAAAATTTACTCTTTTATAATTATATATTTATATTCTTTTTGGAACAAGTTAAATGAATAGTAATTTTTTATAATAAGTTTTGTGTTTATTTTTTTTAGACTCTTTATTTTAAGATTAAGAAGTAGTTAATATTTTTGGCTTGGCCAACCAAGATAGATTCTTGGCTATTTTCACCGTAGTGGGATTATTAACCTCACCATGATTGATGACCCATATATAGTAAAATTGGGATACAATAAAATTTTGAACTCAATAGTTGGTTTAGACATATACTTATGTTGTATTTAATTAGGAGAGGAGTGTGTTTTGAGTCAGAATTGTGTCTTATGAGGGGTAGGGGCTGAATTTGTATGACACCTATTTTTTCTAATGTGATTTTGCTGAAAATATTTGGATGAGGTGTGATAATTGGATTTTTGCCAATTTTATTTAGCAAGAGTAAGTAGTCAAATAAATAGAATCTAGAAATGTATATGGATTTCCATAGTTGGTCTATCTCGCTACATAGGAATAATCCTATTATGTTTATAAACTGTGTGATTGATGTTGATGAGTTATTTTATTTAGCTCAAGTTAGGATCTGGACATGGATCATTAATAAAATTCCTAAGACAAAATTTTTATATTTTGATTGGATTCTTTGTCCACAAATATGTCCTCAATCAATCTATAAGATAGTAGTTTATCTTGATACTTGTAATTTTTTGACATATTATTTTGGCATCGAGATATTTTTTTTTTTGTATATTTTGCAAGTCTCAATATTGAATTTTAATCACAAATATAAAATGAGGTAGCAAAATAATCATAATGAAAGATCCTGATAAATTGTAGCATGACATAAAACAACATGAGATTATAAATAACATAAGCAAGTAGTTATCTTTTTATCGTATTTTACTTAACATACTCCTAAAATTTACTGAAAATACAAAAATAAAGACCTTTCAATCTCTCTAGTTGAAAATGTTTTGATTGGATACTGATAAATGACAATTATAATTGTAGTCCTTATAGAAAGCCACAAAATATTTTAGACATACGTCTAATCAAAGTAGTTGTATTAGAGGTTCTATGTGCATGTTTAAGCAAAATTATATAAGAGTTAAAATATCCTAATTATTCCTTTTGTTAATTTTTTTTACTATCGAAAAAAAAACATATACTAATGATTATTATTTAATATGTATGGATGGTTGATTAAAAATTTAACAAATTATAATTTTAAAAAATAATTAAATCATACAGGTTTAACTTTTATAATCAATAATTTTAAATAAAACATAAAATTTGTTTATTTAATCATTAAATTATAATCTTATATCAGTATAGTTATTTATATTAAATGTTATTAAAATTTAAAAATAATAAAATAATTTGTAGTATATTTTAAAAAATATACATCACATCAGATTTTGATGTATATAAAAGTGATATTAAATAAAATTTTTATGTATTACCTATGTTACAGAAATTTTTAGTTTTACAGCGAATCTTCAAAAAAGCATACATTATATATACAAGTTTTTTTTATCAATGAAATTCATTTTTTTATGTAAATTTATTGATAATATATCATATGATAAAACTTATGTAAATGTAATTTGATCACTCTCCTTAAATTTATAAATTTTGAATTGAAAATTTACATTGTACATTAAAAATCCTACTGTCCAGAGAGAAACATTATAAATGATATATGCATAATTCAATTTAGAATTATTTAATTTATTCTATAAAAATTTGAAAATAAATAACACTATGGAAACTTATTGTACAGTTATTTATCTATTCTAAGAAGAATAGTACAATTTTTCTGATTGCACCAATTATTAAAAATTAAAAATTTCACACCAGCTAAATCTGTACAAATTTTAAGTTTTTCAAGTCTTAACATTCCTTTTTATCTTCCAATAATACCAAATTTTTTCAAGTTTTATATTTTTAATTTAATATTAGTTTTATAATTAAGTAATTTTTTCTATTCTTTTAAATGGGTTGATAGATCAATCCAGCCCACCATAGATTTAAGTTACATGGATCAAGTCCAATTTTTGACCCATTATAAGTGTAGTTTTTTTTTTTTTTTAACAGCACATTATAAGTGTAGTGAAAATAAAAATGTTTTAAAAATAATACCATTTTTAACGGACTTTAACTATCAATATATTTAAATAATTAATAGAGCTTAATCTAAGCTAAAATATATTTAAACTCTTTTTTAAAATATAAAAAGTTGAATTTCCTAATAAGACTGAAATTAACATAAAAGATATAGAATTAAATAAATAACTTAGTAAAAAATATCTCGAAACTTTGGCTAAAGTATAATCGAAAACTTGAAGCTGTCTTCTAATTGATCCATGTGATATGAGTAATGTTTTAAAAAAAAAATTAAGCCTGTTGTGTAAAAGAACCCTAAAACGAGTATAATTCTTGCATGACCCGTTTATAACCCTCTTTGTCACATGCCCTCATTTATTCTGAAGCACTCATTTACTTCTCCCCTGCATCACCCATATTTATAATTGTGATCTTTCACCACATTGTTTATAATTTTAAAATTAATATATCTAATTTAACCTCTAATTAAAATTCATTATAATGGATCATGTGTAAAAAAGAATTATACAAACTTCAACGAAAAGTACAAAACTATGTTAACTAAAAAAAAAATACAAGACTATTGTATTACAATGCGAGTCAAAAATTAAATTTTAAATTCATGCTAGCTATTTTAACCATAGGAACTCTTTATTGTATTCAGATACCATGTCCAAAGTTCTTAAAAAAATTTACTTTCAGAATTTATTTAAATAAAATGCACTTTGTAACTGGAGAATAATAAGAATGATGGAACAACGAAATATTACTTTAATTTTTTTTGTTAATAAACATTTAGTAAAAATCGACACTTTAAATATCATTTAAAGACATGCTTTATAGATTTAGAGAAAAAGATTTAAGAATAAAATACTTTATCATCTGAGTGTTATAAATGTTATATATAATTTAAAATAGATTTATTTAAATATTTTATCTTTCTAAAATATAAAATTTATGACTTTTTTCTAAATTTTTATATCATTTTCGTCGATTAAAGTATATGAATTAAAAAGTGATAGAGTTAGGACAAGTTAATCAGATCAGATCTTACTTTTTAAGTAATTTTTTCTTTAGATATCGAGACTTGTTTATAATTCACTTGTATGTTAGGAATTTTATCATCATATTGAGATTTTAACTAAATAATTTTTTTGCTAGTTTATAATAAAATAATTCTTGAAAGAAAAGTAGAATTAAGGTAAGAAAAACTATAATTTGATTCACTACTTTGGAAATAGATAATACTTTGAGGATGCGACCTTGAATTTTGAAAAACATTATAAGCAAGTATTATCAGGTGATGTATAGGGTTTACGTAAACACTTTTATTTTGTGAAATGTGTTTGTTAAGATTGAGCTATTGATGTTGTTTTAATACATGTGAGTTGATATTTAAATATTGTGTTTCTTTAATAAGGTACACTACTTAGTTAAAAAAAAAGGAAATGTACTTTAAATAATATATAGATGATTTTAAATAATATATAGATGAGAAATTATTTTAGTTTGATTAGAATTAAAGTTATAAATATTTGTAGAAAGAACATATTATATGATATGATAAGATATCGGTTAAAACAAAATTAATGTAATAAAAATAAAGTGATGTTTTTGAAAATATGTAAAAAAATATTACATCGATTGCTTGAGATTCGGTGTAATATATCTTAATTTTACATCGATTGTTACACCTACTCGATATAACAACCAATGTAGGAAAGAGGGAAAATAAAAAAAAATCTAAATTTTGGTTTAGTGTTGCACCTATTACATTGGTTGTGGGGCAAATCGATGTAATAGGTGTTATATACTACATCGATTGTGACCTACAACTGATGTAATATGTCTCGTGTTGCACACATGGTGAAAATTGAATAAAAATTGGGGGGATATTACATCGATTAGGCGAATAATCGATGTAATATGATAGATATTACCGATGTAACATGGTAGATATTACATCGGTTATTTGGGTAACCAATGTAATATCCCTTGTTTTTCCATTTCTCTTACGCTCTCGCTTTTATGCTCACTTTTTGGCGTGTGCCTCACTTAGCTTCAATGTGCCTTGCTATTTTGCATTCACTCTTCATCTTCGTCTTTCTAGTCTCATGCTCGTGTGTCATTCTAGTTTTTGGCATTGTCTTCGCAGTCACCATTCAATTGTGCCACAAAATTATAGAAGTTCTCTTTTTTGTTGGCATTCACCGTTGGCATTCACTTCCTAGTGACCATTCTTGTTTTCATTGCCATTCACTTCGCATCACCCAACAACCGGTGTAGTATTCCCTGCATTGGGGTTGGTCATATACTACATTTGGTTGGGCAAATCGATCTAGTACCCTTGAATTGGGGTTAGGTCACATAGTATATCGGTTCATCCACCAATTTAGTTCGTCCAACAACCGATGTAGTATTCCCTGTATTGGGGTTGGTCACATACTATATTGGTTAGGCAAACCGATGTAGTACCCCTGCCTTGGTCACATGCTACATTGGTTTGTCTTGCCCAACAATCAATGTAGTATCCCCTAGTCATATACTACATCGATTCAATCGATGTAGTACTTCTTCACTAGGGTTAGGTCACAGTTCACATCAACCGATGTAGTATCCCCTGGCTGGGGTTGGTAACATACTATATCGGTTAGACGAACTAATGTAATACTTCCTAGCTCCTCGATGTCACTTTCGATTAGTGTTTAACGTGGGTGGTTGGACAATCAATGTAATTTATCAATATACTACATCAATTTAGAAAAATCAACAAAAAGTCCAAATTTCTACTTCACTTGCATTTATATTAATTTTGGAACCGATATAATATATCATTCAAAACAAATATAAAAAATATTTTTTTATAAGTTAAATTTTATTGACCTTACTTAAGCGGTCATGTATCATTCAAGCGGTCATGTAGCTCAAATGAGAGGAATATATATGCACAATATTAATATATCTCGTAATAAAAAATATTTTTTTATTAATATATTTTGGTTTAATAATAATAAAGTGGATTAAGTTTAAGTGAAAACTTTAATTGAGTGTGATGGGTCAACTTAGTTTGTAATTAAGTTTAATTGAACCCCGGTTAGGTTTGAAAAACCCAAGTCGTGTGGTCTTAACTATTTTTTACTTGCATTTTCATAATTATGTAAATTTTTTAAATTGTATATGTTAAATATATTTGTTTATTTTTTTATTGAGACATATTTAACCCTTTCACCCACTATTCTGACATAGAGCTAGACTCAAGCATGAACTTTGCAACACGATGAAAAAAAAACTACCCCAACCTGATCTAATTTGAGCCTTTGGATTGAGATGTTAGTATGAAAATTTTGTTTGAGAGTATTATAAATCAAAGGTGGTGGATTGGGTGCCAACTGTTGCTTAGCTATCAAAGCAATAATGGCTATTTTAACTAGCCGGTGTCCACTATGAGATATAGCAGCCTTCATACATTTGTGAGGTTTGTATCCCAACCACATCCATGGTCCATCCATTCCCTTTTTGGATAACTTGGCAAAATCTTAAAACAGTAATGTTTTCCAAATCTCTTCACAGTATTTTCCCTTAGATTTCTTTACAAATTTAACACAAAGTGGTCCCACTGTAAGCTCCTATTCTTCTTCTTCTTAAAAGGAGGGAGAATTAATGGTTGAATTTATTATCCTATGAATAATGAATATTGCGTTTAATATAAAGCAGTTCTGCTATAAATATCCCATTTCTGAGTAATTTTAATTTTGACGACCAAACATGAAAACAATCAAAATTGATTAGGGACTATAGTTTCCAAATAAACATTTTTAGAATGTTTTATTCATATTCTAAGATAAATTCAAACTAATGATTTAACTTGTCAAGACATTAATTTAAGACAATAATTCAGTAATGATTAATTATAATTAAATTATGTTTAAATTATTATTAATAAAATAATAATTAAAACATAATGTCACATGATTTCATCATATTAATACACACACTTTACTCATTTTCGACTTCAATTTCACCAAGTTAAACTCTACTCGATAAGAATCAATTCGATTCAGAGCTTAGACAAAAGTTTTTAATATAAATATTTTGTTAAAAAAAAAACTGAATTCGTTTTAAGCTCATAAACAACTTGATTTAGTTTGTTAACTCGAATAGATTTAAAATTGTACATATTTGTATTTATTTATTTTATACAAAACAAAATTAATTAAAATTATTTATATGGAATTTAATAGTTCGAGAATACATAGAATATATGTATTTTGGGTTCAACTTATTTATTTAACAACTGGATTTTTAACTAAAGTTTAGTTCATATATAAAGTTCAATCAATTATTTGTGAAAATTGAGTCTTAATTGGATTTATTATTAAACATGTTTTTTTTTATCTATTACTAGTCAATATCAATTGTTTGGCGATGTATATCAAATAAGTTAACTCGGAATCGAATTGTTAGACTGTTAAGCTTTTAAATAGAAGGATTTCTATTTAATGATAAGCATTAAGGAGGATGGCTTGTTAATTGACTCATTATTTAAAGTAGCTAAATTATTGGTCACTAATATGAAAAACTAATTTAATAATTAATTTAAAAACTTATTTAATCACAATAGAGCATAATTTAAATACTAACATTTCTCCATTTTCAAAACACTTTCTAAACAATCCCATATAAAGATTGAATTTTTTTTTCTCTACGAATCTTTAATGAATTTTTTACAGTGAATATTTAGTACCAATAGGAAAAAATATAATTAGAATAAAAATAGAAAATATTTTATGATAAATTTTATTTTTTAAATCAAGATAACTTTATATCCATGATTTTTGTTATCAGCAAACCAAGTTTTCCTACCAATATTTACCGTTTTTTATCCTATTTGACTGATTTTTGCATAGCCATTATCCTAATTTATTTTAACTGAATATTTAACATATCAAGAAAATTGATTCACCGGTTTCCCTTAATCTCTTGTAAGAGTGAAATAGAGAGGAAAACTGAAAGAAATAGAAAAGTGGATTGTAAAGAATAAGAAAGAAAAATAAATTAATGAAATTATTTGTACCGTGTTTTTGTTTTTTCTCTTATCTATTTATTTACTTATTCATTTTAATTTCTTTTTTAAATAAAATATTGATTTTCACTTTATTTCTCATTTATTCTTATTCATTTTTGTATCCTTTCATTTCTTTCCTACCAAAAATTCTATCTGGTTTCAGAATAACGAACATTAGTAATGCTTGAAATTGCTAAATGTTTCTTTTTTTTTTTTTTTTTTTTTTTGTATAAAGATGAGTTAAATTTTGGTGACAAAAACTTTTACAACATTCATATAATATAGCCTGTCGTTGTTGAATTAAAAATTCAGAAAACTAGTGTGACTTGCTGGTTAAATTGGTCAAGTGAATTTGTGATCGGTTTGTTGGTAGAACTGGCGTGTGTGTGTGTTTTTTTTTACAAATTTTAAAGTGCGAAGATTTACATTGTATGAAATTATATTTATTTCATTATGTCGATTTATAGAATTTAATCCATTATATAATCTTTTAACTGATTTTATAATATCGATTAGGCACCTCCATGGCATAATAAGATTTTAAATTGATTTAAGATATGTTATTTATAAAAAACAATATTGGAGCAAGAAAACTTTAAGATTAAAAAAAATTAATTTTAATATATATATATATATATATATATATATATATATATAATGTATTATTTTTTTCAATTATAAAAAACTAAAATGTGAATAAAAATTATAACCATGTGAATTTTATAGAACTTTTCGTTAAAGTAACACTTGTTATAGTATCTCTAAAAGTATGGAGCATAATGAAACTCTCTTAAAGTGAAATAAAATCTCATGATTAGGCTTAAAATTAAGTTATAATATGACAATATTGAGATAAACTTGTAATATTCACAAACAAAAGTTGGGTCCATCTCCCAATTATACTGTAAAGTTAGTTTTTCTTATTTATAATTCACAGTATCGGTGGTAAGAAATTAAATTATTTTTTCTCAAAAAGTATGACTTAATTATTCTAAAATATTAATAATAACACAATATATATATATATATATATATATATATATATATATATATATATATATATATATATATATATCTTTATATAGTCTAATTTTGTTTTTTTTAAGTCTAATTTAATTTTAGAAAACTAAATTGTAAGGTGAAGTTTGCACTCATTTATATACAATGAATTGGTATTATATATAGTTGACATAAAATTTCTAACGCCTTCTGCTCAACTTGTGTCTGAGACTAAATATTTATGGGTGATCAAAGAGCTGATGACATAATAGGCCATCAAACCTCTTTAGGACAGATTTTAATTAAATTAAATGACTATGATATAATGTTAGAAAGTGAATTTAAGTCTAACATAAGCTTATAAAACTAACTTATAAGGTGATATTTGCCTTAACTTATATACTACAAATCAACCTTATTTGCGGGTATTTTTCGCGATAACAAGGATGAATATATAGGTAGTTTATCCTCTTTCCTTGCGATTCAAAAATCTTTATTTATTGAGGTTGTGAAAGCCATTTTGGCTATTGAGCTTGCTTGGAACAAAGGCTTTATATATATTTGGCTTGAGTGTGAATTTTCCTTGCTTTGTCAAGCGTTTAGTTCATTTAATCTTCATTCCTTGGTGTTTGAGAGGGAGATGGAGAGAGAGTGTATGAGGATATATAAAGAAATTAAGTTCGAAGTTTCTCATATATTTCATGAGAGAAACCATTGTGGTGACAAACTGACTTCACTGTATCTCGAGAATAAGTTAGATTTCAAATGGTATGATGTTTTACCTTATGTTATTAAATTAGACTTTTTTTTATAATAGGTATCAACTCCCTCAATTTTGTTTTGTTTAGCTTAGTCGGAAAGTGTTTGTCATTTTTTCTTGCCATGGGTTTGGCCTAGTCTCCCACGATTTTGTATATTTTCTTTTTCTTTTTAATAATATGTTTTATGTCATGACATATGATTGTTGAGTTTTGTATTATTAGTCTAATTATAAAAAAAAATTAACCTTATCTCTAATTGATGTGAGATCTCCAACAACATCATAACTAATTTAATACCCATTAAATTTTAATCTCTGAGTTGACAAAAATAATACAACATATTTTTAATTTTTAATTGGTTAACCATTTGAATTAAAGTGATAGTGTGTTGGGGTTAGTATATGAGAGTTGCTTTGGATGTAGTTACAAATATTGTAAGTTAATGTACATCGAGTTTTATTCTTTATATTATTTTTTCTTTTAACTTCTAAACTTTAAATCTAGAGATTTTTAATATTATACTTAAACAAGGTTGATAAATAAAAATGAGATTAAAATCTAAAAACTTAGAGTTGATGATAATTGAGTAACGAGTTGTTATGATATCTTAAATTTTTAATTTACTATATGAAATTTTTAAATTTTGATTATGAAATCCTAATTAATTTTCATATGTATTGTGTATAAAAAATTAAAAGATAATGGAATTATTTTATTTTATTTTAAAATTTTTTTCTTTTAATTTTTTTCTCTTCAAATAAAGCCTGTATATTAAATAGTTACAGGGAATTACCGTACGTCAAGTCAGATTACAAGTTAACAAAGATTACTAAAAGCACATAAGCAACTAATAATAGCTAGAGTAAGATCAAGGACAACTCTTTCCCAACCAATCTAGATGAATGTGATGTCAATCTTATAACCCTACACATTAACCTTTTCCATAGGAATGACAGCACATTTGTTGCTTATTATGGGATTTTGATCAAACCAACTTGCAATATTTTACTAGGAGCATAAGAAAATCAAACATGTTTAACATCTAAAATTTCTTCTTCAACTTAAAGTGAAAGTACTGGTTTTAAAAGAGGATTAAATAGAGTACAAGATTGTTTTCACAAACATGAGGGTACTATGTGACAGCAGACCCCTCTGTACCTCTGTACAATAAGAAAGACATAATATATTTATATTAGTTTTTTCTGACTTTTGATTATATGCCGTTCTTCTTTAAGAAATTTTTTAAGGTTTCCAATTATCAAATGTTAATTATAAATTGAGTACATTATATATGTTATTCCTAATACATACAAGTACATAAGTCATTTCTCAATCATTTTTTAATCTTTTCATGAGATTAAGAATTTCAAATACTCTTTATTGTTACTTTTAACTACAATCAAATGAAGACAAAATTTAAGAATTACTTTTTATTGAAAAAACATACATTAATTTTTTTTCAAGGACATAACCTCACAAAATGGACGATATAATAATGTTTCTTTCTCCTACTAGTACAAATACTAACACACAAAAACAAATCTATATCAATCATAATCAGTTTTATATCAATTATATTTAGTTTTCTACTTTTTTTTAGTTTTCCATTTTTCTGTTGCATCCAATTTTGGTATGTCATTTTATATTTATTCACACTGTTTACAATACTAAAAGTATATATATGCAGTTAGCATTATTATGTTTTCTCTTTTCCAGTGTGCTTTTCAACACATTTATGCTTACCTTGTTAATTTAGACAAAGAAACTTTTTCGTAACTAATGATTATATCAATTGTGTTCATATCTTCTTCTTTTTCAATTTGGATTAATGCCTTGTCCTTGTAGAGTAATTTATATATGATATCTTTTATAATAATTCTTTATATTATAATAATTGAAATTTGTTATATGACATTATTGAATTTAGATTAAGGGCATATGTATCGGTCTTCGCATAGAAGGTTGCGTTTTCTTTTATATTTATGCTTCATAAAACTAAAAGTAATGTAAATATATAATACCATAAATAATATATGTTTTTCTTTTTAACCATCCGCGTATTATGTGTTCATTGAACTAAATAAATAATAAGATAAAATAATTTTTAAAATAAATATAATAATTAAGATATTTTGAAATATAATAATTAAAGTTTAACTATTAAATTTTTTATTTAATAAATTATTAAATCAGTATTTTATTATAATTTAATGGCAGTTATTAAGCATTCCTATTCTCATTTAAGAACATTTTTCTCATAAGATATAATATTAATGTAAAATTTATTTCTTAAAATAATGGAGAAACTACACTTAGAGGTACTTATTTTAAAAGATATTTACATTTTTTTTAATTTTTAAAATAGAAACCCACATTTCTTAAGTTTATAATTAAATGAAAAATATAACTTTTCTAATTTTTAAGAGACATTCCTCTCCATTATATTTTTAATAAATACTCATTTTTCATGTTTTTAATAAATTATCACTCATCTAACTTATTTGATTATATATATATATATATATTAGCTAAAATTTAATTAAAGGATATAAAAAACAAAATTTTAAAATATAAAAAATTTAAGAGAATATACACTTGAGATTATGTTAAATTACACTCATACTCCCTCTAATTCTAAAATAGACACTCACCTTTCTTAAATTTTAAATATAATGAGAATCACATCTCTAATTTTCAAAAGACAACAACATCCCTTATGTTCTTAATAAAATATTATTCATTTTTCTTATGTTTTTAATAAAGTGTCACTTACCTTCCTTTTTTCCTTATTTTATTTAAAAATAATACATTAGCTAAAATTTAATTAAAACTTAGGTAAATTAAAAATTGAAATTTTAAAATATAAAAGTAAAACATTTTTTTATAATACTTTATTTAAGTTTTAGTTAATATGTTGTTCTGGTATACCCAATAGTGTCACATCACTTACGAGTTAAGGTCAAGGTTAATTTAAATACATCTTAACCATCCTAGATCTTTCTTAAGGACAAAATCATGACGGAACTCGACGTTACAAAGTAGACAATATCTCGGATGCGGTAATTGACTCTAACAATGTCATCTAAATGAACTTGAGGTCGAAACACTGGTGTCGTCTTCGGGAACCTCATTCCCTTAGGAGTCGAGGTCAATGTCAGTTTAAGTACTTCTTCTCTTAACTTCCTAAGATGCTTTTTAAGGACAAAACCATGACGGAACTCGAAGCTTCAAGCTTCAAAGTAAACAATACCTTAGATGAATGAATGTCATTTTATTAAAAACATAAAGAATGTTGGTGTCTTTTGAAAACTAAAGAGAATATAATTATCATTTTTAAAAAAATTTAAAATAATGAATACCTATTATAAAACTAAAAAAAAAAACTAAAAGTGTAATTTTGCATAATCTCATCAAAATAAGTGTCATTTCTCTTAAAATAAACATAAATATGAATAGTTTTGATTATAATACTATTTTTGCTTATTTTTTATGAAATTTGACATAATAATAATAATAATATAATTGCAATTTAATGATATTTTATTCTTTTCTTTTCTATATCAATATGTATATAAACTAATTAAAAATTAAATAAAATATATAAATACAAAATTAATACTTAATATCATTTAAAATTTAAAAATAAACGGAGTATCATGTATCCATGGAAGTTGCAATAGCTGTCAGAGATGAATGAGCTTTCTTCGGGATTGAAATAAAGTTATGTGGGCGCTTTCAAAAAGAACGCTAAGTTTTTAGTCAATTTGTACTGTTTTCAGCTTTTTCAGAAAATGAAAATGTTATCGTATTTTTCCTGACGAGTTTGTATATTTGCGGTTGAGTTTTTACAGAAGAAACAGCTGAGAAGCTATTACAACCTCTCACCTACCTTTACACTTCCTGTACGGATCAACTTCAAAAGTTCATTACCTTTTGGATAAAACCCATCAAAACTAGATCCACAATGTTAGGGTTATATTCACTTTTTCAAAACTATACGCTTAAAAAACTTCAACGAACCACCTAATATAAAAGCTAAACGAAACTATCCCCGAGTAAGCACTTTTTCTTCTTCGAGTTTTTCCATATACAAGCCTTCTCTTTGTCACATTCTTTGGTATCTTTCATGTAGTATTGAATTCGCCCTTAATGTATACTTTTGTTATGTATGTAGCTTAATGTTCTGTGCAACAATTGTCGACAATCTTTAATATGGTGTTATTTTTGGGCTATCTATCAGTATTTTATGAGTAATCAGTGTAAAAAAGTTCAGTTAATTGTTTAGGGTTTAGTTATTTATTCATAAGATGGAAACTTAAGACATTGTTTAGAAGATTGTTGAAATGAAAGGGTGGCGAATAGGATGCTTTTTGAATATGGCACAATCCAAGAAATTATTTGTGTGTTTTGACCGATGTGCTGTGGTGATGGCTGAGCCATATTTTCTCCATCTGCCCTAACCCAGATTGGTAATAATACAGTTGTATTCACAAAATAAATGAAACTATGATCAAAGTACTTGATTGGCGTAAACTAAATCTCCCTTTCCGTTGTCCTCATTTTCCTCAACAACACCCACTTCTCCTTAAAAATAAATAAATAATAAGTTTTTAATTGTCATGATAGTACTTAGCACTAGTGGCTAGTCTCCTTTCAAAGATAGAGATGGGGAATCTCAGAAAATGATTATATAAGAGTAGTAGGACTGTACTTGGACCGTTAAGTAGGAGCAGAGAAGCTACCTCTGTGTTATAATTGTGATCTTTTTACTCATTGCACAATAGCTAGGGTTTTCACCCACTGAAATTGGTTCCAATCTGCAGATGTTCTCTTCCACATATGACTCCAACCTTTTTCCAAACTTCCCTTCCTCTTCTTACCCTATCCTTCCTTTTCTCATTGATCCTGAAAATGATTTTGCAAGCAATACCCTCTTTGATGACCCTCTTCTCGTTCCCTTCACACCCATCACACATGATCCTCCATTCCCTGAAGAAACTGTTGCCAATTTTGCAGTTTCTGACTGCACTGCCATGCTTGAACAGGATGCAAACACTAACTATGGTTCCAACTATGGTAGCATGTCCAATTTTCTGACCCAGAAACCAGCCATAGCAAAGAAAGACAGGCACAGTAAGATTCACACATCTCAGGGTTTGAGGGACCGCAGGGTGAGATTATCAAGCGAAATAGCCCGCAAGTTCTTTGATCTTCAGGACATGTTAGAGTTTGACAAACCAAGTAACACCCTTGAGTGGCTTTTCACAAAGTCTGAGAATGCGATCAAAGAACTAGCCCAAAGTAAGCATAGCGGCAGTATTAGTGGGGGTGACAAGTGTTCCCGCGACGCTTCTGTGGATTCAAATAACAACAAATTATTGGCGGGTAGTGGGGGTGATGGTTCCAAAGGGAGGAAGTCAAAATGGGCACAGAAGGATGATGCTTGTGTTCAGACCAAAAAGGAGTCAAGGGAAAGGGCAAGAGCAAGAGCAAGAGAAAGGACTTGTTACAAAATGTGCAGCAATAGAAGGGTGCAGCAAGACTTTGATGAAAGGTGCCCTGCAACTGCAAACACTCAAATGCTGCACCAATTGAGGTCATCCATTCTGCCAGAATCTGAAGCTTGCGCGAGATGGGTTCAGCCTTATAACCCTTTTCTCATTCATAATGAAGCACCAAGAGATGGATTTGACGTCATTGAGGAATCTATTATGATTAAAAGGAACATGAAGCCGTCATCTATGATGGCTTCTCATCACCAAAGTCAAAACCAAAGCCAAAACCTTGTGATCCCTAGGGATGCCAGTTTCAACAATAATGTGTGCCCCTTGCTACCCTATTCCACTCCAGACTGGGACACTAATGGGGCCGTTAGTGGACGCTCCAACTTTTGTGCAATAGGCACCATGAACCTATCTACATGTTTCATGAACCCGTGGTAAGTTTTAAATTTTTTATTCTTCTTTTAAAATCACTTCTTGAGCTTTTAAACTTGTAATGGAGTTTAGTGATTTTTGCGTCCAGATTTGTAGAGCTTCATTCAAACCTATGGAAATTCTTGGGAGGAGTGCATCAATCAGAGTCGACACAACTATGCTAGTTTTCGGTAAAATCTGATCAGAATGAAATCCTCGAGTGTGCTTTGCCTTGTAATCATCATCTCATAGTTCTGTGTTTCTTCTCTCTATCAGCAACTTTTTTTCTGCCCTATATTCCCATTTTACAATGTTTGTACTGATTCTTGCTGATAACCAGCCAATGGCAAGTGAAAGTTTGCATACAGGTTTGCTGGGTCCTGCGTGTATCATATCTGTCCAATATTTAAAGTTTGATTGAACAAGTATTATCAAAAGTCATGAAGTCACTCGCTAGCAGCTTTATGCTTTTAGTTTCTTTATCTATGTTATTGGTTAGTCCTTAATGGTGAAAAGAAATCATGTACTTTGGGCGGAAGGGTTTACAAGGATCAGGAAAAAACTACGAAATTTCAGCTTTTGTCTGAATCTAGCCTTATAGATATTGGGAATTTGCTAATTTATATTATTTCGTTCAGCTTTCCGAATTCAAGCATGGATAAATAGAAGTCAACCACGTATTCACAAAAGCTCTGTGAACATCATACAGAGAATATCTCTAGCTGTGCTGTTTTGTTTCAAAATGAATTTAATTTCACCGTGGAAATTTCAAAATAAAACTTCCTATTACTGTAGTTTCTCTGAAGCAAACTCGATGAACATAAATATTATTAGTTACAACGGAGGGTTTGGTGTAATATGTTCATTTTATAACCACAGAACATATATAGTGAAGAGTATTAACCGTTTTTTCCGTTAATTTGGAAAACAGCTATTGAAAAGTTTATACCCTTACACATCTGAATGCAAAACTATGGGTAAGGAACACTGGGTACTGATTATGTGTTAATGTTGCATGCCAAGCATTGTTGAAATATTCATCCATTCTTGAAATTTTAGCCTTCTGATGATGAATATGACTCATAACTTTATCCATATTTTTTTCATGCCAAGTTTCTCGTATTCAAAGGGATGGATCTTTTGATCTCTTTTCAGAGATCATAGATAAATGGCTACAATCCTTCGGGCTACCAAGATGTTTTCATACGGCCTTCCAGATTTTGGTAACGATATTTGGTATTAAGTTTCTGAACAAGAACAAAATGGAATGCTCAGGGCTTATGAATACATGCACTCAAATTGTTATTACTGTGTACGCAATTTATACTACAACGGCAATATTCACTTGTACTGCATACAGTTTCTGTTTTCATTTTCATTTTTATGCCTCCTCATTATATTAGGTTCTACAAGAAATGGAACTTGGATCAGCATATTACCGATGTTCTGATGGAGCATGAATGTTTAATACCATTGCGAACATAATTTCTTAGAAGTCTGATGGTGTAGTATATTTGATGACCTAATGATCTCTTACAGTTTCTTAAGGTTTTGATATCCTGTGCAAATATTATTTTGATGTATCAGAGTTGTTGCCACGTTTTGAACTTATGACATCTATCTAAGTTACATACACATCACATAATCACTTGAAGCTATGCGCCCAGGTGGGTGGAAATCCTATGTAATTCTAATTCTACACCTTCCTACAAACTGGTATTCATGCTCAATATTGTTGTCACAAGAGATATCTTTCTTTGTTGTGTTTTGAAACTTGTCACTATTCTACAGCTTTAACTGTGAGAGCTTACAGGGTTAACAAACCTAGCTGTTTAGCTGTTGATTATGTAGCAAGATATTGACAAGTAAGTTAAATTGATTCTATGTATATGGGATAATATGCTCTTGAACCTAAAGCTCAATGCATGAGCTGGTTTTATGGAAAAAGAAACAGATGACTGTTCATGATCATAAGTAAGATACACAATGTTGGATGTAAATGTTCAATCTGAGCTAGCTTCTCCATTTTGACAGGATATCCATTTGGAATTTTACATATTTTGATGTCATATTCAATGGAGGGTTCTACGACCAGAAGCCCTAATTATGTAAGGAATTATGAAAATGAAAGTATATCAAGGGTTACACCAACATAAGGTATTACTGACCTTTAATTATTCTTAGATTCGTAGTTTTTGTACAGGCTTGTGATCTTAGTAGGTGCATGTTTTCTCTTGTTCTGCTAATGTAGGAGTTCTTGCAGTTTGATCAATGGTAAGATAATAATATATTTAATCTTGTTTTGAATTAATCCAATGACATACATCTCGTTACTTTCCCACTGTTTTTACTGGAATTGAATCCAATATATTGTATAAATGCATCTCTTTTCTAAAACCTCTATAAACCAATGGTCAAAGTTTTCAGTTTAACATAAGAACAGCGAATCAGGTTGATTTTACTGACAGAAAAAAGTATAACATTGATACATAAATGAAAGTGTTTGTGTTGATTCCTAGTATCATTTACTGCTATTATTCATATTACTGCACAGACTGTGACTAGTGACAAGTTGATTTGTGACTTGAAGACTTTTCTCTCAAACCTTATATACCAACAATAAAAGTTAAAAACCTATAGGTCTTCTTGTAGTTATATTTTCTTGGAATGAACTCTTATTATAGATTAAAAAAAAATTAAAACCACTACTAATTAAGATAAAAGTGTAAACTCCCGTAATTAATATAAAACAACAATAACAGAAAGAGAGAAGATTTAAGTCTAACTCAAGTTTTTCAAATTAACTTGTAAAACAAGATTTATAATTGTCTAATGCTGCGGATACGAATATTGATGCCTGATTTGTGCAAATTGTTTTGGCTTTCACTGAGTGATACAAGCATTTCACATAATCCCTCGTTTGACCATTTACAATAAGCCATTGGTTGAATTTAATGCAGTCTATTATATTGGAGAGACAAATTTTAGAAGGAAAGGAGAATAAAAGACAAATTGTTTTTGTTTTTATTATTTTACTTCTTTCATTTAATAAATTACTAAAGTGGAGATTTTTTGTGAATAAAGTGGACAATATTTATAAAAAAAAGGAAAATTTTGTATTTCCATCAAAATCCAACTCTGATACATTCTTTACTGTCTAATGATTTTTTTATGGGTTTTGTTTTCCTTAGGTAAGCACATGTCTAGTGGAATTTATCGTATAGTTTGAAAACAAATAATTATTTGATAAAAAAAATTGCAGTTGTAATGGTTGAACATATATCTATAAAGAAGAATTAAAAATAATGGGATGACAGTCAAAAGTCATAAAATCTTACAAGTGTCAACCAAGGTTTATTGTACTATTAGCGGTCATTGAACACCTTGACATTTATTACAAAAGCCATGTGTTATATTAATATTAATGATGAACGGTTTTATAAGTTATGCATTTAGGTCTATCATTTTACTTTTGAAAGTTTTGTATTGATTAAAACATGCAACAATATTGGGTGTTTCGGGCTAAAATAAAATAATAAACAGAGTTTTATTGGACATATTTAGACAAAATAAAACATAACTGTAATAAAAGCCTACGTGTTTTGGTTTACATTTTACCCCAGTTTTACCTACAGGAGTAACCTCCCACACTCTCAAGACTCTTGGTCACCAGCTTTTTAAACTATTTTTACTTTTTGAGTGGTATTGCAAATTATCTCACTTTTTCATTCCAACTCTCAACCTCTTACATTAGTTGCATTGATTAGATAAACAATATATTCAGTTTAAAGAAAAGGATATGGGGTGCTTATCTTTCTTTGCTACATATTGTATTTGAAAAAAGAAAAACTATAAAGAAAGATTAAATCTATGCATTTCACTAATTTGAATGAAATAACGATACAGTAAAAATATACAACCATTTTATTTCATATCAACAACATGCCAAACACTACATAACAAATTTAACCAAACAATTAAGATTGCAATAGTATAACCCGCAAGAGAGCTAAATTGATCATGACTTTTTTATATAATTTATCATGCTTAATAAATTACTCAACACGTTTGACATCAAATTTTCATATTACACTGAAATTCCATTAATTGTTACTATGTTATTAATTGAAATATTTTAATTGCATTTTGTTAAAGAAATCTCTAAATGCTAATTTCTATTTCACTATGAAAAATTGTAAAATATGTTTTTTTCAGAAATAATGTTTTAATATTATACTAACTATTCAAATTTATAAATTTAACTATATTATTATTGCTTTGATTGATGGAGATATTAATGAAGTTAAATAAAATTTTCCGTAGAAGAATTGTGTCTAAAATCATGAGCTTGTACTAAGTAATAATTATAGTGCACCCCTACTTGTATATTCTCCCTACTTTTAGAAATTAATTAGGTGTGTCTTAAAATATATTTTGTGTTTTCGGTTCTTGGTGCATATATATATATATATATATATATATATGTAACGAATGAATGGCAATTAATGACAGGAATCAGACAAAAAAAATCAAATATTATGTACAATACGAGCATATTCTTTTAGTTCCAAAACAAAAATACCTGTTTGGTATAAAAGACTAATAAACTAAAGAAGTGATAAGGAACATTCACATGAAAGGGATGCGAATAAATTGAATTATAAATAGAGCAGATTTTCAGTATTTTTTAAGGACCAGAAATATAACATTTAGTTCTTTAACATGTTAAAACATAGTGTGGCTACATAGCAAGGAACTTGATATATATTATGTCTAGCTATATGGTTTAATCGTAGCGACCTTTACTTCTATCGTTCCTAAGGATCTGTCATGTTCAACACTGCATGATTTTGACAGGAAGAAGAAATGAGATATAAATGCTGTAACAGCAGAGTGAGTTCCCTGGTACGACACTAGTGAACTAGTGTTAAGCAACTATTGACCAAGAGAACCCTTAGCACCAATATGGCTTCTTCTTTTTTCCCAAAATATGTATATTTCACTACCTCTCTAACGTACCTTTCTATATGTCTCATCAACTTAACCCAGGCCCTCATAGCTGGAACACCCACTACAACCAAGTGCCCTTTGTTGGAGATAATCATTATGATTTTATATACTAAATATCAATGCTTTAGCTATTCAATTCCTACAAAAAAAAAAAAAAAAAAAAAAAAAAAAAAACCAGTGGGAAGTTTTCATAATTGTTTTGAAACTATTTTTGCCTGTCAATTAATATTTTAATGTTTGATGGTTCTGTTATAATTTTGTTTACTTGAGTCTAAACTTTTAATTGATGAGATAATATTTTCACATATATACTATAAGCAACAAGAAGTTCTCAAATTGAGAACTAACAAGAAAAAGTGAACAAACTATGTTAATGTTTCAGTTTTACTCTTAAAATTTATCTAAGTAAATTAAAAGAAAAGGATATCTCTAGATTCTAAACTTTAGCTGTTAGACTATGAGAGACTTTTTAGGGTTTTCAGAAAAAAAAAAAAACATTTACAAATACCACTTAAATCTTTAATATTCTAATTATAATGTATCTGGTTGATGTGTAAGATGGAATTAAGCCTCAAACCTTCAAATTTTATAATAAACAGAAAAAATAATGGTAAGAAATTCAAACGTAAATTCCCTAACCAAGTCTTATGCATAATCCCCTCTTGCTTTTCTCCAAATTCTTGCTCCAGAATTGGAAATGGAAATCCTAGCTAAATTTTTTTCCCCATTCATGCCCCGTTTCCAAAAGGAAATTTCTTTAGTCACCTTATCTCCAACCCCACACAGATTCAATTGGTTCGTCCGTTCTCGTATTGTACTGACAAACACTCACGATCTAGTTAAAGCAATCATATCAACACTTGAAGAACGTTTTATTGATTTTTCTTTTACATTTTCATTTTCAAACACCAATAAGTTAACAAGTTATGTAGCGTGTGAGTGTGAAATGATTGGCTTCAATGCTGGTAGCCATAATTTTGAAACTCACCTCTTGAATTGAAAGCTTTCGTTTGTTATGGTAAAAAGGAACATTGGATTGAATGTAAGAAAAGAGAACGAAGCGGAAGAGGATAGTTTGATTGAGTGAGAAAAATGAACAAAGCAGCATTTTCTTGCCTTTCTCCTTAGAGGTGTGAAGAAAAACACGGAAAGGTTGGTTTACGTGCAACATAAAGATCTCAAAATCTTGAATTTTTTATAATAAAGAAATAAAATAATATTATGCAGGCGAATTTAAAACCATACTTTGAGAGTTAACAAAAAACTATATTTCAAAAGAGCAAAAATAGTACAATGTAAAAGATAAAGTATAGAAGTATTTAAAAATAAGTAAATAATGAAAATAAAGATAATAAATATAAAATATATCATATATATATATATATATATATATATATATATATATATATATATATATATTAACCTTTATACTTATTAACTCACTTTAAATGTGTACAAATATGTATTCATGCATCATTTTCCATTGTATAAATTTGTCCCAAAGTTGGTCCCCGAAACACAGTCAAGCATTAAATAATCCACTACTCATAGGACAGATGCCGGGTGAAGTGGTTCAAATTTACCTACCCTATCCATTGCTTTCTCAAGCCCAAGCAACAACACGTACTATCATGGTCTAAATGTTTCATAACCTAAAGATCCAACCATAGTAAAATCAGATGTGCTTCACTAGTTAGCTATATCTCCTGTGATGTTCTTTTCTTTAAGCATGTCAAACAAAATTATATTTAGTGAATGATCAAATTCTAGATACTAATTTGAAGAGCAAAACTAGCAGTAACCTTGTTCAATTAGGGGTAAGCATGAAACAAAAGGGAAAACCTCCAAAGAAAATAATGAAGGACAACAGTATTCGACATCCTATTAATTTTGTGAAACAAAAAACAAAATGGCAGTTCTATATTTTGCATGAGATTTTGACTTGCAACTAGTTGTACCTCCAGATGAAGGTATTTGTAGTTTGCTAGTCAAAACTTGGCAGTCTTTCGAGGAGATATCCTGGGAAATTGTTACTGTGGAATTAGAAGGTGGGAAGTGAGTTACTCAACTGTATTCATCAGCTCAATAAATCCAATAGGTGTGGTTCAGTTGATAATGTGCTATGTTTGTGGGAATAAAAGATACGAACTTTAAGTTTAATAGAGTCTCAAACTGCATATTAATTCTATAATCTGTCCAAAAACTCAAAACTTGTAGAATATTTTGGGACCACCGTAGAACCAAAAACTCTTATTACAATAATTGAATAAAAAAAAGTCAATAGGCTTAGGAGTTTATAAGTAATAATGTGAGTTTAGAAAATAAAAATGTGTATGAAGGTAAGAAAATACCGTGGGTAGCTTGGAACAAAGTTTGTATGCCAACGAACGAAAGAGGGGGTTTAGGCATTAGGGATATATATAGATTCAATGTTGCTTTAGTAGCTAAATGAAAATGGAGATTGAGTATGTAGGAAGTTGGAGTATGGAGAGACGTTATTGAGTCTAGATATGAAAATTGGAGGAAAATAAAAACTTCTACGGTAAATAGGAAGAGTTCATATTGGTGGAAAAAGATTTAGACTCTGTTTGTGAGAGTCGTAGTGTATTTAACTGGTTTGATAAGAAGATTAGATGGAATCATGGTAATGGGATAAGATTAGATTTTAGGAAAACTGGTGGGTGAGTGAGGGGAAGCTTATCGACAAATTCTTTAGAATGTATGAAATTTACCTAGTAAGGGAAGGACAGTTAGTGATATGGGGGTTTGGGTCAGTAGTGAAAATTCAGAGGATTTCACGTAGATGATACTGTGGAAGAGAGATTTATTTGAAAAGGAATTGGAACAACAACTTATGGAATTGATTGTTGTAGTACAATGGAATAAACTTAAGGTTGATAATTGGGATTGGGTGGGGGAGGATACAACTTCATACACGGTTCAGTTTGGTTATAGGGCTTTGCAGGAGGAATTTCATATCTCACACTTGGATTAGTGTAGGGAGATTTGAGAGCTCAAAGTGTCTGGGACAACAAAGGTTTTTGGGTGGAGAGCAATGCTTAATAGACTTCTATCTAAGGTTAATCTTCAGAGAAGGAGGATTACTGTATCTTGTAATTTATGCCCTTTTTGTAGAATGGAGGAAGAAACCGTGCAACATATTTTTAGCACTTGTGTGGTCGCACATCGCTTGTGGGTAAAGTGTTATAATTGGGTAGGAATTAAATCAGTTAGAAATTATGACATTGCCAACCAGTTTTGCAATTTTTATGTTAATGCTATGAGTAAGAGATCCAACTTTGTTTGGAAAGGAATGTGGATGACATTAGCATTGGAAATTTGGAAACACAGGAATAGGATTGTATTTGATAAAGGCAAACTAGATGAGATAAAGATTTTTGCAATGACACAGTTGTAGGCTTGGTCTTGGGCTGAGTTTAGAAAATTGAGAATACAATGTTATTTTTCTGATTGGTGCATGAACCCACTTGTTTGCTTAGCAGAGATTAGGTAATGAGAACTAGGACGATAATATTTAGTTAGAGTAGGTTTAGGAAGTGTTAGGACAGGGTGGAAATTTGTGATTCTTGTTTGTTCATTGTGCATGATATAACTTTTGCAGATACAATTATATAAGGAGAAATCTTAAGTTTACAAAGAAAGTTCGGTAGGGGATGCATAGTGAATGAGTTGAAGTATACATGAAAGTATTCTACGGGAATTATTATATTCATCTTCTGTGTGTAATTTTTTTCATTTGGTAGTATGTTTGAATGTTACATAATTCTATTATTGTAATGTTATAAGGATAATTGAGTAGTTTTATTTTTTTTTCTCTTGATATTATTATTTGCTTTATTGTATAAGGGTTGATCACCCCTTAAGTGTTTTTTTTTAATATAATTTATTTTTTCTATTAAAAAAAATAAAAATGTGGACTATTTTTATTAATGAGTTAATATTATTTTAATTAAAATATATAAGATCTAAAAAAAGTGATGAAATAATTTTATTAATGAATATACAAATAAATCACATGATTATTTATACATCCATACATATTAAATATATAAATATGTAGGTTTTGCCTTACTATACAGTCAAAGCTTAAGATGGTCATAAAAATATACATAGTTCAGGCCTAAGACATAATAAAAAAAAACTTGAAATATTGTAATTCATTAATAGCTCAATAAGGTAACTTATGAGTTAGTTATAAGAAAAAATATTGTTGTTATCTTGTGCATTAAAAGTGAAGAAAAATTTCAGAAAACAAAATAAAACTTAAAAGGCTTATTTTTAAAGCCGAGGAACCACACTAAATTTATATTTATCAAGTTAAACCTAAGTTAAATCTAGTTAATTTGTTGGAGATCCCACCTCGACTAGGATGAGACCTTTTAATAGTTTATAGGTAAATGCAAATCTCACCTTACAAGCCGGTTTTGTAAGGTTGAGTTAGGCTTAAGTTCACTTCTTAATTTGGTATCTGAGTCTATCCTAACAAGGTTGTTGGGACTATCGGACCACCTGCTATTGGACCACCCTTACATATAAGTTTAACGCACGCTCGAGTTGAGAAGTCTCGGCGTGAAGAGTGTGTGTTGGAGATCCTACATCGACTAAAGATAAGACTTTTCACTAGTTTATAGTGCAAAACTCCACCTTACAAGCCAATTTTATAAGATTCAATTAGACTTAAAGTCCACTTCTTAATACAATTTACTATACTTACAACCCCAGAAATAATAAGATAATTAACCAAATCCTAAGTAAATATAGGCATTCTTTTTATCTTAATCTTACTAATCAGAATTGTTTACCAAACTCCTTTTGGGATTGACTCTCACATATTGGCTCAAATTATCGCATCTTCTTTACCTACATGGTTGCAAATTTGACCATAAAAAAAAATATGGTCTTATTAAGTTTGACTCTTTTTTAAGCACAAAATGTCTTCTCAAAGAGAGCATAATATCTTTACAATTAATTTCAAGATCTCAGTTATAACAACTTTGGTGTGTTAGCTTGTATTTATAACTTGTATATAACATGGAGGATCGTCACACTTTTAACAATGGAGAAAGAAGTGGAAGAAAACCTATATATAGCGTTTGGTTAATAAGGTCCTTTTGTGATGAAACCACCAATAAAAAAGCATGTATATAATGGAAAGAAAATGATATAATGTGATGGAACTAGTGGGCATTATGGACTGATTGGAAGCAAGGAAAAGGTGTACACATGCTCCATCCTTTTTCTGTAAGAGAAAAAATCATGCCGACAATATATTTTGAAGAGGTTTAAGCTCCATTGTAGTCATGTCTCACATCAATAGAGTTAGCCCTCCTCATCCACAAGACATGTCTTATAGCGGAATGCAACTGCCACAAAGAAAGAGACTAGAGCTACCACTTGCCTAGCTTTTAATACCTAGAACAAATTAAATAGGGCCAAAAGGCCATTGCCGTCAACTTGGCATGTCATATTTCTCTTTACAATCTTTATAACACTGCTACCACCCAACGTTCAAATGGAGCTATTAACCTTATTCATTAGTTACAAGTAACTTGACTTCGTTAACCACAAACAAATGAATAACAGTGAAGTTTGGTTAGATTAAAGTACTACTAGATGGAATTAAGGTAGGTGGATAAGAAACAAATTGTGATTAGTATGCAATTCCTTAATGACATGTTATTTGTGTGCAAAATTGAAACCCAAAATATTGTGGTTATTAAACGCATTTTATGATATTTTAAACTAACTTCCATCCAAATAAGTTAGGAGACATAAGAGTTCAACCTATGGAAGTTTTTTTGTAATTTTAAATTGCATTATCATGAGATTTTTGTTTAAACATCCAGATATAACAGTTGGAGAAAATAATAGAAGGAAAGAATTTTCTCAAGATGTGAAGAAAGAGGTTATCTATATGGAAAGGAAAACATATATTATTTGCTGGAAAGGTCACTTTATAAAATCAGTAGTTTCTACCATCTTTTTATACTTTTTTATCAATTCTTAAAAAGTCATTGGGCATGGGAAATTAATCAAGAGAATAGAGAGAGTTTTTACGAGGATATGAGGTAGAAAGACTACACGAGTTAAAGTGAAAAATTATATATAAAACTAAGGAAGATGACAGATCAGGTGTAAAAGATTTGAAATTATTTAATATTACTCTACTCAAAAAATGAAATTGGAGGCTTGGAAAGGATCATCCCGGTCTATAGAAAGAGATATTTATATCAAAATATGGGTAATGGAGAGCATTAAATGAGAAGAAAATTCTAACCATAATTCGTGGTAGTAAAGAATATTGGAAAAGTATGTAGGGGAAGAAAATGGAAAAACTAGTTCCAAAGTAATGTAAGGTGAAATAAAAGAATATGAAATAAAATAAAGTTTTGAAAAGATAAGTGGTTAAGTGAAGCCTCGTTAAGGGAGAGATTTTCTAGATTATATACCAACTCAATTATAAAGGAACTCATTTTAGAGAAGGTGGAATATTGGATGGTGATCAATATAAATAAAATTTGTCAATAATAAGAGAATAGTTTAAAAGGAAGAAAGCTATATGACTACAATGATGCTAGAGCTTAAAGGAAATACACTATATGAAGATAGGATTACTGTTAAAAAAACTATATGAAGATAGGAAGAACAAGTAGATATGGAAGGATGATAAAACACAATTGTACATTGTGAAATCTATATATAGGAAGTTATAAATTGAACTAGGAGGGGAGGAAGATTCTATATTAGGTTTACTTTGAAAAATTAAAGTTTTACCAATAACCTAACACTTTTCATGACAGGTAATAATCAATAAAATGACGACTTAGGATAATTTACATAAAAGAAAAGAAAAGTAGAGGTCGGAATAAAACATGCATTATATGTGGAATTAATGATGAAATTATGAACTATCTATTCTTTAATTGCTGGACAGTTAAAATATATATTTGGAATGATTGTATCATATTTGGAAACTCAAAAATAGATATTAAGAAAGTGTTCATTTTATAGTACAAATCAAAGCATGAGCTTCAATCATAAATATATATCCAAAAACAACATTTTCCTTTTCTGGTTGGTGTTTGCGTTCAATTAGGTGTCTATTTATCCATGTGGCTATAGCCAATACGGGAATTTTAAGAGAGGGTAATAGGGTGGTGAAATCAGTAACCATGGTCATGATTTCACTAATTAACTTCACATTATTATTAGGTGGAACAAGGGAGCATTATAGTGTATTTCCTTACATGGTACGATAATAGCTGCATCTAATATTATCATACTTTGGTGGAACACAACTTGGAGAGAGTATCCACACACAATTAGGCTAAGTCTGGTGCCTTCCATAGTCTGCAGTATGAATCTGTCAGACATCTGGTACGTGTAGGAAATTATGTTATATCCTTCTGGGTCATAATCTCAGGTGCATGCCACGCTCTGTAAGATATGTTTTAGTATCTAGTACTTGTAGGAGTATGCCTGATATGTAGGTGCATATTGTCGCATGTAAACATTCTATGGAGTTAGGGTTCATTTAAATGGAAATAAGGTGGTGATAACATATGTATGGAAATGTAGCAATTTTGTTCAACCAGAATGTTAACAATGTAAAGATAGAAGTAAACAGGGGAATTAGAAGTAAGAATGACAGCGCACCTATATGGCCTTAGACATTGGTATATGGGTATATTATTCATTTGCCAAGTGTTGCAAAATTCTATGTTGGTCACAGATATTGTTGTAAGGATCAGTAATAGGGGTAAGGGAGTGGGAAATCATGAATTTGTAGTGCTGTGTGGGACTTGGTTGTGAACTTTTTGCAGGTTCTGTCAATAAGGAAAGCCAAAGGAAGGTAATAGGGAGAAAAATCTGCAGTTCTCACTGTCTGAGATAAGGATGTCTTCTGGGGGGAAGAAAGTCTAACAAGGGAGCATCTCATATGACCGTATGAACAAGGAAGTCAACAGGGAGGAAAAATCTACAGTACTGGGCAAAATGAATTCAGTGTTGGGAGGAAGTTTAGGAAGGGAGCACTTCATATGAATGTATAATATTGGTTGTTGTTGAATAGAGCAAACTGAAAACTAAAAGTTATATGTTATCATTATTTAGTAAGGGAGAGAGTATTTAACTTGGAGACAATAGATTTCTGCTTGTATATATTACTCATGTATTGGCTGGGTTATCCTAATTAATATACTTTTCCTTGTTGCCTATAAAAAAAAATATTTTTTTTCTTGCTGATAAAAAAAACAACGTTGAATTTTCAAGAAAAGTCAAAAGTATAAAGAAAGTTATAAATAAAACTTCTTTTTAGACAGGTAAATTGCGTACATGGGTAATGTTATTCTATAATTGAGATTAAGGAGGAGGGTATTTAAATAAAAATAAAATAAAACATATTTTATTTTTAGTATGCTTGCATATCTTAAGAAATTAAGAATCATGATAGTTACTGATTATGATTTCAGCAATTGAAATTTGATTTATTACTATTTAAAGTTAAATAGTTAAATAGCAATTAAATAAACTCTAAATGAGGCCCTTTTTAAACTATAAAAATTATTTACTAAACTTATTTAACTTCATTAGAAACTTTTTCTTCAAATTATTATTACATTTTTTAAGCTATGACACATTATTTTTTATAATCAATAATAAACCTGAATGGATTATTGATGGTGAGATATCCAATATTTATTTTCTTCCAAAATTGTGAAGAAATTAAAGTGTTCATTTTTTTTTTATTTCTTACTCCATCACTTTTAGTGTATTAACAATTTTTTACTTTTTTATTTTTATCTTATTTATGCTACCAAACTATTAATTACATGTTTGGAAAAGCTTTTTTTTCTTCAATTTAAGATAATTTTAAGAAAAATAAGTTGAATGATAAACATTTTTTAAAATTAATACATTTTCTTAAATTTAAAATATTTTAATTTATAATTATTTCTTAACAATTTTTTCTTTCAACTTTATATTTTTTCTCAAAAAAAAATTGCTTACATCCAACTGTAACTATCTTAAAATCACTTTCTTACGAACTTATTCAAAAATAATAATTTTAATTTTAATCAATCATAAAAATGATTAATTGTTAAAACAACTTAATTTTCACAATTTGACAAACAACTCTGTAGGCTTGGGAGCCGTCACTGTGTTCTGCAATTTCTTTTAGGGGAAGGTTTAGGTAAACTAAAGCTATTTTAATAAAATTAAATGTAAATATAAAATAAAATTAGTATGTATAGTGAGAATTTTATTTTGTTCTTATGTTATAATTACATCATATTTTTAATCAATATGAAACCTTGAATATATCCCCCATTAAACGTTATTGAGTGTGATAGTTGAGATAATAGTCTAACTAATCAGTTAAGGTGAATTCTTAGTGACTCTAAAACTATTTAAGAAATAGACTTTTTAAAACTAATTCAATTTCAATTATCTTAAAAGATAATGTTTATACCCTATATATATATATATATATATATATATATATATATATATATATATTATAAATTATAATTTCATCATATTTATAATCGAAGCAAAACATTCAACGTAGAAAAAAAGATATGAACAAAATAAAAAATAATTATAAATTAAAATTAGTTTATTCAAAAACTAATTTAAAATTTATATATATTAATTTTTATTTTTAACTTATTATAAACTAATTTAACTTATACGTAAATTAATTTTACTTATTTATTTAAAGATACTTATTAAGAAACTTTTTTAAACGTGTCCTAATTGATTTAGAGAATAGGATAGTGACCTAAGTAATTCTCATTTAAAATTAGAAATCTGTTTGTTATCCAATCGCACTTTTACAAACTTTTATGTTTAAAAATATCATTATACTTTGTTAGAGGGAGAAGAAAAAGATAGGTAGAAAAAAAGAAAGAAAAAAGGAAGATAAATATATGAAAATAGAGTACATAAAAATTGTTTAGTTAGAAATAGTAAAAGAAAGTGTATTATTTATTATTACTTTACTTATTTATTATATAAAAAAGATTTAAAAAAATAAAACCTTACATGGATCATAAGCACCATGATTACAAGTAATTAACCTTAAAAACATGACATCTAAAAACTACACATATGTCTACATGTAATTAATTATATTGTGTTCTTTGAACTCGTAGAAAATCACCATCTTGTAGTTAACAACACGAATTTTCTTACAATAAAGTGTGAAAGAAAATTGATTTACGTGAATATATAAACCCCGAATGTCTGCATCACTGGCATGGTGATATGGACAGATACCAATTTCCACAGTATCATTACCCGCTACGGGGATCTCAGTCTAAAGTCTTCCAATCCTATCTTCATTTTTTTTTTTTTGTTTATTTAATCAGTTCAATGTCACTTTCTTACGTTTTTGAACTTTGACGTGATTTGAGTCATAATAAATATAATCTTTTAGCCTTTAATTTTTTATTTTATTTATTTTACCTACCTATTTTTCACATCTACCTAGGTTTATATCAATATAACAAAAAAATTGTTAATGTGAAGCTCAGTTTGTAGAGATGCGTTTCAGTTGTTATAAATTCTTTAATATAAAAAAAAATAGCTAGAAACTTAGTTAGTGTCACCACGTTTTGATCAAACTATTGGTTTCCACAACGAGTTTTCATTTTCTTCTAACAGCTAGCTTTCATTTTCTGTTTTATTAGCAGGACATTCCATAGCAAAATATACTAGTTACTACAACTGAATGGCATTAGATGAAGGCCACTGTGTGTTGGATTTGGGTTTGAGTATTTTCTATTCATGTTTTCTACTTTTAATACCTGCATTACCATTTACAAATTATCTTATAGCAGTTTTGGACTGTGTTCTTTCTTTCTATGCCTGCAGCTCTTTACATTCATGAGTTGCAAATGCTCATTTAAAAGAACTACCCAAGCAAAATCTAAATAACAGTGGAGTTGCACAGAAATAAAAATAACGAGAGGATCATTAAGATTATAGAAAGGATTAATTAAGGTTATAATAAATAAATCATTAAGTCAACGTTCTATAGCAAAGTAGAAGCAATGAAAAAAAAAAAAATTGTAGAGATCGCAGTGAAGAATTTCATATAGTACTTACCATGAACACGTGATTCCAATGCAATTAGAGTGGTAAGCTCCTCACGTTTATGCACCGTTCAGAATAAGTCACTAAATTTCAAAGCAATAATATATCTCTCAGAAATGAAAAACAACAAAAAGAGTAAGGTAAAAATGATTCTCACGTTAATATATTGCAAAAGATATCAACACGCACAATTTTGCTATGGCGGGGATTATATACAAAGTGACATAATCCAAAATAGAGAGAACAAAGATGCTTAATTAAATACGAAAGTGCTCCTGCTTCGACTGAATATCAGTAAATTCATTTTTTAATCATTTCTGGCTTGTCCCTCACTCTTAATGTTAAACATTAAATCCTTGGCTTGAAATTTGCTTAGTAGCAAAATGGATTCAGAAATAGTTTTTCTTTTCTTCACCGTTGTTTTCCTCTTCACCTTAAATGTCCCAGTATAGAACGAAGATTTTTATATTTTTTTTATTGCTCATAAAAACAAATGAAGATAAGGGCTCGCACAGGAAGAGATAACAAACTTATGTTATAAGGGCAAAAATTCTTTATTTATGCTATTACAGAAATGGCAGATGAAAGTGTATCATGTAAAAACACAGAATAGTGCACGTCTTTAGCAGTGACTGACAATACAAAAAGAAAGAAACTCATGCTGGTACAAATGACCAAGGACACACAAATAACATACCAGGAGAGAAAGAAACATGTTCACAGCAAATGATTAGAGAATGCATGTCATGCACAAAACAGTGAAACACTGTACTCCAGCGGTTGAGAGTTGAGACTTGATCAGAGAAGAAGCTAAATTTGACCGAGTTGGAACAGAAATTATAAAAGGACAAGAAAGAAGAAACATTTGAACAGAACACGAGTACAGACCATAAACAATCATGGGAATTATTTCATTATATATTACCTTATCCTTGTATCTTTTTTATCACATCATTAATCATATTAATTTCCTTTTCTCTTTCTATCCCTTATCCTTGTATCTTTTCTGTTAAACAAGAAATTATTCAAATACAGTTATTCCACTGAAAAAGCGAGTTGTATTCATTAAAATGTCTGAAAAACTGATTGAAAGACCAATGCTGACGCACAGTTATAATATAACCTTGAGAAGGGTAGGGATATAGATTAGAGAGAATGATTGCTTTGAAGAAGCTCCTTCAGTCATAATTATAATAACCTAGAGAGAGTGAGGATCAGAGAGAGTTTCTGTGACATAACATGACATGACACACATATGAGGTGGTACTTGGTAGTGGTTGCTGAAATGTACCATTTCTGCATGTTTGGTTTGGTTATGTACAGTAAAGTGCTGAAGCTAGCTATGGTTTCTGTAGGTTCTCAAGACAACAGACTTTAGGTTGTGAATTTTGTACTTTTGTCTGGATATGATATACTAGTCCATGAAGTATTTTTTATGTTATAATTTTTCAATATATTTTTCTTTTGGTTAAATACTTTTTTTTAGTAATTTTTAAATTGGATTCTGTTTCTTTCTATTCTTCAACTAAAACTTTTATTTTCTTACTCATTTAATTTTTATAAGATATTATTTTTAGTTCATCTAATTACATCAAGTTAGTAATATTGATAATGTGAAAGTGGTTTATTTAATACTTGTCACATAAATTTAATTGGATAACAAGACTTTTTCTTAAATTTATTAAAAATTTAAATATATCTTTTACCCTATTTATTTATTTTTTAAAATCTTTTTGATTATTCGAAATGTTGTTTTTAATCTTTGATGTTAGAACATACTAATAATAACATTATTTTTTCAATATTAATGAAATTCTTAGTCCTTATATGTAAAAAGCACACTTTACAATAATTTTTTTATATTTTGCTAGAGAGTGAAGTAGTCATTATTTAAAATTGTGATGCTAATAAATTTAAGTCTCCTAAAATTATATAATTAAAAATATTGACAACAATTTCATGTTGTGAGTTTGAAAAATCAGAAGGATGTCACCATATTAGATGGAGATAGTTGGACTAGGTTGTTGATATTAAAAATGAGTATGACTTCAGAACAAATTATTTTTATTTTAGTTGTTCAAATATCAAGAGTAACAACCACCATTTACGTTACCAATGTTAGGAGCTTTTATAAAGTTTTCATAGTATGTTGAAGAGAATGATGAAGTTGCATTTCTGAATACTTATTACTCAGATTTGTTATATGTGATTATAGAATTCTGATAGTTATGTCATTTCTTATGGATAGAATGTTGGATTTCATCTTTTTGTGTATGCATTAGCTCAAGTAGGTTCCAAGTCCATGTGGTTTGTATATATAGTTTTGTACAAAAGGTATGAACAATATCAAATGTTCTCATTTATTTACTTCTCATAACTAATAAAAAAATAAGAAAATACTGCTTGTGGGTAACCAAATTAGGAGTAGTGGACAATTGTTGGACAATTGTTGGTAATCCTTTTTATTTTTAAAGCAAATTAGGATTAACTTTTTAAAAGAATGTGAGAATTAATAAGAATATAATTTTCAAAATATTAAACAATCATAAGAGAGAGAAAAGTAAAGGCACAATAGACTTTTGTTTGTAATGGATATACCTCTGTTCTAAAGTTCTATTGCTCTATTTTTCATAAAATAAGAAGTGTAATATATAATCTTATAATAGATTCTTCAAATTCATCTTTCTACCCATAATTGTTATACTATAATTAACATTAAACACATAATTGAAGCTATTAATTATTGACCGAGATTCTTGCTAAACAGAGATGCACACCCCTAAACAAAACTGATTATATTTGAGTTTAATGCTTAACAAGTAAAAAGTGAATTATGAGAAAGCGTATGATTCAGTGAGTGGAATGATAATTAATTCTTGATTTATATGATAGAAAGGCTAGGATTCTGCAGTGAGTAGATTGGTTGGATTGGGACATGCATGAAATCATCTTGATTATTAATATTAATAAATAAAAGTCTAACAAAAGAGTTCAACCCAACTATAAGACTTAGACAAGGAGTTCCAATAGCTTCATTCTTATTTCTTCGTGTGGCTGAGGGGTTAGCAATGATGACTAGACAAGCATCTAAAAATCAGCTATTCAAAGGGGTGAGCATTGGAAATAAGAGTTAAGGTAAATTTATCACAATTTACTGATGACACCTTATTTCTATGTGAACCAAGCATAAATAATATTTGATGATAAAGCATGGTAAGAAGTTTTTAGTTGACATTAAGAATTAAAATTTCCATAAAAGTAAAATTGGAAGAGTAGGGATACAAGGAGAGACAATGGATACCTATGCTACGACCCTCAACTTGAGCCAAATGACAATTCCCTTTACTTAGTCTGTGAATTGGTAGAAATCCAAAAAAAAACATTCTGACAACAACTGAACAAACTTAGTAGCTGGAAGGACAGATTGTTATCATTTGCAATGCATGTATGTATTATAAAATCAGTTATTTCAGCATTATCATTATTTTACTTATCCTTCTCTAGAGTCCCAAAGAGTGTATACAAAGAGATTATAAAAATGCAAAGGAATTTTTTTTTTTTGGGTGGGGTCTAATAGTAGGGAAATAGCTTGGATTGAGAGGAAGAATATTTGCAAGCCCAAAAATGCAGGTGGACTTGACGTAAGAGATATATAAAGAAATTTAATGTTGCCCTTTTGGTAAAATGGAAGTGAAGGCTAGGATTGGAGAATAATGGACTTTGGAAGGATATTATAGAATCAAACTATGGAAGTTGGCGGAACCTAAATAACTCAAATACAACTAGGAATGACTCTTGGTGGCGAAGAGATGTGTGCAAAACATGTAAGGATGACCAACTAGGTGAATGGTTTGATGATACTATATAATGGAAACTAGGAGGAGATAGAATCAAATTTTGAAAAGATTAATGGGTAGGAGGAAAACCACTAGCAAACTCATTCCCAAGTTTGTACATGATCTTAGAAACTATGAACAAAAACATATGGGACTTGGAGGAATGGGTAGAAGGTAATTGTGTGTGGAGAATTGTTTGGAGGAGAGAGAGATTAGTTTGGAAAAAGTACAAGAGCAACAATTAATGCAAACTATAATAAGCAATACTCCCAGAAAAGATATAGTTGATAAGTTGTTATGGAAGGAAGATAAGAATGGAATCTTCATTGTGAAATCAGCATACAATGCTATAAGAGGGGTTCCAATCGGTGAAAATAATGGAGTATTTACATATCTTCGGAATTTGAAGACCTCTCTGAACCTACTACACTTTGGGTGCAAAGTGATTATTGAAAAGATCCCAACTAAAGTAGCTTTATGGAGAAGAGGAGTGGTGGTGGGAGATATAAGGTGTGTAATGTGCAAAGAGAAAGAGGAGACAATTTCACATTTATTTTTTAATTGTGCAATAACTAAGAGGGTATGGAATCAATTTGACAATTGGGAAGGGGTATGCTTTGTTCACCATAACCATCCTCTGATCAATTTTTAAAATTTCTACAACTTAGAGTTAAATGCAAAATAAAATAGACCTTGGAAAGACATTTGGTTAGCAGTTGTATGGTGTATATGGAATCATAGGAATAGAACAATATTTAGGCAGGGAAAGATAGATATAGAAGAGATATGGTGTATCTTTCAGCTTGAAAGCAAGGTCATGGATGAAAAATAAAATGTCAGGGATAGTATTCTCATATGCTGAATGGTACCAATGTCCAATTCAATGCTTAAAGTAGTTGTAATATGAATGGTATAAAGTTGAAACACTATTGTATCAGGTCTTTTATAAAACTCATGAAACACTGATTTTTCACAGAGGAGTTCCTTCTATGTTATGTTATAGTTTGTGTAGCTACAAGTTTTTCTGTAATTGAAGAAAGTACTTAATAGTGTATAATTCAACACTGTCAAAGAGATAAAGTAAGGGGGTTGGGATAAAGACTCACAAAGGTTGTGATGACAAATATTGGAAGGAATATGTGTGTAGACGATTGAAGTTGTGGACACTATACTACCTAAATGAGATATTCATGCAATATTTCTGCCAATTCAGAGGTTCTGGTGGAGATTGGTCAACAAAGTTGCAGGCTTGTATACAATCAAGGTTGGAGGAGCTCATTTGTAATGTAGTTGAAGATGACTAGTACATGTTTATTATTTTTCAATCATATATTATTCTAGGTCGTATATATTTTTACTAAGTAGAAAATTTGATTTATTTGTATTGAACATTTTCAACTGTTTATTAATTCTTAACTACGTTTTTTTTTTTGAACATAGGATAAAAGCATAACATTCTAAGTTATGATTTTTTGACAGCTTTATTATGATTAAGGGCTTAAGTGTAAAAGGATTAGACTAGACTATAAGTAACAAGTGTATTAATAGTTATATGTGTATTTGTGTGCATATATGTGTTTAAGCAAAGTTATATAAGGGTTAGAATATCCCAAATATTTTTTTATTAATTTGTTTCTATTGTTTAAAAGAAATATTTTTACACTATGAATATGTAATGTAATAAACTATCAATATGATGGGTAGAATTCAGCTTATTAATTTTGTGATAGTTGGTGCACCTTATTATAATTTTCAGATTTATAAAAGGTGTATGGACTAAAGATATTAATAAATAAAACTTAATTACTGTTAAATGAAATAACTTGTCTATAAGGTGGCTTGCAGGTTGTTAATATTCATGTGAAAAATAAAGTTTTTCTTTTATGATTGGTTTGGGACTTTCTTATAATTATATGCCTTGGGCTTGTTTGATAAGAGTTAGGTTTCAAAAGTCTAAATTTAAGAATGTTATTTAGTATAAGTTGTCTTCCATATATGGATGGATATTAATAATTAGTATAATATTGTTTTAGATAATATCTGTTGGACTGAGGATAAATGGGGAGTAAATTAATTTTTTTTTATGAAATGATAGTAGATGTTTTAAATGTTGCATTTCTAGGACGGTTGGTGTTTCTAACAGGGAGATGTTGAAACTTATTACTAAATTTTTTCAGGTTGATAATAGTTGGTCTTTATTCCATCTTTCATCTAATATGCTTGGTTTGAATAATCTAAAGAATATTGTTCTTTTTGAGTTGTATAATATACCTAATTGGTCTTGAATGGTTCTCTAATGTTAACTCAAAAGACAATAAGGAATTTCTTTTTGAATTCTCAATTTTTTTGTGATTAGGATAAATTGATTTGAGAATTTACTTAATCTTCGGTTCTTTGGAAGTTATTGAATAATTGTATGTCTAATATGTACAGGGGTTTGACCATATGCTTTATGTGTTCTTTGTATAGAAAATGTGAGGAAAGTATCGCTCATTTTATTTTGTGAGTGTAATGTAGTACTTAAAATTTGGTTTTGACTGAGGCAAAGTTTTTCCTAATGCACAATTCTCTTTTTCTATTGGTTTTATACATTTTATCAAAGTTTAAGGTGGTCCTCTTTTTATAGATGTTTGCTTGACTGCTATTGCTATTACTTAGTAAGATGATTATATGTATAATTAAAGGTTACATCTCTTTATCAGTAACTCTTTCTAAAAGTTAATCAAGAATAATATTAATGGTTTTTCTTTGTTAAAGTGTTTTGATACAACAAATAAGCTTAAGGAAGATCTTAAGAGTGTTAAAGTTATTTGAAAGATACTTTATGTCGATTGAATTAAAATCAATATGGATGAGATTCCTATAAAATATCATGTTCATGTTGCTTGTAGAAGGATTTTTAGAGGTAATAGAGAGGAATTAATTGATTGCTTCTCTTCTTATCTTTGAGTTAATAATGTCTTATATGAAAAAAAATAAATAAAAACAGAGTCATTTTAACTATTAAATTTTCTTTTAGTTTGTGAAGTATTTTTTTTTCATCAAATTGTTTCATGGTCTCTTTTTCATCAAATTGTTATATGATCTCTTGGAGGAAGATGAGATAAATGCATAGAGTTATGATGCTATAGATTTTGAAGTTTGTCATATTTTTTATGGAGAAAATAATTATGTTAATAAGGTTGCTAATTTTGGAATTAAAAAAACGACTTTAAGTGATTAGATTCTCTTTCGAATTTTATTAACTTAGACTTTTTTATTTTTTTATTGAATTTTTTTTTTTGTTATTTCTATGCATGTGTTTAGTTTGATCTTCATATTTTTATTCTTAGACTTTTTTTTAATAATATTTTTTCATATAATGATAAATAATTGTTAAAGTCTATAATATCTATCTAACTAAGATGTCATAATTTATGATAATACTTAATATGAGTTTCAATGAATTAAAATTGTAGTAAAGTTTCAAAATCAAATGACTAAAATACGAAAACTTTTAATCAAAGAAAAAAATAAGGGAAAATACTCAGTTTAGAAAACTAAAAACATATTTAAGTCTTTAATAAATAATAAAAGATTCATTTTATTAAATTAAATTCACATAATAAATGTTTAGTACATTATCTTTTGTTATATTATTAAGGACTAAAAATTCAAAATCAAATAAGTAAAATATGAAAATTAACCAAAAGGAAAAATATATCCCATTTGGGAGACTAAAAATTTAAAAAGTCATTTGATTAAATTAAATTTGTGTATTTAAAATAATTTTTCAAAAAATTGAAAAATATAAAATGTAAAATTTTAATTAAAGTAAAAAATTATCATCGATTTAAAACACTAAAAACATGTTTAAGTATCTTAATACAATTTTTTTATTCCAACAAAATGTTAAAATATAGATGGTGTGATCCAAGACAATTAATTACATCATATTTTTTTAAGATCAGATAAGATCCGTTCAAAACCACTAGATGCATAATTGCATCCATGCTAGCTACCCACATTGTTATTATTGTTCTTTACAGTAGTTTTGGATACTACTTCACGTAAATATAAATCTGATTTTATCTTGCCCAGGTAGCCAAGGGTCTAAGAGCTAAACCAAAAAGAATTTAAAACCACAATTATGAAAAAAAAATCATATATATATATATATTTCTTGTGTTAAATTGTTCAAATGAACTGTGTCTCAACACAAGAGCTTATCAAGATTTCAAAGTTTAAAAAATACCTACATTTATTTACAAATTATCTATAAATAATATTTTTCCATCGTTAATTTATATGATTTTAGTATTATCTCTGTCTAGAGAAATACAAAACAGATTTTTTAATTCAATTATCGTAAATAAATAAAATCCAAACAAACTACATATATGAAAATCATTAGAAATATATTGGTGATTATTTTATGAATTTTGAAGCAGGGGGTTAGGTAAATTGTACAGGTTGTATCTGGTATTACATGCACGTACTTAATCTCGTCTATGATGTAGCCTGTTTTGCCGATCACATCTGACTTTACTACCTTGACCAACTGCTCAAGCTTCAAATCTATAAAAGTATGTTTTCTTCAATAATATTTGAATGAGCAGTGATTACATTGTACTATTAAATGAATACTATAATGAACCCCAGCTAGGTACATAGGACACCATGTTCCCTTCAACATTGGCAAACCCCAAGTTTCACTCCATCTTTATGACGCTTTTCATGGCTGCCTCCCCTGCTCCCTCGGTGGAAGAATTTGATCAATCTAACGAAATTAATTGCACCATGAACCTAGAACGAAAATATCACGGTGAAACTGAAACTACATACAAAATGAAAGAGAAACAATATTTCTACATTTAATACGACAATATATTCTTCAGTATAAAAGAAATAAAAAATAAAAGAAAAATACATTTAAAATTCGTTGATATTATATTAAATAGCATATTTTATAGTTTTAAAATAAACATCTAACTTCCTTATATTTTTAATAAATGATACTCACACTCCTATAATTTTTAAATAAATATTTATCTTATATCATTATGTAATATAAATTACATCTCACCCATTCACACACAACGTTTAACACACACACATAAATACATATAAATATATAATCTAAAAAAATATTGCAAAATAAGGTTATAATAAAGTTTATGATCTTCAAAAATGTATAAAGTAAAAACTCCTAAGTGGATCTTGAATATATGATGATGTTTTCGTATTAAAGACGATAATTGCACTCATAACAACATACAAATATACAAAAGGGTAGATAAAAGTGAATTATTTCATTATTTATAATATAATACTTTAACATATCTAAAAGCATTCCCAATAAACATATATTTATAACCTCAATAAAAGATATCGAAAAGCTAAAGTTATTTTACATCTTATGAGAGATTAAAAACTTACACCTTACTTAAGATAATTGATTTGCTCATATAATGATTCACAAGAAATCAATATATTTGCTTGCACATATTAATACATGAATCTCTATTATTTTTTATTACATGGTATTGTAAGATACATGATTTATATTATTGGTAAAGTTTAAATATTTTCTTTTAATAATTATTTCAATATTCAATGTCATAAAATTTAACTGTGTCAAATTATCATCCCAAGTAACGACATTTCAATCAATCGAATCATATACTCAAATTCAATCCGTATTATCACTATTATTACAACAATTTTTTTTATTTACAATAAATAATATATAAATATAGATACAAGAGGGTGTTTCAACCCTTATAAAAGAACTTATCCCAATTATAAATCCAAACTTTCCGTCAAAACCCAAGGAGAGAAACCAATCATTCATGAATCCCTACATCTTTTCCCTTTTCCCATATAATAGCTCCGAACATCAAGAGTTAATTTGAAAAAAAAAATTGGTTGTTTAATGAAGAGATGGAGGGTGAGAAAAGAAAAAAAAGTTTATAAAAGTTTGTGAATGATGTGATAGATATAATTGATAAAATATTTTTTAATAAATAAAATTATAATTAAAATTAAATATAATTAATATTTTTTAGATATGATTGATAAATTATTATTTTAGTTGATGAAATTATAAAAGCATCAATTATTACAAAATTAAAATTAAAATAAAAAACTAAGTTATTATTATTAATAATATTATTTTATAAATTTTTTATTATTATTATAATTATAATTTTATTTTTATTTTAAAATTTTATTATTTTTATTTTTATAATTATTATATTATATTTTATTATTTTTTTTAATATTAATATTAGTAATAATTTATTTTTATAATTATCTTATTTCAATTATTATTATTTTATAATTTTATTAAATTTATTTATTATAAATTTAATTATTACATATATTTTTAAATTATTTATTATTTAAAATAAAAAAATAAATATTTTTTTATATTTTATTTAATTATAATTTATTAAAATAATTATTATATAAGAAAGATGCAAACTTTCTTCACATATCAGCAAAGAAAGGTTTAAGAGTGGAAAGTTTGAGTTTTTCAAAAAGTTTCTTTTCGTTTTTCTAACTTTTCATCTTCCCGCATTTTCCATATTCGCAAATCAAGTGAAGCAAACAGGCCATAACAGAAGTTTGAGATTGCTTTGAGGGAATGCCTCTAATATTCCAATATAAAGAAATCATAGCAAAGTTGAGGAAGAAACAACCCACGATCTAGTTAAATAATCAATTTCACAATTCTTTTCTTTTCTTTGATTGTTTTAATACCACTTCCTATTAATCCTCTTCCGATTCATTTTTTATGTTGTTTTAGAATAAGCTGGATGCACAATAGTTTCCATGGAAACTATAAACCCTTGATTATCATTACCAATGTATGCCACAATAATCTATATTATTAGAATTAGCTGAATGCTCTTGTTCAAAGCCAACATATGCAAACAACATTTACTCCTCTTTAGTTTTTAGTTTGCAATATAACATTTGAACCGCCCATTATTGTATATATTAAGTTTAAGTAAAGCTAAAAATAAATTAATTAATCATAAAATGGATGAATAATTCCAAAAGGAACAGAAAAGTCACCTCTTGGACTATTTGTAATAAAATTATTATATTTTATCGAAAGTGAGATTCTATGTATATATACTTTATAGAGGAAGGTCAGGTGAAAGTACGAAGATCACGAAAAAGTTAAAGAAAAATTTTAATTCCAAAACTTTTTATAGACTATCAGAGATGATAAACTTGTTAGATAGCATGGTAAAAAGCCCAAATGGATTGGGAATGACATTTGGAACGACCTTATAGAAAAATGGAATATATTTGTCTATCGATCTTAGTGTCAAATAGCCTTGAAAAATCATCTATCTGATAAAGGTGATAGTTTCTACATGGTAAAATCGATTAGTGTTGAAGATCCCACATCTATTAGAGATGAGGCTGTTCAATAATTTATAAATGGGTGCAAATCTCACTTTACAAGCCGTTTTTGTAAAGTTGAGTTAGGCCTAAATTTCATGGTATTAGAGTCTATACTAGTACGGTTGTTGGGCCACCCGCTATCGGACCACCTTTAAACAATATAGTCTCACACACGAGTTGAGTTGTCTTAGCTTGAGGAGGTGTATTAGAGATCTCACATCGACTAGAGATGAGACATTTCAATAATTTATAAATAAGTGCAAACCTCACTTTACAAGCCGGTTTTGTAAGGTTGAGTTAGTCCTAGATTTCACTTCTTAGTGTGCACGAACAGGCCATACATATGGTATGAATTCTTAAACATGTGTTGTTATTCAATTATGACCCAATAATTACTTACTAATTACTTACTTTGTAGTCTTTTTGTTTTCAATGCATGTAGATGGTGTTTTCAATGCAACAGACACATATTAGAAAAAACATTGGAGACTTCATTGATGATCCATTTAGGAGGACTCATATGAGTTTCTTTCATTACATCTAACTAAATTTTTTTACTACTTATAGCTAAATTATCTTATCTTTGCAAGAAGATTTGAGAGTAGATATTCTCGAGCACTGTCTAATTGTACTTCTACTATGGACGTCTTAGAATGCAGTCCCCTAAACCCTGCCGAGGAGGAAAGACTAAGAAAAAAATGTTGGTCAGAGGCTGCTGGTGGAAGATACAAAGGCTGAGTATATAAAATTGGGCACATCGATCGTTATGATAAAACTATTGAAAGTTTAATGCAACAGACACAAGAATGCTCAAGTTATGAAGAGATTGATCGTTGAGACAAGTGACTTGCAACTAGTGAGGACCGCTTGTCCACTACTGAGGAGCAAATTCGTCATATGAACTCCAAATTCTAGTCCTTCCAAGAATTTATTGGGGTGGTCCTCTAGTACTTACCCCCTCCAGTAGCTACAGTTGTCCAAAATATTTTTCAGCAACAAGATGGTCACCAACAAAGCGAACATCGAAAAAATGAATAACCACAAGACGATCAAATTAATTCGTCCCATGATCACTATAATGATTATTGGTTTGTAAAAGAATATGAGATACATCTTGAGGATCTTTAATTATGATGTACACTATTTATCTTGAATTTTAATTTTGATTGTTCCATGTATTATTTCAAGTTTAATTATAAAAAATATTTCACAACTGCTTCCATCATGAAGTTATGAACAGTTTGGATTTGGTGCTTTATTGTTTGACTTTGATCATGTATCACGAGACATTAGGAACGTTTAAAAGGGCTCTAGAATTTAAAATTCTATATTATGATCCGTATGTAATTACATAATGATGCTACATATAGATTTTGTCGCAGAAACTTACATACGAATAATGAAATATGTATGTAAGTGTTACCTACGAGGTTTTTATGACGACTTTTTGGTCATACATAATCCGTAGGTAAATTCAAATTACATACAGATTTGAATTATACGTAATTATTGTGATTTTTCTTGTAGTGAAAAATTGATAATAAGTATATATTATGTGAGTTTAATTGAGTTAGGTATGCATATTTTTTTGTCACTAATAAAAATATAATCGATGGAAACACAAATAGGGGTATTTCAACCCATGTAAAAGAATAAATGGGAACGTACTCAGTTAAGTCCAAAAATCTTAAAAAATTGTACAAGTCTTTGCCTAAGAGAACAAATCCCATATGACAAAGTCCAAGTGAACAGATAAGAAACAAAACTATGCAGCAAACTATAACTAAGATGCTTTGACGAAAAATATAAAAACTCTTTAAATCGTGCAGATTCTCAACACCCTCTGTGTATTACCTCCATATTATAATTCTTTTGAAAGTTTCATTCCTTATAGATGTTAACAATTTAAAAGCTGATTTTCCTAACAAAATTAGACCTAATAAATTATAAATATTCATCCTTTAAAACCAACCCAAATTAAGTTAGGATACCTTGAATATTCTTTCTTCTTCATAACATCATTACTTCCAACAACATTAATTCCAATTAACCAAGCAACATTAATTCCAATTAACCTGCAAAACATAAAAACATAGAAATTAGATTAGGTTAGGTAGGCATATAATTTAAACATACATAAGGAAGTGAAATTAGATTGTTTTAAAATGAATTTGATTTAAGTTCAACAACAAATAAATGATGTGAATTGATATAGTTAGTTGGGTTTGTGTCAGTCGTTTAGTTATATATGGTTTTATAAGAAATTTACTTATTTAATTTGGTTCATAAATGGTTTGTCACTTACTAAAACATGTAGATTGTCTAGTTCAATTGTCAGTTGACGTAGCAATCTCAAAATGTCACGATTTTAAGGTAGGAATGAAATGAAATCCTTATTGAAATTACTCCTCTAAAATCAAATCTAGTTGTAAAAGATCATTGAAAGGATTAAAATTTCGTTGAAAAAAATTGGTGCTTAGTAACCGAATATATATGGCTCAATGATTTTAATTTCACTAAGATCTAAACAAGAAAAAAATTGTTATGTGATTATATTATTTAAATAACTTTGATATTTATTGTTGTAATTTAATTTAATTTATATATTGAATGTTTTATATCCGCCAACAAATTTTTAACAGAAATTACAGACAACATCTAAGTCACAATCTAACATGACATGTTGATATAAAATAGACTAGACTAAATCCATCACATATACTAAAGAGTCACAAAATACGTATTTTGTGTAGTGTTATCACGTTAGCGCAAAACTAGTCTCACATCATCGTTTAAATATCACATTATATTTTTTGTCAGTTAAAATATTCACAAAAGATTAACCATATCTGAAATTATTAAACTTTACAATTCTGATGAATCGAATATGTAATAAAAAATTAACATTATGTTTGTTTCCTACTAAAAATTGTGGAATGAGTGTGGTCAAAGTGTGTGTTTCCCAACAACTTCAAAAACCCCTAACTATTTCTTATAAAACTATTATTTTAATGAATTTACAAATAAAAATTTTAAAATCTAAAAGGAAATTTCTCCTTAATTAAACAGGTATTTTTAAAATTCATATTAAAATAGTATTATTATTGATAAATAAATTTTATAAAAAAGCTTCGAACGTATAAGATTTTGTTAAGAATTTTTTTATGGTTTCACTTACAAGATGCAACAAAGTGATGAGCACAGGCTTGAGTGACGGTTGCAGCATAATCACACATCATGTTGAGGGCATCTATCTTACCTTTTGCAGAATTAATTATTTGTTGTTATGAATTTGAGCTAGAAAATGTAGGTGAGCTTATTGGGGACTTTCATCTGATTACCATGCAGAGCTCTCAGCTTGGTCTGGTCTTCATCTGTGCTACATTGTTCTTTTTTGACGTTGAAAGATGGTTCCATACAACCAATGTGTCATCATCATTATGTCATTCATAATGTAAACTCTGCATTTGTTCACCCCAATGTCACGTGCATGGGAAATGAAACATAAAAACCCTCATTCATACTATACCAACCCACACTATTTTTCTTCTGTCATTAATTGCAGAGTTATGATTTTATAGTGAATACAACTAGTTCTTATGTTTTAGCAAAAGGTGTTCAAATGTATAATTTTATATTGATTTAGTTTTTAAATTTTAGAAAATTGTGAACTTGATTTACTTTAACCTTAGAAGAAGACTTGACAAAATTTTAGATGTAAAAAAAAAACTAATTTTACAATTATTTTCTCGAATTTGTGGACCAAATTTATCATTACAACATATAAAGAGTTAGATAATGTTTGATCATGATGATATTTGACCAAACCTATAAAGATAAATCAAAACATATATTTCCCCTTTTATCAACTCACATGGCACTTTGCTGGATGAGCTTCAATGTGGTCAAAGCAGGAATTTGTGGACAGAATTTTGTAGCCGAACAAATAATAACTTTAGGGTTTTCTTTTAATTTTTTTTTCATTCTTACCCTTTATTGAATTTTTAATATTTTTTAAATAAATTATTTAATTCACTTTATAAAACTGATTTGTAAAGTGAGGTTTGCACTCACTTTTAAATTATTAAAAAATTTCATTTCTAGTTCATGTGGAATCTCCAACACACTCCCATCAGGTCAAGACTCCTTAAATCAAGCGAGAAACTTATATCTAAGGGTGGTTCGATAACGGCTCAATAACGAGTGACCTGATAGACCCAACAACCTTGCTAGGATAAACTCTGATATCATATCAAAAGTAAACTTTAAACCTAACTTAACTTTACAAAACCGGTTTATAAGATGAAATTTGCACTTACTTATAAACTATTAAAAGACTTCATCTCTAGTCGATGTAAGATTTCTAACATTATTAAAAATAGTTTTATATCGCATATAAGTTGTTTATCATAAATTTAAAAGATAACTTATATGTTTAAAAATATTATTTATTATAGATTTTAATTGTAATATAATCTATGCATCTTCTATTTTAAAAGTAGTCATATGAAATAAACATCCGTGTGTGTATATGCTATAAAATTAATCGAGTTAATTAAGAAAAAAAACTGAATGGTAAAGATTGAATTGATTTTCTTGCAGAGATACATGTGTTCTTCATTACAAACAAATTTAAGTGAGTTGAGACAACTCCTTTGAATATTTAAGATAACGGGGTATTCAGAATTTGAGCTCAAAATCACTCTTGAGCTTAAGAAATATCATACTAATTGTTCCACACATTCTGTGGTAAGACAATAATTTAAAAAAAAAATTCTAAAAATTAAAATTTAATACATTAACAATTATTTACTTTTAAATGTAAGTGAATAATTATTATCATAGTAATAATTAATATATTTTATATTAATTAATTTAATTAATTTGTGAAAATTTAATTAAGTATCTATTTAATAAATTTTTATCATACAAATATTTATATTATAAATTTAATAATATTTTTTTGAAATACATCTAATAAAAGTATTTTGATAAATCAAACAATTCTTTTAAAAAATAATATAAAATATTCATAATTAACGTAAACTATTCTTATATTTTTTTTATCAACAACGAATTAAATAAAACAGAGTATTTTTTAAATGTTCCATCCCAATTACAGAATATTTGTTTGAAGGATAACTAGTTATAATTTACACATTACCCCTCATAATATCCCATTTGTTTAAGAAAGGTCATTCCAAAATATATATCATGTGTTCTAGAAAGTGTGTTTTGAAAATTTTATTTTGAAAATTCTGTTTCAGAAATCATATTACATACATTTTAGAGAGCTTGTTCTGAAAGATTTCAAGAAGAGATCACTTTTACTTAAAAATTATGGGGGTGTAGTTAGAATTGATAGAAATGCAAGAACAAAAACCTAATTTTTATTAGCAAACGACGATGAAGCCCAATTGGGCCCATAAGCCGATGGGTCTATTGGGCGTGAAAAAGGAAGGACCCACCCAAAATAGGTTTGTCCACTTGATGACGTCAACCCGATAACCCAAAAAAAAAAGATATAGACATGTGAAGTGGCAACTGACAGGAGTTTTAATGATTCAACTATCTTGGTTGGTGCTGCCCAAAAAATCATAATGAATTAGATAGGAATCATGAACAACTTTATCACACGTCACTGTCAACCAAGGTAAGAACCCAGAAACTCCTACTATTTATGTTTCACTACAAATTCATATGCTAATTCTAAAGCATACACTTCTCTTTTTCATATCATCATCATCATACCACTTTAGGTTTCCATAAATTTACTATTTTATTTTTACATTCCAATCCCTTTACCTTTCAATTAGCAATTATATATATATATATATATATATATATATATATATATATATATATATATATATATATATATATTAGAGCATTATAGACAACTTTTATGGTAATACCTTATTAGTATTTCTTAAATAAGTTTAATTTCACATCAAATTAAGTCGATGTCCGTTCAAATTAGAAATGATTTAAAATAGTTTTTATTTTTTATCTTTAAAATTTGAATACATGATTTTAAATAACAGATCAAAAAGCACATAACTTCTTTCTAAATTTTCTTTTTTGCATATAGCTTTACATATTTTTCCAATTCAAGAATACTAGCATAGATATATGAGTTTCCAAGCATTTATATTAAAATGACTTAATTTAAAAAAAAATACTTGTAAAGAATAAAATGAGAATTTGAATAATTGTTTTTGAAATAAAAATATGAAATTATTGTCAGGTAATTTTATTACATAATAAAATTACTTTTATTTAAAAAAAAGTAAACTAGTTTTTTTTTAAATGATACAAAAGTGATTTTAAAAAATTGTATCCTTTTACATAAAGGTTTATATCTAATTAAGAGTGCAATAATTTTTTTTAAAATGACAAAAAGGATTATAAAAAGTTCTATCCGTTCATATAAAGGTACAGATGAAATCCTTTTAACTAATTTTTAAAGACTAAAAAAATTAATTAATTTAATTAATAACATTAAATTTATCGTATAATTTTGTCACTAATGAACCTATCGCAATAATTTCTGTCTAATCATCTTGTATATTTTGTTGAGAGAAAAAAAATTATTTTATTAATTTTTAATGTTTTGGCTTGTACTATGACTCTAATATTAAAAATAAAATTAAAATAATAATGTATCTTAATCTTAAAATAAAAAAATGTTAATAAATTTAACGTATTTAGTGAAATTATTTCCTAAACATTTTATTGAGAATTTATTTTTAATGACCAAAATTATACTAGATATCAAGTTCTAATGAAGTGTCATTTACAACAAAAAAAATAATTCGGTAAATGAGATAGTAAAATAATTATGAATATTTATTTTATATTCGAGAAAGAAAGGAGTAAAATAAATATGAATATTTTGATAAAAAAAATAAATATAAGAGACAATTTAAAAATAAAATTATAAAAAAAAACAAATAAATTACCCAAAAAATGGGAGAGGTTGTATCATGATGGTAGTATATAGACCTCTCTCTCCTTGTCTCTCTAGCATTAGTATCTGCCCATCATTTTCCTTTGAACTCGGACTTGGACAACTACTTAAAGTTGATAGCATCAAATGCCAAATTGTTTTAATTTTCAATCAATCAATAGATTTCTTGGGACATTTTTTTGCTTATTGAATAGGGCTAGAAGATACACTTCAGAGATGATACACATACATATTATCAGAGACATTAATTCAGAAAGATGAAAGCTTCATTTGGCCTTTTATAGTGATTTTGTACTTTCATATAGTAAAACATTTGATCCAGGAGTAACCTGCCGACACCAAAAGATTATTGTGTTTAAATTTATATGCCCAAAAGTGATATCATCTCAACTCTAATTTCAAATTAGTTTTTCTGCTTCTGTTTTGAATTACAATTTAGCCTTAAAGTTATCACCTCAGCCTATAGTTGTGTCAATTTTTCGTACCAGTGAAATTAACTTTCTGCTGTGAGTTATTCAAGCTAATTAGTTTAATCTTGTAGAGGGTTCAAATACTTTATTCCTGCTATTGTTTTGTCAATAAAAATGTTGAAATCAACTTCCAAATTATTTAGATGAAAGTTAACATTAACAACCTACTGATAGAGTTTCTGTAATTGTTAAATGACACAAAGAAACTTTGTACAGATTACTTGTCAACCCTATGCTTACTTAGTGATTTTGTGTGGGATAATGCAAACATTCTCTGAGCTGAGTTATAAACAATCATTTCTAGAATAGTTGGATCAGAATTCTCAGAGGAATAATTATTCTCAGCCATTATGAAGGACTGCAAATGCTGGTGTCAGCACACCAACTTGGCTAATTATACCATAAACTGAGGCAAGAGGATGAATTTCAGACAAAAAGGTGTGGTCCTAAACAAGTAATACAAATCATAAAATAGATCTAAAGAGAGTAATAAAAAGCATTGGATAATTGGATGGCACCAGAAAAAAGTATAACAAAATTGTCATTGGTTGAAGCACTTCTGCAGGAGCATCAACAAAGGTCATAGGACGCCAATGAGCTTTAACAATCTATATGGCGTGCAAAATCTCTAGCAGAACTCCAAAGATGAAATCTTTTGAAGTGGTTCCCCACTAGAGAGGCCAAAATCAAGGACCAGTTGGCATACAAACAAAACAACAAACAAGGCAAAACCGTAGTAGAGACAAGCCTCTGTCATTGTGCCGTTTTGCTTCTTCAACAACATATTTATTTCATGAATTGTGAAACTGGAACCTTAAAATAAAGATTCCATGAAACTTCTTTAAGCTTTTTTGTCAAAAGGGTGTTATAAAAATAATCAAACTATACGTTAGTGTCTACTTGTGTTTGTCCGAAACTGTTCCATTGATGATGATACATTTTCTTTTAGCTAACGTGTCTCTAACATTGTACGCGTGAGAATCTCACCAGTTGATCTCGCACCGAGCTTCATTTCTCCTTGATCCAATGAATAAACTAAGTAGTATGTTTGAAATTATGGTTAAGGAATTCTCAAATCATGGTTTGGACAAAAGCTTGTCTGTTCTAACATCTACGCCAACCATGATTTGGCAATCCAAAACCTGGCATGTTTTTGTTCGTTTCCTACCTTTTACTACACTTCCAATGTCAATGACCCGAGAAAGTTGGATAATATTAATTGTTGCATGCAATTTGATGTAGGCCAATAGGTTTAGCAACACCTGATTTTCTCCACACCCCTGATGGCAAAAGAATGTGTTTCTACAGCTTGCACAAAATCATCGCATTTTTGTACTATTTCTACTACTTCTGTACTAGTGGAGCAATGGTTTACACACATAGGACTTTTTTACTCGCTAAGAATTGAGACTTCTACAGTACTAAAAATTTTGATAAAATATATTTGCATCTGAGTGACATCTCCATGAAGTGACTCTCCAACAGGAAAAGGGACAAAGACGTTTAACCGTTGAGATCTCATAAAGGAATGAGTCAGACCCCAAATTTTTAATCGTCTACATGGGCAAAGATCAGCCACAAAATTTATAATTCCCTTTAAACGGTATTATTATACAGTCAACGATTTAGCGTAAGTCTTTTTCTGCAACACCCCATTTGTGAAATTTGTTAATTGAATTTTTCTTAGTGATCCAAAATGAATGGATGCACAAGAAACTAGCAATAAGGTAAAAGTGGTTAGAGTCCACCAAGTCAAAAGTAAACAGCAGTTGATAAGCATGTAAATAGCATCTTGCAGGAGGACCCCGGTTAGAACCCCCAATATTCTTGCCAAACCCCGCAACACTCTTTAGTGTGTACTTAAACACTGTTCCACATTAGTGAAAAGACGAGCCACAGGAATGAATGAATGAATGATGCAGTGCACACTGTTTAATTTTGATGTCAAAGTTACCTTTATCAGTAAAATTTTAATAATGGACTGAACAAGAGAGGCTCTCGAATTCTATTATGAACATCAATCATTTTTTGTTTGTTCGTATTTTTCCTCAAGTACTTCGGCAACCACTATACATCAAACTCTCATTTTCTCAGGATCAAAAAGAAAAAGAAAAAATAAACTCAGTTTCTTTTCTTCGCATTAAAAAAATGTTAGTGCCCAGTTGATTATTCTGACAAGCTTCCACCTTCATTCAGTCATCATATATATTCTCCAAAAACAATTAAAAAATCTCGAATAAAAAAATCAACTTCCTGCACAAGGAAAAAGCATTGATCATTATAAATAAGCATAAGTTGGTGATTATTAATAAGCATGCCATCATAAGAATTAACACCAATGCACATGCTTATTAACAAAAAGATTTAAGCACAAAAAAATTATAAGCATTGGTGTTAATCCGTATAAACATGAAGTGGAACAAATAGCCACAATGTAGTACCTGATGACTATGAAGGACTGTTAACGAACAAAGTTGGTGAGACACTGAAAGGTCGAGTGTTTGTTAGTTGGGTATCAAAATATGCACATTACTGAAGCTGGTGTATGAGTAGCTACCAAGATTATGATGATGTACTGTACTGATCATGTGTTAGGCAAAGCATGACTGTAGCACCAAAACTACAGATTATAAACTGACAAAGATAAAGTAAAGGTGAAATTAGACAAAGAAGCAGGCCAAAAGCAGCACAAAGAAAAGCATGAAAGAGAAGAAAACTAACCTTTTTCGGTATGTGGGAAATGGGTTGTCCCTATCTCCCTCCATGAATGAGTTTTCTTCAAAGTAATTCCAGCATGGTAATGGGGGACCAATTGCTGCTGAACAGTAATAGGTGGATGTAAGATTTATAATTCAGGGGAAAAGAATAATGGTATTGACAATAAGAAAAGAACAAAAGGACTTCAAAGCAGAAACGATTTTGATATGTAGACTTTTCAGACAATTATGTGAACATATTCTATTTATATTGGCTTCCGAATTCATGAAACCAATTTAAATATCTAGTAAAGCAAGATACACTCAATGAACAACATCGTTTTAGTATATTCTTTTAGACTGTATGTTTTCATTGCACTAGCAGGATCCACTCTAGTATGTTCAACCCCATATAAATCATTTATAGCTTCAGAATCTAGTACTTTTGGTCTAGCCAACAAGAAAATTAAAAGAAAGTTAGGACCCCTTGGGCCAAAGGGTCAAGGTCAGGTTTGCTTAGGGCCCTGCACGTGTTTTTTAAATTTTTCTATTTGTAAGTGCTTAAAAGAAAAAAAAAAAAAAAAAAAAAAAAAAAAAAAGCCACTCAGGTACCCGTTTCACAAACATGATTGTGAAAGTGCACAAGGGATAGATATTACTAGTGTACCTGAATATGGAAGGAAACGTCTCATATACCAAACTTCTTTAGAAGAAACTTAGTTCAGTATATCCACCGGAATATGGCAGAAGTTCCTCCACCTCAATTCTGGAACGAGAACAACTCATAGTTTTCTTCAATCTGCCATGAGCTGACTCAACCTCAGCCCAAAATATGCCATAGACAGGTCTGTGATCTGAAAACTTTGACTCCCCACGGACATACGACAACTGATGTAGACCTTCTCCATACCACAAAATACGATCACACCTATAAAAGAAAAGTATTTATATAAGCATAAGTAGCACAAGCTAACAAAATACATCGTAAAATATGCTTTGCTTAATAATTCATTTTTTTCCTTCATATCATAAGCATTGTTTCGTATGAATGAAAACATTAAACATTCTTTTTATAAATTCCTATGATGTGGTGTGATAAATGATAATCTTACCAAGCAGGGGTTCTCCTTTTCTCTTTGGGGTGCATATCGTCTCCAGCATATCTATCTGAATTAGTTGAATACTTGTACGTTGGAGGAAAATATATCTTCCCTTCATTCCACCCCAGAAACACACGACCTCTTTTCTGCTCTATTCTCAACTGCCATCAATTCAATAATTGAGACTCATTAAGTATACTTATACAATAATGTTACATTTTAAGTTAAACAGAGAACAAGGAATTTTATATCATGTTTAACAGACATACTTGATCATTCTCTAATAATGCTCTCCAGTTTTGCATCTCAACAAGTGCCTTAGCTGAACGGTAAGAGAGGGCAATCCGGTAGTTCAAATCTCCAAGCCATATAATTCGACTAAATTGAGAAAATGCAAAAGCTCAGTGATATATTAGCGAAAATAACTGACATTATTAAAAAAAAATTAAGTTTTAGATGGATGTGAGTAGATTCTTACTCATGATCGAGGATTGTTTGTGGAGACTTATCATTGTCCACTCCTTGAACACGAGGAAACCTTGTCTTTTTAAGAATCTCCATCACATCAGAATTTCTTCTTAGTTCATCACCCTCTTTCTGCCCTGAGGTTAAATGGCTACAGATAAAGCAAAAGCTTGTTTCATGCAAAGACATGCTAATTGAGATGGATCCCTGCAAATACAAGCCAACATAGCTCTTTTATTTAAGCATATTTCATGAAACCATCATGTTTGCCATGAATTAATCTAAGGAAAACCAAAAGTTGAGAATATGACTGACTTGAAAAATTTACCTTGTTTCCCAGATAGCCCATCAATCCTCTGCCAACACAAGACACTTTCATATTTTGAACATGATCTTTCAGTTCACTTCTCACCCATATTGTAAGATATATTCCCACCATTTGCTTACTAGCAACAAGGCAGTACCTTGAGTGACCTGGCATGGCATATCCCTCTTCATTAAAGGAAGGTCCACCTCCACCACGGGACATTGGAGAAAATAAGACTGTACTTGGTGAATCCCCAAGGCCATTATCATCATCAGATGAACCCCATCTTGAGTAGTCACTTGGTCTTGAGTAGTCACTTGCCCTGGAATAGTCACTAGGCCTGTAGCCCCATCTAAAACTGGGATCAAAGTCACTTGGCCTGTGACCAAAAATCACACGATCACAAACGCTGTATCTTCGATCTAGCCGCGGCTGCACAACTGAAGGATCATTGTCCATTCCCCAACCACTGGAAGTTGTCTGGAACGATCGCCTATGGAAGAAAGATGAGTTCTTCTGCCTAGCTGATCCCTCAAAATCTGCATTCAGCTCCACAACTGGCTGAGGTATGGGAGATGGTGTATAGCACCCACTACTTCCACTGGTGCCAGGAAGATTGTTTAAAGTCTTTCTGATGAGAGCCAACCATTTTTTAGCAGGGCCATTGTCTTCTGCCCCTAAGATATTACCAGCATTCAAGGGAACTATCTCCTGAAATCTGCAAGGGACAAGTAGAAATTGTCATTGGTAACAGTTAATGCTGCCTTTGATTGAAGACTAAAGTTGACAAGTACCAATTCCTACCCAAGAACATAAATATCAGCGGGTGATGAAGAATGAAGCCAATCATCTAAATTCAAAGTACTTGGAGGGGATCTTCCAGCTACATTCCACGTAGCTACAAAAATGCTGCTTACAGAGAAAAGAGAGACACCCATGAGAATTTGAACATGGCCTTTTTTTTTCAAAAAGAAGGTAAAATAAGATAAACAGTATACCTATAATTCTGCACATCTATAATTCGAGGGTGGTCAAGATTCATTCTTGCTCGCCTAACCTGATCTGTGCTTCTGCTAAACTTCTCTGTTCATTACAATGAGCAGTTGTAATGATTTTGTGCAAGAAGTCAGCATTTTAAATAACACGAAGGGCATGGTTAAAGAAATGAAATGAGAGTAATTCTATACCTGTTTTGCTCTTTTTGATTGTGCATGGCTCTCTCTCAGAGAAGCTATTCCTACTTCTGCATTCCACGTCACCTCCTGCTGAAGGAAATTAGTGTTGATGCATCAAATTCACGAAAAAAAACTATAGGGACTGACTTTATATCATGAGGGGGCAAAATACAGAATTGTATTTGATGAACATATATTTCAGCTTATGGTTTCACTTTGTTTGGATGCGAAGAAACTGTAGTAAGAAAACCAATTGATGAGAACATAAAAATTCAGACAAAGACAATCTATGTCTAAGAGAAAGCTAATTGAGTATTTGGCATAGCTTAATTTTTTGCATTAGACAACAACAAAATCAGTAAGAACGTGACCACTGATCCTAGGCTTCAATTTTTCTTTCGGAATGGTGTTATTCATCTCTAATTCCTTCGGTTTCTCCGGTACCAACTAGAACCTGAGAATTTGTTCAAGACCTCAGACTGCACAGTTGTATCAACACAAATCTCTCATGGGATTTAATTCTAGGCTTGTTGCTCCCTTAGAAACTGATCACTAGAAGAAAGTGAGTTTGAAGAAAACCAACACCTACCTCCATAAGCAGCAGCGTCTGCTTGGGAATCCTCAGTCTTGCATTTGATATTAAAGAACTTTCTGACCATTTTCTTTGACCATGAGAGCTTCATCAAGCAACAGAAAGACAAAACAGTCAACAACTTGCAATATGCAAACACCAACACACTGAGAGTGTTGAATTTCATTCCCTGGGAAAAAAAAACAAAAAAAATCATCTTTATATTAGAGGATATTGGCAAAACCTTGCTTTTCTTGGAATTCTCATCTCTCATTTTTGCAAACTTCTACTTCATGCAGCTCTTGAAGCTCTCTGATATTTCTGTGCGGCTTAGAAGTATGTCTATAGATCCAAAACTTCTTAGAATTTCAAATAGCAGAGTATCATTACTTTAGAAGCCCCTTCTCCAATCTCCACACTATCTATGTTTTGGAGCTGAGGAACAAGACCAGGCTCGTTTCTTGTTCTGTTTCTGAATTCCAGAGAAAAGAGCTAAACTAATCAACACGAGAAACTCAACAAAAGAGGGCAAAATGCCTTGTGTGTTTTCCTTGCTTTCCTATTCTGGTGCGCTATGTACGTGCTCTTGCAACACTACTACTAGAAAGTGTAAGAACATGGAAACAAACTCCCATAAATATGAAAGCAAGCGCCACCAACTCAAGAGAGAGACAACACTTTAATGCGTGGAAATGAAAAGAGATTCTGAAGTATTAGAACAAGACAATGCAGCAAGCACATAGAGAGAGAGAGAGGGAGAAAGAGAGAGAGGCTCCTCGTTCTCTGCAACCACAGGAAACAAAGTATCGAATTTGAACAGAATAAAGCGCAGTAAAAGAGAGCATAGAAGAGCTTTATTAGTATTAAATAACAATATTTTAGTGACAACCTTAGCTCAAGACAAGAGGGCAACGGGTAGGTAGTTTTTTGCTTTAAGGCTTCTGCATAAAACGACCCGGTCAGCTGATCAAAGCTGCCCTTGGTCAGCAAAGTGAAGAGGGGATGTGAACTGTGAACTGTTATGTGAGATCTACCACTATTCTCCTATTCATATTCCTAAACCTGCATTCTTCTTCTAGTTTTTTGGTCTTCCAATTAAAGCAAAAGCAGTTAAAGAAGGTGAAGGGAAAAAGAAAAAGATAAAAGCCTTGTTTATATTATGTTAGTGTGTTGTATTCAATTATTGGTCAAAGAATGTTTGCAAGAGAAGTAATAGTAAACTGATGCAGTGTGTCATTCCCCTATAATAATAATAACAACAATGAAAACAAGTGTCTCGTTTTTTGGCACGCGAATGAATAAATGAATGAATGAATATACTTTCAAAAATTGATTTTTGTCTTTCTTTGATTTGCCTTGTTATGTTATGACTAGATATTTTATATGGTTCAATGTGACGTTTGATTCCATAGATTAGTATAGGTATTGTGCCACTGAATATAGGGCGTGTTGCATTGCATAGCAAATAACTTTGAGGCCCTTTTGGCTCTGACCTAGCTAGTCTTGGAATGTCTTTAGAAACAATGGCAACTTACCCAATTTTATGGTGTTGGGGACTTCTTTTCCCTTCCCCTCCCGGGCTTCACTGCTTTTAACTCTTTGAAGCTGCCGCCAACTATGATTTTCTGCAAATCTTATGATATTTTGATTATATACAACTCTGGTTTAGACTCTGGAATCAAAAATCCATGCAGAAGCACCTCTATAAGAAAATTACACCAATTTCAAAAAACAAAATGCCCTTTTGCCTTTGCCTCCCAAGTTTGAATTTTGGCCATGCTTTTTTCTCCAGACATTCTTAAATCTCCTCTGGGTATAATTCTTGTACATTTATTTTTTGGTATCAAGATTTAAGAGTAATGATAGATTTAAACTTGACTCTTTTTTTCTGGTATTTTCTACCGAGGTGTTTGTAGAATTATATGTGTTAAAAACTTCATGTGTCTTGAACCTCTTCAAAGAATGAGGTCATAGCCCCACTGGCCACCAATCTGTTCCCTTTTTCACAAATTATTGGTCCTCGAGTATCTTATTAGTCAAAACTCTTGTTGATATGAAATAGAAAATGTATTAAGTTGACAGTGCAATACTGTATATTATTATTATCATCAGGAAAATAATAAAGTATCTCATCACAGAAGTCCACCACCCAAATAAAGCATATTTTTCAAAAATAAACTTGTTTAAAAACTACAAATTGGACCTTTAAGTGTGATGTATATTTATATATATATATATACACACTCATTAAAATTTAAAGATAGTGTATACTTTATTATTATATTTTACTTTCAGATAAATTAACTTTATGAAAATTTACAAAAATAATAATAACCTAAACTTCACTAAACATAGTCTGTTTGTATTAAATGCAAGAAAGAGGTTTGGTCCAAATAAGAGTGGTGGAACTTTTCTGACATGAAAATAATAATAATAAAGCCAAAAGAAAAATCAACTACTGCAGCGCAGCTGCAAAAATAAGACACAAGCAATAGGGTCAAAGGTATAACAAGACTCTCCACTAAGTTTGAATTTGTTAATTTCAGAATTTTGGGAGTGACGCAAGAACAGTGATAGTGTGGTGGGAAGAAACCAAACAAATGGGTCTAATCAAATCCTGGGAAGTAATTACTGTGAAGAATGCCAAAGATGCAAACACGGAGCTACAGGGTCGTAGCAGACAGCAAAATAACCCAACTGGGGGAAGCCTATTTGGAATTTTCTCAAATACTATAATAATGAGTAGACTCGCACACCATACTCATCAAATCAAGGTTATCTATTCAGAAAACCATAATCTTATTTTTTCAAAAAATAAAATAATATATTAATAAAAAATTTGCTTGCGATGTGCTAATTTATTTCCATATATTTTCAACAAATTTAACTCATAATTCGTCATCATTACTGTAAGATAATTGAGAATATATCGATAATAATGGATAGTGATATACAAAGAATAAAATTTAAAAACTTTAGTAAGAATTGGAGATTTCAGTTTAACTAAAAGAATAAAGTCTTTTATAATATAGTATATAAGTGACTAAAAATCTTATTATACAAACCGATTTTGTAAAATGAGTTAGGTTTAAAATTTATTTTTTAATATGGTATCAGAACATATTTTAATAAAGTTGTCAGGTCACTTTTAATATATAATTTCACATACAAGTTTGGTAGTCTCGACGTGAAAAGAATATATAGAAAATCTCATATCGATTACAGATAAAATCTTTTAATAGTATAAAAGTGAACATAAACCTCACCTTATAAACAGATTTTGTAAAATTGACAGTGTCTATTTCTTAGAAAGAACGTAAGTGAGACTATATTAGCAAGATGTTTAATTATTTAGTTTTTTAATGTAAATTTGTGTATGGTAGCATGATTTGAAATGAATCTGAAAACAAAGGAAGGGTTAACATGATCTTGTTGTTACTTTGAGAGTATAATATAGGTGTTGGGTGTGCTTTTGCTTTATGGGGGAATTGTGGAGCATGGTTGTGTTTATGCGTCGTTGAACGTGGGTCTTTGGGAATGATTTGTGAGACAATAAGGAAGAGAAGAGGGGCCATGGAATAATCCAAATAAACTGGTAAAGGGGAGAATTGTTTGAAAGATGAAAGAGAATTGGGCCATGCATAGTAATTGCATATTTAAAGAGCAAAGAAAAAGTGGTCTCGCATTTTAGAACGTGCGATGCGAACTCTTTGCCATCGATCAACTTCAACTTAACTATCTTAGATTATTGAGAAGCTAGGTGGCTATAGAAGAAGATGCAGTAACAGTAGCAATAGCAATAGTATCTTCATCATTCTGGATTCAACCACGATATCATGAAAAGGGATATTTGGATACGTGTTTTATTAGGGGTGTAACTCTTATTTCACAATTTTTATTTAATTACTTCAACTGCTTTAGTGAATTAACAAAAAAAAAAAAAAAGATTCACGGTTATGGAAAGAAAATTGGTATTATTTGGAGAATGGTGTTTTTATCATTTTCTTAATTATACAGTCAATTCACTATTTTTTATAATAATAATAACAAGTGAATCAGCTAATCATATTTTTACATGTATAACCAAAGCTTGTGATAGCCATTATAAGAGAAATAAGAGGAAAATAGTGAAAAGTTGGAACACATAATTAAACCCACATATACTCATAATTCATGTTTTGTAGTCTATCCAAAACTGAAATAATTGATTTGCTATTAGTAGGGAAAACGTGAGAAGATAGAAAAGAATTAGGGTAGAATGGGGTAAAAACTTGTTAGATAGAGTTAATATTAAACTTATATTTAGATTTACTTAGGTCAGTTTTTTTCCAGGAAAATTATAATTTTCAGACCTAAAAACTTTAATAAAAAGTTTTTAATCAAAAAGATTAAGTTTTCAGCTGATTAAAAAAAATTTCAAACCTATGTTCATTTAAATAAATATAAATATTAAATTCTAATGGCGTGAATATTATATTTCATTTATTATAATATTTATTAAAATAATTAATGTTTAATTAAGTTTCAAGTAACTTATAAATTTAGATATTATTAATTGAGTCTATGTTAAGGAACATTGATCTATTTAGTACTCAAAATATCTTTTATTCTTATCTAAATACTCTACTATTTTTCCCTCAATGAAATGACATTGATAATTACTTTTATTTTTCTATATCAAACTCATCAATCAATTTGTATTTTCTATTTTCAATCTCCTCCAAATTGCTTTGGAATAGATAAGGAACAAGTTAGAGAAAATTGAAAAGATAAGACACAAATTAGTTAATGAATTGGAGAAGAAAGTACTAGTTCATCATCCAATTGATGACTAAATCAAACATTAGGGTATTTAGAAAAAAATAAAAAGAAAATATTTTTAACACTTAATAAAAGAAAAATTGTTTATAAAAACTCAATTAAAAATAATCAAAAAGAATATAAATCTTTCTAATTTTATTTAGTCTTCCTATTACTGTATGTAATACCTACTCTTGTAATAAGTAAAATTAATAATTCATATCACGCCTTGATTTTTAATGTTGTTTTAAAATCAAAGTAACTAAGTTTTCTCTAAAAATTTGTAGTATAGAGTACATTATTCTTAGATGACACAAATCTGGTCTATTCGGTCTCTAATATTCCTTTTTACAAATTAATACGGGGGATTTGTTTTAGAATGCAACAAAAATGAAGCAAATGCAATTAAAATTAAAAACAAAATTAAAGAAAAAACGAAAGGTTAATTTATATATTTAAAATTCATATAATTTCTCTTATTATAATTCTTTAAATATTGAAATCAAAGGCTGAAAAAATAATTAATTGAATCGAATAAAAATTTTATTCAATTTAATATGCATCTAATTATTTAATATAGTGTGTATTTTATTATTAAATCAAGATTAAATCGATCCATAATTTGATTTGTAATTATCATATATGAATACCTAATGTGGTATTGTATCTTTTTAAAATTGTATGGTAAGAGATACTTAAAATAATATTGTGTAATATTAAGTATAAAACTCATGTGACAAATGTTTTAAACTTTATGTTCTTCGATTCAAGAAAATATGATAATTGAACTTATAATTTTAAAATATGAAAGGAAGAAATTTAGAGAAATAGTAAAATGTATAAAATAAATTATTAAAAATTTAATTTAAACTAAGAATAACTTAAATTTTTAACTTTTATTTCTTTACATTATCCCATTAAAAATATCTTGTATTAATCTTGATGATAAAAGTAAATCAATGAGATCATTGAAAAATAAAATTACACATTATCACAAAATAATATTCAAAATAAGTAATGTTATATTAAAAAAAATGTATATAAATTTATGCATTATATATATAACGCAATTTTATGATTAATAAATAAATAATTATTTTTTATAAATTTTATAATAAAATAGGAAATTTGGGTCGATCAAATCACATATATATCGGTCAAATCATAAATTTAAAAATTACAATAAAAAAATAGACTAAATCTTAAAATAAACACTTTGCCCACGTTTAATGCTCTTTACGGCTTAAAATTTTGTGTTCAAAAAAATCATTTTACAGGTAAAAAAATCTTAAAATTAAATTAAATTTCCTACCTTATAATTATCCACTATCGATTTTGTGTGACATAAATCATTCTCATCATCGCGAAAATATGAAACTTATCCACTTTACAACGTAAATATAATTTTCGGGAAGTAGTCTTTTTTTTTTTTTTTTTAATAAAGATGTGTCCAAGAGTAAATTGTAATGATTCTTTCATGAAACAAATATGGAAACATTTTTAACCCATCTCAATAATATTCTAAAAATATTCGAATAGTCCTTTTACAACAAACTGCCACGGCGCCACTAGTCAATACAATGGCCCTACATCAACTTTAAAGTTTGTTTCTTAAACTTGCTTTTCTTCTTTCTTTGAATTTTTGGTATCTCACTTTCTTTGGGTAATCTGCAACTATGATTAGCTCATTAATTGCTCTCTCATGAATTTCATATAATCTGTTCTGATTTCAGTGAAAAAAAATAGAAGATTGGTGAGTAGGTGTGTGTATATAATCTGAATTCTGCACAATCTAGGGTGAATTATGAAGAAACAAAATTTAGAACAGGTTTAAAACGTCATGCAACATCTTTTAACATAATAGTAATGAAAGTATAGAAAGATTTTGCAAGATATATAAATCTGCAAAGTATAATAGCAGAGTTATGAGTGAATGGCAACAGGTTCGTGTGGAAAATGACCAAGACATGAAAAAGAGAAAGGCAAAAGATATATTACACAGAGCTTGAAATAATTAAAGAGACTATATATGATCCAATTTCTTTCCTACACATAAAGCAATCCAATACGTACTATCATCATAAAGTGGTATCAAGGGGAACACCGTCCATGAATATTCAACAAAGACATCATGAATAATATTACAAATCAGTGCAATATTTTCACGTAAATATCCTTGCATTTCCACCACTTTCTTATTTGTGCAAGTTTGAATTTAGCACTATGGGATACTCATCATTCAACAAGAAGAAAGAATAGGGAAAATAATATATGCGGGAGAACCACTAGTGTTGATCAATCAATGCATAGTTATCAGTATAATTTAATATATGATCTTAAATTTAAATACTATTAAAGTGGTGGTGTTGGAAAAACCATTTGGCACTATTTAATTAACCAAACCAAACGTTGTGAAAACACTGAATGGTTGGAACTTGGGATTGGGACCATATGCATTCAATTGGTGTACTCTGAGGTAGGTATCATTCATAACGGCCAAACACAAAGTCCATATATTGCATAATGGTAATCACAATGGTTCAAATTTCTCTTTATGATGCAAACACGTGTAAATACAACGTAAAACTCATCAATGCTAATGTCTAAAGTCGCAAAAGTTTTATTAAACAGAAACAAAATGTCAAACAATATTCTAAATAGACATTTCCTTCTCGTTAATTCAGTTTTGAAAAAATAGAGCTATTTAGAAAAGAAAACCAGGTTCTAAGTTACACTTAATTGCAAGTTATTTATTTCTATTTATAGTTGTTCTTAAATCAATTAGAGATATGGCAGATTACTTTAACAATTAATATAGTTAAAATAATTGCTTCTATAAGAGTAAGTTTTGTGTTTTTTATGGCTACCTATAAAACATGTTTTTGCTGCATTAGACATGAGTAATAACTTCTAACCATGAGAATTAAATTCAAGTTCGTAAATACTGGCTTAACCCTGATACAACTTTAACAGAAAACTCACTTTAGGTAAGTTTGGGTTTGGGTTCGGTTTTCTCCAATTTGATGAAATGAAGGTGGGATAAGTTTAAAGCAGCCTTTGAAGTATACTAGAATTTGGATTTATTTTCACATTCTCATTTTTTATTATTATTAAGATATAACTCAATCATTATAATAGTTAAATAATTTGAATTGCGATGGTGATCTTCATTAAAAAAATAGTTCTTAATGAAGAGTTTTGTCGTGTATTAATTTCTACAGTAAATATATGTATATGTATAAAAGTAGAAGCTGAAAATAATTATTTAACAGTCTTTTTGAAAATAGTCTATCCTCTATTCCTTTCGTATGAATAGTTACACCATTTAGTTTTTTATGGTATTTTTATATATCTTTTAAGAATGATATGATTGTTCAATTATAAGGGTACGTATATTTTTTCTCTTCACTACTATTCCTGGTAAATAGAAGATTGTTCTACACCACTACCAGTTTCCTAAATAGCAGGGCAAGATACTGTCCATTTTATGGGGTCACAGGGTACATATATATAAACACATTGTAATCTCCAAAAAGGATTGTCGATATAAAATAATTAATATACATAAATTAAATAATAGACTAGAGAGTTGAAATATTATAAAAAACTCAATTGATATATAGAAATAACTGTGATCTAAAAAGTCTAAAATTTGGTATTACGCGTTCCTTAAGAAAATGGAGTACTACTATAGAACGTGGTCTACGTAATCCATTTTTGTAATGTTGTTAATACAAACATTATACGAGAATGTGTTTGGCATAAGTAATTGATTTATGGATGGGCACAGAAAAGGTCAAAAAAACAGAAAAAGAACTCCAAGAAGATCTGCTTGTTGCTTTTGCTTTTTGTTTCCCGAACCACGCACCTTGTAAAATCGGAGGCAAAATTATGTTTTACGAGGCAGTCAAAGAGATAAGCATTGGATTTTTCTTTGTTTTTTTCTCCTTTATTTTCCCTAACGCCTTCCAATTTGATTCTTTCTTGCTTTTTCTGCTTTGAGAGAGACCCCACTGTGTTTGTGTCTCCCTTTTTTCTTTCCTACCCTCAAGTTTTAATCCGTTTGTTTCATGGAATATGGGTTTTTGTTTTGCGTTTCGGGCACTTTAGTATTCAAAATGTGACAAAGCTTTTCTCACCAGTCACTATCTTTTGCATTAAAGAGGAACCATATCATACACAACCGTATTCTACAAAATAAGTATGACTGTGTATGCCTCTGATGTAGACCCTCTCTGCCATAAACACCTTTTCATACATTCATCCTTCTTCTTCCAAGGTTAAAGGAACAATCTACCTCTTATCTCTGTTTCATCCTTTCTTTTTCTTTTCTACATTTTTAGGGTAAGCAAACCATATAAACCAAACTAATATCTGCACAAATGGTTGATATAATAATCATTTGTATGAGTGCTGAAATCATAAACATATACAGTTCCTACAATACAATTTTCCTTTCATGATTACAAATATAAAAGATACAAAAATTCTCATAATTAGAAAACATGGTTGGACCAAGTGGTGCAGTTTTTAGTCCCTTTCATTAATCTAACTGGGCTGTATTCCCATTCTAACCATGCTTAATTATTGCTGTCAGAAAAAAAAAAAAACCTCAATAATAAGTCATTCTCCATAACTATTGGAGACTAATTCAAACATATTTCGAACAATTTTTAAAGCAGTTTTTTACATTATTAATCAGACAACTATTTTTCACACATGACTATTTAAATAAATAGTATAAGTCAATTCATCATATGTACTGATTTATGATTAAATAATAATATAAAAAACTCTTAAAATATCAATACATACATTATTTATAACGTATTTGAGAATTGTGTTTTTCTAAGTTTGTTAGGAGCAAATACACATGCTTATGTTTTATATTTTTGTTGTTAATCTAGACGTGCTCGAAGATAAGGTAGGTTAAATTTTTGTATTTTGTGGAAAATTTGCTGGCCAAGTACATCTATCAATAAATAAAGAGTATACAATAATTCTAAGATATTGTATATAAAAGTTTACATAAAAGTTCATTAACTAATATGATATAATTTTTACAAAATCTATTACTACTTATGGAACTAAAAAGAGTGTGTTTTGAAAAAAAAAAATCACAAATCAGGAGACGACAATTTTGCAATATCTTAATTAAGCAACCATTTAATTATAGATGCGCTTAATGTTTAACTTTTCTAATAAATGTTATGTCTCTTGTAAATTCTTAATATAATTTGTTTAGACATTATTAATATTCAATAGTAGATATAATATTTCATATTCATTATAATTATAATTATATATATACTACAATCATATCCACAATAAATATATATTCATTTTTTAGACAAAAGTTATCAAGGAATTAAAATACACACCTTTTAGAATACTAAAGTTAGTAACTCCATAAATTAAATACTATTGCAAGTGTAAATAATAGTTTCTACGCATAATGGATCATTCATTGCACATAATTGACAAACTTTTTGCTTTATGTAAAATTTTTTGTTACTTTTTCACTACCTAGCATATTAATATGTGTTAGTTATACTTTCAATGAAACTTAGAAATCTCCCTTGCATGAAATATCATTATGAAATATCATGTAACTATATTTTTAAATCAACCATATGATTTGTCTCATCTCATTTTCATTCTAATCACAGTTTATTACACTCATAAATTTATTAAATATAATGCAATTTAGATAATTATTATCGTCTTGAGAAATTTATTTAAAAAAACATAAAGTCGCAATATAGTCATATATCACTTCAACAAAACATTCTCGCTAAAGCAATATTCCTTCAGAGAAAAAAAACACAACATTAATTCTCTTTTATTTAAATTGTGCTTGGTTACTTGAAAGATACACTTTATGTAAAAACAAGTGGTTCGAGAAGAAAGGTTGAATAAAACCTAAGACTCTTTTTGCAATGGGTAAAAGTAAATGTCTAGCAGATCCTCTAACAAACCAAGATATAGCAAACAAGCAAAGCATAACAACTAGCAATAGCAGAGAGGGAAACAACACACTTGAATTTATATTGGTTCAGCCAAAGGCTATATCCAGTTCTCTTAAGTCAATTACTTAAAAAATTTCACTAATTAAGACACATTTATTACATCGAATACACCAATCTTTTCTTTTTAGGTTATTCAAATACACAAACCTTTTTCATGTTATCTTTTTCTATCTCCTCTTAAGATTGAGAACTCTCAAAGAAAAGAAAATATTATTAAAGAGAACACAAATTAAACTCACAAGTATATAACTTTACAAGTGAAGAATTAACAAAAGTTTACACACAACTCATAAATGCTCAAGGATTAATAAAACTACAAGGCTCTTTGTAACTTTTTCTCTCATGTATATGTTGTATATCTTGTATGTCATTGTTATATTTCGTTATTGTGTTCTTTTTTTTTTATCTCTTTATATAGCTCCTTAGGAAAGATGGTTAAAGGCTTGATTGTGAATGTCTTGATCTTTTATAAAAACTTTTTTAAGATAAACTCTCTTTATGGAAGGTCTTGATATGACCTTAAGAGGTTTTCCTCAAATAATCTTTTAAAAACGGATAATTTTGCACAACATTGTATATAACAAATCGTGATCTCTGTTTAAATTATTTTTGAGAATATTTTTCAATATGATTGTTTCTACATTAAGGTGTTTCCTTATATAGATGTTTCCTTAAATAGATAATCTAGTTGTTTAAAGATCATTATGTTTACTTGACTTTTCTAGACCATATATACTTTATTATAGCTTGTTTAATTTATCAACAAACAGATTAGATTGAGTATTAATACAAGATAAGATGCTGTGGAGTCACATCATGCAAATCAAGGAGAAAAAAAACTTACTTTCATATCAAAATTTTAATTAATTAAAAACAATATAAAACCTTGATCATTTACTGGTCGTCAAAATCCATATAAAAAAATTATAGGAAAACATCTCATAATCTTAAACACAATGAAAAAATAAATTCAACACAAATAATGATTTATAATAATACAGAGAGAATATATTGTTTTGTTTTCCATTTACAAACTTGTAAATTAAATTTAATTGAAATATTTATTATGCTTCAACTTTAAACATTTTTTTCTAAAATCTATAAAAATATATTTCTAAATGCAACATTAATATTATTTTTCCTAATATTAAATCCTAAATAAGTAAAAAAAAAAAATACAAACATTCTAATTTAATAATGAATCGTTATCATATAAAGGAAAGATTGATTGGGCATTTAATTCTCATGTAAAGTAGGGATATAAATTTTATTCCAACAAAATATATTTATCATAAATAATATTTGATTGGATATTATTAAATTTGATTTTGACTTATAAATTATAGACTGTAGAAGTGTATGGGAGAATCAACTTCACTTCTTTAATCAACTGTGTTTGTATTGTGATTGATTTAGATAATATTTTCATCTCAGCTCTAATAGTTGATAATTGGTCAAATGCTTCATAATCCTAAAAGATTATTACTTTAATATTTTAAAGGTGGAGTAATTAGTAAAAGAGTGTTATTTTAAAATAAGTATAAAAGTAGAAAGATGAGTTTATAGTCATGTTTATAATATCTCATTTTTAAGAAAACAATTAATTGTTAATGTCCCTAATGGTATTCACAAAAATAAGTAGTATTCATTTGTTTGTTTCATTAGTTTTAATAAATAATAATTATTAGTAATTTCTTTTAACTTTTATTTTAACAAATGAGTTCACTAATTAATAAGAATTATGTAAGAGAAATATTGAAGTTAGAGAAAGAATGAAAAAAATAATCATAGTGATGCAAAACAATGTGACATGGTAAATATTTTTGTACTTTATTATTTAGTTGAGTTTAATAAAAGTTATTTTAGAATTATTTTAGACTTATATGGTATGTGTATTCGAAAGTAAATTTTAGATGTGCAGTGGGTTGATGGGAGGGAAATTGTATGTTACAACCCCCAAGAAAAATAACAAATATTATGTGAATGAGTAAGCAAGGTCTATTTTATGTTAAGTTTAATTACTTTTTTTGTTTGAATTTGGTAAAGTAAAATATGAATAGAAATTATTGTGTTGTAGATTACTTCCTCCAAACCACTCAATTTTGTATTGTATGCAATTAGTCCTAAAGTATATGTGTATTAAATAAGAGGACATTGTTAGACTTAGTAGTTGTCATTTCATTCTTTTACTTCAATTTTAAATTGTTATTACTTTATGGTTATATTACAGTATATAGAAATTTTATACTCTCAAAATAATTATTATAACACAATTTTTATTCTAAAATAATCAGTTGATAAGCCCAAGTGGATGACTTTCTTAAGTTGTTTGTTTCTTGTCATGGATTCAATTTCAAGTTTAGAATTATATATGTTTTTCCATGTCAATGATAATTTTCATCTCATCTCCTCACATATTATATTAAAATAAATTATAGTTAATACTATAATATTTCAAACTAATAACTATTATCATACACAATTAATGATATGTTATACTACATTCATCAAATTTGTTAAAATATAATTATTACTCCTTATTTATTATTTACAATATTATTTCACTAAGAGAGTAATTTAAAAGAACTTGAAAAACATTAGCAGTTCAATGTGGGATTTGTGTTAAACCATCTCTTCACATAGATTACACATCACCACAAATAAAAAATAATAACATAACACAGGTATAAATAAAAATAAAGATAAATTTAAGATGTTTTAAGATAATATACATAAGTATAGAATTCTATTTATGATACATTTAGAACTCTTATACTATTATTTTTTTATTTAAACATAACACATTCATAAAATATTTAAAATATTAGAAAACACATTTCACATCATAATACGGACTCAATTATACAGATAGTTAACTTTGTATCTTCTGGAAGACTCATGCATTAGGGTTAATCAATATGAGCTTTTATGAACTAGATTTCAAACTATAATCATTCATAATTACTTTATTCAACTCTCACCACTTGATAGTCTTTTTTTAAATGATTCTAAACTACCAGTAGAGTCAGGATACCTACTTTTAGAGGAATTTCAATAACAGTGCATATGCTAATAATTTTTTACATGGTAACATCTTAACATTATATAATTTATTATTCATCAACCAATTAATCCATCATACATTATGTATATTCCCATATCATATATATACAACTATTCATCACATAATTATCAGTTTTCAAATTCAATTTCTAATATAATCATTTATACAAAAATTAAAGCACATCCTCAAACCAATTCAAGCCAACAACATACCCAATTTCAGACCTGCACAACTTTGGACTTAGAAAATCAAGCTACTTCAACGTACATTTCTCATACACTAAAAAATCTAATGAAATTAAAATTAACATTCTACAAGTCAGAGATTATAACTTTCCTTTAACATATCCAATTTCAAATATGCACAAATTTGAACATAGAAAATCAAACTACTTTAACATACATTTTTCTTACACTAAAAATTCATTAAAATTAACATTCTACAAATCACAAATTATAGTTTCTCTTACCTGTTCAAGAACAACACACATTTCAATTTCATGAGATTGAAGGGATATCCAAACCTATACCAAGAGTACCTATTTAATTATTTAATTGCATCACTAGAGCTCTGTGTTAACAGAGACCTATTTTTAAGCATAAAACATGGCCACACATCTAACTAAAGAGAGATGGAAAATTTTGAGAACTGGCCCAAAAAAATAGAATAAAAATTAAACTTCATGCTATTTCAATTTTTGATGACAACTTTGTTGTACTCAATGTCACAAGTTTATATATAGTCTATGTTCTTCAATATAAGCTTATATATAGTCTTTGTTCTTCAATATAAGCTTATATATAGTCTCTATTCTTCAATATAATGAAAGGTAAAATCTAAAACCTAAAAAGAACTCAGAAAAAGAGAAAAAAAGAAAAAGTATTTTTTAAAAAGATGACGGGTCCTCAATCAACAAAATATTCTTTGTTTAGACACTTCTCACTTTTATCATTAAAATATTGAAGTACTATTTTAGTTAAATCACTTGTATTCTTAATTTTCTATATTCTTACATATATTATTATTCAACATTTTAATTAAATATTTTTTATTTTAAAAAATAATATAAATCAAATGGTAAATTTTATTGAAATTCCAACTCATTTATATTAATAAAGTGTTAGGAAAAGAATAATCATAAACATATGCGTTGTCTAGAACTATTAAGTTCTTAAAATATTGCATTTTAGTTTATCATAAGATTTAATTAGTATAATCCAAATAAAGAAATGACAATTTTTCATATATTTGGTGGAGCAAGTAATGTAATCATAAATAATTTATATTTTGTAAGCTAAACTAAATTATATCATTAAAATTTAAATAAAGTTTAATACGTATACTTTTTTAATTGTAAAAGCATTATATAATTTTTATTTCACCAGATAAAAAAAATGACCACACGTGTCAACATCATAAGAAAAATTTCTTCATTAAATAGTGATTTTCATAAAATTTGACATTATATTTTATTAAGTACAATATGTTAAATTTAATATATATAATGAAATTTCTAGATTTTTTTAAACTAATTTGACACTATATTTTATTTTATACATTCTAATGGAAAAGAATGTGTACTAAAATTTACTATAAAAATTTTAATCGATAATTAAAAAATGTTTTATTACATCTTAATTGTGATTGAAATCAATTTTGTTAAACATTTTGTCAAATTGAATTGTCTCAAAAAATTATATTTTAATCATTCTTAAAAATAATAAACTAATAATTTATACATTGTCACTTTAGATATATGATAGTATAAAAAGAATGCGTATCGTTATAAAATTTTAAAATAAATATATTAACTTTAATTTATTATTTTATACACTCAGACTATAATTTTTTTCTAATATCATGAAATTATTATTCTGTTATTGCCATTTTTTAAATGATTTTAAATGTAATAGGTAACTTAGTTGTTGAAAAATAATTAGTAAATAATTTTTAGAATTTTGAACAATTTAATTAAATGATTAAAAAATATTGTTTAAATAATTTTGAGCATTTTCTTAAACATTCAATAATTTTAAATGATGAAAAAATATGATATATTTTATGAAAGTTTTTAATTGTTAAAATATGATAAATAATTATAAATTAAAGATGCATTTTATTACCAGTTGGAACAGAAAAAGAAATGTTAGATGAAGATGAAAATAAAAAGGCACTTTGGAATGATTTTTACTTGCTAGCAAATTATTATTTTTTTGAATGAAAATACCAACATCTAAAATATATTTGTTACAAATTATTTTTGACATCGTAAATTTAACTATTATTTTAATTATCAAAAGTTTTGTTTATAACAAATTTTAAATGTTATTTTAAACATCATAAATATCTTTTTTTTTATGTGATATACATATATTTATATTTCTAGTAAAATTATATTATGTTATTAAATTTGGGTCATTAATACGAGACAACAGTCTGTCACCGTTCCTTCGTAATATTTATCTTTATTTTGATATAAATCTATCGATTATATATATATATATATATATATATATATATATATATATATATATATATATATATTAGAAAAACATAGCATATAATTATGATTATTAATTCACCGTAACTAAAGGATAAAATGACCAACATTCAAAAGTAGAGGAAGAACAACTTTTTTATCCTAAATAAGTTGACTCTTTCAAGGGTTTGGTCATTTTTCCTAACCTTAAGTGATTTATTTATAGTTAAAATACAATTAAGATGTAACTCCAATTAAAATGCATTACAAAAGTTTAAAAGCTAAATATTTTTAGCCGTTCCACGCAAGGTACAGTAGTATCGTGTTGAACTTTAAATTTTCTAAGGCACCTGAAACTTTGTGTTAAATATTACACTCAATATATGGTATTTGATTGAAATTCACTCAAATAATCGATATATTAATAAATCAATTAAATTTAAACCTACTAGTTTCCACGTGAGATAGAAAAATAAATGATTAACTTTCATGAATCCTAATACATACAAAATAAGATAAATTAAATATTTACAAACAAATAAAAAAATAAAAATATACAAAGCAATAAAATACTTATTTTCCCTTTTTTAGAATTCTTAAAAAGGAAAACTCGCATTTTTTCTATTACAGGACATAGTTTTATTTTATTACTATTACCATAATTTTAAAACGCATAGGTTATGTAAAACAATGATTTTGACCGTGCTTGTTTTCAACGACAAGACTAGCATATATTTTGATATGCCATTCTAAAACACTTGTGGCAACATTCACCATGGGAATGATTTGCTCCCATGTAACAAAAGTTAAGTATCTGTTACATTAATTCATCTTCAAAGTCATTCAAAAATAATTAAAATTTTTATATTGATTAAATAATAAATGAATAATAATCAAGATCTTTACAGATTTTGTAAAAATATATTATACTTGAATTTATTTTTTAATATGATATCAAAATTTATTTTAAAAAGATTTGTTATGTTATTTAATATTAAGTTGTTATTAAACTATTCATACATATCTAATCTTATATACAAGATATTTATATTTTAATATACAAGTTGTCTCAAAGATGTTACGTGAATTAGATATAAAATTAATTTATAGAATATAAATAAAAATAATTTTCATCTTACAAACTATTTTTATAAAAAAAGTTAAAATTAAATTTACCTTTTAATAAAAATATAAAATTAATAATTAAATACTAAGAATGTAATACAAATACACCCATAAATCTCTCTACAAAAAATCTATAGAACCATGGTTTATCATAAATGTTGAATGCATAATTGAAAATTTAAAATCTAATTGCAGTGTACAAGTACAACTATACAATAAAATTTAACATAATCAGTTAATAAATAAATTGGCACGTATCAATAGTGAAAACACTAATTAAACCAATGGCTAAGTAGTGGCCACTTGGGCAATTATAATGTGAAATTGGTTAACTAAAGCATCAAAACTTTGTCTCTCCCCATCATATCATTCCTGGACATGAATTAACCTCCCTGATCCCACCTTATTGATTTTCTCATGTATTGAATTTGGTCCTTAAACAAAGTGTTTTTAAATAAAAATTAAAAGTTTGTGGATGATAAGCTTCGTACACGGACTTTTCTTAAGATAATAAATGTCTTGAGAGTTGAGACAAAGATGCAACTTTGTAATTTGTACATAAATGTGAAAGAGGCATTATGTCAAATACTTTCAATTTATCTATGATATAGTTGACTTCTAAGAGAATAGAATAGAACCATCTAACTTAATGTATGCCTTTTTTCCCTCATCAATAGGGAAAATAAAAATGGCGATACAAATATTTTCTCTTACCATCTTTCCCATCACACTTCTTTGTATATTTTCTCATTTCCTACTTTTTGTTTTAGTTTCTAGAATAGAAGTTATGATATGAATTCAAATGTTTTATTATAATTTTATGTTTTTTAGAATATAATTAATATGATATTGAAAGTTGAGTTAACCTAAATTTCACTTTGTATGTAACGTATAAAGTTAACAATTAATATTTGTAATATTGGTTCTCTAAGAAAATTATAATACTGACTATTAATATATATAT
>Ga0209700_100358_pt1 | contig 83279 bp, 46 predicted proteins | sample SiratroredBW_FD_187528 | JGI IMG/M metagenome (GOLD analysis project Ga0209700, IMG submission 187528) | Root nodule microbial communities of legume samples collected from California, USA - Siratro red BW (SPAdes) (version 2) | ecosystem: Host-associated > Plants > Roots > Nodule | place: USA... | reverse complement strand
GACCATCTAGCTTAAGCTGCCATATCTAGCTTAAGCTCAACAAACACATTCCTTGTGGATTCGACACTCGTACTTAATTTTCTATATTACTTATTGACCTGGTATACTTGCCAGAAAAGATCAACATCTATACATGAAGAGGTATGTTGGAGATCCACATTGAATAGAGATTAGGCCAAGTGAAGGCAATCCTCACTTTACAAGTCAATTTTGTGAAGATGAGTTAAGTCTAAGCTCACTTCTTAATGTGATACGAGAGTCATCAAGAGTTTATTCTGGTCGAGATTTAGACCTATCGTGTCACCTGCTGTTAGGACTCTCTGAATTTCCACCGCGAGGAGTGTATTGGAGATCCTACATTGATTAGAAATAAGATTAAATTATAATATATAAGTAGTCGTAAACTTAAGCCGAGTTTTGGAGGACGAGTTACGCTTTTCCTAATACGCATATGTTTTTGTCCGAGAGATGGTCGAATGCAATTGATTTCTGATGCGTCTTAGACCAAAAACTTGGGTTGTATTTTATTATAAGTGTTAACCATGGAAAGTTAAGGGATAGTACAATCTCATTTGAGTAATGCAGTAAGAAATAAGAGAACTTTCTCCAAGTAACCACAAGGCTACATAAACCAACTACTGGATGAATTTAACAGAGGAAAATATCCATCCCAAATTATCAAAAGCCAAAAGGAACAGATCAATTTCAAAGCATTGTTTACCACCATGCTTCAGGATCTAACGTATTATTTAAAGGATTATTATTGAAGTTCCTAAATCACAATAATCCAAAATTTTTATTAGACAGATTGATGACCTACTATTTGACACACTTAGTATCATAAAAATGTAGAGCGAAATTTGAGAGTGCCATATGAAAAAGCATTCAAACTTTATACAGATATGGTAATTTTAGTGAAGTTACCAGGTGCCACCCAAGATTCGTCAGAATCACCAGGAAATGGAGCCAACCAGAGAATATTTCTCAGATTCATTGAATCATCATATGGCACATTGGACCCTGAAAGAAGAACAAAGGATTGAAAAAATGAAATAAACATTTTTCTAAAAGTCAGAGCATCAAAATAAAAGACAACCAAATATATATACACACAAGCCATTTATTAAAAACAGATAAAAGAAGACAATGAAAGCTTTGTGAAAGATAATACTTCATTAATTACTGTCAAGTACATTGATGATTTATACAGCTACATCCTAAACATTAATCAGAATCTAGAACATTCTATTGTTCTGTAAAACCCAAATTTTGTTGGACTTGGACCTCTTGGGCTTCTTCTGTCTTTGTTACCATTCACTAGGAGGTCTTAAAATTAGGAACATCAAGTCATCAAGGTTTCCCTTTCTCTTCATCTCATATATTCGCCCTCACCTCACACACAATAAAAAAGTGAGAACTCTCACAACATTCAGACAATACAATAGTACAGTATTTCCAAACACAACCTATAACAAACTGGAAGATTAACAGAGAAGAAACCCAGTTGAACCATACATAACATCCACGGATGAATGATAGAATGTACCTCTCTGACAAAAACCCATGTTGTACGGGAACACTTTTTTATCATATGAAGGGTATTCCTTTGCATGGAATCTGCCAAACGTAAAATTGTAGCATTGTTAACTGTAACAAACTTAAAAATTCTTAAAATGTGAATTTACTGTAATCCACATAATACATATAACAGTGGAAGCAAATCCCCCTTCGGAACAAGAAACAAACAAGGCAAAAGTAGCCATACACAGAAAAAAGCATCAGAATCACTACTATTAACAATTGAACATACAAGATACCAAGTCTTCCAGAGTCTTCCGCAAGAAAAAGGTGACCGTGGAACAGATCAAATCGGTTCAAGGCAACATCCAACCCAACAGAAGAACCTCGTTCAACAATGAGTTCAAACAAAAACTGCAGATACAGGTTCAGTTCCTGCAATATTTGAGAGAGAAATGCACCTTAAGTACTCCATCTATCAATTTGAGCAATTTCTATCTATTATTGAACGAACCTCACAAATGAAGCGTCGGCCATAGGGAGTTCTAGTGAGCTCGCACCGTTCTTCCTTTGATCCTTCACAATCAGGTACCTACGATATCACAATTAACAACACCACGCGTTTAGTGAAGGCATTGATATCAGAAGAGAAAAGCCAAAGAAACTGACCGGGATAATGGTTGGGTCGAGAAGGCGATGAATAGCGTCGGGGTCGCCGCCAGAATCGACGGCTATACGCGCCAGCTCCAAAACGGCCTCCGGCGGCCACCAAATAAGCTCGTTCTGGTTTCTCCAAGTTAGGCCGGCGTGTTTGGGCCGGGCGAAGCCCAACTTCCGGTGAGGAGGGTCTACTGGAGAGAAAGGAACGAGAAATTTGAAGCATGATTTGAGCTCACACGCCACCACGGGATTGACACTTGAGGACTGATTTTTGGAACCCAATAGAGATAACAAGTCAGAGGGAGTTGCTTTGGAAGTGAAAGAAGACGAGGGAGCGTAACGCTTCGAAAAAACCGGTAATGGTGGGAAGGACGTTGACGACGTGAGAGAAAATGAGAGGAATAATGCGAATCGGAATGTTATTGAAGGATAACTCATTGTAATTGTAGCTTGCAAATTATAGAATTTTGGAGTTAAATTTAACGTCGAGAAGGAGCTATTGTTTGTTGCATCATTGCATATGTATTGGGAATTTTAATAAAAATGGTGAAATTTTGAGTGTATGATCCTAATGGACAAATTTTTTAAAAATTATATATATGTGTAAATTTTACTTGCATGACCCAATCTATTTTAAAAAGTCGTGTTTTCAAAATATAATTTTGTTTGTTTATAAACTAGTCGTGTTGAAATAAAAAAAAAAAAAAGATAACTCCTCTATTTTTAAGAAATTAAAATAACTTTATCTGATGTGATCAGGATAATTTTCTTTTTAGTTATAAGTGAAATCAGGTTACAATGTAATTAAAACTGAAATGACCTTAACACGATTTTAAGATATTTATTAATTTTGTTTTAAGATTGTTAGATGTATACGGTTTCATTTAAAAGGTGTTATCGATATTTTTTTATTAATTGTTTATATCAAAAGCTTATTTATGAAAAGTAATTTCATTTGTTAAAAGATAATTAAAATAGTATATATTAAAAACTTGGAAACTAATAAAATATTATATTATTTTGTTTGGAGAATTAGTTTGGAATTATTCATTATTTTTTTTATTGAAATCTTAAGAAAATGTTGAATGAAGGATCAAGACTAAATATATGTTACGAACATGTTATCATTATCTTGAAAATATTATCATCTTATTAAGGAAAAACTAGTAATAATTTGTTATGTCTTAAATATAAAAATATAATAGATAAAATTTAGAGTTTGATGTTTAAAAAATAGTCACTTTCCAATTTTTATGTTTCAAATATCTAACTACTTTATTCTCGTGTCATTTTATTTGTCTTATTGTCATTTATAGTTAACTACATTATCTTAATTTAAAATCTCCACAATATTTATAAAGTTTATGAAGCCTAATCTCATCTAATTCAAAATAAGAATGAGACCAAATTTCGTATTTACCTCATATGCAACTTAAGAAAATCGAAATGGTCATAACAGGAAGAATAGTCCATATAAATAATAAAATGTAGTCAATTATAACATTTTTTTTCCTTACTAAATCTGTCACTATATAAATTCAATTGTTATTACATAATTTAACATGTTTAATTCTTTTATTTACTTATTTTTTTCACATGATATATCATATATGCAATTTTTTCTATTCATTTAATTTACTACATGATATATCATACTTTTTAAAACTAAAATTTTAATATAAACAATTAACAAAATAATATCACTCACATTCTTTTAAAAAATATGCATATAATAGATAAAAAAAATTTAAAAAAAAGTCATGTAAAAGTTGTTTTAAGATAAAAATAAAGCCATATCATCCTCGCACAATAAACCACACCAACTTTCCTAAAAACACAAATAGTCTTTTCCAAACATGTCACTACAATTTTAAATTAACTCGTGATTTAATAATATAACTTTAATATAAAGTCGTATCATGTAAAAATACTTACCTATGTAGGTAATTTGAAAAAAAAAATTACCCATTTAAGTAATATATACTCAAAATTGCACCATTTCTCTAAAAAAAACCTATATAACTATATCAATACGTACCTCTTACGATCTAAGGCAAAATCAATAACACCGGAGCAAGGATGATAGCACATGGCAATAGTCATATATTGGTTAAAAAAATTGTACAGATTTCGACACATGATGCCAGCTTCTTCAATCTAGAGCTTTATTTCGAGATAATAAGCTGCTTGTTAATAATTTTGGTAAAGATCATAGCAGGTTGAGAACACTAACCCAAAAACGTTTTGAAGGCTCCAACTTCAAAACAAAGCAAATGTATTTGGTGTGCATTAATTACGATATAAATAATGAAATGTCAGCACAACTGTTTGTAGGATGAATGAACTACAAGTAAATATAATTTTTAAAATTATATCATTTTAAAAAAGCTTTTAACTTGTAAAAGTCATAATTTTTTTAATCAGTTTAATGATTTTAAACACAGTAAAGAAATGTTACACAACGAACTGAATAACAGAATGGGGTGGTACGTAATTTGTAAAGATTCATCTGGCTAGAATGATATAGAAACAAAAATATTACAAATTTGGATGTACTCTATTTGATTGTGTTATGATAAACGTCAATCACAGTCCCTATGTAAAAATCGGGTGACAACCAATGACTAACCAATGATCAGAACCAAACATTGTATATCACCACATGGATGAACATCGCTATTTCTTTTTCTATTTTTTCCCTGACATTCTTAGTAAAATGTCCATCAACTTTCTTCCTTCTAGGCACTTCGGCTCATAATACCTTCAGGTCAGATTTCTGTCAATAGCTGTGGAACATTTTTGGACCCGTAGACAGTGAAACAAATCCTACTGAAACTTGTGACCTGAAAAAGGAAACATCGTCATAAAACGTCAGATCACACCCCACATAACAAAAAATAAGTGAAACTTTGCTCTTGGTATTTTTAAAAAACTAACAAGCCACAGCAAAGTAAATCAGAGAGACATTTATCATGCAGACAAGAATACCAAGTTGTCGCTTTGATGTTCAAGGAAAAAACTTTATATAGTTGATACACATGACATCATGGGAGCATTGTACACTAGTGTCAACATAAACTTGTCAGGCCATTTATAGCAGAAGGATTTCATAGAAATTCAACAGAGTACGCTATGAAGTAACTAGTTCCCATTTAAATCAAAGGAAACTTATTTTTTTCTCCCATCCCTCGTTTGAACTTCATGAGCACAATTTAAACAAAGATAACAAAACATTATTTATTAAACTGCTTCAAAAACAAACTTCAGGCAAAATCAATATGTTTTGAACTAGTTCAAATTAATATGGATTTACATCTTTGTTCAAACAATTCAGAGCTCGTTTTCTACTTTTCCTAACACCACCATATGTGCTGCATTCTCACAGAGCAGTTTAGGAGTTTCACTTGGTTCTCGCTGCCAAAACTGAAGCAGCAAAACCCCTTTGTATCCCCCACGGCTACCCCAAAAAAGAGGAAGCGTTGTTACAAAAAAACCAAATAGAGATTCCACATTTTACGGTGACCAAATGAGTGAGGAAGATATGATTCACTTACATTGACAAGTACGTATCCACAACAGAGGAACTAGAATTCATCTACAACTTTAATACCAGCACCCTTGTCCCACTCCTCTGGAGGAGCAACATCTGCCATAATCTTTTCCTGGCCACGCCAAAGAACCTGGGAACAGTGTTCCAGCATTGGCTTGGTCAGCAATGCATGTTCAAGAAAATATACTAGACAACCCATTCACACTACATAAATAAGCACTTACTCTGTCAATGACCCCAAATTCCTTAGCCTTTGTTGCATCCATATAATATGGCCTCCTCATCACCTGAGCAACTGTTTCCTCTGACTGGTAATTTAGAAAAGACGAAAATAACAGAAATATAAGATTTGACCTCATCTTTCCTGAATAAGTATGACATCCAGTACCTGTTCATGATACTCACATTTCCTGTGTGTTTGGCCAGTAGTTTAACCAGATTGTCTCTGTTAATTATCACCTGCAAAATAATATGATTGTAAATAAACAGATTCTAAAGCTAAAATTAGACACTGTTTAGGGTTAAAATAAGAAAAAAATAAATGAGAAAGAAAGGAAGGGAAAATAAGATGTTCTGATTCACAGTTGCATAGAATGAAGAATTGCTCCCAAATATGGCCGAATATGTGACTGGGAATTCCATCAATATATTACATTTACAATTAGAGTGAAGGTAAAGTATTAAATCGTAAACTAGAAAGGCACTCTAAAACTCAGAAACTAGGTTTAGAAAGAAAGAAAATTAGCCAATTTTTTTAGGGCAAATCTGCAACCATGGAATTTCATCAAGAGGTTGTATTTAAAATATGAAAGTTAAAAGGTTATGAGTCTCTCAAGTTCTAATTGGATGTACTATAAAAGCTTCAGCACGAATAAAGTGTTCTATTGAAACTCAGTTAAGCAGTATTACAAGCTGGTTGTCAAACAACCATAACCATTTTGAGGAACAAAGATTTTTGTCATTCCTAATGATAAAAACTCCAATATAGAAAAAGCAACATAGGCTAACCTCCTTTGCACGAATAAGAACATCACTTGCAGGCATCAACCCAGAGGATGGGATACGAGGCTGCTGAATCATAGCTGAAACAGATATCAATAGAAAACTATTACATCTATAAGGAATTAAAAGGAACAAAGCTACAAAGTTAAATCCCAACTTTACCTTTAGCATGTGGCATCATAAAGCGTTTACCCGGTGTCCCTGCTGAAAGTAGCAAACAGGCTTGACCTATAGCAGCTCCAACAGCCACTGTGTGTATCTGCTCGGGATGCCAAAGCCAAATACATGACAAAAGATATATTCAAAATCTTAGTGGAAAGAAAAGAAAAACACATCTCAGCAAGGTAGAATAATACTGCATAATGCTTAGAAGCAAGGCAATTACCCTGCTGTCCATCATAATTGTTTAAAAATAAGTTACTCTGATTAAGTCATAAACATTAATGCCAGGTCATATGCCAATAAAACCTAAACTGGGGTAGAGAAATTGCCACCATGCTACCAGTGCCTAAAAGTATCCATAAAACACCCCAAAAGTTCATGCCATGATTTCCCAATCACCACAATGACGTCATTATTCAAGTTTTCCAGAAACCCAAGGCACCCACAATCTTGTCACGCCATTACTACCAAGTACCATCACTAATAGAACTCAACAAGGCATACCAGTAGACCATCAATAAAAGCAAACAAACCTCATTCTTTAACTGCATCATTGCATCATAAATCGCAAAACCTTCTGTCTCCATGCCTACCTGAACGCAAGAACTCCAAATGTATGAGGATAAAAAAGGAGAAGGGGAGACAGTCAGCTTTACAGGATTATCTTAAACCAAGGATAACAAAAGCACACGAAGAAAGAGTCCATGGTACATCAAACATTTCATATAAACAGCAAGGCAGAAGCCAATTACCGTTTCACCATCATCTCGAGTAGTCCCAGTGGAATTTATGTAAATATAGATTGGCTCTTTAGGATCCATGTACTGCAAGTACATCAATTCCGCAATAACAAGTTCTGTGACAGCCGGAACCAACTGAAAAGCAGAAAGAGTCATAGCAGGTTGTGCAAATTACAGCAGTAAAGTACCAAATGCAAGAGCACATAAACCAATGCACCACTGAACACTTACAGGCATCCCAATGTAAATGATTCTACCATTGAGAAGCAGCGAAGGCAGGTCCGGCGGCGGCCTTGTGGGCCGATGTTCATTGTATGAAACAGACCTTTCAACCTAATTCAAACCACACAGTTGTTCGAGTTACACCAACAGATAAGCAAACAGTACCATCCCATGCAAAAACCAATTGCAAAGAGTACTTCTAGAAATTCTCACATATTAGCTTCAGTAGGAGATGATTTTTAACTAGTGCACAAGTCCAAATTTATTTCATTTTTCCTTCTCGTATTATACCTATTTATCTAAAAGTTTATCCAAACAGAACTTCTCCGGCACTTAAAAGAAAAATAAATTAGAGCATCCAATCTCTTAACTAATTCTAATCAATGAAGCTGGGACACAAATTCTAATTTCAATTGTTTCACAAAGTAGCACGTTGTGTAAAAAGAAACCCTAACTAAACCCAGTATTGACACAACAGTGAAAGAAAGTGAGAATGAATATATAATTACTTGAGCGGGAGTGGCCATGAGTTTGGGGGAATCGAAGATGTCGAGAAAAGGAGGGGTGTCGGAGTTAGAGGGAGGGTTGAGGAGAGTTTCGGGGGAAGAGGCGGCGACGGAGGCGAGCTTGGAGAGAAATGGGTCTTTAGGGTTGAGAGGAGGCATTGGAATTTTGGCTCTGTTAGTGGCAGCGTTAACGGAGCAACGGGTTCTGTGATTCCTGCATCTCCTTGTGGTAGCTGTGGAAGATTGTGAGAAGGGGAGCATGGGAACACGCAAATACGCGGCCATCATGGTTCCACCTATCATCCTGTGCAACACTTCAACTGGCTTCTACAAGAAATGGATTAGCACAAATGGAGTGAACCGTCACTGTGGCGTGTGTGATGTAATATACAAATCTGTTTTTTCTTTTACGGAAAATATATGAATATGTTTATCTGTTTTATTTTATTGGTTTAAAAATTTTATTTTTGTATTTTAATATCTATTTTGTTTTGTAGTGTTGGTTTGGATCAAGGAATTAATTTAAGTGGATTTGAAATGGAATAGTTGGTTTGAATTAATGAATGAATTTGAGATGAAAATGTGTAAAAAATTTGATTTTTTAATTAAGAAAATATTGTGATTTGAATAAAAAATTATAAACTATGTGATATGTGTAAATGATATTTTTATTATTTTTAATTAATTAAATTGTAAAATTACAAATTTACTTTTGGGTAAAAATAATTGAAAATAAAATATAATTAATTCAATTTAGATGATTAATGAATTTTTTTGATTTCAAAAATTTATGAAAAAAATGTAAAATTATATAATTGTCTTGGAGTTAAATTTAAATAACAAGAGATGGTCAGTTTATCTGGTCAATACATGACTAAGTCACCTAGTTAATAGGTGATAGGTGACATGTTAACCTAGTTACCTGGTCAATAGGTGACCAATTAATAGGTGACATGTAATTTGACGACTTAGTGATTTAGTGACCTAGTTAATAAGTGAAAGGTGACGTGTTGACCTGGACAATAGGTGACTTGGTGACCTGATTAACAGGTGACCTACTCAACAGGTACAGATAACATGGTGACTTGTTCAACAGGTGACTGGTAACATGTTGAATTGGTTAATAGGTGACCTAACGACCTGGTCAACAGGTCAACAAGTGACTAGGTGACCTGTTCAATAAGTGCATGTGACCTGGTAAACAGGTGCATGTGACCTGGTAAACAGGTAACCTGGTCAATAACTAAGAAGTGACTTGGTGACCTTTTCAATAGGTGAACGTTGAACGGGTCAACATGTGATAGGTGATCTCGTAACCTAATGACCAGGTGACCTAGTGACTTTATGACCTAGTAACCTAGTATACAAGTGACATATGACCTAGTAACTTGGTCAACATATGTATGATGACCTAGTTAATAAGTGACAGGTGATATTGTGATTAGGTGACCCGGTCAAGAGGTGACCAAGTGACTTACTGATTTGGTCAAAAGTTTACATGGAAACCTGGTTACTAGGTAACCGGGTGACTTAGTCAATATGTGACAAGTGACCTAGTGACCTAATGACCTAGTTAAGAGGTGACAGGTGACCTAGTCAACCGGTGAGTTGGTGGCTTGTTCAAAATGTGACTAGTGACTTGGTCAACAAATGATAGGTAATTTAGTAAGATAGTAATCTGCTCAACAGGTGACGAGGTGACCTGATCAACAAGTGAGTGGTCACCTGGTAACCTGGTCAACAAGTGAGTGGTCACGTGGTGATCTGTTCAACAAGTTCCTGGTGTCTTGGTGACCTTTTCAACAAGTGTTTGGTGATCTAGTGACTTATTTAACATGTGTATGGTGACCTAGAGACTTGTTGAATAGCTGACCTAGTAACCTGGTCAACAGGTGGTGACTTGATCACCTGGTCAACAAGTGACTTGGTTAACAGGTGACAAGTGACCTGATGACTTGTTCAACATGTGACTTGGTGACCTATTCAACAGGTGATTTGGTGGCCTGGTCAACACTCGGCTGGTGACCTGGTCAACATGTGACATGTGACTAATGACCTGCTCAACAGGTGACCAGGTCGATAAGTGACAGGTGACCTGGTCCACAAGTGTTCTGGTGTTACAATTAACACTCATGTGCAAGTATACAAAATTTACTGGTAAAACAATTTTCTTATAGTCTCTAATTTGGTAATAGACTAGTTATATATATCCCTTAACAACCAACAATCATTTTCAACGGGTAGACTGAAACTTTAACTTTATTATAAAGTTATTATAGATGATTAATAATGTTCATCATCTTTTTCCTTTGTTTTTCCTCCTTTTTCCTATAAGAACATACTCTAAATCATCAAACGTGTAGTTTACAAAATAATAATAATAATAACATGAACATGTGACAGAGGGAATAAACAAAGGGACAAGATGAATGCATACAATATCAAAATGTATGGAGGCATCATTTAAGGACCCATACAGGCATTGAAAGAGATGTTTCCTCATGAGTTTTAGGGAACAAAAGAAATTGGGAGTAAGTGGCCAGCACCGATGAGAAGAAAATTGATGGAACATAAAAGCTAAGAACTCACTTTATGTGTGTTTAGGAGTTTATGGAACCTGGTGACCTGATGATCTGATCAACAACTACATGTGACCTGGTTACCAGGTCAACAGGTGAGCATGTCAATAGGTGACCTTGTCAACAAGTGATCAGGTGACCTGATCAATAGGTGACACGGTGACCAGGTGACTTAGTGACCTGATCAACAAGTGATAGGTAACCTGATAACTTAGTGACTTGGCCAACTTGTGACAGGTAACTTGTTCAACAAGTGACCTGGTCTGCTGAACTTGTGACTTGTTCAACAAGTGACTTGATGACTTGGTCATCTGGTAAACTAGTGACCTGTTCAACAAGTGACCTGTTGACTAGGTGAGCTGGTTTGGTCACCGAGTCACCAGGTTACATGGTTACAAGATGCCTTGGTGACTAAATGACTAGATGATTTAGTCTTGGAAATGAGAGGAAAGGAGTAGACAACGCTATTTGTTATGTAAAACTATTAAAAAACCAAAGTTAAGAAAGTGGTATACGAAACCAATTTTAGGGTTTAGGGTTAGTTACATATAGAGAGGTCTTAGCACCTTACATTGTTAGTCCTAAGACGGTACCTTTGATTAAATTGCAAAATAAATGTGGTTTATAGAATGTTTATCCTTTTTTTTAAAGATACAAAAATTCAAATAAAAAAGACACAAAAAGTATTTTTAAATTTTTATTTTGGACTAGACAATAATAAACCATTCTCCTACTTATTTTCATTTATAATGAAATATTAGATATCACGTAGTTTTATATGATTAAAATTTGTTTGGTTACAGGTTAATATTTTTAATTTTATAAATTTTAGTATTTTAAATATTTTATGTCTTTTATAGTTGACTTCGTTTAGAGTGTTATATAATACAAGTGACTATTTATAACACCATTGACGAGTCACATAGGTAGCTAAGATAATGTGAAACATACACCAATTTTTCAACTATTCCTGTGAATTTTATTTTGGAGAAAATATATATTTTTATTTTTTCAGATAAAAAAGTATTGAGTAGAAAATGATGCATCCAAATATTCAAGTGATTATCTTTTAAAAATTTAAGTTTTTTAAAATACTTATTTTATTAAAAGAAAATAAAATCGATAAGTGTATAAATAAAAAAGAAGGGTAAATAGTGAAAATTGCTAAGCCAGTAGAATTAGCCAAAGTTTTTTAAAGAACGAAGTGTATTTGTGAAAAAGGTATGCTAAAAATGAAAGTGTTGGATCAACCAAATGAGTAACAAAAAAGTACACTAGTGCCTATAAGGCAACAGGACACATGCATCCACCAACCAAAACTAAAACAGAACAAATATATATATATATATATATATATATATAAATGAAAAACTCGCCTTAAATGTATCCAATAAGAATATGTGTCATTAGTCCCTCTCACTCGCACTTTATTCTACTTATGAACTCAATAATCTTCGTTTTTTCTTATAAGTCTTCCAACTTCTAAACATAGAATCCGTCACCACACACGACAACCACCACACTACGACGACCGTCGTTCACTTTGACACTCATGTGCGTTCACTTTGACACTCATGTGCAAGTACATAAATTATTGGTAAAACAATTTTCTTATTAATTTCTAATTTGATAATAGACCAATTATATATAACCCTCAAGAACCAAAAGTTTTATTCAACAAATAGACTGAAATTTGACTTTAGTATAGAATTATTATAGTCGATTAATAATATTCATCATCTTTTTCCGTTGCTTCTCCTCCTTTTTCTTATAAGAACACATTCTAAATTGTAGAACGTGTCGTTAAAAATAAAGAATAATTTAAAAATGTGATAGAGAGAATAAACATAAAGACGAATGCATACAATATCAAAATGTATGGCGACATCATTTGAAAACATTATTTGAAAACACCTACATGTGTTAAAAGAGATGTTCCATCTCTTCTTCCTAATGAGTTTAAGGAAACAAAAGAAACTAATAACAAATGACCAACACCCATAAAATAAAAATGGATGAAATAGAAAAACTAAGAATTCATTCTTTGTGTTTGGGAGTCTATGAGACCCAAATCCTACAATTGTTATCACACTCAACTTAGTCTCATATCTAAGCAATACTTCAAGAACATTATTCCCACTTTGTACTAATTATATAATAATTGACTTAAAGTTTTTTTTTTCTAATCCATTTGCAATAAATATAAAAAAAAGTTTAAGTAACCTTTGATTTTAATTTTTGTAAAAAAATATCTAAAACTAAAAATCAATTCTTTTGATCTAATATATTTTATTAATTTTTTTAGTTAAAAAATATTATTTATTTATCTTAAAATAAATATTAAATACTAAAAAATTAACTTAAAAGGTTTTTGTTGAGATGAAAATAAAAAATACTTTATCATAATTCATTAATTTTATAAATATTAAAAATAACTATTATTGATATTGAAAAGAAAGAAAAAAGTATGTAACGAGTAATATTCAAATTCATTATTTTTTAAAATTATTTAATCGAAAAGACCCCCCACCACGAAGAACTCACCCACCTCGCGACTCGTCTTCATTTGTCATGTCGCTGGTTGTCTTTCAATCGTAACCTTTTGTTACTCTTGTCGCTAGTTACTCAACTCTGTTTATGAAAGTTTTGGTTTGTGTATAAGTTACTTTTGTCATTTACATTATTTTTACTGAATGCACCTATTTATAAATATAATTTATAAATATCACTCTAAGTTAAGATTTTTAATTTTTTTTATACCATTGGATAGGACTTTCGCACTATTTACTCAGAGTAGCAAATATGTTCGCATCTTAAATCATCATTCTGCTCTTTCTTCTGTGTTGTATAAGTAGTCTTATTGTCATTTGTACTAAAAATTAAGTTTATACATTATTGTCCGGTGTGAACTTTTTATAGTATTTGAGGGAATTTAATGGTTTAGGTGATTATGATGCTACATAGGGTTGTTCATAGCATATGACAAAATAATAAATGGTGATTGGGGTTAGGCTTCATTTGTACTCAAAATAACTAATGAAGAATGACAAACTAAAAAGAGATTGTTAGTGTTTGAATATAAGACTATTGTATCTAATAAAAGGCTTTATTCCTCACTTATATTGGTACTGCTAGTGATAGTATACATACAGCTTATGCTTTTGTCTTTTGTTTGTCATGTACATGTACATATTCATAAGGTATTTGCAAAGTTTGTTATTGGCAACTGTTTCTTATTGTTACAGGCAGTTAACTCAACTACCTATATATAATTTTAAACCCTTAATTAAAATAATTAAACTTAATTTTAAAATTATATGAAAAATTGCATTCCACAACTGAAGATGACACCAGAGTTGCAAAAAGAGGACAGAGAAATACTGCTAAATCGACGGCAAATATTAGTTTTGAAAATATCGTTTTGAAAGGACATAAGAAAACGAAAATGAATAGAAATGACAAGTGATTAAAATTATTATTTTTTATTGATTTGAATTATTTTTTTGAAACTCGAGCTGTTTAATTTGCAATTTAACACTTTGAAACTGATACAAATCGAACCGATTTAAAATTAATTACTTAAATATTATGATATTATTTTTTATTTTATTTATATGCGAGAGAGATAATTTGGGATTTAACACTTTGAAAGTGATACAAATTCGTTATTTTATTTATATGCGAGATAGATGTGTGTGAGGTATTCTAATGTGACCAAGTTGCATTTTTTTTCTAGAAGCTTAAAACTGTAACTTTATATTGTATTTTAGTTATTTATTATATAAAAAACAATAATATGTGTAAATAAATTATTTAATATTACATATAATGGAGAGAACACTCTTTAAATTGTTTTAAAATAAAAACTCTTTTCATTATGATATAACATTATAATGTCATATATTAATAAAAAACATAATAAAAAACATAATAAAATCATAAAATTAATCTAAACCATAAGTTAATTTGATTTATTTTTATTTTTTATGCTTAAATCCAACTACACATAAATTTTTGGTTTGATTCAAATATATTTAAAAAGTTATGAACCAAACAGTACCATAATTCTTATATGGAGCCAAAAAATAATAAACATAAATTACTACCGTAATCAATTATATTAAAATTGTAATATTTTCTTTGGAAATTCACTCTCGATACATTTTCAAAAGTAGAGAAAATTTGAAGTTAAAATTCCGTCTAATTTCTTCTATTTCACATTTTTCAATGCATTCAATTTTACATTTACTTTCCTCCTTTCAATCTATGTAAACATAATTTGAATGAATCCAAACACACTGATAAAAAAAGTAGAATGATGCAAATTTTCTAAACGTTCCTTGTAATAATAATACTGTTCATAAATAATAAAAAAATCATTATTTTATGTTTAAAATAGATAAATATATTTCCATTTAAAATTCATGTATTAAATAATGTGAAAACGGTCAACTTATTTGACAATATATTAAAAAAATTAGTGAGGCATAGTTGACATATTCAATATCTAATTCTAACAACTTGAATGATGATGATTCATAGAATAATGACCTTTAAACCGCTATAATCAAAGGCTCCTGATTATGACAAATTGTTTCTGAAGTTAAACTGGGGTAGGAGAAATGTTACCAAACAAATAACACATTTTTTCTACTATCAATTGAAAATAATTAAAAAATGCCATTGTTATTAGCTAGGTCAAGGGTCATATCACGTAGTATTCCTTAGAAGTTAGGTTTGTGAGAAGTGAAAAAATAATGAAGATCACTGCCAAAAAATTGACCTTCCACGTTAAACAGTGCCAGCACTTTATACTAATTACTGTGGTCCCCAAACCATGATGAATGGAATCTCTCCTTTTAATTATACACAAACAAAACCAATCAAAATCTTAGTAGTAATTATATTTTTTGAAATTATAAACATATGGTTTTGGTTTCCCAAAGCTAACATCCTTATACCTTCAATTTGAAGTGTTAGAACAAAAGAGTATGATGGGATGGAACCCATCTTCATCAACCCAACCATAAAAAATTATATAAAAGAAAACTTGTTTTTTTATATGTTATATATATACATTTTATAATACAAAAACTCCTCTGCCGGCAACTTGTTTTTTTGCCATTAATTGTATCTATTGTCTCCTTCTTAAGGAAGAAGGTCATAAACGATGAGTAATAATTCCATGAATATGACAAAATCAGGAATACATTTGGTTTCAGCTTAAGCTTGTTCTGAAAGTTAATCAAATTTGCCCAAACCAAAGCTTGTACTTTGATTTTGAAACAAAATTCCCAAGCCCAACGAAATCTCATAGTAAAACGTGTAAAATTGAATTAAAAATTTTCCACATCTATGTGTATAGGCATGCGTGAAGAGTAATTAAAGCACTAAGCTCAGGCAACCACCGAATAAACCATAAAATAAACTGTGTTAGCTTCATCAAAATTATGAACTGTGCAGAAAGTTGACCTAGTAATTTTGGCGAGTGAAAGTAAAAAATGAAAAAATAGAAAAACTAAAGGATACAATACAAGAAGTAAATAGTAGTTAATAGCAACAAAATGATGATGAATGAGTGACATTCATGGTAATTATTTATCGGCAATAGGACAATACATAATAATAAACAAACATTGAATATCATCACCATGTGTACAACGAAACGAGAATGCGAAATATTAAAAAAAAAGAAAAATAAGAGAATAATAATTTAGCTTCTGCACCTGGTGATGGCGCTGCAGCCACGGCTGTAGGGGTTGGCCTGAGCGCCAGGCTGGCAATTGTAGTAGGAGGCGCCGCGGCGAGAGCAGGGCACAGTGTTCCTCTGGAGCGCACCGTAGCTTATGTACTTCGTGGTGGCTAAGATGCGCCGGCTGATCTCGCTGTCCAGCTGGAACTCTTCTTCCATGGCGGGCATCCACGTCATTTCCATGCCCAGCGCTCCCGCCTCCGCTGTCGGCGACGAAGAGAGGACCAAAACGGTGGCGCAAATCGCGAGGAAGAGCCACGTATACGAGTTTGCCATTGACGTTTGTTTCTTCGTTTGTTGAGGTTGTTTGCTTTGTTTCTTGTTCTCTGTTTTTGTTGACGGAATGAATGAACCTTAGAGGAGCTCACGATAACAATGTTTTTTCTCTCTGTCTCTGTCTCTGTCTCTGTCTCTTCCTTCTTGCTTTGGTTTTGCAGAGTAACGGCAGCATAATCAGCAACCAGTTCAAAAGACCCTTGCGTTCAACAATGCCACTCGTTTACCCTTTATTTACATTTCGGCCATTCCCGTAACAAAAATTAAACATATTTCTCAATTTTGTGATTCATTGACTCTGAAGAAAAGTTCAAGGCACCGATAAATTTATTTATTTTTAAATCTATACTTTAAAAGTGACTGTTAATTCAAATTCCTACTTTTAGTTGTTTTATAAAAAATCATCATCTAAAATTTAAACTTACTTTTTAAGAACAAGTTACAGCATTATTATATGTTTGAAAACATCTGATAAAAAAAAAGTTCCACTTAGATGCAGTAGTTAAAGACCACATGCGATATTTCTAACCACAACCATATTCTATGATGTGTGCATTAGTTTTATATTCACCTGCTACGCCAACTATAATTTTCAAATGTTGTAAAGTATCCTCTCTTACATGTATATGACTTTTAAGAATATCTAATTTTAACGAATACCAGTTGAGGGTTTTCATTGATAGAGATAAAGTTTTGAAGACTTGTTCACTACAATACAATGATGGATACCAGCTAAGTTTCTCACGTAAGCCAAGAGAATAACTAATTGATAATTGAATAGTGGCATTGAGAAGGTGGGAACAGAGTCAAGTAAACCAAATGCCCCAACCAATTTCTTCTATTCCCAATTCCCCATGCTCCAATAGCACAAATTATTTCCATCTCCAATTCAAACACCCTTCTGCATTGGGGTTAATTTGCATTTCCAGAACTCTTCATAATAGGTCAAATTTCCAAATCAATTAAAACATAATCTTTAACCAACTTACTTTATATACTTTCAGAACTATTTATATCTAAATAAGATAGTTCAAATTTTCAAATTATCAAACAATGTTTAAATATAAGGAGAATGAAGATTGAAAATATCTAAGAATAGAACGTGACTTTTTTATTCTTAGTTCTTTTGTTTTAATCGTGATCGAGAAAAGAAACCAAATTTTAAAGTATTTTGAGAAATAAAATAAAAGAATTCATACAATCTTTACTACATTTCTCTATATGTTATAAAATAAACCAACTTCGGTGCTTTCTTCTACTTGGAGACAAGAACATTCAACTCCACTCTAAGTTTGGTTTAATATTCCACTAACCAGAACACGTTATCTTTTCAATCATTTAGAGTGTGTATATATATACTGCGCATTTATAAATTGAAATATTTCGAAAACATGTTTTAAGTTAGTTTTGTCGAAATAAATGTTAGTTCAATCTTCATCTAACTACCTAAATGTATTAATTAATACAAAAAGTTCTCTAACTGTAAGGGATTTCAATCCCTAGATTTCTCGAAAAATTCCCTGTAATAACATTATCACAAGCTGGCATCTTCACCCTTCAACTTTTTACTAATAGAATAATGTTTTAAATATAAAGTGAAAGCTTCAAAACGTAAATGGGGACTGCTGAGAATCTTGCCACTCATCATCTCAACTTTTTTTCCACTTTAGAGGATCCTTTCCTTTCCCAACCCCCCTTGTATGGCTTCATCCATCGAGATTGTTTATCCTATTTATCTTTCTTCTTTTTTCTGTTCTATACCTCATTTTCAGTAAGCAGGGATTAAAGATTTATAATGCACCATGCAATGTATAACAAAGATTAGAAAAGAGAATAAAGAAACTAGTATTCAAACTGACTTTTAATTCATTAGTTGTAGCCTATTTTAGGAAAATTAGTTGTAGCTTTCTTAGAATCTCCATCACTTTTGCCCTTTTGGGTGCCAACTTGCTAATTAGTAAATTAAGATTTAAACCATATCCAGCTTTTACCTTTGTAAGATATTAATTATTGTTTGGTAACAGGAGATAAAACAACAAAACAAAAGAAGACTACACTATCTTAGGAAGGCAAATGTGATATTGATTATGGTTTAACTTTATTTCACCATCCTTGGAAGTTATATCTACTGTATATAACACTCAATCCCATCATTTTAACATAGTTATGTTGGTATTATGTTAAAGAAAAGGAGGGACAAAAGGTTACTATTAGTTGAACTTCAACTTTGGTTGAAGATGTATATGTGGTTGAAGGAAGACAATAAGGCAGAAAGTTGTTTAGGTGAAATGTGGACTGATTGCAAGTGGCACCAAAACCAACCCCTTTGTTGCCCTATGGTGGCTCCACCGTGGTGCACTTAAGAATCAGAAAGTTTACCAGAAAAAACGACCTCATACCAGTATTTTCTATTGCAACTCTGACCACACATCATTGAATTTTTTTTCCCTCTATGATACTACTCGGTGGAATCTGAAATTCAGTCCCAAATATAATAGCATCACTGAGAAATACAGAGCACACCAGATGTGTAAAGAGTAAAATATTTACAAGCTTGTTAAGATTTTCAGCAACAAAAAGCTTGTTATGACTTAAGAGGTTCGCATACTTTCAAATGCATTTGAGTAGAAGAAATTCTTCACAATGCAAATAGTTTGAGTTCGTTGTTTTAGGTTATATCTCTTCACATAAGGTTGCAGTGAAATAATCCTTCTATTTTTTATTTATTTTTTAAGTTTAGATTATTATTTTTTCATTTACCAAAATTTTCTAATGATCTCATAATAAGAAAACTTTAATTGGACCATATAAAGAATTCTCGTCAATTTTAATCTCATATTTAACAATAAATTTATGAATTTTTTCTTATATATTATTTAAATTTTTTATTTCTATTAAGAGTGTGTGACTAAAATTCACATTTAGATTTTTATTTACCTAAATTTTTAAATGATATCAGAATAAGAAGACTTTAATCATACACAAAAAAATACTTCAACTTCAATTCAATATTTAATAATAAATTTATGATCTTTTTTATATATTGTTTAATTTTATTTTTATTACATGTGTAACTTAAACTCATATCTAAATTTTTATACTGTTTTATCAGGCATTGACCTGGTTTGAAAGAAAGAAAGCTAGAGTAATAAAACAGAGGAACGCAGTATAAATAAAATGGGTTTAGGGTTCTTGGTGTTCTTGTGACAGCAATTTTGGAAAGCGACACGAACACGTATGGTGATTGTGCTTACTATCATACGATGCGAAAATAGGGTTTCTTGGTACTGTGACAGCAATTGTGGGAGGATTTTTGGTGAAGAGAGAAGCACATGTAGATGCAGAAATAGTTATTGAGAATAAAAAAGTTGAATGTGACTAACCAGCGAAGTGGAAAGAGACAAAGAGGAGAGTCGTTGGGAGAAGAGAGAGGGATTGGGACCCGCACGCATCTCTCTGGCAGACGGTGTTTACGCGTTCCAAAGCTACCAGCTGCCATATCACCAAATCAAATAATCAAATGCTATAAGCAATGTTTTTCTTTCGTCAATCATCAATGCTTATTTTATTACCTCTAATCACTATTTTATACTATTTTTTTATCACTACGCTTTCAATTTCGATCCACTCACACGGAGGAACGGCAATAATTTACAATCAGGTTTATGCTAATTCAATATCTCATAACTTTATTCAAATAATTAATCAAGTGATTATTCAGAACACATTATCATTCTTTTATTCCGAAAGCTCTAACTATTATCAAATTGGTTAGGTTTTTTTCTTTTTTATTCTTGTCTTACGTTTATGCCACAACTGATTCAAGATAATAGAGGTGGTTTTCGGTACCTTGATTATAGTTTTTTGAGTTGCATTTTGTTTCATATACATAATCTAATTGATATTTTCGATTGTTAAGATTTTAAAATCACTTCTGAATTAAATTGGGGAAACAAAAGTATTTAACTCCCCTAAATTTTAACTCTTTTATAAATTTTAATTTTGTTTTAAAGAATCCTCGAACTTTATTTTTTTTATATATATATATATATATATATATATATATATATATATATGTTGAACTTAAAATTTGTTGTGAGTGGTCCTTAAATTTTATTGTATTTAACTAAACAACTAATTTTTGTTCTAATTAATCTTTACAATTCGTCAATTTTTTAAAAATATTTTTCAGAAAAAACTGTACTTAATTAAAAATTCTTTGTAAAAATCAAATAAACCTTTTAATTTTTCTTTGTTTTTCATTTCTAAATTATTTTTATTATATTTTAATATATAAAAAATGAATTGTAGCCAGAAGAAAAAGATTAAAAATATTAAACGTAATGTCTACTGTAAATTATTTAACTCAAAATTGCTTAAGAAAATTCATGAAAGATTGATAAATTTTATGGATAAATTAAAATAAAATTAAAATTTCAGATGTGTATTTATAAAAACAACAAAGTTTAAAAGATCAATGAAAATATAATTAAAGCTGAAGTTATTTGTTAAGGAGATGAGGTTTAAATATAAATTAAAACATAATTAAAGATTGCGGTGTCTATTTTAAAAGAAAACAATTTTAGAAGCATGAATTCCTCTTTTCTCTTTAAATTAATCCAAATGTGTAACACATTACAGCTTAATAAAAATAAGTAAGAATGACATGAAATTTATTGAGGTATAGTAGAGCTAACCTTAAGTGTAAATGTAACTTGTTTTGATTTTAATAGATAGAGGTAATTAAAAAGGTTGAATTGAATAATTTAACGTATTAGTGAAAGGTTTGAATAATTTATGAGATTCTAATTTCAAATATTACTACTGTTATTGTACATAAAAGTAAAAAAAAATGGTATCTAGGTTAATTTCAAATTTAAAAAGAGAGTGATTAATTTATTATCATTCAAATTACCACCATATATCTGAATAAAATTGAAGAGATTAATTTTATAACTTAGTACATAAGATTGAAATTGTTGTATTGAAAATAGAATTTTTTTAATTATAACATAAAAAATTGCTTCCATTAATTGATTATACAGTTTTCCTCTCCGTTCTTAAATTAGAAAATATGTTTATTCTATTTTTTAAATTTTTATAAGTCTCAATACATTATAAACACGCATATATATATATACTTTTATTAATTATTATCCTTAATTAAAATTAATGATAAGTTGTCTTAAAAAATATTTAGTAACAACCACAAAAATAGTTTTAGAAAAAAAATGTAAATTCAAGACTGAAAAAATAACGTTGTAAAGAATGTATCACCTTCTGGTTGTGCTTCTGATACGCTTCATATATTTCTTTCGGTCATCTCCCATTGCATTTCAAAATAACTCTTTTCCAGATAAATTGAGCGTGTTCCTGAAATTTCTCAAGTCCAGCAATAAACACACTATACCTTAATATACATGTTAGAACACTTTAACAAAAAGAAAGTTATCACAAATGTGCCAAATATGATATTATTGCTAATAAAATGTCTTATTTCTGTCTTACAAAAATCCCCCTCATCATTAGACAGACAACATTGTTGTACTGTAATTAATTTATTACTCGACTGTAATTAATCTATTATTTGAAATCAGTTTAAGAATGGAAAGTTCGACAATGATTCATAAATTTGCTGTTTGAGGATGATTTGAGAAGGTTATTCTAAATCTAATTTTGGTATAGATTAAGATTACATGATAACTTAAAGTTAGTACTAATTCAAGTAATTAAATAAAATTGTTTTACTAATCAAACTAACAATTACGGATCTCCTCTAAAAATAAGGACCAAATTCAATATCATGTTTATAAATAAATAAAAAAGAGTATTCCCATAAATATGATTATTGTTCTTACACTAATTTGTTTATATTAAGGTACCCTCACTTAATCCAAACTTAAAAAAAAATCTCAATAATTAAAATTAGTCTCATTTACTTTAACCTACTCAATCACCTTATCCAAAATATTTATAAGAGAAACACATATCATATGAACAATATCATTATTATTCATCTTTACGGATTTATACATCAAAATACCTTTTGTATATACCCATCCATTTTCCACAATTTTTAGTCTTAACAAAGGATCATTCAACTCAAAAAACCTTATAATTAGATCAACTAGCAGTAAGACAAATATTCACTCAAGTCCAATTCTAAGTCAACTATCCACCTCAAAATCGACGATTCATATTGGATATCTCCGAATTATCCATATCAAACAAATCAAGAATCAATTTAGAAGTTTTATTTTTAGTAAAACTATTGTGGCCATGGACTCAGTTTTATGTTAAGATCACATATATAGTAGGCTAATCTCTTGAATTCTGTCAAGCCCCTAAGCCTTCAGGAAACATGAAAAAATGAATTCTAGTCTTAAAAGGTATAAAATTTTGAGCACCGATCGGACTCAAATCATGTTCTTATCTTGTATAACCAAAAAATGGTAAAACAGAAAGTCACCTGTGGTGTTATCTGAGAGGATGTTAATGACATGTCGAAGCTACGAAAATAAGTCCATTCAAAAGATTACAGCGTAGGCTTAATCTACATGATTTTAAAATTAGTCAACTAGTCTTGTTTCCTTGCAAGCAAAATCTTAGTGACTCAAGAAAAAATTGAACCCACATTCATAGAGAATGAGTTCATTCCGGCTACTTGATCACTTCTGTCAATTCACATTGCTGTTTACTTTTGTATTACTTCATAAATAATCTAATAACTAAAAACTAATTAAAGAATATAAGATTGAATGAAGAAAAACAGTGCGATTTTTGTAATGAGCAGTATTTTATTGAATAACAGCATCAGGAATAAAAGGTCAAATGAAGATTTATATATAAAGGGATAAAGTCAAATCTACGATTTTCCGGAATTTGGTATGAACCGATGAACGAGTCCCATTAAGTCGAACTTCCCACAACACAACAAATTTTGCAGAAAACCTCTGTTATTAAAATATAATATTAACATACGAGCAGTTGCTACCTTCTGGAAGAGTTTAATGGTTTCTGTTCAGTGGTCCAAAGCTCCAAGTCCTCTCGCCTCTAAATAGTCAACAAACAAGCTGGCAGAAGATACAGCAGAACGATAAGATATGAAAGTTGACAAATGAATATTTTTCAAACTATAAACTATCAAGGTTATATTCTAGTTCCGTTCATATTTCATTTTAATTTTTTCTCTCGCTTCTGATAGTTACATCAAAGCATGAATTCTATCCCGTATGTATTCCCATCCATATGTAATCGCGTGCAATATATGATAAGTTCCAGTATAATATTGCTATCTAATAGCTATTGGTATTAAATTTACAACTAACGGATACAAAGCGTTACCTTGACAATTTGTAGCATTTTAATTTTTCAATGTCCGTTCTATATATCTAGGACTTTAAGAAAACTTTACATATATCGATTGAAGCCAATTCCAAACTGATATGCACCATGTCTTCCTGGACACCATACAAAATTTCATTTGTCTTTTGTATGACAAAATCAGAAATAAATAAATAAAATGTTTGCAGTTGCATACAGACGAATCATAATAGATCAAGTTATCAAATCTCTAAGGTGAAATATACACCTACTTAAATATTATAAATTGTTTTGATCTTATTTCTAGTCTATAAATTTTAGTGGATCATGTAATAAATCAATCAAATTTTATTAGAATAGACTTTTAAATGACTTAATATAAATAGACTTTAAGTTTAATTTAATCTTACAAAACCACTTCATAAGATAAAATTTGTATTTACTTTGAATTGATCTTATTTCTAATAGATATAAAATTTTGAAGTGAACTCAGTTATGCTTTGTAGTTTTTTCCACCGAAGTGTATGTTAATTGTGGATTTGATGGCAAGACACAGGATATAAAATTAAAAGAACTTCGCTACCATTAATAGTTCTATATTTCCCATAGAGAAATTCTTAAATACTTGTAATTTGTATCCAAACAGACCCTACGATTCTGTATTTTCCTATCATCACAGAAGCCCAAATCAGGTTCCACATTCCACTCCCAGCAATCAGATCACTTGCCCATAAATTAACGGCAAAACCAAAACTGGTTTGAAGAGTAAAACCATTAGACTATAAAAAGTTAGCATTTCGACTGGACCTCCTTTTAATTCAACGAGGCACTAAGCATCAGCAGTCCATGTTAGTTTTAAAAATTATCTACAAATCCAATCCAGACTTTGGCAACAAACTAGAAAAACCACATCATATAGCCAGTATGAACCAGATAAATAAATAATTAGTTGTTGGAACATGCTATTCATCTTCAAAGAAATAACTACTCGTAAGGAAGTAAAGTCATGCAGTTGAAATTCTAATTCTAAGAGCTAAATGTTAGAGAGAACTAAATTCAACAATGATGAGCGGGTATTTCTAAATTCAAGTAAAAAAAGAAAGCAAAAGGTGAAAATCCGAGATAAAAAATTCATAGTTTTCTTTTTTTGTTACAACAAGAAAATGAAGTAAAAAAGGACATCATAGTTAAACAATGATAGAATTCATTGTCAATAATGAATATTTTATTAAATTATATAAAAAATTTAGAAAGACATATCACTTTTAAAATTAAGGATTCATTGAAATACATTATTTGGATCAAGGCGTATAATTTCTATTGTCATTAATTTCATAAGATGTATTGAAATTCAAATTAAGATTAAGCAATAACACCTGAGAAGAATAATGAAATTGAAAACTACGATTTGAGATATTTGATATAAAGGAAGTCAGTTGACTTGTTGAGAACGAGAAGGTAGATCTTAAATTTCAAGTATATGAATAAATGTAAACAGTTAATCAGTCTTTCCATAATGAAAGGAACTTATATCATTGGTTTGCTTCCTTCAATAGTAAGTTAAAATTAAACATCCGATTCATCTAATTCCCCGACAGTGTCTTCATGGTCAGATCACAACATTTATCTTTTCTTCATTATATCACGTTTCTTTAACTTGTTCTCTGTATTATCAGGTGATATAAACGGTCTAAGACTTGGATCAATGAACCCATTGACAATGCAATCATCGTCCATTTGTCCATTGATTACTGTCAAGAGTTCTGGGGTACATAGTAAGGTCAAGAACAGACAAATAGGGGAATACAGAAGCTTGTACGAACATATCTGTATCCCTCTATGTTTTAAGGCAAGCTAATCAGGTAGACTAATTATGGGTTAGAAACTAGGCCTTTGTGCATAAATATGGGAAGATACATACGATATAGGGATACCAAATTAATGTGTTTATATGCTCTAAGATATTACTGCAGAAGACAAGAATGGTGTTTCTAACTGACAGATTTAATAGTATAATATATACAAGAAACTCAGCAATATACGGCTATTCAATCATTTTAAATGATGGATTACAGGATCAATTAGAAAAAACTCCAAGAGACAAGGCAACCTAGGAGAATCACCACAAGAAGATTGTCGAGATAAAGGAGAACCATTACAGTAGAGTTCTCTGAATTAATGCTCTTCATAGTATGGCGGTGTTGACTGAATGTACTGCTCATTTTCCTCATCTTCATCTTCATCATCCTCTTCAGCCGCTATCCAATTACTGCGGTAATGTTGTGAAATTGCTTGAACATTATCCCGCAGCACATCTGGATAAAATGTACCAATTATATTAGTTGCTGATGGAACTACAACAGCATTTGGCAAGCTCGTTAACAAGCCAAACTAACTAACCTTGAGGCTCTAGTCCATGATTCTTTTCAGCTGGTCTAAGATATCAGTTAAGGTGGAGAGACTAACAGAGAATGAAGATAGCAATTTGCTTTAAATTAAACAGTTTCGAACAAAGAAATAAGTGTAAAATTCAAATAAAAGGCTTCATTCCTAGTGTCTGGTTTGAGCATCCCATACTTTGTATCTGCTCTGAGAATTCAACCAGGTAACGGATATAAAGAAAGAAACGACAATAACATTTGCAGCCACAGCATCATGGGGGAAAGTAAATTATGATAGAAGTTCTAAGATATTGTCGCAAATAGAAACATCAAGGATACAAATTGGAGTCAATGGGATTATTTCCTGCCACTGATGTTACTCTTGAAATTTGCATTGTGCTAATTCTTTGAATTTCTCTTCCGCCATCATCATTCAAAACTGTTTCTCCTTGTGCCTGCCGCTCTTCTAGAGGACTAATGCTTTTAAATGCACTTGCTGCAAAACGAAAAAGCTAATGAGAATTTTGATCAATAAAAAATTATCCAATCCAAATATTGAAACTACCTGAGAGGTCCGACCAAATTCGGGTGTGATCAGATGGAAGCTCTGATGATGCATTTGCTCTACAGTTCTCTTGCTGCATGTAAGATGCATTTCCTTCTTCAGTATTAGGCGGTACTCTGGTGGACCTCGCAGGAGGTTCTGAGACAGCCCCTTCATGAAGCTGAGATGTTAACATGGTAGCCAGCACAAGGGTGGCATCAAAATTTGAGTGAGACCCATCTTCCAAACCGAACTTAGGTGCCAAAAGAACGGGTCTGCTCGCCAAACACAGTATCATTCAAGAATTAAGGTAGATACCAAATAGTAACTACAAAACACAAACATAAAAGTAAAATCCAGAATGCAAGAAAATAGGTATATTTATTTGGGCGTTTGTAGCTTATTTCTCCAAACTAAAATCCAGGACGATTTGTCTTTGCATCTTTTCACATTTCCTTAGTTCTATTTGGGGTTTAATTTATCAAAGCAATATGCATGATGTCATAACTTAAAAGAGAAGGAATGCATTTGTACTCATAGCGCACAACCATGTCATTGAGGATAAACTGTGTTAGATACCAAATACATCTTACTCGCCAGCTTTCTCGAAATGTAAATGGATGTCAACTTCACAGCCCTCACAAAATGAAAGAAATGCCTGCAGTTTGAAGAGAAAAAATACCAAGTGTATTTTAATACGTTAATTTATGGTAGAATGGAAAGGAATAACATAGATTCTGAAAGATAACAATAAAATTTCAAAAACATGATATTTAACTGAAATCTCCAACAACATTTGCTAAACTTAACTACGTCAACCAAAAATTCACAAACAAAAGGCTAGGCCTACCATACCTTCAGTTCTTTTACACTGAAAGTCACATCTACTGGATCTCCAGTATGAACATACTGCAAAAATTCTTCTTTAGGATCTATCCACAGTTGGGTGTGCAGCAATGTATCATTGTCTGCCATGACATCCACACACATAAATATATACAGTTTGCAATAAAGCTACCAACCAAAGAATCCTCTTTACCTTTGGTTGGGTCCATATAACTTCGAAGTTCAACCGCCTTCCCACCAATTTCATTTGCAGCATCAAGAGGTAGAGAAGAAGGTTCTGTTGCAATGATAGTGATCTCTTGAAGAGAGGACTGAAAATTAGCAAGTAACCTGTTCAGATCTCGAGGCCTCACAACAAAGTTGCTGGGAAATTTTTGCCTATCAAGGGACAAGTGTTGTATGTCAGGTTCTACATTGCAAGTAATCCAATAGCTTTTTCTCATACCTGCAGTCAATGAAAAGCGTATCCATTTTAATCCACATTAGAGTCAAACGTGTGTTGGAAGACACACACACGTTGTTAAATGGTGACAAAATAGCAGCATAAATGATGAGATGCCTAGCACCATTTACACAGTAAATCCAATCATTGATGGATATTTAAGTACAATGAATTGAAGTTACAACAATGTCCCTAAGCTCATTTAAGAAAAAAATTGCTACTATAGACTTTTAGAACATTAATACGCAGCAGACTTCAAAATCTGCAGAGGAAATGACGTATAGTGATGGGCAGTAACAAATCCCTTAGGTGCTCACCAATATAAAATATGCAGTGGACATGCAGAAGCTAACATTCAATGTTACACCTAACCCACTTGAAAAAAAGGGGGCCATGTCATCAGTATTGAAAACATGCTTCCATAACGTTGGCCAAATTCAAAATGTGGCTAGTTTTAATTCAGAAACCAACTACATGATTGGTCTCCCATGGTAACCAAATTAATTCCAATAGCAATTTCTTGCACTATAACTTTCCCTTGTTGAGCAACCACCAGAGATTGTGCATACACTAAATAAGCAATTTACCATTATAGCAATCCAAAATCCACCGCACTTTGGGAGCATCGGGATCAGGCAGCCTCACAGTCAAATGATCAATATTCGTAATAGGTGTCCTTAGAACAGCACAAACAGCCTAATCAAAGTACGTGAGAATGAATTTATTATTTGCAAACCTCATTTAATTTAAAGTGAGAAAAAGACCGCTCCGCACCTTCAGAAGCACACTACATTGCACGGAATTACCAGAAACAGTATACGCGTCAAAGAAACCAGGCTTGAAAGCGATGCATTCATAGGCAGAACGCGACGAATTAATAGTGTGGAAAAGAAGCTGTAATAACAAAATCAAGAAACAAAAATTAGTAGTACGTAAGTGCATAACAGTCCTAAACAATCAATATTCAACATTCTCCAGTTCCTTAAAAGCACTAACTATGCCGGCAAAACCCTAACTAAAGTGTAAGGAGCTAATCCAAACAGCAAATCATGTGAGAAAACAGAAATAGCTTTTCCAATAAGTAGAGTGGCGCCATAATCAAAGCGCGATTCCAGTGTCTCTTAATCTGGTTCGAAATTATCATTAAACGAAATTCCGTTAGGATTGAGAAATGGTGAAAAAAGGAAAAAAATAAAGCGAGAACTGGAGTTGCAGAGGAACGTTATTGTTACCTGAGAGGAAGAGGCTTGAATTGCGAGCTCGTTTCCGATGCGTGCGAGACAAGTGATGCATCGCGCAAAGGTTTTGAGAGCGTTATCGCTTAACGTGAATTCCATAGTTCGTTCCACACAGCACAGTGCGAAACGCGCTTTTTTAGGGTTCGCGCCTTGGCGGGAAGAAGGCCACGGTTCACATAAGCATCATGCTAACTACTCTGTCGTTCGGTGTAAAATTTAATTAGTAATGGATAATTTGTTCGCGGGAAAGTTGAGTACACATAACCTACACCTGTAGTTTTCTTTTTTAAAAATAGATAAAAATAATAATTTGTTTATAATTAAAATATTTTTATAATTAAAATTAATTTTAATTTATTTTGCATATTTTTCTAAAATTATTTTCAGGAAATTTGTCCAAATTGTTATATTGTTTTAGTTTTTAGAAAAGCAAAGTTATTTGTTTCCAGTCTCTTAAAAATTTGTACCCAACGTGTAATCTATATTTTTTAAGTCAAATCATTTAATCTAGTTCTCCATTTTTATAGAAAATATTGATAGTTTTTTTTTTTTTTTTTAACTCTCTACCGCCAAAGTTTTACATGATTTTATATTAATATTTTCAGTATTAATTACTTATCCTATGGGAAGATGGTAGGCCCATAATCCGCAGACTTTGATATATTTTTTATTATTATAATTAATTATCGTGAAATTATGAAAAAAATATAAATATTGTGTGATTAAAGTAAATATGTCAAATGAGCTTGAGAAGATTTAATAATTTTAATAGTTGAACTTTATACATCTATAATAATGTATTATAAAGGAAATTCCAATTTAGTGTCTACAAATTATTTGTTTATTTTAACTTTAATCATATTTTAAAATTATAATATAAAATTACAAAGACACCTATTAAAGAAACAAACATAATTGTAAAAAAAAATAAAGCATTTCCATAGATTAAAAAAACTAACTACTCACATAAGTATAATTAGATCATAAATATCTAAGATGCTTCATTTTATATAATTATTTTTTATTATAGCATAACTTCAATACAATATATAATAAATAATATACTTAATTATTTTATTTCTATATCGCGGTCATCTGCATGCAACACTTCAACCATTGAATAAAGGAGAGAAAAACAAAAACAAAAGTGAAACTAAATGAAAGTCCATTAAAATTACCTATATGGAAGAAGTTGAAATTTATCTTTAAAAAAAATTACAAAAGAAAATATATTATCTCACCATATATTAATGTAAACTGATATTAAAATTGGCTAATTTATCCGAGCAATAATTATTTTTCCTAAAAATGTGAAATGAATTGTAATGTGTTTTGTTTTTCAAAATCATCCAGCAAGCACTCTTTAAGTAATAATGGTTAATTTTTTAAAGTCCACAGAACTAATTAAGAGTTACATTTCAAAAACCTAAACCATTAATCTGAATTGTAAAGAGTATTTATAGTTTATATGTATGAAGACAATATATTTCATATTTGATGTTTCTTATTCTTTAAAACAAAATATTGATCTAAAGAAATATAATATTTATATCCACTTATATGATATACTTTATATTTTAGGAAGAGAGTTTATGTTTAGTTTAATATGACAAACTTTTTATATAATAAATATTTATATCATTTTTATAATGTTATTTGATCTTATTTCTACTCAATAAATATTCTTCAACAAAAGAAAAATTGTAATTTACAAGATCAAATTTATTATACTAAAAAGGCTAAAAAGTATTGCTTTAACTTGGAAATTTTAACTTATTTAAATGTTCAACAAACTTTGATTTGTCTCCGAATAAAACTGTTAAGTTCCAAGTTTAAGTTCTAAGGTTTTATAATAAATGAGAATTAATGCAAAATTGTTAATATCAGTTTGTTGATAGATATGACAATAATGATATATTATAAATTTTAATTATTTTTTCTTCCGACAATAAACTTATGTTATATCAATCTCTACACTAAAAAGGAGTATAGAAAATAGCCTTATACAATCAAAATTTGACTAAAGTCGCACATGAAATTTATCATAAGTCATTTTTAAAATGAGTTTTCCATAGACCAATTCCATTGATAGTATAAGAGATAACCTATGTAGGAGATTATCACAAGAAGAACTCAAGAAGTAGAAGTATCAAATTGGAAGCCTTTCATTACTAATTCCAATTGAAAAATTAAATTAGCCTGACACTCTTATTTATACTACTCTAGACATCCAAGCTTGTGACAAAAGCTTCAGAAATCCTCTCCATTCATAAGTTAACATGTGGCATGAGTAACTTTTTGGCACAAGCTTCAAAATCATCTCAAATGAGAGATTGCCATGTGGCATAAAGAGAGGAATAGCCTTGGCACTCAAGGCTCTCATGGACATCCATGTCTATAAGGCTCAAGACCCAAAATCCTATACGACTTATACGACTTGACCCATAATACAAAGCCCAAAATAAATTCCTAAATTACATTATACACATTTTACAGATAGATGTCTTATGTCCTTGATGCTTTATATTCTCTAGAGTGATCTCTTTAAGGTTAAACTTGGGCCCAAAAGATTGATTGGAGTCTTAAACAGACTCAAACATGCTCAAACTCCTAGAAAGCTTTTGATCAAACCCCTAACTTTGTAATGTATTTATTTTGTGATTAAGGTGATCATGTGATCTTGTGATCTCCACCTCTTGAAATGTATGCTCAACTTTATGATTTCCTCCTATGTTATCTAAGGATTTATTATAATATGTTTTGGTAAATTCCACTCTTTATTTTGTATACTTGTAGTCTTAAATTAATAAAAACCTCCAAATGATCAACCACAAATAATGGGAGTGAACTATCAATAAAAAAAATAATAATTTGTTTACCATCACCATATTTTCATGAGTTGTTTTGTAAGAAAATTGTTCTTATAAAAAAATAGCGTTGTTCTCCCAAGATAGAAGAAGATGGTTTACCTTGCAAGTTGAGTTATGATTTCGATCTATGATTATTGAGTTTGCAGAAAAAGACATTAAAAAAAAATGTTGATTTATTTACATATATTACTTACAAATGAAAATCTAGAGATAAAATCAATGTTAGGTAAGGATTTTTACATATAGATTTAAATTCATATGTAAAAACACATTACATACATATTTTTTTTCTTATGTAATCCTAAATTGGTAAAGTTTTATTTACATACAAAAAATACAAAAATTACAACTGATTTAGTAACAACATTTGAACTCCACTTGCCTCTTTTCCAGGTAACCACATTTGAGCCTTGCAAGTTCGAAAAAATGTGAAGCTAGAAGTCCCTGTGATTGCTTCTCCATGTGTTGGAAACAAAGGTAAGGTTCTTCCCCTAACTTAGGTATTATGGATGCTTCTTTTTGGATTTGACAAGTTCTCTCCCAAATATTTTTTCCTCCCATATGCATCCATCTATATGACGCAAATAAGCATGGTTTGTATAAAAAATAATAACAATGATTTGCTGATTTTTTTTTATGGTTTTAGCAGGAAATAACAGAGGTAAAAAATAATTGATAATTTAAGTAAATTACATAAATTGGATAGAGTGGTGGACCCAAAAGATCTTATGAAGTGAAAAAAATCCAAAAGGAACCATGATAATCACCATCTGGTCAAGGTAATTTCAAATGTTTGATAACGATGGTTAGATAATTATGTTTCTCTATTTATTGCATCATTTATCTTTCAAAAATTTGACTGGCTTAAAAGAAATGCATCACATTAAGCTGTAATATTTGTTAGTGTAATGATATTAATTGCTAAATAAAAGGATTTTGCTACCCTATGTACTATAAAACGGAAAAGAGAAAGGGAACTTTGATAAATGAAAGTTGTATAAAAAATATATTCCTATATGAATTAGTTGTTATGAGGTTTAAAGAAGTTTTCTATCTCCTCTAGAATTATCTAATGATATTGCATATATAAATTAGTGAGTTTGTGAACTTCGTTATTTTCTGACAGGCTTTTGATGCTGATCATTAGTATATAAATATTAATTTCTCATATGTAAGGAGGAGGTTGGTAAGAGGTTATGATGAATTTGTGATTTGAATGTTTCAACATGTGTCCCAAAATAGAGAAAGAAGAACAAAAGGAGAGACTACTTGAAGGTGGAGTTGGATTCTCAAGGAAAGGCCAAGTCACCGGATCTGTGAAGTCGCCGATTTGCACCGGACCGAGCCATGACACTCCGCAGCGCACCACGCTGTGCCACACCGTCCAGTACTACACTTTTGAAAAGGAAGATTCGAGCTTCGAATAGAGAGAAATCATATTAAGAAATGAAGTTTCGTTTACTTGAACGATTTTATAACTTTAGGGTTACGTGGGAAAAGAAATTAGTAACCTAGAAAAAAGAAAAGAAGATTGTAAAAAAAAATAAACTCTGATGGAAAAAGGGAAAATAATTGTACAGAAAATAAAGTTTTAATGAAAAAAGGAAAGTAAAGAGAGAATGTGAAAAATAAAGTGGGAAATTAGTAAAAGTTTATTAGAAAAACATAAATACTTATAAGAGAAAACCTTAAAAAAGACATGTCATAGGGAAGGTTATTATAACCTCAAATAATAAACCTCCAATTAAAATTAAAAGTATTATAATTATTCCAACACATAAATAAACAATGCTATATAATAAGAAGCATTATAATTATTTGATACTTAACATGTTTTATATTTTCCTTTTACAACCACAAATATTATTATTTTATTTAAAAATATTATTTATATTTTTTTTATTAATTAAGTACAATATTTTATTATTAAAAGGGGTTGTGAAGTAGATGTAAGAAAAAAGTGAGCGTTAAATCATAATTTTGCCGATACAAAATATTGTGATAAATCTTTGAAGCCAACGATTGTTGTGGGTTTGAATGCGTGAATTCAACTGGAGGCTTTTGAAGATAAAGGTAGTTCGGAATTGTATAGAACACAGAAGGAATACTCAGCAAAGAAAAAAGATACACAGAAAGAACCAGGTTCCTCAGAATATTGATCGGACCAATAGGAATGGATAGAAAGATAACTGGAAGAGGTTTTATTATCACTATGTGACTAGCAAATACCATTATGTCCATTTACCTAGTTAAATGAGTATTTCAAACATAAAGAAATCACTTTTGGCTAATCAAACTAAATTTTTTAGTGTGAGATACGATCGAAAATAAAGTGTACAATCCTTAATCCGCGAGAAAGCTAGCTGGACAAATGCTAAAGTTTGTAAGCTTTGGTGTTACGATTCTTAGTGAATCTTTTCACCTATAAGATTGTTCTATCGGCCTTCTCTATCTTCACAATCGGAATGGAAACAGGGAGAACAAACAGGAAAAAAGAGGGTAAAAGGTAAAGCCAATGACATCATAGTTGATAAGAAGTTAAATTTTAAAATTTCCACCACTTTTGATCGTGAAAGAAGAAGAATAAATTCGCGCAAATTCTGTTTGGCTAAGAGATAATAAGGGAATGTCCACATAATCAAGTTGAAGGGGAATCGAAGCAATAAGGAAGCTTTTCATGGATTTAAAAGAAGCCATTATCAGCGGCTTCAACAACTTCAATCCCATTCCGATTTAAAAAATTCCCCAAAAAGTTTGATTCACAAATACCAATGTAAAATCATAATTAATTCGTATCTATATTTAATCTCCGCGCACCAACAATAATTATCACGAATAATAGTCCTCTAAACGAGATTTGAGAATTGAAACTCAAACGCTCAGTACGGACATTAACATTATAAACCAACTGTAACAGAGAACCCATACCTAATTAACTAACTAACTAACTAAAGTTAGTTATGGTAGTTGTTGTGACATTATCCCTCACATGATAAAACATGCATTGGGGTTTTCATCGCTGAACAATTCGAAGGAATAGGAGGGTGGTGGTGGAGGTGATGGATAAGTTTCTGAGTCTGACTCGGACCCAACGCACCGATACACGTGAGAATAAGAATACGGTTGCGATGACGTATAATACGCAGCACCGTAGCGGGTGACAGAGGGATACGCTGTTGTGTGGTGGGTTCCACCATACACCGGAGATGCTGGTGCATGATAGTGCGGTGGGAACTGATGCCGTGGGGGACTCTCATTGGGTGGGCCCAAAATAGTAACCAAGCCCGGGCGCGGCCCAAGCCCATGACCACCAGGCATCTGGTTCTGGTTCGGGTTCCAGACTCCACCAGGGTGTTCGACCACAGTAACACCCTCCTCACCGTTGATGACAACATTCCCTTTTTGCCCCTTGCCTTTCAAAATTTTCCCTCCCTCGTTCGCTCCTCCGTTATCGTCAATTCCCGGGAGGTTTATAGTAACCCTTTTCTCTCCCATCGATGACTGGTAACCGGGTGGCAGAGACATCGCTTGCCTCAGCTCCATCCTCGGCTCTTGGAACTGCACACCGGCTAAGCCGGTTGCGCTTCCTTCACCCATTCTGTTACCGCTGAAAAACCCTTCGCTGCTTCTGATCATGTTGCCACCTTCCATGATTTTGCCCGTGTCTTGGACAACAACCTTAACAGCTTCCTTTTTGTTGTTGATGTTGTTCTTTTCGTCGCCGCTTTGGTTACTTTCTTCGCTGCTTTCTTGCTCGCTCGGTCTCTCTTTGTTCTCTGTGTTCGCCTTCTTCTTCTTCTTTTTCTTTTTCTTCTTCTTCTTCTTCAGCTCGGGTTGGTCAGGCCACAGCTCTGCTCGTTTCCCTGTTTCATTCAATTTCTTAATCAAAGTCTCGCTGTCCACGTTCCCCTTCACCACCACCTTTTGTTGCTTCAAATCAATCGATGTGCAATAAACACCTAAGAGGAATTCGAGCAATTAAGGATAATGATACGACAACCTTGGACTTTCAGAAAAACAAACAACCGTTCATCAAATTGAAATATAAGAAACTAATTAAACCGTCAACAGTGATTTTATTAAGGAAATTGATGAGGATATGTGTTAGGTTTTAAACATGGATACCGTCTATGCTTTGTAGAATTTTCTTCACTTTCCTTGTGCAGCCTTGGCAATGAATGGAGACTTTCAACACACAGCTCTGGAAAACAGAGGCGTTAAGAAGAGGATTAGAATCTGGTGGAGTCGATAAATAATGAGAGAAAAAATGAGAAGAACGAATGATCTACCTTGCACGTGAGATGTTCTACACCTTCTTCTGCTTCTCTACCATCTTCAACTCTTATTTCTGTTGCAGCCATTGGGAAGACGGAAACTAATTGAGATGCTTGAGTTGTGTTGCAGAAGGTTGCTTTGAAACTGGTGGAAATGCTTAAAAAGTAAGGAAACGATGCTCTGATACTTTGGCATCAAATATATATAAATTAAGGAACTAACAAAAAAAACAAAGAACCTGTGAGAGAGGGGAGCTATTTGCAAATTCTTAGATCTTCTGGAAGTAAAGAGAAATTTATTCTACTATCTTTAATTTTATATATTTTACTTTTGGTCCAATTCCTTATTATTGTTATTGTTTTAATAATTTATAACAATATATCCCGTCTACACTTTTATTCTTTCTGGATTCTTCTTTATTATAATTTTTTTTTTTAATTATGACTGTCAATATCTCTAACTTATTTTATCTTATAGTAACTTTGCTTAAACGTAATCTCACATTACAAAATTTCATTTTTCTATCTATTATAACATTATGCAATTGATATAAATTTTTATTGGATAAATATTATGCAAATTATCATTGTAAGTTTTATTAAGAAAAAATAATGCATAAATATTATTTAAAAATACATAATATTAATATAAACGTTAAGCTTTTAATTTAATGAAATGAAATAGAATAACATAATAGAAATAAGGACAGGAGCACGGAACTGTTATGTGACAAATTAATTTCTTCTTAATTCAGTGTTATTAAAATTAGAAACTTAATATGAATGTGGTTGTGTGCTGGATACTTATCAATATAGCATTTGATGCCTCTTGACCCTTTCTCTTTTGTCAATTTCCTAATCAGCCTAGAAACCTTTGAAGGTGAATTATTGTTTCTTTTACAAGTCTTTTTGAAATAAATATATACATAAATCATGGTCAATGTATCTAAATCACTTGTTCCATAACCAATCTATGTTTATAAAGTTTTATTAGAAGGTTTTACTAGAAAATATTGAATCAAATGCATGTTGAAAAGTTATAATTAATAAGCATTATGATTCAAAAGTGACTTATGTTATCTCTGTCACAAAACCGTTAATGTCATTTGTAAAATATCTTTCTACACAATTTTTTAATGGAAATCAATTGATTTTGACTTTGATACCAATTATTAGATAGAACGCTTACCATTAGACCAAAAGCTATAGTCAACAATCAAGATAGAATTCTTTATACTTAAGAGCATAACAACTCAAATACCTTGAGTATGACCTACCCTACCTAACCTTTGTTAATAGTAATTGATGTCACTTACAACCGAAAGAAATGTGACTTTCATGAGATAGGAGATATGTCATTATTTTCATCAATATACATGCACTTGCAATTAGACATCATTTGAGATAAATTACTTTATGGTTTCTAGACTATTACATGTACATGTCCATAGTTTAGTCTAGTTTTCAAGCCATTTGTAAATTAAAAAACTATTCTTCTAGAAAAAGTAATAAGTCACTCGTGGATTGAAAAACAAATGTTCTAGAAAAAGTAATGAATTCATTTAATATCACGATAAAATTGACTTTTGTCAAAAATAGTCTGACTATGAGCATTTATATTTGGCATGGTTATTTGCAGTCTTGAAGTCGAAGTGCATGGATTGCTCAATTTTGATATAATCAGGGCCTGCTAGCACGATCCTCGCACCATTACCCTTGTGATTCGAGGATCCGTCTACATACAGGGTTCATACTTTTTCGAGTAGGTTTCTTTTCCTTGTAACATGAACACAAATTTTGCCATGAATCGAGACTTGATCGGTCCCCAAGCTCATACTTAATGTTGAATTTTTACAACTTGATAGACCATACTATCATTCGTCCAGCCAACTCTGGTTTTTTTAATACTTTACTTATTGGGCAGTTGGTTTTCATGACAATCTCATGGCTTAAGAACTATGGCCGAAGTCTTATAAGAGTGTTGATGAGAGCCAAAGTCACTTTCTTTACCTTGTTTCATAATCATATAGCACATGACCAACGAAATACACTGGTCTATGCTCGATGCCGCCTTTCACCAAGGTTGTGCTAACAAATCTTCCGACACCAATAGGTATACGAGTAATTGTTGTTCCAACATCGGTTTGCTAAAGATAGGTGGTGACATGATCGAAGTCCTCACAATCAAGAAGGCTTCTTCACATGTTTTGCCCCAATGGAACTTCTATGCCTTCTTCATTAGTTTCAATATTAACTTTATCTTATCAACTAGTCTTGATAGAAAATAGGAAATGGATGTTAGTCGACTAACAAACCTTTACACTTACTTGAGGTTTTAAGGGCTTTGCATCGTTATCAACGCCTAACACTTATATAATTTTGCTTCAATGTTGTGGTGGGTAAGCATAAAGCCCAAGAATTTTCCACCTTTGACACCAAACACATATTTCAAAATTAAGTATCATATTGTATTTCCACAACTGGTTAAAGACTTCAATCAAGTTGGCTGCATGTTGTTCGGTAGTCTTAGACTTGACTATTATGTCATCAACATTTACTTTCATGATTTTCCTAATTTGTTCCTTGAATACATGGTCCACCAACCTTTGATATGTTTCTTGATTTTTTTAGGTCGAAAGGCATTACTTCTTAAAAAAAATTCATCTTTTAGGTAAGAAAGGTCTTTTCCTCCTTGTTTCCTTCTTACATGAGGATCTGGTTATTATCCGAGTAGGCATCAAGGAAGCTCAATAGTTTGTGTCTAACGACCTCGTTCATGAGTCAATTTATACTTGGTAAAGGGTACGCGTATTTTGGGCATGCCTTGTTGAAGTCGGTATAATTTGTACGCAACTGTCTATTGGTTTATTGACAAGAACTATGTTAGCCAGTCAGGTTGTATGTTGCACCTTCTAAATAAAGCTTGCTTGCAATAAGTTTTTCACCTCTTGCTCAGCAGCTAACCTTCACTCTTCCTCGAGTCTCCAGCTTTTGTATGTTACTAGTCTCGCTTCTTTACATATAACAGGTAGAGGGAGATGATTTGGGGGTTTATTTCCGGCTTGTATGCGACTGTTCATGCGAATATGTCTCAGTTTTTCAATAGGTTGGACTGTAGACGGGTATCTTGCCCCTTGATTCCCGTCTACCTAGGGACAATGTCCCCTTTTGGCTCCATTCTTCTTGTCATCAAGTCGAGGATCTAAGTTAGTCATCGTGACCAAGCGATTTCTCCCGACACCTCTCAAGTCTTGGTAGGGCGCTTTAGGAGTTAGTTCCAGGCTAGCGGCGTAGCACTTCCAGGCTACATTCTAACCCACATGTATCGTCATAATGTCTCTTATTTTAGAAGAGAACTCCACGAGAGGTGAACGGTTGAAACTATTACTTAAGCTTATTCAGTGAGGGTTTATCGTGAAAAACGTTGTATGAGGTTTTGGCATCAATGATGATGTACCTGACCTAAATAGTCTTGTACCTTTTACTCTCATTTCCGAACTTAAGTGTATAGGTTGATGTACTCTTGGGGTGTCGACACACTCACCTAAGAAGCTGACAATATTTTTGTCGTAAGGCATAATGGTGTCATGTGACAACCCCAACCTTTCAAAGGTCTTTCAATACCAAATGTCCATCATGCTTTCTTGGTCCACTAAGGTATTCAACACTACAAAGTTGGCCACCTTGATAATGATAACCATGAAATCATCACAGTTGGCATCAACGACTTGAAAGTCATTATAGTCGACATACTTCTGCTTGGTTTCCTAACCACTATGTTGATAGACTGTAATGCCCTCAGATGCCTTTTTCTGGATGATGGTTCCCCTTAAAGGTACATCTTGGTCATGGTCACGACTACCTTTACGTTGTGTTATACTCCCTCTCTAACCTTCTCGGTTATGTTTCGTCCTTGACCGCCGTAGGGGTTCTCCGTCGCTGTCCCTTTTAACAAATTGGCAGAGGTGCTCAACTTGCACCTACTCCTCTATTTGTTCTTTAGACTCATGCAATCTTCTATTGTGTGTCCATAGTTTCTATGGTAATGACATTGTTTAATTTCATTAGTGTTTGGTGGCATATTAGTCTTCTCGGGTGTCGAGATTAACTTCGGCATTCAAAGCCTCTTCCAAGACCCATACTCGATCAGCATTCAATGACATGTATGTTGCGAAACATTGGGGTCGAGACAACTCTTTTGGTCTTCCCGGAGGGAGAGGTGGCTTGTGCCAGTCCTTCTCGAGCTCCCTCCTATCTACACAATCGTCAAGAGTTCTTACCTTATTGCGAAACTCCTTTAGTTTCTCAAGTTGCATGAACTTGATGGCTCTTGGTCGTAATTCGTCTTGGTTTGTTGTTAGTTTTTCGTAAAGGCTATCCGAGAAGGGTCCCCAGCTTGAGCATTGTGACCATGTGGTGCATCGCAACTTCAGGACTTAGGTATTGAATGTTAAGGCCGACTTGTCCGAAACACTCCATGAACACACATGGGGCTCTTTGATCTCCAAGTCTCGATCTCGATAAAGGTACCTGCGATTTCACTCTGCACACAGTTCAGTTCTCAGTCAATACGGAGGGAGTATATAACAATAATGAAAGATTTATTAGCTTTTACCATTAATCGTGTTAGGCTCCTATCTGTACGAACAAATATAGTTGATCCATGTAGGCTTTAATGTCTTTATAATTGTGGTTTATAAGTTGTTTATTGTGTAATATTTGTTAATTACATAATTGAGTTATAATCTTGATTATTAGGTGTATGTCAAAGGTGTTTCTGAAAGTGTGGAAATAGAGTTGTAAAGATTCATTAACTTTTATAATTAATGTACGAACGAATATAGTTTATTTATGTAGGTTTTAGTATCTTCACAATCGTGGTTTATACGTTGTTTATTGTATAATATTTGTTAATTACATAATTAAGCTATAATCTTAATTACTAGGTGTTGAGTCTTCGTCGAAGGTGTAAACTGTTGAGATGGAGTGATCCAGTAGTACAAGACTTTTACTGGAAAAAAAGTTGGTGAAACATGTTAGCTTGAACAATCAAACAATTTGTGACGTGTTATTTTGGGCATGAGTCTAATGACCTCATTCATGAGTCGATTTATACTTGGTAAATGGTACGTGTATTTTGGGCATGCCTTGTTGATGTCAGTATAATTTGTGCACATTTGCAACTGTCTACTGCTTTCTTGACAAGAACTATGTTAGCCAGTCAGGTTGTATGTTGCACCTTCTAAATAAAGCTTGCTTGCAATAAGTTTTTCAACTCTTGCTCGGCAGCTAACCTCCATTCTTCCTCGAGTCTCCAGTTTCTCTACGTTACTAGTCTTGCTTCTTTACATACAATAGTTAGAGGGAGATGATTCGGGGGTTTATTTCCGGTTTGTATGCGACTGTTCATGCGAATATGTCTCAATTTTTCAATAGCACCTTTGTTACAACTTACAAGCTCTTTGCCTTCATGTGTTAGGTTGGACTGTAGACGAGTATCATGCCCCTTGATTCCCATCTACTTAGGGACAATGTCCCCTTTTGGCTCCATTCTTCTTGTCGTTAAGTCGAGGATCTAAGTTAGTCATCATGACCATGCGACTTCTTCCGACACCTCTCAAGTCTTGGTAGGGCGCTTTAGGAGTTAGTTTCAGGCTAGCGGCATAGCATTTCTAGGCTACATTCTAACTCACATGTATCGTCATAATATCTCCTATTTTGGAAGAGAACTCCACAAGAGGTAAGCGGTTGAGACTATTGCTCTAAGCTTATTCAGTGAGGGTTTATCGTGAAAAACGTTGTATGAGGTGTTGGCATCAATGATGATATACCTGACCTAGATAAGATAGTCTTGTACCTTTTACTCTCTTTTCTGAACTTAGTGTATAGATTAATGTACTCTTGGGGTATCAACACGCTCGCCTAAGAAGCTGACAATTTTTTTGTCGTAAGGCATGATGGTGTCATGTGACAACCCCAACCTTTCGAAGGTCTTTCAATACCAAATGTCCATCGTGCTCCCTTGGTCCACTAAGGTATTCAACACTACAAAGTTTGCCACCTTGATAATGATAACCAGAAATCATCACGGTTAGCATCAATGGCTTGAAAGTCATCGTCAGTGAAACGTATAGTTGACATACTTCTGCTTGGTTTCCTAACCACTGTGTTGATAGACTAAAAATGCTCTCAGATGCCTTTTTCTGGATGATAGTTCCCCTTAGGGGTACATCTTGGTCACGTTCACGACTACCTTCACATTGTGTTACGCTCCCTCTCTAACCTTCTTGGTTATGTTTCGTCCTTGAGCGTCGTAGGAGTTCTCCGTCACTGTCCCTTTTAACAAATCGACAAAGGTGCTCAACCTACATAAACTCCTCTATTTATTCTTTAGAGTCATGCAATCTTCTATTGTGTGTCCATAGTTTTTGTGGTAACGACATTATTTAATTTCATTAGTGTTTGTTGGCATATTAGTCTTCTCGGGTGTCGAGATTAACTCGGCATTCAAAGCCTCTTCCAAGACCCATACTCGATCAACATTCAGTGGTATGTATGTTGCAAAACAATGGGGTCGAGAAAATTCTTTTGGTCTTCATGGAGGGAGAGGTGGCTTGTGCCAGTCCTTCTTGAGCTCCCTCCTATCTACACAATCGTCAAGAGTTCTTACCTTATTGCAAAACTTCTTTAGTTCCTCAAGTTGCATGAACTTGATGGCTCTTGGTCGTAATTCGTCTAGGTTTGTTGCTGGTTTTTCGTAAAGGCTGCCCGAGAAGGGTTCCCAGCTTGAACATTGTGACCATGTGGTGCATCGCAACTTCAGGACTTAGGTATCGAATGTTGAGGCCGACTTGTCCGAAACGCTCCATGAACACACATGGGGCTCTTTGATCTCCAGGTCTCAATCTCGATAAAGGTACCTGCAATTTCATTCTACACTCAATTCAATTCTCGGTCAATACGAAGAGAGTATATAACAACAATGAAAGATTTATTAGCTTTTACCATTAATTGTGTTAGGCTCCTACTTCTACGAACAAATATAATTGATTCATGTTGACTTTAATTTCATAATTGTGGTTTATAAGTTGTTTATTGTGTAATATTTGTTAATTACATAATTGAGTTATAATCTTAATTATTAGGTGTTTCTCAAAGGTGTTTCTGAAAAGTGTAGAAATAGGATTTGTAAAAATTCATTAACTTTTATCATTAATGTACGAACGAATATAGTTTATTCATGTAGGTTTTAGTGTCTTCACAATCGTGGTTTATAGGTTGTTTATTGTATAATATTTGTTAATTACATAATTAAGCTATAATCTTAATTACTAGTTGTTGAGTCTTCGTCGAAGGTGTAAACTGTTGAAATGGAGTTATCTAGTAGTACAAGACTTTTACTGGAAGAAAAGTTGGTGAAACATGTTAGCTTGAACAATCAAACAATTTGTGACTTGTTACGATAATCATCTAATGAGTTCTTCCATGGTATGCTTAATTATTAACAACTTCATCGTTTCATTTCACATCAAAATGATACAATTTCTTTTATACATGTATGTCTAAACTCCAATCCACTGCAGCTAGCTGCTTATCTACCTAGTACAAAGAAAACCCCGCAAACTATATATAACTAGTATATTTCCCTTAACTACACACGTTATTACAGTTAAAAAAAATAACGAATTATGATAAAAAGAATTTAGAAGTTCTCTTTATGAAAATCGAACTTAGTGTTGGTTTTTCTGGAAAAGTCAAGAGAAAGCCTCTTAAGTTCTCCAACCAATGTGTGCGCCCCACAGTAGAAGACACCTGAAAATAATCGAATTGTATTCAAAATGAGCTATGATCATACAAATTGAATTGGAAAAATTGAACTTGAGCAACAATAGTACTTACCAACTCTTTTTCCAGGGTGTTTGAGTGCAGTATGTTTAAAAACACTGCGCCAATTTGGTCTAGCAAAATGTGTCTTGACCCTTGTCCCTGAAACAATATCCACACCACTTTTGGCATGGTGGAGAGATTGAAGCATGGTGATCAAAGCAGATCGAGCATCTCCTTCCTCATACACACTTGTGCAATAGTTGTGAAGCTCGATTATTCCATCCTTGTCATACTCTGCCACATCATCCATCACACCCTTGAACCATTCGAAGGAACCTTGCTCACGAGTAACCCAGTAGAAATAAGCCCTGTTGGTGGCAAAAGGTTTCCTCTTGTTGTTCTTAACTCCACTTTCTACCATCCCTTCTTCCAAGTCTTTCTGTTGTTTCATGTTGTTTAGTACGTCCTTGAGGATACTAATCAAAGGGGTGGCTCCAATTCCTAGACCCACTAGAAGGATTACTTCGTAGTCTTTGTAGTCTTGTGCTGGAGCTCCATAAGGACCATCAATCAAAAGCTTCGGCATCCTACAAAAATAATTTCAATTTCACTACTATCAGTAAACTATGAATCAGTTTTGGTGTTTTCAGTAGTAAAATCATTGCCTATAGTTCAACTTACCTTGGTATGTTGTTGCCTTGTAACATATCAGCTCGCAGAAGACCACTCTGGTCACCACTTGCTGGTTGACATGCCTGCATCAATCACATGAATGGAATAACAAGGTAAGTTATATTATGCAACATTTTTTAGGAAAAGTGGTTGTGTCTTGAGCAAAATTTACCTTTGCAAAAACATTCTTAAGCTGTGATGTCCAATCACCCAAAGTCCGAATGTGAACGCTTACATAGTCATCTCCTGGGGCTGATGTAATAGAGAAAGGATGCCTACACAACAACATTGTCACCTTTGTCAACACCACTCTCCAAGTTTAAATAGTAAAAAAGTTATAATTAAAAAAAGGAATGCTCATTACCATTGAAATGGAGAGACATCTGAGCAGTTAACGAAAATATACTGTCCACTAGAGTACTTGAATCCTTGTGGTTTAGACACGTGTAAGGCCAACACATTTCCTGGGTACACTGCCACCTGAATTTTAAAAAAGAAAACATTAAAATTTTTGGTGTATAATCATTAATAGGAAAAAAGCAAAATTGAATTTAATTAAAACTTCAAGTGAGAAGGTGAATTCTTTGGTATTAATACTGTACCTTCAAAATTTTGACACTTTTGTAGCCGGACCTGAAAGCACGAAGCAATCGCTCGCATGCGTATAGTAGCATAGGAATTGCAATATACATCCAAGTCTGTGGAAATAAATTGTGACAGAATTAATAACAAAATTTCATATGAAGCAAACTTAAGGGTAATAGTGCATGCATGCGTGCATACCGTTTTCTTGTACCATTTCTTGGTGAGGTACAAGTAGTATCCGTGGACGATGAAAAGGCCATAGACGATGACAAAAAGATGGTGAGAGTACCAAAAGGCATTGAAGCCAGTGAGCTTTTTGAGAGGCTTGGGGAGGTTCAGCCTGTTTCGTCGGAACCAGGGTTGAGCCAAAGTGTAGGCTATAGCCATAAGCACCACAATGGTTATCCCGGTCCAACCCTCTGTCCCTTTCACGAACCACCAGTAATCATCGGGCCTGTCTTCTCCAAAATATGGCTTCATGGGCTCATATTCCTCATCTGTTGCATGTAACATCCTTGGGAAGTCACATGTTAAATGACAAATTGCATGTATCCCAACCCCAACTGCAATGCCAAAAGCTATCACCTGTGTCAAATCAAAACCACTATTAGCAAATAAAAACGAAACTTTGTGATAATGTGTGCGACATATCAGTTAGGAAACAAAGTTATGTTTTTTCCATTCATGCATGTTAGTAGTACCTTGTGAAAGTTGATGTTGTCATCGAAGGGAACAGCCATGCCTAACTTGGTCTTACTTCTGAGCCAAGTGATGGTGTTTCTGCAAACGGGTAAGAGGATTAAGGCCATGTTGAACTTGAGGGTCTCAGCAGCACCTTTGGCTGATGTGAGACAATAGCCCATGACTTGGAACCCGGCATGGTGCTTGTATTGGATGAACTTCCAAGTGAAAAGGGCAGCACAAATTGCGAGCCAAAGAGCAATAACCCAGATTCTCTTCCAATTGTCCTCAACAAAGTAAGCCAGTGCCCGGAGGCCACGCTTTATAGGGTTGTACTCTTTGGTTGGGACCAGTTTCTGGCTCAGCATTTGACTCATCACACGACTATCCGTGGTTATGTGAGTTGATTGTGCTGGTGCTTGCAAAAGAAGCATTTCCAAGTTGTGTAGCTGCAACCAAAAACAAACATCACATGTTTCAATTAAGTCAATTTCGAGTGAATTCTTAGTTTTCGGCAATTTGATAGAATACAAACCTCAATGTATCCAAGGTTGTCTGGATCCAACTCCTCCATGATAAGAGCTGCATATTCATCTGAACGTTCTTGTAGTTTTGACAGCTTATTAGCCGAAGCGCTTAAGGCGATAATCTGTAAAATCAGTCACACAAGAATGTTCACATTTCCACAAGTTTCTTGTAAAATCACCCTTAGTTTATTAAAAAAATGTTTTACCACTTCATTTAGTGACAAAATGAGAGAACAAATTTTTTTAATTATTTTTATCACAGTAAAAGCTCACCTCTTGAACTTCTTCTTGGGTGATTCTTCCGTCGGCATTCTTGTCCACCCTGACATGAATTAAAATTATTTAGCGACAATTGGCAGGAAATGGGTGAAGGTCCAATCAAAATTCAATAATGTTGACATTGAAGTAATAGTTGTTTTGTTTTTCGTTTTTCTTTTTACTTGGATATGTATAATACGTACACATAATGTTTCTCAAATAGCTGCTGCTAATTTCACACAGATTTTTCAACAGTCAACCCAACCATCCGTTGACTCGTTCTTTTTCTTTAAAGAGCAAAGCTTTGATTTTCTTTTCCCCCGATTTTTCCTTCTTTTAGAAGTATGCATGCCAAACTTTGATTAATTCTTTTTTTTATTTTATTTTCCTTTAGTATATTCTATTGTTATTTAATATGCTGATTTCTTCTTACTTTCTACCCTACCCATTCCACACCTAATCCTTAACAAAACATGTTTAGGTTTGAACAACGAATAAAACAACCCACATCCTTAAAGAATAAACGAATATTTTTTTTTCCTAAAAGTGTTTAAAAAGTCACTATATCAAACAACTCATTATTTTAGCCTGTAGCTCATATAACGATTTGACATTCTCGAAGAATTTAGTTGTCGTGAAGGGTTCCATGATTCACCTCTTCGTGAAACTATAACTCCACACTAAAAAAAGTGTAGAAACACTTCTAGATTAGATAAAAAATAAAAAAATAAAAAAATTGTTAAACAAATGCTCAAAGGAAAAATTGTGTCCATGTTTATCTTTTTGACTATATAAGACATTTTTGTAACAAAAAAAAATGGATAATTAACCTTAAAATGACTAATTGTGTCATGAAGAAATATAATTAACCTCAAAACTTTTTTCAATAATCAAATTGTTCATTCTTACTTCAACTACGCAGCAGCATTAATTACAAAAAATGACACTTCAATTATTTAAAAAAAGTCTCCTTCATATTGGTTTGAAATGATCATATGATGGAGTCAATAACTGCATTATGACGCATGTTCCATATGCAAATGCATGAAATGCGGCGTTGTTTTTTTTTTTTTTCTCTCAATGATTAAGCATATGAGAATTTCTAACGAAAAAAACAGTGAGGAAATGAAAGCTTACATATCAAAGAAGGTCTGGAGCCTTGAATCAAAGCTCTGGTCAGTAATTTGTTCCCAAAATTCACGCAACTCATCTTTTGTTATGGAAGCTGATGTTATGCCGCGACGACGAGATAATGCGTCAAATAATTCCCCAGCAAACTCCTTCGATTCGTTCATACCTACACATCATTTTTGTCCAAAATTCCCCCACAACTTCAATACTGGAGTAAAACTTTTTTATTATTTTTTACTTTTTTCCATTTATTTTTTATTCATTTGTAAGGCTTTCAAAAATTATTAAAATTTGCTAATAATATTCAATTTATAAAAAACATTTTTATATTACTTCAATTATCGTTCTGTAAACTAAATAATTAAACATGGTGTAAGTAGAGGGATAAACTTAAAAAATACATTATTTTATAAAGCGACTTATATAAAAAACAATAAAACTTGTAGATGCATGCATGTGTGTAAAAATGAAGGAGAAATATTATACAATGACCAATCCCTCCGAAGAAACTATAGTCTATAAGAGTGGCTGTGGCACTGACATTCTTTATTCAACAATCTTTTATAACATTCTGAATTACTAAATCCCACTAAAGGTTTCATATTCATGATCTAGTACAAAAAATGTTAATAAAGGGTGAATAAAACGACAAGAGTGGGTTGTCGTATAGCGTGCAAAGGCAACTTTTTCACATGGTGAGCACGTATGATTGGTTTTTTTCATATAATAATAAGGAAAATAATTGCGAAAGTAAGAGATGAGAGAAAGAAGACGTACCAATGCACTGACCGAAGCGCGTTTTGGGCAATTTGCCCTCAACGGCCAAGTCAAGAAAGCGCTTCTCCACCTGCGACCAACCTTCGGTTCCGACGTTTTTGGTCATGAACTTGAAACCTCGGAGAGCACGAGCGGCACCGGACTTGGACCTATCGACCCTGTCGAACTTCTTGGACGAGGTCATGCGCTTGAGCTCCTGCGACACCTGTCGGAGCCGCACCGACAGGGAGGAGGGCCGCTTCTCGAGGCGGGAGGCGAGGAGTGCCGTCTCGGGGTCCCCGCCCCGGATGTTTTGAACCGAAACGACATCGTCGCGAACGTCGAGAGTTATCTCCACGAGCTCCTCGTCGTCCTTGAACCTGGCGCTCTTCTTGCTGCTCTTCTTGTTGGAGACCAATGGGCCGCTCATGGGCCCGCTGAAGCCCACTCGCGTGCTCCTGCTCCCCGTGCTCCCCGCCTCCGACCATGACTCTATTTGCTGTTCTTCAATCTCCATCACCTTAGAACCTATTCAGTTAACCCTGCTATTCTGACCGAACAAAACCAGTTCAAAAGGGCTTACTTGTGTTTGTTTGTACTAACGTATTGGAATGGGAGGGGTTGATGAAGTTGCTTTGAGAAACGAAAGTAGTGTTTGGGAAATATATATATATAGGGAGAGATAAAGAGAGAGAGGAAGTGGGGAGTGATGTAAAAAGGCAAAATAACGCGTGAAGGGGGAGAGAAGTCAAAAATGGGGGGGACTTATACAAAAATCAAAATTTGCATGTGGACAATTATTTTGGTGTTTGGGCGCGTTGGTTGACGAGGGTGCATAGTTGTTGAGATTCAAAGCCTCCTATTCCCCTCGATGCTTCTTTAGAAGCACTTATTTTATCCTTCTTCTTTCTTAGGTCACCATCAATGTACCGTTTTTCTTGTATCCCTACGAATACGTAATTCTATTTTACTACTTACGAACTCTTCTTCAAAATTCATTATTTTTCTTTTTGAAAAATTCTATTTTAACATTATTGTTCATGAAAGTGGAGTGGCAAAGTATACTCATTTGATTTAGTAATTTTTTAAAACTTTGTAATTTTTCCCATTGTTATAACTTCAAATTTCAAGTGTGACGTAAATTAAGTAATATATAAAAAACAAACTTCATAAAATTAATATCTTAACATTTTGGATTAAAAGTGAGGTTAATAATTTTACAAATTTGGTTCATGTTTTATTATGTTTAGAATCTATTTGTGTTTTTTCTCTTAATTTTCCCATAATATCAATATAAATGATTTATGTTCTTCCAGAGCCTAAAAGCCAAGAACAATATATTCTTGTGGAGCCTTGAAGTTGAGAATAAAACTTCAAAGTGTCAACTGTGTTGATTTCTCTATGAAGCTCTAATCTCTGGTAGCTGGGGTGAAGGGAAGATATTTGTCAAAAGTATCTAGCACTCTCGTTGGTATTTTGATTAGCAGAAGTATATAATATGAATTGGGGTAAATTTCAAAAACAATCTCCTAGCTTTGCTCATTGTTCGTTATTTATATTGTCATACATGGTCACTCTCCCTTTGTTTTGTGCCATGAGAAAGACGTATAGTCTATTTTGTCAGAGATATGATGGTTGTTCTGTCCTATATGTTGGAGGAAGACGTGCAATCTCTTCTGCATAAGGTAGGTTGTTGTTCTACTCTATGTGTCAGATGGAAGACGTGCATTCTCTTCTACATAGGGTATGATTGTTGCCCTATGCTATGTGTTAGAGGAAAGACGTGCAGTATCTTCTGTATAGGATATGATTGTTGCTTGTTAAGACTTTATTCAGCAAGTGTACCGAGTCACAAGTAATATAGTGAGTTAAGTAAAAATGTCGATTTCTCAGGGAACAGTTCTGTTTTAGAATTTCAATGTCACTACTCAATAAAAGCAAATTCAGTTTTAATGGGAGGTATGGTTTGACTAACAAGTACTACAAACATGCAATTTAAGAAACAAATTAATAAGCAATAAGAATATTTTGAAATAATTGGGGAAACATCTTAGGATTGAACTCATCTATCTCACTCATTTGTAACTTTGGTAAATCATGAAATATAATGACTGTAACTATTCAAACTTGATGCACATATAAAAATCACTGAAATTGATTCCTCAAATATGAAATTCATAAGGAAACTTCTCAAATGCAGATTCCTCGACTATCTAATCAGTTACCCATCATTAAGAAACGATGTATTTCATTTAGTAAATCGAAACTTATTCCTAGAATCCCAAATTACTGCATATTTTCCTCTAGGTCATAAACTCAAAATCACTTTCCAATAGCTTTCAAGAATTAAAAACAAGATTCTATAGATAATATAAAATCAAGCATGAAGAATGAGATGAAAATAACAAATCTGAATATAAACTGAATATTATAAATCAAGATCCCAAAATACAAATGAGTTTCAAAAAGATTACATTCAATCCCAATATATGAAGATTTAGCTACCCATGGCAGTCATTACAAACCAATGAAAGGAAGATTGCAAGAGAAGAAGAAAATCTTGATTCTAGTCGTCTGCCTCCGTCCTCTAGGTATTCATGTCTCCCAAAACCCTAAAATCTCCTTTTAAACTTGGTTTTGGGCCTAGGTTAAGTGGCTTTTTTTCTATTTTAAACTTTTTAATTATTTTCTTCATGAATCTTCCAATCTATCATTTTCTTCATTCTTGTATAAAAATACTCAAAATTAGTACTTATCATTGCTCTGCGTGTGATCTCTTCTTTGCCAAGTGATGACAACGTCATTTATTGAAATTTGTTTCTTTGTCAGATATGAGATGCTCGTTCCCGATGCAAGGGGAGTGGGAATGTTGGTTTGTTGGAGTTGGTTGGGTACCTGTCGGTCTAGGTACTTGTCGACCATACTCCTTGGTGGTTGTATAGTACACAAGCCTCCCAAGTTTGAGTAGTTGTTGAATTACTAGAAGCTTGATAAGTGGTGTTGTCGGGCCCACTCTTTGATGGTCGTGTTGGTTACTTATTGTCTGGATACTTGTCGTCCTAAATTCTCGTGGGTCTGAGCATTTATTAGTTTGATTATTTATTGGCCAGGATACATATCGGTCATACTTCTTGATAGCCGTATAATACAATTTATAACCATCATCAATTTAAACTAAATGTAAATATAACAATTTCATCTAATAAAAATCTAAATGTAAGTTCAACTCCCATTACAATTAAAAGTAAATATACAGAAAAGATGAGACATTATGCATTATAGGTCAACTCTTCATTCTTTTACGCTTCTTTACTTCGTTGTAGAGTAGGAGTCACATGTTATATTCAAAAAAAATAGAATCTAAAGTTTTGTATTTTGGATATAGATTATAAATGGTATACAGTATATGGATATGGAAGTAATCAACTACTGATTGGCTTCACAGTGTAGTGTGACAAATTTGACCATAAGTAGCGTTGCATAAACATCCTGTGATCATTGTTTGTATATGAGTGTGATAAAGAGCATTTAATTATGTTTTTTTATCGTTTAACATGAAATGTAATCTACGATTTCAACTGATTTGATTATGTTACTGAGTTTTTCTGACACTGATTAGACTAAAATTGATAACATTGATCCGTGATGATTTAAAACCACTGGCGAGAAGATGTGTGCGTGACGTCTCTGGTTTCAACTATTGGATTCGGCAATATTAAAAGACGTCGTTTTCATCTATTGACCACGTGCTTTTTGAGAAATTTACTATTCCAACTATTCCTTTTTATATCTAAGATTTTATATATTCAAATAATGTTTATTTATTATCTTTATTTTACTCAATTTTAAATAATTTATACATTTATAAAATATAAAATGTATATTTATCGTCAAATAGAACTGACAAAAAATTAATTAATTAATTAAAAAATACATAAAAACTTTCTGAGTATTTTATTAGAATTAGAAATTATTATATTTCTTAATTTTATTGTATTAATTTTAAAAGATAAATACATAACATAAGGTATCTTTCCGCTATATAAGTGAAAATAATTAATGCAACTTAATTCTACTACCTAATTATAATTGAAAAGAATTCTGAAGTCCTCTTTATTAGTATTTGATATTAAAAAAAAAAGTCAATGAAATAAATTATCAATTAATTAAAAAAAGTGTGCTAGAAATTATATCACTAAATTAGAAATAAAGTATTCAAAACATGTTTATATTTCACTTACGGTGGGAAAATATATGAAAGATAAATTTTAATTTCCGATTACAATGGATTAAATAAAAATAAAGTATTAATTTATTTCGATTTGTTAAAAACTTGCTTAAAAAAATATTTTTATTGATCCATTTAATAAAAATTCATCTTATGCTTCCGATTTGTTGGGATAAATATCTAATCTAAGAAACAATACTGGCGTATCTTCTGCGCATAAGAAAAATATATATAATTTTAAAGGCCAAAAAAATTAACTAAATAGTTTTAATTGATGACATCGTATTAATTTTATTTTAAAGATATTCATAAGATTAAACACTGTACTTACTTTCCCACTCTTTATTAATTATTGATGTCTAGCAAAAGAAAATGTTCCTTTTTATTTGTTACTTTCTTAATTTTAAGATAACATGTATTTTTTTTCAATTATACCCTTAATTTAATTAATGTTGAAAAAAATAATATGAAGAGAAAATATAGTGACTCGTAAATATATACTAAAATAAAAAAAGTAAAAAAGATATAATAAGAAACTTACTTATAATAGCATGAAAAATATAAAAACAAAACAATTAAACCTTTCTTTAGTTTAAGTGATAAAATAACCCTTTAAAGGACCGTTATAAAGGAACAACTTATATTTAATGACATTGTATTTTTTTTTACACGTGACATTTTTAAATATTCTGCTTTCTATTTAATATCATTTTCAAAGTTCAAAATAATACTGATTATTTTTTATTTATAATATTTTTACTTAATCTTTAATTATATATGTGTGTGTTTACTGTGTTCTTTAATTAGTTTTTAGTCTATATATGTGTTTACCGTGATATAAAAATGAAAAGAGAAAATTATTTTATAAATATTTTACTAAAGTCAAATCTCTTGAAAGGAAAAAAACTCTAAATGTAATCTAATAAATGTAAGATTTCATTAATATGACAAACGTTAATTAATGTCTTAAAGATATTATTTAAGAAGTTAAAAATAAAAAATATCAACAATATTTATCACACTAATAAATAGAATATAAAATTTATTTAAAAACAGTTCATAAAGTATACTAGAAATTCTTTAATTATACGAGGTCTTGAGACACCTATTAGTAAGATTGAAATTATTAGTAATTACTTTGTAGCACATGTGTATTTTATCTTATTCATATTAGACTACATTTTCTAAAAAATAACTTATTCGCAAATTATGAAATAAAAAAATGAAATTAATTTTTTTCATAAGTTAAAATAGTTTATATACAAATTAATTTGTAAATATGGTAATCATAGTTTATAAAAATCAAGAAAGGTAAGCCACTATCTGTGTCACACGTTCCTTAAAAGATAAAAAAAATATTTTTCGGTTTCAATTTCAAAAAATGACTAAATTAATATAATTTTAATATTTAATATTTGTTATAACTATCATCGTATTTAAAAATGTCAATTTGGGAGGGGAGAGGTATTATAAGCACGTGTGGTGGATACTCTTATTTCTGTCAGAGACAAACGGATATATTGTTTTGCTTCACAAGTGGACATTTTATATTAAGAAAACTTATGAAATATATAATGTTAGTTGAAGGGGATTAACTACCAAAACTAAATAAACTAAATTAATTTATGACTGATGTATTTATATAGATTTGATGAACTTGTCAATTTAGGATGGCCATTTAATGGTCTTTCTTTTATTTGTATGAAAATAGTTAAAACGTGAATAGAGTTTTATTTATAAGTATTTCGGATAACAAAATTACGTTATCACTTAATTAAAAAGTTTAATTAAATTTTAAGTGTCATAAATTTGAATATTTTAATTGATTTTTTTATTAAATTTTATTATTTTATTAATTACTTAAAATATTTATATTTTCATTTTTTTAATTTTTTTATAAATTGGGTAATATACTATTATTTTGTCTTATATTTTACTTGTTTGTCTTCGTAAAAATTAAATAACAATTAACAAAAAAATTAAATAACAAAGACTTTTAAAAAATTAAATATTAAATAGATAAATAAATTAATAGAGATTCAATAAAAATTATCCAAAACAGTTAAAATTTAATTAAGTTCAATAATATTATTATAACTTTTTTTAGCTAAGTAGTTAAAGTGTCGTAACGAGTTGATTGTGGTCAACAATTGGTTAGTACAATAATTTACACTTGACGAGGAACAATCTAGAATATGGAGAAAAATGTAAAACACTTGCAGTTTAAAAAAATGCCTATCTAGTTTCTTATTTATTGAAATGAATGACTATTTAATTTTTTAAAGAAGGAGTAGCAGACAAATCCAAGGCTTACGAAAAAAAAATGATTTTTCCTCCAACGAACCTTATTTTTTTCAAATAAATTTTGGATTGGTGCTAATAATAAGTATTTTATTTAATAAGAGGGTTGAAGTATGGGTTAAATTAATATTATGCTTAGATCAATCTTGAATAATTCACAATTCTTTGATATGACAATTTCTTATTTCCCATCGTATTAGGGTAATAAAGGGTGAAGTAAGAGTTTATCTTCTTTATTTATATTTACGAGTATGAACTTTATATATATATATAAAATATTTTTTTAAAAAGAAAAATTTATTGATCGAAGCAAGTCACTTTGTCATGAGTCTGGTTGGTATCTTTGTATCATTATCATCGAACTCATATTTAACCTATTTATTTTCAACTTGGTCTGTTTAAAAAATAGTCCAAGTAGAAGTTTGTTTTATTAAAAAAACTTATTATGCACGTGGGTATTTATGGATATTATATATATATATATATATATATATATATATATATATATATATATATATATATATGTGTGTGTGTGTGTGTGTGTGAATATTCAAATGAAATTTAATTTTAAAATATATTTAAATAAAGCTATACATATAATATCATTATAAATAAAATAATTATTTCTAAAAGTAATTTATAAGAATATTAAATTTTATGAATATTTTTATTAGTAAATCAAGATTTATTAGTAAATAGATTAAATTTACAGATTTTTTTTTATATTTTTAATCTTTGTTGATAACTCGTCAACTACGTTTCAATCAAAATATAAGTAAATTATTATCTATAAAATTGTACGGTTTTAAAAGTCTAATTTATTTAAAATTTAATATATAGCACAATTAAGAAATTATTTTGTAATATTATCATCAAATTTGTTAAATGTGCACTCATTAAAGTATAATTTATTAGAACAACTCTGAGAAATAAATTTTGTATAATATATATTAACACTTAAAGAAAATATGTATTTAGTGTCAACTGAAAAGGATTAAAAGTAAAATAAAGGAAGTTCATGTTAAAGCATGATTAATATATTTTTTTCGTTGATAAAATCATTTTTTAGTTGACAAAAAAAGTTTACGTTACATAAGTAGGAGATATACAATTTAGTGTTAGCTTTTAGTGATATGTTACTCATGTAGGTTTAATCTACACGGACGAATTTTATTTAAATTCTTTTATTGCAAGAAAAAAAAACTTTAGTGTTGTTTTTTAATTATACTAATATTTCTTAATCATTTTCTTATCAACAACATGGACAGTAGTGGCAGTTGTAGGTTTAGCTAACCCAAAGTTAAGGGCAGCATAGTCAACTTATTGCACAATCAAAGAACCTAGAAAATTAACTCGGGGTTCTATTTCTGATATTTTGGGAGTTTAAAAATACTTAATTAAGAAATACTTAACTCATTGATTGATATTCTATTTAAATTAGTTTCTTTTAGAGAATCTTATTAAGGAGTGGTGCATTTGTATGTCTTAAAATAATTTCATTAACAACTTTTGGACAAAAGTATAACCCGTTCATACTTCTTGAATAACGTCAACGCAAAAATAGAATAAAATACTCATTATTTATTTTTCAATAATCACTATTATAAGCCAATGAAAAAAATTAGAAATGCAAAGCACAATCACTATTCATAATCAAAATAATCAAATTTATTCAAATTATAATGTATGCTACTGATAAGTAGAAAATCAATTTTAACAAATATCTTAGTAAATTTCAAAACATGATATTTGAGAGAAATAAGAGGAAATAAAGTTAGATCTAATCTACAAGAATATACTCTAACTGAAATAATATTCATTAAACTCAACCGTGGAATCCAATCCCAAACAACACTAACAATTTTTTTTTAAAAAAAAAGAAAATCACTAAAATAATAAAAAAAAAAACACATCACAAAACTCACCTTTAAAAAAATGATGGCCAAGGGTTTCAGCTCCACCCAAGAACCTTGACCAAACAGAAACTATTATGTCTCCTCAAGATAACTCGATTTCAAATATTTTCTATACTTATTAAGATTTTTTAATAAAAATAAGCAATACAAACAACATGTAAAAATTCTAAAATTACTTACCAACTTAATGAAGATCCAATCTTAAACCTAATAATAGCTGTCATAATGTTTGATTTAATAAGATTTAATTATTTATTAGATGTAATTTAAAAATAAAAGAAAAGAGAAAAACACCGAAAGTGATCTAGAAAGGAAAAAAAAAAAGGAATGAGAAAAGGGAACGGGAGATAAAGAAAAAAGTGATTTAGCCTTTATTATTTTTTGTGAAGTGATTTAAAAAGGAGAGAAAGTAGAGAAACAAAAAAAAAATAAAGAAAAACAGAAGAAAACATAAATAAATGAGATAGAAGGAAAGTCATTTAAGTAAAATATTATTTTTTTATTTGCTTAAGCTTACTTTTTTGTATTTATTTAAATTATTATTTTAAATTGTGGTTTTTGTCTATTATTACAAATTAATTTATTTTGTATCCACTTTTGTGTTCCAACATAAATGAATGTGTAATAATTATCTAGTTTAATCTCACTTAGTTTCAATTTAAGGTCGTGTTAGTTGACTTATTTTTTTATAATTAATTTTACATTTTTTAACATTGATTTGACTGATTTTAATAATATTTCATTGAAAGCCGACCTTATATTGCAGTGGTTAATCTATTATATTCTTGTAGTGTTACCTGCAAGTCTCATCATATGAAATTTTATAGGAAACTTAGCTTCTGGTAAGATTCTATCTTTCCCATTGATATATATGTTTCTCCCCAATCTTACGTACTTTTGTGTTCCACGAAATAGGTTGAAGTCAAAGATTCAACCACGACAATTTGTATGCATACTTTTATAAATCTATAAAAAAATCAATAGCAGTTTGTGTACACTTTCAACAATGCATTATGTTACTGGTGAGGAAAAAATATTCAGATACACACACATATATATATATATATCATAGTGGAGATGGTTGTTTGATAAAATGCACATAACTATGGTGGACCCAAATAAGAAAATTCAGACACTTTGTCGGTATACCTTTATCGATTTTCAACTTTAGCCTTCTCAGTTTTAGTTTTAATAAATAATCAACTTAATATTTTATTCACTTTATTTTTTATGATCACAACAATTTTATAACATTAATAATTCTTATTTTCCACGAAAAAGACACTATGCAGAACTTAATGTGTGTGTGTATATATTAAAAAAAGTGACTAGTAGTTTGCCAAAAATTGAAAATTTTCTTAAATGAATTAGTTTTTGCAGCTATGCATTGTGCAGTCAGACACCCGTAAAAGTTATATATTAAAAAAACTATATTTGACAATTTATTAAATTATCTATAGTAAAAAAAGAATTATATTAGTTTTTAATGAATAATTGTCTTCCAATGTGTCGTTGAAGAATGAAAAAGGAAGGAGTCAAAAAAGTGGATGAAATTGAAAAAGAAAATGTCAGAGGGGAGTTATATCTACTTGAGGGACATTATTTATGACTAGGGAAAATAGAGAAGGAGCAGGTCTTGGTTACGGAAGAGAAGAGCGAAACGGAATGTGCATGTGTTCTTCCAAAAACACAACACATGCCTAGTTAGGAAATAGACAAGAACTAGGTTTCCACAAATCACTGACTCATACGGAATGTTTTAGATTAATGGTAAATTTTGAACAGAAAACGACGAACATGTTGAGGATGGAGAAACCATGACTAGGATAACGTACGTAGCAGCAAGCAACAGATAACAGTGTTTGAACGCAGAGCCACATGTTGAAACTCCACCAAGAACAATACCAGATTGTGCTAACATCACTGAAAGAGTTGGTATGGTAGCATTACTATTTGTGGAAGCTAACAAAATTTCATGTCAAACTTTTTTAGTGTTCATAGTTAACCTAAATAACTTTCAATAACTAAATTGTAATTGTAAGATGCTTTTATTATATTTGGACTTCTTCCACTGTTTTATATGGCTCAAATTTGAGTTATTGAAGCAGATATTTATTTCTCTTATAGCATACAAAAATAGAAGATCTAAATTGCTCTCGTATCTACGTTCTAGAATACTTGTGTTTATTTTATTACCTTTTTTTGTATTCTTCTGTATGATTTGGCGAAAAAGTCGAGTTATGGAAGCGCAGATACTTTCTTGGCATAAATCAAAACCTAACACCTTTTTGAATAACGATACACACTCTAAAATGAAATACACGTTTGGGTGACGGAAGTCAATAGTAACCTGCCACGTATATATGTATTATATATACAACCGGGATACGACCCATATACAGCTATGCGTATTCGTATTTAATTTTTATAAATAATATATATATATATATATATATATATATAGTTGAAGACTTCTTTTAAATTTTAATACTTATCATTACTTAATCTTCATTTAATTTATATATATGTATCATGGATTTAGAAATAAAGTTAAATAAAGTAAAGATTTTATAAATATTTTATTATCATAAAGGAAATTTATTATGCTTATTCTATTGTAGATAGAGAATGAACTGGAAGTCATTTTCAAGTCATTTTTTACATTTCAAGCCATTTTTTTCGTGATAGAAGTAAATGTTATTAGTGACTTAAATTTGTAGAAGCCATTTTTTTTGTGATAGAAGTAAATGTTATTAGTGACTTAAATTTGTAGAGTGTATTAGGTTGAGAATGATTTGTGAGAAGTTGGTTTTAGAGTATTTTTTTAATTGAGGTGATCACCTTATAAGTTTATATTATTAAGATTGTTTGTTCATGTACTTTTAAGTCTTTCTTCATACACTCTCAAAATTTTTAAAATTGTCTAAATTGTCCTTAAAATAATAGTATAAAGATGAAAATGCTCCTGCATCTCCAATTCTAAAAATTATTGTTTTGAAATAGGGTGTTTCGTAATTCAAAAAACCTGTTCTGAAAGGATCTGTTTCAGAACTATATATTAATTTTTGGAACAGGTTCTTTGAGTTACGGAACATCCTGTTCCAAAATAATAATATAATGGAAATCTATTTTGGAACAGCTAATTCCGTAACATTGACTTGCAGAATGTCTAGTTCCGAAACTCAATCAACAAGTTTTGGAACTCAATCAACAAATTCCAGAACGAATTGTTTCGTAACACATTCTCACTCTCCCAAATCCATTCCGAAACAATTCATTTCGGAACACTCCTATTGACTTGCAGAATGCTCAGTTCCAAAACTCAACTAACATATTCGGGAATAAGTTGTTTCGTAATATATTCTCACCCCAAATACATATTCCGGAACTAAAAGGGTAGTGTTGGAATTTTTGAAATTTTTGGAGGTGTCTTAAGAAGGCTTGGAGGTAGAGGAAGAAACAGTCTACTATTAATGGAGCTTACCATCATGGGCCTACCAGTGGACCTGATGATCAATAGATTGATCCAATATCATTCCTATAAATGGAGGGACACCTCCTTAAGTATGACTACTGTTCCCTTAACCACTCGGTTTTGACAAAAACTGACTTGATATTTAGAGTGTCTTTGCAGGTACCCTCCCCCTCAAGCCCAGAAAGAAGAAACACTTGACTTTAAAGAATACACCAAACCTTTAAGACCAACAGAATACTCATAGTCAGTTACACAAATATTCCTCTTGTCTAAATAATTTTGTCCCTTGATCTCACCTTTCTTTCTTTACCTCCGAACACTTGTTAAATTCAATATGTATTGATATGATTGAAGAAGCTATGTTTAGTATTGATATAAGTTTCTTCAAGATTATACTTTACCATAAGTGTCGATAGAAAGTTTTTATAAAATATTTAGTATTTCAAAAAAAAAAAAAAAAACATAACAACAAAATATATATTCACATATTCATATTTTTTTTTAAGATAAGGTAAATTGTTCTCTAATTTTTTTCAAACATGGTTTCAAAACTTACACCTACACTTACTCATGTATAAATTTCTATCATAGTATATTACTAAGCAAATTGTATATAAATTATTGAAATAAATTTTCAAGCTAGCACAAATATATATAAAAGAAAATATTAAAATTGATAATTTCCAACTCATTTCTATCAAACACAAGTATTCAAAATTATAGATATTACATATGGATTTATACATAAAAGGATACTCAACAAATGAAATATCAACTAATGCTTTCAAAAGACTTGTATTAAGTATGTCATACAAAGACTAATATCTGATCTAATTCAAGACTTAGATTAACAAGCTAACTCAAGAGTAACGGGTCAACCCAAGTCGCACATCACATGTCACATTATACAAGAACTCTTCCTTCAACTTCTCACCACTTAATATTTCAGTTTATGTGACTTATGTTGTTAGTGAAGTAAGGTGATTTTGTTGTAGTATGTGTGTCTTTATATAATGAACAACTCAAACAATAGTTCATATATCATTCCAAATTTGTGACCTCAAATCGTACAATTTTAATCATTCTCAATAACCATTATCACACAACACAACTCATTTAAACAAAACCACAAACCAATTGAATATACAAATTATATCCATTTTTAAATTTATATTCAACATTCACATTCAATCCATTAAAGATACAAAAGAGAAAATAAAATTTAGCTTAAATGAAAATCTAGTTGAGAGTAAGGGTTGAGTTGTAACTTTATTTTTGTTGAGTGAAAATAGAGCTGAAAGCAAATGCTGACTTTCATCTCTATTTTCGTTTGACAGAAAATAGAGTTGAGAGTAGAATTTGGATCTCTATTCTATTTTCGTTTGAGTGAAAATATTAACTAATCAACTTCATGCAACATAACCAAATTTATTTTTAGAATTTTAACTACAACCAATCTACTAAATATAACTTTCAAACACATCTAAAATGATCAGTACAATTTATAATTTGACCAAACATTACTCATTTTAATTTAGTTTTAATTGTTCAAATTCAATATATATTTTCATTCATATCAAACTCATAAACTAATAACTAATATATAGATAAAACTAACTTTACTTGTCTAAATCATATTCAAAATTCAATTTAAAAAACTCTATAATTTAGCCACCATGTTTAACTCCTCAATAGAATTAAATAACAATCCTATTGTTTTCTCTAATAGAGTGTGATGAGAGTACGAAAGAGACGAGATTTGAAAGGATGTAAGAGAAGTTAAAGGGAGAGAAGGAGAAATATACGAAAGAGAGGGAAAAAAATGAAGATAAAGTTTTACTGTTAAAGATGATATATTTGTTAATTTTATTTGATGTCATTTTTTAATTAGATAATTTTACTCTTGAATAAATAAAAATTTATTTATTTATTTAATAATAATAATTGAATAACTTTCTTTTATTTTAAAATATTCTCCTTTTAGAATAACATCTACATAATTTTTTAATACTATTTGTACAAAATTATAAATATTAAATTTTATCACTTTTCTATTTTTAAATTATATATTCATAAAAATAATAAAATTATAAAAACTATATATTTTAATGTAATAAAAATATGAATACGCATGCACTTGTGTTAGTATATATAAATTAACCCAGGATTTATGAATGATTTATATATAAATTAATTTTAGTTGCAGAAAATCTGATTTCAATTTTTTTAAAATACTAAAGAAAAAACTGTTAAAAATGTTCTTAATCACTTATTAGGTTGCTGATAAGTATACATAGTAAGTGTACTTTTTCTCCATCATGTAGTTGCCCAATGCAAGCCTATTGGACAGTAAATTATATTTGTTGCCTAATAATCAAACTGGTTTCTTTGTTTTCATTACTTTGTTTAATGAGATGGCATATATATTCTATTGTTTTTGCAGACAATGATGTTGACAAGAGTTCTCCAATGTGCTTGATGTTTTCATAATTAAATCTGGTGAAGAGCATGTTATGTAACAGCGACATAGAACAGGGAAACCTTTTCGCCACATTTCATTTCTTCAAAGTGAAAGTGATTTTAGTGGAAACAAACACTGCAGAATCAAAAATTTCACTTTCTGTCATTATTGTGCGGGAGATTATATATCTGATAGAGATAAAGATTAACTCTTAATATACAAAATAAGGAAAATTTCATCTAGCAAATTTTTTAAGAATGATTTAAGATGAAGTTACTATCCACTATAATATTCAATCTCATATATAGGAAATGTTGACGTTAGTGTTATGGATATCTTACATCAATTATAAGCAATATCAGTTTAATTTTTTAATATATAACTGTGATAAAATTAACATATAAATACACTTTGATGGGTTGTGTTATATGTTAATTTACTCCTCATTTAATGATAGAAATGAGGAGTAAGATTAGGGTTCCAAAATCTGCAAAATCTAAAGGAGTCTCCCTCTGAAACATAGTAAAATTCACATGAGAAAGTTGGAACTTTTGGTCCCCCCAGGTGGCCCATCTCTTCTCTAATGGGTTTGGATGGAGAAATCTTGTTGAATCACCCGTAGAGAGTTAGCCAAGTTCAACAAACGGGACCCAGTGTCAACTTCTACGTCGTTTGCATTATGTGACTCTTTAACTACTGAAAATCTATATCCAACTGCAACGATCGTGACTCAAATTATCAGATTCTGTACTTTTTGATCCTGAGTTTATCAATAAGAAAAGGAGAGGTGTTTGATCACGACAAACGAGAGCATTAGTTAGTAGCTCCCATTTACCTTATGACAAAATAGCTTTAAACAAGAAGACAAAAGCATTAAGTCGAGGTAGTGGCCTAGTGAAGAGGATTTTTCCACTCTTATGCACTAACAATACTATTATGTTATGAATATAGGGTAGATAGAATTGATTATGGTGAGAAGAACTGAGAAGAGTTTTGGAGTTCCCTAACAAGGAAAAATACAACAACAACTGCCAGGCTTAGCGATTCCTTGGAGTAGCATTAAAGACTTAGTTCTGGATCTTCTTCACCCAAATAACAAGTCTTGTTTACCCTCTTTGAGAAGGTAAATAATGGAACAAAAAGAAAAACAGATTTTAAAGGGAGAAAAGGTGCATTGATGTCTAGAGAACTTCTTGCCAGAAAAAAATGAGTCTTTTTTTGAGACTCAACATGAGGTTCATCATTACCTTGTTGGTGTTCCTATCATTGCAAAGAGCCAACATTTTGACTGTGGATGCAGTAGGAAATGAAAATCAAATCAAGAAAACCTCAGGGGTGGATGAGAATGAAAACAAGGATTCTCCTAGACTTGAAAACTTCAGAACTTTGCACCCTGGTTCCTATCACTCACATAGGAGCATGCCACTTCACAAGATTCAACAAGAAGATAGAGGCAGCTCAAATAGAACAACACTAGTGGCTGTTGTAGTATCTGGTGTAGTTGCTACCTTAATCTGTGCACTCGGGTGTGTCTGTTTCTGCAAGAGATTTAGGAATCAGAAAAGGAAACCCAATAGGACAATGCCACTCTTTAGCAAAACCGGAAGAACAGGAGGTACGTACCATAATTCATCAAGCAATGTGAATTTAAACTCTGACCCTGATTTGCTTTACCTGGAACAACCTTGTGAGACACAAAGTAGCACTTTAAGTCACAGTTCCCTAAAACGTGAAATTTATGAGAAGAAAGTGTTGAATCGAGAAGAATATGACAATGCCAGCACTGGTAGTTCTTCCACCAAGGAAACTCTCTCTGTTCACGAGGATTTGGAATATGATGGTGGCAAAGCTTCCTGTGTCCTTGAAGAAAGTCGTTCATCATCAGATTACGAAAGTTTTCATTCATGTGTTGAAACAGAACCACTGTTTCTTTCTCCCAGAAATTTAATTTCAGCCACAGCTCAATTTCCTTGTTCTTCTCACAATTCAACTTCAAAGGTAGAAGCTAACCAATCACCATCCATTCCAAAGCATGAAGAGCAAAAGAGGAGTGAAACTTCTCAACCTAGCATTCCTCCCCCACCAAGTCCACCACCTTTTTTGAAAGAAAACATTAAAAGTGTGATCAAAACCCCACCTTCTCAACAATTGCCAAAACTCAAACCACTTCATTGGGACAAAGTAAGAGCCACGCCAGATCGAACCATGGTGTGGGATACGCTACGAACAAATTCGTTTGAGTAAGTTCTTTCTCCAAATTAGCATTTAATTTATTCTATCTGTTCTTAGTTTCACCGTTTGAGAAAATGATGAAATTTAATCAGGTTGGATGAGGTAATGATCGAGTCACTCTTTGGCTACAATTTACAAAATTCAGTAAAGAACAACGAAGCAAAGAGTAAAAATCCATCTCCTAACGAACATGTACTTGAGCCAAAACGGTTGCAGAACATAGCAATACTCTCAAAGGCTCTAAATATCACAGCAGCAGAAGTATGCGAGGCCCTGATACTAGGTAAAGGATCCTATTTTATGCATAAAAATTTATGCTTTGACTATTGAAGTTTCAACCAACCAACACAACATGCATGCACTTTTGCTTTTACACCATATGCTAAAGATAAAATTAATGATGCTAAGTGGAAACTCCTATGAAGTAATGAAGTAAATGCAGGGAAAGGCTTGTCTTTGCAACAACTAGAGGCACTGGTAAAAATGGTACCAACGAAGGAAGAAGAGGTTAAGCTCTTGAACTACAAAGGAAGTGTCAATGAACTCGGGTTCGCTGAAAATTTTGTGAGAGTAATGCTTAGCATACCATTTGCCTTTCAACGAGTGGAAGCCATGCTCTACAGAGAAACTTTTGAAGATGAAGTGACTCACCTCAGTAACTCTTTCACAATGCTAGAGGTAGCAGCAGAGTAATTAAGACCCTTTTAAAGTAGTTCATTGCAATCTTCTTGAGATTTGAAAAGAATCATGAAACTATAAAAGAGTGTGTTTAATGTGACACCAGGAAGCATGCAAGGAACTAAGGTCAAGCAAGTTCTTCTTGAAACTGCTGGAAGCTGTGCTGAAAACAGGAAACCGCATGAACGTGGGGACAACAAGGGGAGGTGCTAGAGCCTTCAAACTTGATGCCCTTCTGAAGCTTGCTGATGTTAAAGGAACAGATGGCAAAACCACCCTGCTCCATTTCTTTGTTCAGGAGATAGTTCGCTCAGAAGGAAGCAAAGCTTCAAAGAGCATGATGGGACAGAAGAGTGAAAGCAGAACTGAGGAAGAGAAGGAAGAAGATTACAGAAGGATGGGACTAAAACTTGTGTCTGGTCTCAGTGCTGAGTTATGCAATGTTAAAAAGACTGCCACAATTGACTTGAAAGTGCTTGCAAGTTCTGTGTCGAACCTATCAAATGGGTTGGCTAAAATACAGAAGCTGGTAAAAGGGTTGTTGTGTGAAGATGAAAAAAATAAGAGCTTTGTGATTTCTATGAAGTGGTTTGTTAATTATGCAGAAAGAAAGGTGGAAGAGTTGCATGGAGATGAAGAAAGAGTGATGGGTCGTGTAAAAGAAGTAACTGAGTATTTTCATGGGGATGTGTGTGAGGAACAGTCGAATCCACTTCAAATCTTTGTAATCGTGAGGGACTTTCTGGAGATGGTGAATAACGTTTGCAATGAACTTAGAAGGTCTATGAAATCCCCTCGTACTGTTACCCAACAGTAGATGACACGTGGAAGGACAGAATTATGAATATGACAAGGATATGATGGCATAAATTAGAGAGAAATTGTAAAAAAAGTGACACTTGTTAAGGAAGTGTCTATGACATCTTTTTCAAAAGATAATTTTTCTTGTTAAATAACTGATATGCCAAGTACGTGTTTTAAACGGATAGACTAGATTTGGATTGTAAAATAAATGGATATTTGTTTATGTTTGTATTTGGTTTGTAAAATTTTCCAGGATAAATGTACTGGTTTATGACTTTAAATCGTAGTCTAGAAGAGATGAAAATTTAATCAAGTCTTTAAAAGAATATTTGTGAATAAGCACATATCGATTGTAATCAATTTCTTAGCACATACATCAGCTTGAAACTGAACTAAAGATATGAATATAAAGTTAATGATTTTTAATATGTTTATATGAAATGGTGAAACAACAATTATTTAACGAGAAAGTTATATATCCAAATGGAGGATATAAAAGAATAAGTGTACTCAGCAATATAAGTATTGAATCGTGAATTTTGACTAACAATAGATAAACTTATTGTCTAATTTTATCTTATTATATGATTTTCGTATGGATTAAATTGTGATTTTTCATTTTCAAATTACTTGACGATTAAGCATCATTTTCTTTATAATTGAGTATCTTATTTATTAGATGGAAAAATATTACTATATTAATGTGACGTAACGGATTGAATGATTTTGTTTAATTTTTTATTATTATTGTATAAGATATTAATTAAGATTTGAATCATTATTGTCAAACTCACAAAGCCGCTAATATGTTGGTATTTTTCAGGTTTTCTTTTTTTGAGATTGGATTCAAAATATTTGATCTCGTTCCAAGCTGCGTTATCATTGTTCTGGACCGCTAGGTTCTCGTCTTTGACTTTGATGATATTGTCTTGGATCGGATATGGTCCGCCCAATGCAATGACACTTAATTATTTTATTCTCATTCTATATATTTTTTATGTGAAAAAATATATACTAAAAATCTTAAAAATCTTATAAATTTAAACCGTATAAATGAGATAAATCTCACTTTAAGAATGAATAAAAAAAAATTTACATTACTTCACATAGTATTATTTATCTTATTCAAAATTAATTAGAATTATCAACTATCTTTTATTTTCACTAAATTATAATATAAATAAGGATAAATTTCACTCTACTAATTTAGGAAAGTAGAGTTAAATTTAAATTTCACTATTTCAAGTTTAAGATGGGAATAAAATGAATGAAATTTATATATCTATATATTTCAAATATCAAAATGGTTTTGTAAGAATGTTGTTTGGTCAATTAGTTTCCTTCTATAATTGTTATTTAAAGTATTTAAATAAAAAATGTCTACATTGCTAGTTTGAAAAAACAAATAAAACTTAATTTGTTTTTATCCAAATAACATGATTTTTTATTACCATTTTTCACCAAAACAAGTTGTTAAAATAGAATTCATTAATCTAAAATATACCAAACTAAAGTCTACTAAAATCAATTAAATTTATTTTTCAGTTGATTAGTAGTTTTTCTTAAAACACTACAGTTCCAAGTTCGTAAATTAATCCACAAATTTGAATATTTACTCCACAAAGTTTAGGAATTTACAGGATCAGACATATAATTATCTACTATTGTTTTTTTTTTTTTTTTTTTTTTTTTAAATAGGGTCATCGCATGTGAGATCCGCAAATTCAACGGACGGATTAACACGGGGTAATTACCTTTTATATTCCCACGGTTTTTTCTTGATCTTCATGGGATGTTGAAAATATGTAAAATATTCATACTTCAATTATAGATTTTGAAAAATATATTTTTATATAATTTATTATAATGCATTTTTTTATCATATAATCTGAAAATATGTTATAAAATATTAACTTAAAAAAAACACCTAAAACATTAAAAATAAATAAACTTAAAATATGTTCTGGTTGGAGAGTTTCTTTTCTATTATATCTTATGTTCATGTTTTATAAATTTTTTATTGATTTCGAATTTCATTGCTTTACCCTTTTATGTTTTTCCCTATAATTTTTTTAATATTTGTTTTTAATTCTTGACTGGAGAAGATCTCACAATAGTTAAATATATGATATAATTACAATATAAGTGATTGTATATTCATTTTACTTAGTTCATGAGATTGACTTTAATTTAAATTTTACTATCTTAATGTGATAATGGAATTACTTTCAAATTGTTATCAAAAGTCTATCTTAAATGTTATTTATTAGACTTTCCATTTATTCTCACACTCATTATATTTGGTAAATAGGGACGTGTCAATTATAAATAAATATAATTTACATTATATAAATATGCTATAAGTAGATTTTTTAAGGATTAGTTAAATTTGAATTCACTTTCTAATCTAATATAACATATCTTACTCAAGATTAATTTGAGTGACTTATGATCTATTTTAACCAAATTATAATATAAGTGGTGTATCGTATTATTATTTTGTGATGTTAAATTAGGATTAAATTTTACTAACTCAATTCTAACATAGAAATAAAATTAGTGACATTTATATTTATGTATTTCAAATATTAAAATTTGTTTGTATAAAAATGTTATTTGGTAAATTAATTTCCTTCTATAATTATGCTTTTAAAATATTAAAAAAAAAATCTGCCTAGATTGATAGTTTGAAAAGACAAATAAAACTTGATTTGTTTTGATCGAAATAACATGATTTTTTTTATCACGAAATTATAACTTTTAAATATAAATTTATCACGCATAAGCTTTTTTTTAATGGTTTGTCTTCATATTTTGAATTGTATCTTAATTGAAATTGAATATTTATTAATGTAGTAAATTATACGCAAATATAATTTACAAATGTATGCTAATTAAATTTTGTAAAATGTTACATTTTAATATTAATATAGATTGAAGAGTAAGACAACCGCACTAAATATATGGATTAAACAAAGATATTGTCATAAGATATACAGATTCAACGATCTCTAAACTAAACTATGATTAGCGCTTCGATCCTTCCCAATCTAATCTCATAATCAGACACTAACAAGAAGACAACGCCGTTGGATCGGACTTGCGAAACCACATGGATTGCCAGCGTGTCAACATAATGAACCGTCGGATGAATCAACCCAATGATACATTCAAAGCAGGCTTAAAATCCTCAGGAGATCTTCGGGCACGGATCGCCAGCATGGCAAGATCTGAGCCGCGAGATGTTGACAAACGGGATCGGCAGCATTTATAGTTTGCATCAGTATATATACGGTGTTCCCTCGCGTTAGGCTCAGAGCCCAGAATTCTGAAAATTCGAAGAAATAGAAAAAGCCTTCTTTGTCGCAATCCCACAAAACGAACCGTTTCGCTGCTATCTCGGATCGCACATCAATGGAAGCCGCGCCCAAAGGTGCCGCTGGACGAAGAGGCGAAAGGAAGAAAGCCGTTTCCAAATCCATAAAAGCCGGTCTCCAATTCCCCGTCGGCCGTGTCGCTAGGTATTTAAAGAAAGGCCGTTACTCCCTCCGCCTAGGCACCGGCGCTCCAATCTACCTCGCCGCCGTCCTCGAGTACCTCGCCGCTGAGGTGCATACTCAACGATTCGTGTTCACCTCATGATTAAGTTAATTAATTAATTCTTATTCAAAAGATTTCGATGTGGATTTCACAATGCAGGTGTTGGAGTTGGCTGGGAACGCCGCACGTGACAACAAGAAGAACAGGATTATCCCTAGGCACGTGCTTCTCGCTGTGAGGAACGACGATGAGTTGGGGAAATTGCTTCAAGGTGTGACGATTGCTAGTGGTGGAGTGTTGCCTAACATTAACCCTGTTTTGCTGCCCAAGAAAGCTACCAGTGCTGCTGAAAAGGCCTCTACTCCTAAGTCTCCTAAGAATACATAGATGATGATGCCTTTTGTAAATCTTACCGTTAGATCATCTTTTTCTTAGGTTTTTGTTTTTGGAATATCATATATATATATATATAGTTTTAGTTTAGGTGAAGTTTGATGTTGTGGCCTATATCATCTGGTCTTTTGCAGTTGTGGTCACCTTCATGGCTGAACATTTCCATTGTTAAATTACATCATACATGGAAGATGCTCTTTTATTGCCTTCAATTTTATTAACTTTTTAAACCTAATCTGTTTGTTATGTTTCAGTTGATTAAATTACGTTAAATATCATTTGGTTTGATTTCGATCATGCAAAAAATAATTAAGATTACTTAATTAGTAGAATTGAAGTATAATTCGCTTTAATTTTACTTGATGTTGGATTTGAACATTGTAGTTATTGTTCTCCTCTAGTTACAAAAGAGAAAATGTGAACGTGAGAGGTTTGTGTGACGTGGCTATTGTTGGGCCATGGTCGTTTGGGCCTTCTCGCAAACTGGGGGCCTGTATTTTATTGTTACCCTAGGTTTGTCTGACAGCTTCTTTCTTCACCTCCTTACCATTGTGAATTGACAAAATTGGTCTTAATAAAAATGTGAAATATCTTTAATACCCTTATTTTATCCTACAATCCCATTTCACCCTACACCTCCAGTCCACATCTGTGTGGTCCCTCCATTCCACATGTGCTGCCGTTGAGAGTAAGAACTGCACGAGAGCATCACCGTTCATCGTCCTCCACATTGGTCTACCGTCATTGTTGCCCGTGAAGATATGTATATGTGCTGTTAGTGGAAGGGGAAGAGGAAGGCGGATGCAGAGAAGGGGAATGCGGAGGCCCGATTTTGGAATCCAGTGATTTTCTGATTACAGATTCCGAAAGTCAAAATACAACTCATGCCACCCCTGCTCCAATCACGCACCTCCATTTTCATCCATTAAAAACCTCATCAATTTTATTAAGGGCAATAAAGTCTTTTTAACATGAGTATTTTAGGAATTGAATAATCTGTGAAGGTACAGGAAGAAGCCGTCGGTTTTTCTTTATTCTGGTTGTAAGAATTTTTTACATTGTTTTGTGTATCTGCTTCGCGAATGTTGTGGTAATAACGGCGTTTTCGCCTGTCATGAGTTGCTTTCTGGTATGAGTGTTACTTTGAGTTTAGTATTTATCTGATTGAATCGTGACGATTGAAATTGTAATTTCTGAATGGGGGATGAATTGTACTTGGCAGAGAAGGTTGGGGCTTTTCAGAACTGCAGCGTTCGCGGGTGCAACTCTGTTGTGCTGCCGTGACAATGATCGTTTCAGTGAGTTTCTAACTTTTTATTATTTATACGATCGTTCTAAATCATGGAGCAGTAGTGAAGAGGAGAAAGTTTTGTTACGTACTCCGTATTTGTTTCTTTGAACATAAAAAATTTTAATTCTACTAGGTTTTAGGAGTGGTAGATTCCTTTTTTACTCAGATTTGCTATTTATGTTTTTAATTTGAATTTATTTACAGTTTTCTAGTTCCTGCTATTTCCTAACTTTTGAGCATGTTACCTATTAATGGGTTAACTGCGCACAATGTAGTGGTAAATGGAAGTAGCTGAATAGAGAAATCGAATTGTGTTTGTTAATTTAAAGTATTAAATTCATCACAAAGGTATGTAATAGGACTTTATGCTTTGCCAACATAATCTTGGGGTAGTGCTTATAATTGTGACTGTGGACAACATTTCTCTTTAACCACAAACAAGTTTCCACGCTTTCTTTAGTGGGTAGTAAGTGAATTTAAAGAAAATGCCGTTTTATTATTTAAATGGAATTAACATTGATGTTCTACTAATGTGGCTTCAACATCAAATTTAGGGGCTTCGGTTGCAGTTCGAGTCCCTGAGCCATTACCGGATTCCTTATGGTTGACATGTCCAGTGCTGTTTGATTTGTATTCTCGACATTTACCTTTTTCCAATAAATCTGGTCCGTCCTTTTCTTTGTTTTTGAACTTGGTTTATGCACAATTTTTTTCTGAGAGGATGTCTGTATTACATATATAGCTGCAAACGTGTAGGAATTGAGGCGCTGTATTCATATAGAGTCAGTCCCGTTCCTTCGTCTGATGTATCTAAGGAATCTTCTGGGGCTGTTGATGATAAGTCCAAGCCAAGTGATTGTTTTGGTAGAGATACTATTGCAAATGCAGCTGCTAAAGTTGGGCCTGCTGTTGTTAATATTGCAATTCAACAAGGTATATGTTTTGGTATCTTTCAACCTTGAGCATTTGAATTATGTCCTTTTAGTTGACTCTGAGGGACATCCACCATACAGATTTCTTTGGTATTGCTAGCGGAAAGAGTATAGGTTCGGGAACAATCATCAACAAGGATGGAACAATCTTGACATCCGCTCATGTTGTGGTTGATTTTATGGGCACAAGAAGTTCCTCCAAAGGGAAGGTTTGTCTACATGCCTGGGCGTATCTCTTAAAATGTTGGTAGATTTGGTATTGCTGTCTATGATGCAAAATGTAATATCCTGTCTAAGTTGGATATTTTCAAACACATCTCAAGTGTATTTACAGGAAGCCAGTTTGAAGCTAGAATATGGGCATTTCTAAATTGTAGCTCACTTAGTTTTTTGATAGGCTACACAGCTGAATGGAAATATGATTCCATCATTTATTGCACTAAGTTGGTATTGCACATACACTTCAGGTAAATTACATTAAATACGTGATGAATTATTACTCAAGGATAATGAATTTAGGTTATAGGATTTAGTTGCGTGGCTTAATTATTGGTTCTTGATATTACATGAATGTGTAAATCTCTTATTAAAATAGTTCTCCCTTCAGATCATTTTAGGCTATTCAGATGCGCTGGCTTTTGTGTATATGCCATATTATTTTTCTATTCTCGTATGTGTTTTAGGCTCCAGGGAGACATCAGATATGTATCTAAATAATCATGACTCTGGAGTCTAGACACTCCTGTCTGGGTCTTACAAGTTTTAACTAATGGTGATCTTAATATATCAACTATACTACAGATTGAAGTCACATTGCAAGATGGAAGAGCTTTTGAGGGGAAAGTGGTGAATGCTGACCTGCATTCAGATATTGCTATTGTGAAGATAAATTCTGAAACTCCACTGCCGGAAGCTAAACTTGGTTCGTCAAGTAAGCTACGACCTGGAGATTGGGTAATAGCAATGGGCTGTCCACTTTCTCTTCAGAATACAGTCACTGCTGGAATTGTAAGGTGCGAAGAAAAAATTTACTCGATAACAGTTGTCTCCCTGTATTAAGCTATTGTAATTTTGTTTAAGGTTTGCCCATTTCACATTATAGATAGATTTTGGAAGCTAAAGCTATAGGTCTTTTTAGGGTGTTAACATGTTAATTGACTAAGCTTGTGGTTTTTTAATGTAAGAGGCTCCTGATTGTCTTCTCTGAACTAATGAAGTTAACTTTTTACGATATTTTGAGTAGTTGTGTTGACCGCAAAAGTAGTGATTTGGGATTTAGTGGCATGCCGAGAGAGTATTTACAAACCGATTGTGCGATTAATCTGGTATGTCTTCCTCTTTTTGTCTCCTTGATTTACCCACCTACCCAACCAGATTTGCTTGTGGTGTAATAACTGAATCTTAACATAATATCTGTTCAGTTCGGTTGTATGTTTTATCTGCTTATGTGGTATAGGGAAATTCTGGAGGGCCCCTTGTCAACATGGATGGAGAAATTATTGGGGTGAACATGATGAAAGTGGCTGCTGCTGATGGTCTGAGTTTTTCTGTACCAATTGATTCTGTGTGTAAAATTTTAGAGCATTTCAAGAGAAATGGGTATGTTTTTGGTTTTATCTGACTATTTTATTGCATACACATTGGCAAGTAGGAAGTTATTTTCTTGTAAAATGTTATGTTTTCATTTGTGTACGAGTGTCATTCGAAAAGGATGTTTTACTCTTCTGAGAATAAGTTAATGACTTGGAAAAATCTTTTACATTATTCACATTTTGGAAAGTGATATTCCACAAACAAATATGGATTTAAATATATTTTCTTCTCAGTCATAATTGTAGAGTTTAGTTGAGCTCTTGCATATTGTACACTAAATGAATAAGCATTGTCTAACGTTTGTTCAGGAGAGTAATACGGCCTTGGCTTGGGCTAAAGATGCTTGATCTCAATGAGATGATTATTGCGCAGCTTAAAAAGCAAGATGATTCATTCCCTAATGTTACTAAGGGTATTCTTGTACCAATGGTATGTTGCTAATTGATCCTTTTGGATATTCTACTTCTGTTGTCCTTCGGGTTCTTGTGTGTTTGGTTTTTTCAATGGAATGGAGGCTGTTAGGTTAGGGGTAATGCATTATCTTATCTTGAAACAAAGACACTCTTTTCTTCCTTCACGTGTATTCCATGTGAAGAGTACATTTAAATAGACGTTCTACAATGCAAATGAGGGCTCGTGCGTGGCCTTTTTAAGGAAAACATAAATAATTTGGCCACGGTTGGCTTCATCCTCAAGGGTTTGATGGATGGGTGTGCGGACCAGGTAGGCATTCAGGTTGAAGGCCCAACATGTTAAACATAAAGTTGGTTGGCATTTTTTAGGGGGATGCCAGCTTTAGTCAAAAACTATCATAGTGTTTTGTCATAGTTCACGCTGCCACAAGAATTTTACTTGTATCAGGCTGCATTTCTTAGCAATAGCTCTTGTATGTATTTTGGGGCTTCAAATTAGGGATGGGTGTTGAGAGAAAGGTTGGATGGAATTTGTGTATTAATCAAAGATAATTAAATAGTACATTGTCAATCTCGAAAACTAAGACACTAAAATCACGGGGCCATCAGGGTCTTAATGTTTTAATGCAGAAGTAAATGATGGAGAGACTACAAAATCATATTTGCATTTTCTGATGAGGCAATAATATGACAAATCTGTAGTTTTGTCCATATGAATACAAAATCATACTTGCGCTTTCTGACGAGGCAATAATATGACAAATCTGTAGTTTTGTCCATATTAATTGCTTTTCGTTTAATTTTGTTTATCTGTTGTAGTTTACTTGTTATGTAATCGATTATTTTCTGGGATAATATGCTTTGCCCTCATCAATGCTAGACAAGCATTAGAATACTTGAAATCACCTATTTGTCTGATGAGAACTTTAATATTTTTGGCTAGGTAACTCCTAGGTCCCCTGGAGATCGTGCTGGGTTTTGTCCTGGTGATGTTGTCATTGAATTTGATGGGAAGCCTGTCGAAAGTTTAAAGGAGGTAATGACCTATTTTAATTCTTATTCTGATACTGTTATTGTGGTAAGCAGATTTGGTGACCAAAACTGAACTATGGTTTTTGTCTCTAGGGAGTCCTGTATTGAAAGTGTTGGTTGAGTTTATTAAGCTTGGCTGTTTAGTTTAAATGAATAAATTGTTATCAACTTAAGAAGAGATAAATATATGTTACAGTGCGTAATGTATTGTGCGGGTATCTAGTGTTCCTGGTGGGGGAGCTCGTGCTTTAAAAAACATATACATTGGTTGCACTTGGATTTTATATGACGGTTGAATTTATTGTTGATTATGACAGGTCATAGAAATAATGGGAGACAAAGTTGGGGTACCGATAAAGGTAGTAGTGAAAAGAAGGGGTGATAAATTGGTCACTTTAACTGTGATTCCTGAGGAAGCCAATCTCGATATTTAGAAGCATGTTGCTACGTAGTGTTTCCACCCTTCTGGGCCTGACAATTCCCACCCCACCCCACCCTTTTTTTTTTTAATTTGGTGACGTGTTTGTGTCTGGCCTACTTGTCAGCACAATTTTGATTACCTCCAATGGAGGCGACGATATTGAATTCTAGGCATTTTTGTAGTTTGTTTGATTAAAAGGTCCTTGTCTCCATTATTTTCTTTTACTAGTTCGTTATCTAATTGAATGTTTAGTTTGCCATTTCAATTTTTTTAATTTCGAGCATTGTTTTTTTCAGTTTTTGTCTTGTCAATAATTTGATAATCTCGAATTAAATGTTATCTCTAATGCTGTTTGCAAGTGATATCACATTACAATTTTGCACGTCACCAGTTTTAATTTTATTTGCCAATGAAGTGATGTTTATAATTCGTTAAAGTTAGAAACACTATTCGCCCCCTTTGACATGCGTGAATGAGAAACAGCAGTTTGCCAATTGGGGCATAAGCACCATTAATTAATTATAGTTTTTTATTTTAAGTGCATTTTTTTTCTTTTTAAAACCATGATTATAATAGCATTAGCAATACATGTTAGAAACTTTCAGGATAGAAAATTAATTATTAATGTAAAATTGTCTAAACTTAAATTATACAATTTATGAAATGAGAATTTATCTTATGTTTTAAATCTAAATTTTATGATTTTTATTAAGAAAAATCGATTTAACCGTATAATATCTTTTTGGATGGGAAGAAAGTATTGCATCAATGTCCATCTTAAAAAAATCCGTAATGTTTTTTTTTTTTTTTTTTTAAAAAATAATTTATTTTTTTTTTTTTTTTTTTCTAAAGAATCATTCATTTTTTTTTAGCGTCAAAGCTCTTGATAGAAAATTGTTGAAGCTTAACATGTACAAGTTCCCACGGCATGCTTCATATTCGAATCTGAATCGCCGAAAGAACAGCTGAACAGCTCCAGGGATCTTTCTTTCAATGCCATAAAAAGGGTTCAAAGCAAGGACCTGCAAATCACCCAAAAGTTGCGGCAAAGTCAAGTTAGAATTTCCTATGGTATCCATGGGCATCGAATTGCAGGCATTAACATCCACCTCCACTTGTTCTGCAGGAAAATCCTCTTTAAAGGACAAACCAATTGAGACAGCTTTTCCTGTTGATTTTACAGAAACTGATTTCCCAAACCTACAATGTCTATCTGGAATAAATAACTATTTGCTGCATTAGATTTGTCCTCCGTTTATGGTAATTGGACAGAACTCTTTGGATCATATCTTCGCTTAAGAAGGTATCTATCTTTATTCAAAGCCTCCTTATCTTTAACAGATTTGCTGTTCCCACCACCCAAAGCCTCTGCAATCACCAGTGGACCACTCAAAGGAGCTGAAAAAGAAATTGAAAACGAGAGACAAAAAGTAGCATTACTATCTCAAGTGGCTTTGAATAGCTTGAGACACAACAGCAAACAACATATTCAATCCACATAAACTAGAGTCCTTATGCAAGTGAGGGGATGAAATACAAGAGATGACACTGAAATTAAACTAATGGTCAGATTAAAAGGCTAATAATAAAATCAGACAACCAGTTTATACTAATGTTATCATAGAAAGCTTCACCGTTCATGAAACTTTTTGCAATGGTAAACAGAACTTAAATCACATTAACAGGTCTCCGTGAACACAAAAAGTTTGTATTAAATTAATTAAGAATAATTACAGTAATAACAACTAAGGCTAACCCCACTAATGTGGGTTGATTACAAGGATCAAGTTATGCCCCCATAATGAAAATCTCAATAAAACCATTTGGGGAGCTAGTTAGGGGGTTCTTCTGAGTTTCCCAATAAACTTAGATTAGCAATTTTGGATTCTCGTGTTTGCTAAAAGTTAAAATAATAACAAAACATTTCTAGGAATTCTTTTTAATGTTTCCCGACAAAGCATTCAAGGGGATGGGATGTAAATCCAAGATTACCACGAAGGTGGAGAAGTTTGAGATTCCTGAAACTTTATCTGAATTCATAGGGAACTTATAAGCATACCAAATCCATTTACAACATTCCGAAAAAACATGATTTGCAGGAAAAATAATTCTCAAGAATAGAACAATAGTATTTATATACCAAATGCTACAGTAGATTTAAGGTCTAGGTTTCTCCATAAATTTATTATGGTCTTGCTGCCATTTTTAATTAATTATCTTCCATTCCACTAGAGCCTGTAGTAGTGTACTCGGTCACCAAATCCACCTTATCCTTAAGCAAGTTTCTGTGGTCATCTTCTTAATAGGAGCTACTCTAACTTCTCCCAAATATATTGTTATTAAACTTGTCTTCGTCATGCATGCCCACTCATTCACCTGGGTTTTCATCATAACCTAAACTTGTCGTGTTTCCATTTCTAATGACGATATATCCATCAAGAACATTAACCAGTCATGTTTCTAGATTGAAAGCTATGTAAACTTTTCAGAGACACAAACATCACAACGATTCAAACCGCGTTTAGAATGTTAACAACAACCGTAGGAAACTTAACGCAAACCAAAAGACAATTTATGCAGTAAAGAATATCAGAGACTCATATCTTTCCTTCTGAGTCAAGTACTTAAATATCTTTCAATTTTATTAATTTTTTTTAACCTAATCTGTTTGTTACATTACAGTTGATTAAAGTACCGTTAAATATCATTTGGTTTGATTTCGATCATTAAAAATTAATTAAGATTACCTAATTATTAGAATCGAGCATAATTCGCGTTACTCTCGTTTGATTTTCGATTTGAACATTGTAGTCAATGTTCTCCGTTATTTAAGCGCTATTTAGAAGTTACTAAAGAGAAGACGTGGGAGTAGGTTTATGCGACGTGGCTATTGTTTGGCCATGGTCGTTTGGGCCCTCTCGAGAATTGGGGCTGTAATTTATTGTTACCCTAGGTTTGTCTTCATCTGCTTCGCGAATTTTTTACATTTTTTACGTTGTTGCTTGGTCATGAGTTGCTTTTTGGTACGAGTGTTAATTTGAGTTTATTATTTATCTGGTTGAATCTTGAAACTGTAATTTCTCAATGGGTGATGAATTATGTGGCAGAGAAGGTTGGGGCTTTTCAGAACTGCAGGGTTCGCGGGTGCAACTCTGTTGTGCTGCCGTGACAATGATCGTCTTAGTGAGTTTCTAGCATTTTATTATTTATACTATGGTTCTAAATTATTGAGCAGTGAAGAGGAAAAAGTTTTGTTACGTTGAAGATAAAAAATTTAATTCTACTAGGTTTTAGAGTGGTAGATTCCATTTTAGTCAGATTTGATATTTATGTTTTTAACCGAAGCTATATGATTCTTTGTACCTTAATTTCACTTTATTTACTGTTTTCCAGTTCCTGCCATTTCCTAACTTTTGAGCATCTTACCTATCAATGGGTTAACTGCGCAGAATGCAGTGGTAGATAGCAGTAGCTAGCAGAATAGAGAAATCGTATTATGTTAGTTAATCTTTAAAGTATTAAATTCATTACAACGGTATGTAATAGGACTTTATGCTTCGCCAACATAATCTTGGGGTTTATGACTGTCGGCAACATTTCTGTTTAACCATAAACAAGTTTCCACGCTTTCTTTAGTGGGTAGTAAGTGAATTTAAAGAAAATGCCGTTTTATTATTTAAATGGAAGTAACATTGATGTTCTACTAATGTGGCTTCAACATAAATTTAGGAGCTTCGGTTGCTGTTCGAGTCCCTGAGCCATTAAAGGATTCCCTATGGTTGACAATTTAGGCCATGATAGTTGTCTCCCTATATTAAGCTATTGTAATTTTGTTTAAGGTTTGCCCATTTCACTTGATAGATAGATTTTGGAAGCTAAAGCTATATGTCTTTTTAGGGTGCTAACATGATAATTGACTAAGCTTGTGGTTTTTTTAAATGTAAGAGGCTCTTGTTTGTCTTCTGAACTAATGAAATTAATGTTTTACGATATTTTGCGTAGTTATGTTGACCACAAAAGTAGTAATTTGGGATTCAGTAACATGCCGAGAGAGTATTTACAAACCGATTGTGTGACTAATAAGGTATGTCTTCCTCTTTTTCTCTCCTTGATTTACCCGCGTACCCAACCAGATTTGCACGTGGTGATAACTGAATCTTAACATGAATATCTGTTCGTCTGGTTGTATGTTTTATCTGCTTCTGTGGTGTAGGGAAATTCCGGAGGGCCTCTTTTTAACATGGATGGAGAAATTATTGGGGTGCACCTAATGGGAGTGGCTGGTTCTCATGGTCTGAGTTTTTCTGTACCAATTGATTCTGTGTGTAAAATTTTAGAGCATTTCAAGAGAACTGGGTATGTTTTTGGTTTTATCTGACTATTTTATAGCATACACATTGGCAAGTAGGAAGTTATTTTCTTGGAAAATGTTAGGTTTTCATTTGTGTTATGAGTGTCATTCGAAAAGGATGTTTTACTCTTCTGAGAAGTCGTTAATTTACTTGGAATTTTTTTTTTTTACATTTTTCACATTTGAAAATTGATATTCCACAAACAAATATAGATTTAAATATATTTTCTTCTCAATCATAACTGTGTAGTTTACTTGAGCTCTTGCATATTGTACACTAAATGAATAAGCATTGTATAAGGTTTGTTCAGGAGAGTAACACGGCCTTGGCTTGGGCTAAGGATGGTTGATCACGATGAGAAGTTTATTGCGCAGCTTAAAGAGAAAGACGGTTCGTTCCCTAATGTTACTAAGGGTATTCTTCTACCAATGGTATGTTGCTAATTGATCCTTTTGGATATCTTACTTTTGTGGTCCTTCGGCTTTTTTTGTGTTTAGTTTTTCAATGGAATGGAAGCTGTTAGGTTAGGGGTAATGCAATATCTTATCTTGAAACAAAGACACTCTTTTCTACCTTCACGTGTATTCCATGTGAATAGAACATTTAAAGAGACTTTCTACAATGCAAATGGGCTAGTGTGTGGCCTTTTTAGGGAAAACATAAATAAGTTAGCCACGGTTGACTTCATCTCCAAGGGTTTGATGGATGGGTGTGCGGACCTGGTAGGCATTCGGGCTGAAGGCCCAACATGTTAAACATAAAGTTGGTTGGCATTTGTTTAGGGGGATGTCAGCTTTACTAAGAACTATCATAGTGTTTTGTCATAGTTCACGATGCCACAAGATTATTACTTGTATCAGACTGCATTTCTGAGCTATATACTTTTTGTATGTATTTTGGGACTTGAAATTAGGGGTGGGTTTTGAGAGAAAGGTTGGGTGGAATTTGTGTATTATTCAAAGATAATTAAATAGTACATTGTCAAACTAGAAAACTGAGACATAAAACCACGGGGCCATCAGAGTCTTGCAATTTTAATGCAGAAGTAAATGATGGAGAGACTACAAAATCATACTTGCACTTTCTGATGAGGCAATAATATGACAAATTTGTTTCATATGAATTGATTTTCTTTTAATTTTGCTTATCTGTTGTAGTTTTACTTGTTATGTAATCGATTATTTTCTGGGATAATATGGTTTGCACTCATCAATGCTAGACAAACATTAGAATACTTGAAATCACCTATTTGTCTAAGGGGAACTTGAATGTTTTTGGCTAGGTAATTCATGGGTCCCCTGGAGAGCGTGTTGGGTTTTGTCCTGGTGATGTTGTCATTGAATTTGATGGGAAGCCCGTCGAAAAATTAAAGGAGGTAATGACCTATTTTAATTCTTATTCTGATATTGTTATTGAGGTAAGAAGATTTGGTGACCAAAACAGAACTATGGTTTTTGTCTCTAGGGAGTCCTGTATTGAAAGTGTTGGTTGAGTTTATTAAGCTTGGCTGTTTAGTTTAAATGAATAAGTTGTTATCAACGTAAAAAGAGATAAATATATGTTACCATGTGTAATGTATTGTGGACGGGTAAATAGTGCTACTGGTGGGGGGATTGGAGTTTTAAAAAACATATACATTGGTTGCACTTGGATTTTATATAACGGTTGGATTTATTGTTGATTATGACAGGTCATAGAAATAATGGGGGACAAAGTTGGGGTACCGATAAAGGTAGTAGTGAAAAGAAGGGGTGATAAATTGGTCACTTTAACTGTGATCCTGAGGAAGCCAATCGATATTTAGAAGCATGTTGCTATTTAGTGTTTCCACCCTTTTGGGTGTGAATTCCCCACCCCACCCCACCCTACCGTTGTTGTTGGTTTTTTTTTTTTTT
>Ga0209700_100357_pt1 | contig 83389 bp, 39 predicted proteins | sample SiratroredBW_FD_187528 | JGI IMG/M metagenome (GOLD analysis project Ga0209700, IMG submission 187528) | Root nodule microbial communities of legume samples collected from California, USA - Siratro red BW (SPAdes) (version 2) | ecosystem: Host-associated > Plants > Roots > Nodule | place: USA... | reverse complement strand
ATGCAAAAAGCTTTCTAGTATAAAAAAAAAAAAAAAAAAAGGTTTGCGACACTAAGATTAAACTAGGTTCCTTATAGGTTAGAAGAAATTGCAAATACCCTCTTTTTCATACTACTTCTATATATAATGCAATAATTAAATAATACATTAAGACACTCAGCCTATAAGAGGTGTTGGGGGGAATTCAAGCATATAAGAGCTTTACCTCGCCAAAAACAGAATAAAATATACGAACTGGATCAGAAAATGAAGACAGATTCTTTATTGCTTGCACCGAAAGTGAATTACAGGTTTTCGAGAGATCTGTACTCTCCCCAACAAAGATCAATTACGATACCCCTTGCTAACTTAGCCCCCTTTTTCTAATACCCACCTGATCAACAACCAACTTACTGTAGTTGGCTATTAGTTATTTCTGTTACAATTAATAAATGGCCTTATCCCTTGTGTCCCTCTTATTTTGCCTACTATAGACACTCCTAACATGAGGTCTCAGCTCTTTATCAGATATATATAAAAAAAAAAATTGTAAATCGAATCCACGATAACATGTAATAGTAAGAGAAGATATGAGCTCATTCTAATAGTTAGAAACTATAGTTGAAAGTTCAAAAAAAATAAATGAGATTATAATGAGAAAAACGGATCTACCTTGGGACAAGTTTCTGTTCCCCAAGCCATGGCAGATATGGCCTACAGTGTCAAAAAATGTCATTAATGATTTTTAATCATTAATACAAATACACAAATATAAAATTAAATTAAACATAAGAATATTAATTTCAAACTATAGAAACAGATAAGACAACGATGAAATTTTATCATGCTTCAAACCTGAGCTCCTCCAGCTTTAAGGATGTGAGTAACCCCTGCCTTCTTCGCACAATACACTACCTCCTGCAGACAAAAACATTGGTCAGAAAAGATACTAACCACAAATATGTTTTCATACAATACAGATGACTACCTTGCATATAGTGCCATCCTGAGCTGGAGGAGTAGCGAGAACGACAGTTTTACATCCAGCAATTTGTGCAGGCTGGAATATAAATAAAACAATCAAAGATTAATAAAATCTGATAAGATGATGATTATTATCTGCTATCCCGATGCCACTAGAGGATGGAGAACAATACCACAAACTAATTAGACATAAATTCAACTTACAACTGAAAGCATCAGGGCTGTTGAAGGTAGTACAGCAGTTCCCCCTGGAACATAAAGGCCCACAGTATTAATACTTCTTGAAACTCGCTTGCATTTGACTCCCTGACAATTTCAGAAAACTCAAAAGATTAACATAAGACAAACATGAAGGGAATATAATGAAATGAAAATAACTTGTTATCAGCATACAAAAAAGATAGCAAAAACCAATCAAGAGAAGGGACGCTTATACAACCACAAGGAATAGTAAAAATGCTTTGCATTTTTAGTTTCTCAGTCGTGCAATTTTGGTCCCCCTATGTCCAATTGCACAAATTGAGTCCTCCAGATGTCGCACTTGTGTCATTTTTAATTTGGTCACTTCGTCGGTTTTCTATTAAATATTTAAAAGATTTTGCTTTGATAACATTGAATGATGACGTGCAGCTAATATGATGACTAAAACGTTTAGTGACATGACTTAATTTCACTTCTAGTCCTTCATGATTGTGCTATAAAAAGGGATAAAAATTGAAAATAAGTCACGAGAGCATGTGTCATGAAACATGTTAACTGTCATCATCGCCCAATATTACATCAACAAAATCTGTTGATATATTTAACAACAAACTAACAAAAAGTCTCAAATCGCATAATTATAATACCCCAAGGACTAGAACCTCTGAAGCTTGGACGCTTTAACTGGAAGTCGTTTTCCTGCTTCCAACAAGCCATTGCCACAGAAACACTATAGATGCGTGCATAACAGAGCGTCGGACACCTTAGTCGGGGCATGGCCCAATCCTTGGATGTGTTGGAAGTGACGCGGCGTAAAACGCGCTGGAAGTGATGCGACCCATCCTTGAAAATGTGGCGGTGGAGGGTCAGTGTCAACGTTTCTCTAGGTATCGGTCTCTAGCGGTTCCAACTTCAGCTGTGGACCTAGCCTGAGACGGAGACTGTGTGCAGCGGCAGGAAGCTGGTGGTGACGGTGCCAAAGAACAAAAACCGAGGAAATCGATTCTATTTCCAACCGTGGAATATATTAGAGCCGTGTTTATATTCTGTAATTTAGTTGTATCCTGTGTCCATGCTTCTTATAGACTATACCAGTAGAGTCCAATTACAAAACTTGAAAGACCAAAACTATCATTAAGTCTATAAAATTTAGTCGAATTAGGTGTGATAGAGAAAGTAGAAGGTATTATATTTTATTAGATCTCGAAATATCTACTTGCAAGATAATCCTACCAGAACCTACTCAAAAAGAAGTTTCAGAAAAGAAGGCACACCAATGTCCACTAATGAAACGCGAATACGTTAAGAAAAAGATGTTATCGTACTTTGATGTTCTCAACATTTGTTTCAGGAGTCCTCTGAGCAGCATGAAAGGCATATATATTGTTGTAGGCGACATCGAAAGCTTCCTTAACATGCGCATCAAGCTGCAATGCAATGCAGAAAGTCAAAATTGAATAACATGAACACTTCAAACAAATAACGGAACGGTGATACGAATAAGCAATAAAAATACCAGCGGATCTGGAAGGTCGGAGACAAGTTGAACAATGTTATCCAATTGAACTTTGTCGAATTTCAAAGTATATCTAGAGAAATACGGAAAGAATTGTGAGGTTGATAATGATCGTAACGACAGTGACAAAGAGGAATGAAAAGAGTAAGGAACAATGAAACACGAACTCACTCTTTGACAGCAGCATCGCCTCTTTCACGAACATGGTCAATAATGGGGTTGACCTGCAAAGTGAAGTGTGAGAGACTGAAAACGACGGTGAGAAAGAGGGAAAGTGTGAAGGGACGGAGAGGGAAGCAGACCAGAGAGAATACAGAAGAGAAATCGATACGAGGGCGAGCAATTAGGCTGCGAAGGTCAGCATCGCCCAGTTCTGACAATCTATATGACTTCATGATAACCCACTCAACGAGAACGAAAACCAAACCCTTCTCTTCTCCTTACTCGCTCTTGCCTAGTTTAATTCAAACTTCTCTCTTTCCTTCTAGTGCGCGTGAATTCCAACCGTTAAAAAAGAGCCATTTTCGAACATAACTAACACTACTTTTTGCAGTTACTTTCTCACATTAATATTGTTTGAGTAAGTAATTACTTGATCCCTAATTAAAGGATAATTTACTGTCGTTTAGATTGATATGTATTACAGGCTATAATTTGAGTTTTTTCACTGAAAATTATCTTTTCAAATTTTGTGTTATTTATTCTTTTTGTCATATTATATTGTCAAAATTTAAAGAACTCAAATATAGATGAAAATATGGATAATTTAAAAAAATTGAAATGATATGAAAAGTAATAAATGTTAAAACTATTCATAACTACAGCCACATAAAACGCGGAGCATTAGCTCCACATACCGTACTTATTCGAAGTTATTTATTCTTCATGGGACGTATAGGTAGTAGATGCAATATACATTTATAAGAAATGCAATGGATGAAAATATATCCAACTATTTCCCTTTTTTCTTCTTTCTATCAGTACCCTACTACATAAACCTCTCAATTCACCTTGTCTTCTAGAATCCATTCTACCTTGCTTCTCTGCTTTCAAAAACACCAGCAATCTGATTACCTAAATAAAAGAACTGTACTTGTCTCACTATAGTTTGCAAACTTCAAAGAATCTATTCCTTTCTACTATTCCACTCCCATATTACATTATAATGGTGTTCATCAGCATGCTTCAGTACATCATCTTCAAGTTTCCAATCCCTTTTAAACAGGGCAATCTGTGAAGCATAGCCGGGCTCAACATCAGAAGAACCACCAACGCCGCTAAACTCCACCTTGTAATAGTGCCGAGCAGCTAAGTTAGATGCCCATTGTCTGAACTGCGCTCTGGTCCACTCAAATTTGTGGTCGTGATTACGAAACTTGCATGATTGTAAGAGGGTTTTCTCGTCTAACTCCTCTTGATCTTGGGTTGGAGGATTCGACTTCTGGAGTACTACATTGTATTCAAAATTTGGAGTGGAAACAATGAGAATCCGTGGCCGAAAAAAACTTAATGCCACATCCCCGAATAAAGAAGCTTGGTCTTCTTCCATATGTTCAATTACCTACATAGTATCATCGATTCATATAAGTTGATTCATAAGTCTTAACAGTGTTGCACAAAAAAAAATATGTAACCAGTGATAGCATAATACAAGACCAATTCAACTAATGAATACAAACTATGAAGTATATTTCCAGTAAGTAACAAAGAGGCGTACAAGTACAATTATTACTAGTTGACAACGCAGAATTGGTTAAAGAATGATAAAGACCACTAGCAGCATTACACAAGGCAAGGTGCTTGAACTAGAATGTGTACATGAATGAATGCTCAAACATGTGCATACCGCATACTAACGTGAAACCTGTGACTGCTGTCACCGCAGAGAAATAAGAAATTAAGAAATCATATTGTCCATCTTTCTGAACTGCTCTACCAAGTAATTTCATCCCGTGTAGCAATTCCCATGATAGTAAACTTCCATGATTCAGTCAAACTCTTTTTTTACTTTCAATCTCATACAGACAATTTAATTTCAGTTATATTAGATTAATAGATTGGTATAGAAACACTGACTCGTCATAAAGAAAGCATACGGCAAATTGCAATTTGACATATTAAACCCGATGTTATTGATGGCAACTTATTTATCAGACAGTCAACATATTCTAAACTCAACAATAATGAAATCATTTATCGTATATGATTTACTTGCACAAACAATAGACAAGACGTCTACCATGAGGACAGGCATGTGAAAATGAAGTTAACAATGGAAGAATAGAATATACAATGGATTATGAAATTTACCTCCAAACAAGTGCCAATGTCAAATCCATGCAACTGAGAGCCAAAATTTGTAATTGAACCTTCATAAAGAATTACTGATTGTACGCTTGTCCATTGCCCACCAGCATCTGAATTTGCGAATAATTTTGAATTAAGTACCTGCAAAATTCGTGCACACAAAATCAAACAGCTTTACTAACAAAGCAATATTTATACAACAACAGAGCATTTTTCCACTAAGTGGGCTGGCTAGAACGGACCAAACAATTTCATGATGAAAAATTCCGTACTGTACAGATGTACAGAATACTAGTCAGCTGTCACTTTAATCAAAGATATCATCCTCCAATATTAAAAAATCCCCTCAACTAAAAAAAGCACATCCTTGTTATTCCAAAAAAAAATAATAATAATAATAATAATAAACTAGTGTTTACCAATTACTTTGATATTTTCTATGGTAACGTACACTTATGTACATAGCAAGAATTTCCTAACTTAAGTGATGAACAAACAAGACTCGCATACATAATGGACAAAATAAAAGCCTTTTTCATATTATGCATGTTATATGTAACTAGCTTAGCCCATGTCTTTTGTATTTTTCTTATTTATAAATACATAACCCTGTGTGCTCTATCCACACAAGCGATTGATCCTGTGCCTCTTGGTTATTTTATTTTACAACGCAAAATAGTTGGGACACATAACTAAGTCTGTAAACATTCACATCCCTTCGGCATACTCCTCCAACATTATGTGTTTTTAAAAACTAAACCTAGCTCTTTATCGTACATCTAAAGCATAAACCCTAACAAATGAAAATGTTGTTAGACGAAAGTGAATGTGAAGAGACCTTTGCAGCACGGCTGAGACCTTTCTGTGAAATATCAACACCGGCCATTTTCTCCAAAGACGTAGGATAATTTAACAAAGCTTCCAACAAGCTTCCAGATCCACATCCAAAATCAATCTGTGATGGAGGAGAATATCAAATTAACAATTTATATTAACCAAAGAAAACCAAAGATGAAAACATTTTGCATACCAACGTAGTAGCATGGGATTCTAGAATTTGTTGCACTGCAAATTCGACCCTTTGCTTTGAAAGAGGAGGGCTGAAAAGAGCCTGCTCCATTCTTTCCTCAGGAGGTTCAGCAACCTTGATCAAACTTATTTCATATTCTATACAACAGTCTTCTGAAAAATAAAATATAAAACCATGACAGTCAGCAATTTAACCCCACAATGAACCAGGGAAGGGGGGAGAATTGAGAGAAAGTAACTCACTAGAAGATAACAAGGACAACATTTTGATTGATTCACCAGCTGAAGCAAAAATCAAATCAGAAGTGAGAAAGTTCGTAGAGAAGTAAGCATACTGGCCAACAGACATCTGCATCACAACCTCCTCAATGTATGGAACCGCAGCACCAACTCCCACTTCAAATTCAAACTCATCACAGACTTCAATAACTTCTTTGACACTCTGACTCTCCACAGCCAAAGACACTGAATACCTTATACAAGGTAAAGATCCACTGCATGGACAGACACCAGAATATGGACCTTCAATCTTTAACGACTGCACTATATTCCCCAGCATGTCATACGACGAATTCATATAGGTTGGTTCAACTAATTTATTGCATTGAATTGCATTAAGCTGACCATTGTGTGTTGATTGACCTGCTAAAATCTCTCTAATAATGTCATTACAATAAATCTGGATATTAAAGTCTTCTGCAGTCTTACAAAGCCGCTCAAAAGGGAGAATCACACTCTTAAACCACATATCCAGCCATGATAGAACTTTCAATGAAGCGTTCTGAATAGCATCATTCTGCTTTTTATAACCATCGTTTGGGGAACACAAAAGTATTAAATCTCCACACCTAGAAAGCAATTTTATTTCACATTTAAACAACTCTGAATCTGAATCCATAGGACTTGTTACACAGACCCCATTGCTATGCTCAATCACATTGTCACCAGATTCTGCAACCTTCAAACATGACCCTGATAATACTGACAATGTTTTGGAAGGATGAAATGAAAAGAGAGGTTCAGACAAACGGTGCTGGCGGCAAAACATACAAAGTATATCCCTTGGAAGAGAACCCCTCCAATTTGCTCTTGTGGTGAATCTTGATGGCAACTCAGATGCAAGTATTGCCTCTCTGGACAATTTATAAATGCCGCCTGGTGTCTTCCCTAGAAGCATCCTGTAATGGAAATCTAACCATCATTAAATGATGCAAACTAACACAATTTTGCAGACATAGATGTCGAAAATTTTTATTGGCTTATTGAGAAAGACAGAATTACAAATGTTGATGTTCATCAAAATAAATATTTGACAAATGAATTCAAGAGAACTGACAGACTCAAAAAAGGGTAACACATGAGAAACCAAAGTCCGAAGATGTTAGGCATCCATACACCATTAATTAGTTACGTAGTTAGTTTAGATGACTGGAATAATTTAAATAAGGCATGTTGCTTATAAATAAGAGGATCTAGAGAGACATATCTGCCATCTGAGAAAAGTGTGGGGCGAAAACAGGGTCTATCCAATATCCTGAATATTCAATAAAATTCTTTTACAATTCCTGGTTCAGTTTCTATCAGAATAGCAGGTAAACTTCTTAGTTTACGAATACTCTTTCCTATAATCCCATTCATGAATTTGCAGAGACGTGGATTCATGAATTTCTAAATTAACAAAAATATTTCACAAGAAACAAACTATTTGTTAGCATTGTCATAAACGATATTCCACAACTTTACCCAGAAAAAAAAAAAAGAATAAATAAATATATATAAAACAAGAACAAATATATATTGAATACAAACCTACCAAGAAATAGAGATCTATAATTTTATATTAACGCAGACACTGATATCAATGGAATACCAGTTCAGGATAGATTTTTTATAACCATGTAAGAAGAAAATAGCAAAAGAAAACATAGATTTCTGCCAACCCAAAGACCATAATTTCCTTCTCAATGATACCTCTCTTTTATCCAAGCTACCCATGTTTCTCAAATGTTCCCCCACTTCTTGCTATGTAAGCAAGGTTGTTACAGCCTAATCCTTCCTCTGCTCCTTGTTTATTCCCCCTACTATCCACTTTTTATCTCTCTATACTTCAGGATGATGCCTAACAAACATCTAGATAAATTATTGTAGATTGACGGTAAGTTTGTCAAAAATAGAAAGCAGAATAAGCCAGACATAATAATCAGCATGTTCAGTATTACAATAGTTTAGATAACAAGCCTGGTAAGTTCCATTTCTAAGTCCAAACATATAACAAAGGAGTAAAGACGAAATTCTTTACAATCAAAAAACCAACAAAAGAATTGAGAAGTTGTTTTGCAGAAGAGAAAAAATACTTTAGTTGGCCACTATGATATAGCAAAAGTGTATGACATAATAACATCTTTCTGTTAATCAAGTATTAATTGTAATTTACTCTTAAAGGCAATTTAAGTTTGACAATTACGGAATAAACAATTCAATGAATCATTTAAATTTAAAGAGACCTGTAATATAACCGAACCGATACATCCTCATAGAAAATGTCTCTAGATCTTCGTGTATATCCAATCGATGCTAATATTGCATCACCAGCTATATCTTGCCCAGCAAAGTAACTTGCCCTTACATTCAGAGATCCCATTAAATAAAGATTTTCTTTTCCGTTTGCAAATTTAGAACATAGATCTAGTAGATATGGTTTTGGAGCAGTAAAGAACAGCCTTGTCTCAGAAGATGCTTTACCTAAATTCCTATAGACAAGAAGTCAAGAATAAGTTAGTAAGTAATCATTGAAACTCGGAAACTTTTCTGTTATGTCATTAATTACCATACCTTGAAATCATAACATTGGCAGCATCTTCAGAACCAAGTTCCTTTGCAATGACATCAAGGTAGTATTCTCTTAAAGATATATGAAGAGCAACCGGTTCAATAGATTGTTCCACTGAACTAGGAATGCGTATGGCAGCAACCTGAATGCATTCTAGTGAATCATGTTCTTTCATCAATGACTCTACAATATCTTGTGGATACGGAGTAAGCCTTCTAATACAGAGATGTTGTTCAGAAGAAGCAAGATACTGGTATAAGTTTGCAGTGGCCCTCTTTATGAATGAAATAACCAAAAATGGGTTTGACTCCACATCAGGATTAATATATTTACACAAGCTGAGAAGCTTTGGATCATACACAGCAAGGACAGAAATAGGAATTGAACCACAAAGGTCACCTTTCCTCCATAAAGTTGCTCGAATGTGACCACCAAGAGGATGATCACATAAAAGAAACTGCAGATGCAACAAATGGCAGAGAAAATTGGATATCAGACTTATTTAAAATTCACTAATAGATAATGTCAGAGCAGCATGGTATAAGAGAATTAAATTTCCTTTTGACTAATTTGTCACCATGATATAGCTGCTAAAGATAATTGTAAATCCTTTACTAAAATTAAATTATAGAAGTATAAGACAAAATACGTGAGACATTGTTTCTTTAATACATTATATTATACTTTAAGCTGGCTTTTCTAAATTCTAAAAATTAGTTCTTTTAGAACATATTGTCTGTCCACCATATGGAAGTGTCAACTCAAGCGTCTAAGGCATACAAATATGTCATCTTACATCTCTGAATAGCAAAATACATTTTTTTAATTGCAAACCTAATTAGGAGTGTAAGACATGTGTCTAACGGGTGTTAAGGGAGTCCATATCAGAAATGTGTCTAAAACTACAACACTTCAAAGAGGAGTGTCCTAGCTTGATGGCTTAATATACAAGGTTAAAATAGATTACCTACCTTGTCGGAAAATATGTTGGCAATTCGAGCTACTAAACTTTCTTGTGCTTCTTGTGGAGTGGGATCAATGGTCTCTGTACAAATACCAAGCTGCGTAGTATTATGGAAGTTAAAATGTCATCATCTTTATGACAATAAACACTTGAATAAAAGACATAATAATAATATAAATATGTTCCCAATGTAGCAGAAAGAAATATAAGAAAATATCACAATACTATCAAACTAGGATGTATACATATAAAACAAACTGTAGCGATCTATCCAATGTTGGGGAAAAAGATATATGCCTATCCATAACATTTTTTAGAAATTATATATAGTTTGAAACTATTAGTGTATACTAACTCAGATGTATTAGCACCTAACATTCACGTGTGTCTATACTGTATACTTTTCTTTCTGTTTGTGTAATTATAAGTAATAAGTAGACAGCTGGATCTTGATCAAATCTGTTAAGAGTCTGTTAGTGACAGCTGGATCTTAAGTAGTCTGTTATGAAGCTTTGTTAGCTTGTCTTTACCATAGCCTAATTTTATATATACATGAGTCTGCTGCACTGTGTACTATTAAATTTTCCACTTTTCAGAATCAAACAGATTGTATTGTTTTCGTCTAAAGTGTCAAGTCTATTAGAAACGATGAGAGCATGAATCAGAAAAATACAATCAAGGCCACATTAAAAGTGCTCCCCATTCTAAACAAGAAACATCAATGGAAAATTCCAGTAAATTGAATGATACATTACACAAGCATGATTACATTACTCAGAAGACTCCCCCAATGACAATAGAAGACACAAAAGACTAACAATGACAACCTCATTGACTTTCTCAATTGAAGAAAACAAACCCATCCTACAAACTTGACCATAATCATCTTCAAAGCATGACTAAAACTAAAAATAATCAGTAATGGCCAAATGTAACAGCATTAGCAATTAGTCATTTACTGGTTCTACCTCTTCTTGTTGACTTAGAGAATGCTTGTTTGAACAAATAAATAAATTCAAAAGGCATGTGAGATAAGGTCGTAGCTCGATTCAAAATAACTGTGACTGAACCATAGTAAATGCTGTTTATATCATAAGTTCACAACAACCATAGATAGTTGAAAGGGGAGTCAAGAAGGAAGGATGATAACATAATAAAAATTAATAATTTACACACTGATCAGAATGAGTGATACCTTCTCGATAGCAATCTCTGCTGCAGATTGCTCCGCATCCTTCTTTTTTCTAAAGGTCCCTGAAATGACAGAAAGTTCTGGAAGCTGTAATGTGCAACGATAAAGGCAGGGACGCACTTGTGGAATACTCAATCCAGGACATTCAATTTGAGGAACCTCCTTCACTTCCTCTACCACATAGCAAGCCTTATCGCCAAAATTTTGGTGTATTATGGCCTTAGGTGTAAGGGTTGGTTTCTTGTGTGAAACAACAAGATTTTCTCTAGTTTCCATGACAAAATGCTCAGACCATCCACTAACCTAGAAAACCAAAAAAAAAAAGATAGATCAACGGAGAACTTATTTTATTCCGACATACTTCAAACTCGATACATTATCATATTGACAATAAATTACTTCTTAAGTGGCTCTTACCATATACAGAATAAACAAATATTTACTCTTCGCATTTTCTTTGAGGGATAATAAAATATTTAACCGAAGGATGTGCGAAATGCATCAAACCAACACCTAACTTATTCTGCAATCAGTATTTGGAAGGAGAGGGGGAATCTAATCCCCAATCAGCAATACCTATTAATCCAATTTAACATTTCCAGAAAACTCCCAAATATACATTCACGAACAAACACGCACATCAGAATTTGAAGTTTTACACAGTTTTCAATAATAACTAGAAAAGGAAAATGGAAAATAAGAATCGATCATTTCATACTCGATTACCAGCATAAGGAAGTCCAAGCAAGCAAGCAAGCATACATTCATGACGATAGTAATAAAAGCAAGCAAGCATAAAAGTAAATGAGAAGAAGGAAACTAAATGCGGAACAGCGAAGAGAATGCATGTGAGTAAGAACAGAGAAGGAAGTTGCGATGTAAGAGCGCTTGAAAACATTTACATTTCAACATTGAAGAAGAGAAAGAGAATAAAAGAAAGGAAGGAAGAGATGACAACCTTGGTTGAGTTGAGTGTGGGAGCAATGGGGTTTGCTTGTAATGAAGAGGGAAGTGAAGGATTGTTGTAAAGTGTGTTGGAGAAGGGAAGAGGAAAAGGTTTTGTTTTGCTTCCAAGTTGTTGGGTTCGTTCTCGCCGAGTCAGTGGCAAGTGCGAACCGAATCATGCGTCTACGCGTGGTCGCGTGCTAACTACTTGCTTGCCAAGTTTTTTATTGACTTCAGGTGAAAACACCTGCTCCTATACTTTTCTATAAAAAAAAAATAATTAAAAGGTATTACCTGTATTAAAATTTAAATAATTATGTAAACAAATTAAGAAAAATATTATTTTTTGTAATATTATATTTCTATAATAGGAATACTTCAAAATTTCCACTAAATTAACAAATGAAATTTAATAAAATATGCACAAAAATTGTCAATTATAAAACACTTTAATTTTTATTAAAAAAATAACTATTATATTTATAGAAAAAACTTTAAGTTTTATGGATAATATTTTTAGATAATGAAAATTAAAAAGCTAGTTAATGAATAAAAAACATTAAGGGTTAAAGAAGTAAAAAAAAAAATGTAAATATTTTGACAGTTTCTCTATTTTGATCACCATAGCATCAATCTAATTCAACTCGTAATTTAACTTATTAATCAAAGCATGACTCATTCTGAGAGAGTTTTGAGAGATCGGATAACAAGACTAAATGAGTTATTTTTACGTGTTTGATATGGAGGATGATCTGCATAATTAGCAAATTTTAGCAAATTATTTCTTAAAATTGTATATTATTTGTTAAAACCGTTAAAACTAATATTGATGTGAATTTTGAGATGTTATTCATGGAATTTAGTATATTAAGGTGTAATTTAATATGCTTGATGCAATAAGATATTTAGAAAAATATTATATGTTCCATTTGAATATCATTATGATAATTTGTTTGCTGATTTTCCTAAAATTGAATATTTTTAGCATTAAACGAGAAGCTACTAGATATTATGGGTAAGAAGTTGTTATTAGAAAAAAGAAGAAAAATCTTGAGACAAAACATGAAGGTTATTAATCTAAGATTCGCAAATATATTTTTTATTAGTGTAAAAGGATATAAACATAATAGAAAAAAAAAACATGTTGGTCTAAGATTCGAACAAACAAAAAGTAAAATAATATAATTAAAGAAAAGAATGAATAACTTCAAAAGTAAAAATAAAAAAGAATGATTCAAGAGAAAAATTATAAGAAATGAACTTTTATTAGAAGATTTTTGCTTTGATTAACTTTTACAAATGAGAGGAGACTAGTCCTATATATACTACTCAAGGAAACATCCTAGATTTCTAATTAATTGAATATAATTTTAGACTTCTCCTATATACTATGATAATGTATAGAGATATTTTAGTAAAAGCATCTAAACTTAGACTATTCTAGATATACAATCCAAAAAATAAGCTTTATTTTTAACAATTAGACCTTCCATATGCATACACAAAATTCAATTAATGGATATAATGAAACTAATAAAAAAAATCCTAAAGAAGATCAATATGCTCATTTTGAGATACCATCTATTTTTATAATTTTTTTTTTTTTTCATATTCTTACATGTGAATGTCATTTTGGGTCATAACATAAGGCTAGGAAGGTTTTATATTCCGATTTTTACTGGCCCAAGTTATTTTTTTATGCTTACAATATTGCAAAAATTGTGAGCAATGTAATATTATTTCTTATATAAAGAAGATGTCTTGAAAATCCTTGTTATTTTGTGAAATATTTGATGTTTGGGGTATTGATTTTAAATGTCTATTTCTTGTTTCATTTTGTTTTGTTTATAAAAGGTTAAAGGCTAAGGTCACCCAAACTCATGATTCTTTTATTATAGAATTTGTTAGGTCACATATTTTTGCAAGCATGTTATGTTTAAAGTTAACATTACTGATCAAATTACTGATTAAGGTAGTCACTTTTATAGTATATAGTATAAATATGGAGGTCGTATTAAGAAACTATGGTGTCATTCACAAGGTCTCAACTTCATAGAATCCATAAACAAATGGACAAGCAAATGTGTAAAACAAGGAACTAAAATAGATCTTGCAGAAAATCTAATGACTTAATGTGAAGGATTGCAGCAAGAGGATTGAAGATGCATTATGAGAATACCACATTGCTTATAAGACTATTGGAGATGTCTCCCCATAGGAATTTTTTTGGGTAAAACATGTTATGTATTGGTGTATATTAGCATATGGCTTATGAGACCATCAAGAATTGTAACCTTGATAGAAGGAGGACTAAAAGTGACAAGGGTAAGATTGGTGACACCATAGTTTTTGTGTGTGTTTTGAGGCGAGAAGTGTGTCACCAGTGTGCTGAATATATAATGGAGCTATTGTGCCATAATGCTATTATTGTACAAGGATAATTGAGCTAAGACATACGTCATATAGATGAAGAGCATTGGCATTGATTTGGGGTGAGTGTTCTAATTCAAATTATGACAATACAGAACATTAACTTTTTCATTTTCTATTGATTTCAAGAACATTGACCATTATCATATACAAAAAATCTGACAATGACGACTTTGCTTCACACCATAAAAGAAAGTTGCATAACCCCTTTAGTCATGTGCAAAGGGAAGCAATAGTCTAGAATAGACAAATTTTCTTTATTGGTCTAATTTTTGTTTATAAGGTGTCTTTTGGGTACGATTTCAAATTAATTGAATTAATTGAAATCTTACCCCACAAATACGATTTCAATTAAGTCATAATTATTAATTGAAATCTTACCCCACAAATACGATTTCAATTAAGTCATAATTATTAATTGAAATCTTACCCCACCAATACGATTTCAATTTAATAATAATATTATTTATAAATAATTAATATTACTTTTATTACAAGATGTGTAAATTTATAATATTAGTTATTTTTAATTATGATAAAGAAATTAATAATTTGACATGAAAGAAAAATAATGACTAAGTGATTAAATATTTGATGTGGAGGTAACTAAACTGACTAAATAAAAATAATAGATTAAATCAAATAATTACGGTCTATAGGGACAATTTCCCTTATTGTGACCCTCATTACGACAATAACTACATTTTTTTGGTCTATTTGGAACTGGTTCATCCATTTCGTTATGTATTCGAGTAGTAATTGGTCTTCCAGATTCGCTTCGTCTCAAGTCGGGGTTGGGTATAAAATCTAGACCTGTGTAAGGAGATAAATAATCTTGATTTTGAATTGGATGGAATTATATCTCATAGGCCTTGAAAATGTTGTGGAGGGTGTAGGCAGAGGCAACAAACATTGTGAAATCTAAATGGCTATATGAACAAACTGCCATCACATGTGTACAAGGTAGTCTTAGAGCTTGAAATTCTCCACAATCACACCACCATTCATTTAATTTGGTTGTGAAAGACATAGGTCGGCGTCGTTGGGGAGTGGCCATCTCCTTAACATCAAACTCAGAGTTTTGGCGGACATATCTTTGAACATGGCACATAACAAATTGTTGTTCATTTTTTCGTAGGATGGTAGTAATATCTTTTGGATATATGTGACTTGCTCGTATCATGCAATCATCCTTTGTGGCTTGTTGAACGAACCAATCTTTTATTGTTTCAAATGTTGTCCTCACAGGAGCAGATACCGGAAGTGATCGGGCACCACTCAAACGGAGTTTATGCATTCTACCAGGTTTGTTGTCATATGGCCAAACCTCTTGCCCTCATCAAATGATTGTGTCCATTTTTCCAGCGGTATTTGATCGATGCAAGACACTGTTTGTTGAAATTCTGATTGCATTGCAAATAATTTGGCCATGACAGTTGGTTGTTTCATTTCATACATTGTGACAATGTGAAAAACTAAATAAGGTCAAGGATTGAATAGTGTATTTAAAAATAAAGAAAGAAAACATACGGATATTGATTAATTGTCGTTTCAACTTAGCGTTTTTAAACTTCTTGTTGAAGTTGGAAGGAATATGTCTTATGCAAAAGACTGAGGAAAGGCCATCTTCTTCCCAGTCAACATCTAGAGATTGCAATGCTGACATAATGGTTGCCCCTCTCTCAGTGATTAGGAAAATATTTGGTGGTTGAGGATTGACATATTCACGCAATAACTTGAAGAACCATACCATTGCTTCTTTTGTTTCTCCTTCAACTATGGCAAAGGCAAGTGAAAATATGTTTCGGTTTCCATCTTGAGCTATTGTTGTCAACAAAGTGTCGTGATATTTGCCAGTCAGGAATGTGCCATCTACTTTGACTATAGGTTTGCAATAGTTGAAGTCGTTAATACAAGGCTTGAACGCCCAAAATACCCGATCAAGGATGCAAGTGGAGTCATCATCGACACCATCAACTACAATTGGATGACCGATGTATTGGACAATAGTCCCCAGAAGTGATTCCTGAAGAGCTTGCAACCATCTCGGAAGATGATTATATGATTCCTCCCAGTCTCTGAATTGCATTGCAAGAGCCTTTTGTTTTGTCTTCCAAGCTTTCTTGTATGACACCGAGTAGTCGTGGTGATTTTGGATTTCAGCAATCAAACTTTTAACAAAAATTGATGGATTTGTCTTCACTGAATTGGCCACAATTGAAGCAATTTGTGTGTGAGTCCAAATTGATGTGGTCTTGAGATAGAACCAAAGTTAAGCATATGTGAGAGGCTTCAATTTTTTTATTTCCTATTGTTGACGAATTTTGCTGCAAGAAGCCCATAGTCGCCATTGACGTTCGTTTCCATAATGTATGCATCTTGTGACATACCTATCTGGCTTGGACTCGACGACCACAAATTTGTAACCTTGGTCAATGTCATATTCTTTTATAGCAGATAAAGTTGCCTCTTTTGTGTGAAAACACATGCGTTCACATAACTCGAACTGAATACTTTGAGCAACTCTACTGAATGATTGATTAGGATGTGTCGATGATGTTAGAATAGGATTATTGTGCTCATCATCTTCACTAAAATCATGAGCCATATCTTGGATGATAGGCTCATCGTCATTTCTCATCACTTTGCCATTCTTTCACTCTTTCATTTCAAACATAGTTTTTGAAAGATTTGCAGAGGAAGTTCAGCCTACAGTTGAGATTTTAAAATTGTGGTTGCAGTTGGTTGAAGTAAGTATGTAAAAGTATTTATTTCACTTTCAGTTTAATTGTATTGTGCCATGGACTTCTGTGTTTTAAATCATTAGTATGTAACATGCATCTATAATAGGATAGTTGAAACGTTTAGAATGGCTTAAGCTTAATATGCTTGTTTATTTGTTCATTGATTTTATGATATGATAAAAAAAATATTTATGATAATTGCGTGTAATGGGAGCGGATCAAATCTTTGTCTCCCTCCTATTCGCCATTAACTCCCGAAGAACGCCACGCTGGACATGGTTTTCCATTGGCAAAGAGGTAAACAATTTTACACAATATTTTTTCCCTAAAAAGTCATATATGTTACTATTTATTTTGCACTAATCAAAACATATCTTGTGTACAAAAGGTGGTTGCGGCTCCAACTCACAGACAACACCTAACCACCAGTACAGTCACTCTTATCAGGAAGACATTAAACGACTTAGAGCCTAAAGAGGTTACGTTGTATATTAAATTTCAAGTTCAAAATCTTCTCAATTGTTGACTAATTCTAGTTATATTTTTTGAGTTCATTTGGACTCCGTACACCAGGCCCGAGGTCACTCAGTTCATAATTGTTGACGTATCTGCAGTTAGTTATGCAGTAGTGCCATTAATTTGTTTTGTAACTGTGGAATCTCATCATGCTGATCGAGTGATGCGTCAATTTGGGTTTCGTCAACCCATTCCGGTTGAACATGTGAATCTCGATCAAGTCCATAAAGAAGACATGAGGGGCAGACAAGAGCTCAACTGGACATAACACCATCAACAATGGATAGCCATGTGGAACTATTGACATAACCGGGTCGTTCAAGGAGTTCAATTCACAGGTAATGGCCATTTACGTGAGATGACTGCATACATACAATGGTATATTACCCACACTATCTGCTACATTACCCCTCCCAGAGTCCAAATTGATGATGAAGTAAGTTTATATATGTATACTTTTTCATTATGTATTTGTACTTCAAATGCACCTGATGATACCGAGCCCCTCTCCCAGAGCGAACATGTTGGGTCTTCTTCTTCTTCTTCTTCTCACACACAGTTTCATTACCATTCATATGGTCAATCAAGTTACTCAAGTCTTCATCCCCCACCACAAAACACGTTCATGGATCATCAACCCCACATGTCATTTCAGTTATTTTTGAACCAGGTTTCATCCATACATAATGTATTTCCTCATCAAATGTCTTGTTTTTCACCTCCACCAAATATGTTTGGAACTTCATCATTCACCCATCCATCAACATTTCATCTTTCATCATCATACTATCATCCGACATTACCGATGCAAACACCAAATATTCAACATGATAACGATGATGATGACAATAGTGATGATCCACCACCACCTCTTCTTGGAAAAAGAATGCCCAAAAGACAAAGAAGAAGACCACCTTATAGGACGTCATCACATAAATAATTTTTTTTGTTTTGTAAAAATTTATGTATTTTTCACTTATACTTGTCAATGTTTAATATAATTATAATTTAAATTTAAATATTTCGATCACATCCTACAATTTCTTAAATTTAAAAAAAATACTAAAATTTAATCTCATATTATATTAATATACATTAATAAATCCTAAACTAAAAAATATTATAATTTTTTTTAATATTCACTTTTTTTTTTCAAGTGTTTGTGTTGCGTTACATAAAAATTGATATTAATGTTGTAAATTTACACATCTTATAATAAAAATATTTTTTTCAAACAAAATTATTTTATTTATTATTTTTCTAATTTTTAATACTATAAAAATATTATATTCAAATTTTTAAACTAATATAAAAAATATTTATATTATAATATAGAAAATATTACAACTTTTTAATATTTCGGTTTTCAATTTTTCATCTCTGTTGTGCTGTGTTAAAGTTACAATAAATACGCCAATAAATGCATTACATAAATACGTCAATAATTAAAATACACTGCAATTAATTAAAATAAATTATTATACAGAAATTGTGTTACAGAAAAACAGTTTTAATTAACATGTTTAATGTAATTATAAAATCGTTTCTCTAACTAACTATTCTCAAGATATCTCATTTCACATACACCATTTTTCAATTCATCTTTCATGCCTGACATACTATATCCACTGTCGTACCTGAGTTCGTCCTCAACGGATACGATTTCTTCCATTTGAAATAGTAGCTGGCTGGAACGATATGCCCATTATGATAAAAAACCATTTTGAGTATTATTGTGTAAAAACACATCAGTTTGAGAAAAAAACCTCTGGAATGTCCCTCGAGTTTGTTAATGTTTTTGTGAAGAATAAGATATAAACATCTATATATTTCAGGCATTATGTGATCATGCATTAAACAAATAAAACTGTGTGTAAATCGAATCTATTCTGGGGCACTGTCGTGGTTATAGTCTTATGGTCCACATCACTAATCAATTACAATGTTTTTTACTTCAGTAACATTTAACAACCCATCCTCAACTTTTTGTAATACTCGGTTGCCAAGAATAGTTGAAGTAACAAATATTCCTCACTGTTGCCAAGTTTAACTCGGGTTCAACCCTTGAACTCAACATTCAAGATGATATGTTCTGTTTGAACGTATACCACAAAATTGTAAGTCGCAGTGTAACTATATGAATTTTTTTATTTTTTTTTTTAAAACATGGTACCAGAAAAGCTAGAAAACTGCAATCAATTTTTCAAAGTACATTCTTGTGTCGTCGAAAACAATTTTCAATAATTGAGTAGGACGTTTGTTTTATTTGTACAAAAACTTGGTGTATGTTTTGACAGTAAAATTAGAGTAGTTTTCGAATTAACGTTATAAATAAGGAACTCATATATAGTATTTATTGCAAAGAATGGGTATGTTCTTCCTTTCTGCCTATTTCCGTCACTGAATATATTTGTCGGTAACAGGTGAAAAGTGTATTAAATGAAAAACACACATCACACATCTTTTACATGTCTATATATTACACTCATTTTGTAGAAAAAAAAAAAAAAACAAGATCATATATAGTAAGATTGTAATTATAGTTGAATGAATAAAATTGTGTGATAATGATTTTTTTTTTCAAATAATTTCCTACACTAACTATAACCTAATTTTAATTAAAAATTAATATAATATGTCTTTTATTTTTATTTTATTTTATTGAAACATCCTTTAAACACTTCATTTTATTTATTTTCTTTATTATGATTTCATAATTTTTAAATTTTTAAATTATATCTATAATCTCAAAATTTAATTATTTAATATTTGTGTTATTTAACATCCTACCCTTTTATATAGTTTGCGCAAAATCAAAATAAATACTTATCAAACTGATATCTTAACTCTCCAACTATATTGCTGTTTTGAAAGGCTGATGTGTTATTTTGAGAAACAGGAGACTGATCCAAGTTCTTCTCTACTATTATTAGTCCTATTATCTCCAACATGAATATTGACAGTAAAACTGTGTACAATAGTGTAGATATTTGGGTCTTTCAAGTGTGTAAATTTGGGTTTAAAGGTAAGGAAACTAATTTAAGACACGTGAATCTCTTTAGCTCATGAAAAATAATAATTTTTTTTATTAGGGGAAGTAATTATATTATGTTTGTAAAAAATAAAAACAAAACACACTTTTCTTACGGCAATTTGTAGAAAAACTTTTGTTAGCAACTCAACGTGTTATTAATGTTTGTTTATGTTCATAAACTTTTATTCAACATAAATAAAACTTATATAAAATTATCTCACATAGTGTTTGGAAAAGAATTAGGCAATCAAAACTATGTTTCACAAATATTTCATATCAAGCCTACGTGCCTCTATAACTTCTTTCTTTTTCTACATATATAAAGTTAAAACATAATTTATTTAAATTAAAGAGAATTAAATGTTGACATGCCTTACAAATTACAATAGGATTAGAATGTTAACCCCACATTCTTTTAAACAAAACCTTTATTATTGATTAAAATTTTCATTTGTTAGAAAATAGGTGGTTATATAACATGGGAATAGTCTTTTATTTATACGTTGTTTTCAAATTGTGTCTCTACCATAAGAGATTTTTTGTCAATAATGAGAAACCTTTTCGAAATTGGATTGGGTGATGCAAGGAAGGGCGTGTGGAACTCTATATTTTTGGTGTTGTACCGCCCGCAACCGTGAATGCGAAACACGACAATATGTCCCTTCATTAACATATACTCAACACTTTGTTTCATAAGGAAGTGTTTGAATGCAACTTTTGGATATATAACAACTCTTACTTTTAATAGTATTAAAATCACTTTTAATTCAAATTTTATTAATTTTATCCAAGAGAAAATACATTATTAAAGTCGCTTAATCCAATCCATCATAGTTTTGGATTTATCTGAATTAAAAAATTGTTCGAGAACCGATTGATCAGAACTAAAAAAAAAAAAATTGTTCGAGAACCGACTCATTTAAGCAAAATTTATTGTAACCAGTGATAAAAAAATTAAAAAATACTGACGCGGCTTAACAATAGCTGAACACAATTAAAAAAAATAACACACCCACCCAAATGAATCAAATAACTCTTAAAGCTCTAATTAAACTAAACTTTTCTGTTTGGTAATTGTCAAAAGCTCACTAATGTTTTTTAAATAATAACTAATTTAAAGATTTCAATAAATGCAAATTGCTTTCTTGAAAATGATGGTACTATGATCTAATGTTGGCATTAGCACTTTGGAGAGGTTCAATCTGAGAAGGAACCTTTTCAATCTGTATGAGTATGGTACCTCTCGTCATAAATGAAGCCTACTTTTCAGCAAGTTTATCAGTTATCCTATAACATATAAAAGCCACAAAAAATAACAAATAATGTTTTTCTTTTTCTATTTCCCAAGCCACTGAGACAGAGACTTTATTGTTTTTGTATAAAATTTGTAACTATCAACCACCAGTTATTTTAGAAATCTAGAAACTTGTTTTACATTAGAATTTTTAATTAGATCAAGGCATTAACAAAATTATACATTCCTCATGCATGCTTTTTAAACTCTATATTATTTATTCTAATTTAAAATAGAGAATATAATTTCAATATCTTAACATTTTATAACAAAATTTAATTAAAGAATGAGCTTCAGAAGAGAGGAAAAGAAAGAAAGAGAATGAAATTGAAAAAAAATATATATAAATACATTCATAAACAAAATTCGTTTATAAAAATAAAGAATAGTAATTATGAAAGTTTGTTGAAAATCTTTAAAAAAAATTAGGCCACTATGTTGAAGCAAATATAGTAATATGTATGCTGAGTTTTAAAAAGTAATACTAACAAATGAAATTACTTATGCACTAAGTGATTTTTCAATATAAGAATAAAAGTTACATTATACGAGATTTTATGTTTTGTATTCATTTACAACACCTTCACTTTTGTAATGGAGAGTTTTATTTTAAATACTTTATTCACAGTCAATTATTAAATCTGAGTAACTTAGTATGTAGATTGTTAATAAATATAGTTCACACTGTTAGATGGTTAAACTAATATCAGATGTACTTTCAAAATAATAAGTCTCAATTATAGATAATGTAAATTTATCAAAATAAATAAGTTATTAAGCATGTTAAAATCCAATCAAATAAATTTTATATTTTGTTTCAGGAAATAAGTTAAATTGGTGGAAGAGAAAAAATCAGAACAATAATTTTAATAAAGATGCGTGATTAATTATTCTATTTTTCGCATATTTCTATTAACGTTTCTATCTTTCTTTTTATTTTTTATGTGTTTCTTTACGGCTAAACAATCTTAATATTTATTTTATTCTTATATGTAATATGATATAATTTGTTAAAAAGATAAAATCAAATATTGACTATATATAATACACTTTAAATTACGAATCATGTTTGTTTTTTCAAACTAATCGTTATTTAAAATATGGATAGTTTGGTAATGAAATTATATGATTTCTAAATGTATCCACATTTTAGGTTTTATATATAGGTTTGGTTTCACTCCCTGGTTTTATATTTATTTTATTGTATTAATAACACGATGACCACTGCAGGTATTAATATAAGTTATGGTTCCAATCTAATTAAAATGATAAATTCTTATCTTTATTTAAAAAATATAATCATAAAATAATTTAAAGAAATGTTTTTGAAACACGTGATCATAAAAGCCTACCCTATCTCCATGCTGGGCCCCTTGATTGTCCTGTTCAGATGCAGTCCATAAGAACACGCAACTTAAAGTTGTGGATACATTTAGAAAAGAAAAAAAATTAAACTTTAGCTTCTTACCATTTAAGAAAATAAAATTAAAAGCTTTGATTTTTTACCATATTATTTTAGGCTTAATTAACGTTAAAGCTTTTTAAAAATTTAAATATTTTTAGTTAACTTTTTACTAAGTAATGATTATTTGGTAAGTTATAAATGGTTTATATGTTAATATCTAAGTCTTACTACTTGGGTAGATAAGTTCTCGATCTCAATGATATTTTAATTCAGAATTTGCATGGCACGTATTATTCGATATGACCTTTTCACCTAAATCATAACTAATCCCAGAAGTAACACATTTATAGTGAAACCCTCTATCCTAAGCACAATACTCTAAAAAAGTGGAGAAAGCTAAGATGGAGTATTATTTTTTCTTTTCGGAAGAAGTAAGAGAAGAGAAGAGAGACATTCGCTTATTTGAAATAACAACATAACAAAATAAGATGTGACATACGCTTATTTGAAAGCATATAAAACATAATAATATATAATCGCAGTTACACATATTTAAACTACAATAATATATCTTAAACATTTTTACTAATCATTACATATCACAGAAATATCAAAGAGTATTGATATTGAATACAAATGTTTAATATAAATTGAAGTACCACTCTATATAACAACTACTGACTTAATAATACAAACAACACATACTCTCAGCAACACAAATTATTGATACTCCCATTTCTACATTCCTTAATTTAAAATTAGCTTTCACTACTAATCTATGGAGCAAAAAAAGTATTTATATTGGTAAAGAATGAAGAACGAGAGGAGTGTCTGAATTCTGGGAGTGGAAGTTGTTCTGCCACCAAGAGGTAGAAAAGACCCATTACTCCAGTGTGACCACGACTGCTGCTATAGTTAGACTCTAGAGTTAGAGTTTCGCCATGCATTATCTTCACAGAACCTGGTCTAGGATAACATGTGGACATTCCTACAATGTAGTTTTCCTCATTTCCTGCATCTTTTCCCTTTCCATATTTAGGTATCGAAGAACATATTACCTTTCCATCCTGAAAATGTCATGCAAAAAGTTTCACAAAATAAGTAATTGAGCTATGAATAAATATTCATCAGTACTTTTTCAATCTTTTCCTTCCATTGTTCAGCATATTTATTCTTGTAAATTAAACTTTTGATCCACATCAATTGAAGTTACTGTGCACACGGATGTAAAGATGAAACATGAGACAAAGTGCTGAAATCAATACATTGGAAATTGAAAAACACAAAAGTCAAGAAAAAAGGTATATTGATAAACTGTTTTTCTACCTCCAAACAACCTCAGTTTTAACTTTTTTTTTTCTTTCTTCTCCCTCTCTTTAGATTTAGGAGGCAGAGTCATAATTCAATACCCTCTTGCATGAACTGTTTTTTATTTGAAGGAATACGATAAAAAGACTAAAAACTGTTGTACTCATACACAATTTTTGAAGAATGACTGCAATTTTAAAATTACCTTTCCATACAGAGTTGATCCAGCACCACCTGAATGCTGATGAGCAACACCGTAGATGACATAGCCACCCTTTTGCATTGGGAGACTTGTTCTCTTCACATGAAGACAGTCCTTTTGATCAGTGCTGCAAGATTCAACATCGTACTCGGTCTGTAACAAAGAACTTTGTCGGTCCATTAAACGGACTAAGTTTATGTTTTATGAAATTCAAATTGATACAATATATACTTCTTGGTAAATTCACTTACCAAACAGTTATGCCCAGGAATCCCTCCTGAAGAATCATCTGGTATTCTCACAGTATCAGTCACATCAAGTATATAAATCTTAACAGGCACTATAAACTTGTCCCAATCAACCCACTTGACTGTGTATCTGAGGTAGAGAGCCCTCTTTGGGCCCTTAAAACCTTCCCTCAACTTGCACTGGGTTTGATCATAGCAACAATACAAACCTCCCTTATAGTCTGACCTTATAGGCCTTCCATATTCATCCTCAGTGACATTGTAAAGGTCACACCTGCACTCAGTGCACCCCAATTTATCCACCACACCACGTGTATCAATAGCATGGATATTCAGCAGCCACTTCGCCTCATACCCATCTGGAATTTCTGCTGGATCACCCACAACTATCCCAAAGGGATCAGGAACATCCGTAGCTGTTCCACGTGTTTCAGATCCAAGACCATAGTATTGTCCCAGCACATTTCTCTGGCATATTCCACTGTTCCTCACCGTTACATGGTCAGATGGATGAAGCACCCTATGGTCATCGTACCTCGTTTGTGTTGTCACATGTTTAGCTTCATAATATCTTGAAACAACCCAGTGATGGAGATACGTTTCGTGGAGTGGCACTTGGTTCCCTAATTCATCAACAACTTCAGCATTGAAACTCTTGAGTGCTATATGACCTCTAGGAAAATCAATATCAAAATCATATTTATTGGCAACCGATCCCGGTCCAAGTTCAAACTTGGGGGACAGGAAAACTGCTGTTTTCACTTTACTTTCCATCTTCCCAAAACATGTTGTGCCCAATATCAGCACCAGAATCGTCAACGGCAAAATCAACTCCATTTTTATCTGTTAACAAAATCCTTATCAGTATCTATCTAACTAACTATCCATCAGTTAAAGAAACTAAACAGATGCAGATTGTAAAGAAATTCACTGACAAGACAGTATAATTATGCAATCAGAAATTCGAGAAACTTAACAAAAAAGGCACAAAAAATTCAAAACAAGAAAGGTGCAGCCCCTGATGAGAAAGTGACATGATTATGAGAAAAAAGACCAAAAGCAATTAGGAAAGAGAGAATATGGAGGAATGTAGATTTGCGTACCCTACGTAACAGAGAGCTTAGAAAACATCACAGTCCCAATCTTTGCTTAAATAGAGCCAGGTAACAGGATCAAAGTGTGGATCCATTTATTAGATGTCACTTGACAAATCCTTCACTCAACTTAATTTTAAAAAAAATACGAAATTAGATTGAATTGAATTTCTGTAATTTTTTAATAAATTAATTGAATCCAAATTACTTTTAATCGGACTAATTAAATTGTAATTTTTTAAAAATATTCTTTTATTAAAATTTATAATAGTTGATACTTTCTGGAATTCATTTTTAAAAATATACGGCATAATTATTGTAAGTAAGATTAAATAATTAAATTTTAGTGAAAAAGAATTGAATTAGACTGATTTTTTCACCAAAATATATAAATAAATTTCAGGTTGAATGTAATTAATATGTCTAGCAAGTTGAAGATGAATTGGATTCTTCTATCTATGGGAAAATGAAAATGTGGCTTTCTTGAAGTGTGGACTTTTTTCCTATTTTGTTCATGCTTGAGATTTGTTAAGATTGGGGACCCTGTAATATTATGGGACAAAATGTAGACCCACAAATTCTTGCTAAGATCCTCAATATAAACTCCTTAAAAGAAAATAAATTAAATAACATGGAATTTTTGTGATTTTCTTGAGATGGCAAAGTAAAGGGAGTTGAGTTGGAGTCTTGTTAATTCAATGATGAACTAGTTTGTGGATTTTTTTTTTAAATTAAAATTAAAGTAATAACAATTTAAAACTTATATTATTGAAAATAAAATTTTTTTATATATAATTATTCGTAAAATAAATTATAAATATTAAATAATAAAATAGTAATAATGTTTAATTTATTCAATTAAAAATATTAATTAACTTATTAAAAATTTAAAAAATATTTACATAATTCAGTATATTTTTAAATATATATATATATATATATATTAAATAAAATTATATAAAAGACCATGTATTCTTGTAACTTAATTTAAAATAACATACCAATATATGCATAAGAATTTTTTCAAAATTATTTCCATTTTAAAATAATTTATCCAAATAAATTCCTGATCACTTTAATTCCTAAACTAAACTTACTTACTTTTCACGAGAATTTAATCTTCGAAAAGTTGAATTTTTAATGATAAACAGTATTACGAGATTACCTTTTTCTCTTCTTTTCTAATTTTTAAAAATAATAGAAGTTAGATAATTGGGCGAAATTTCCAATGTATCCACCCACATCGAAAAGTCGGTTCGAGAATGGTTTACGAAAAAACGAATTTTGACCTGATTTTTTCAAATTTGAAAAAATGCCAATACTCACTGTTTTTTACATAAGGACAACCATGCGATTGCTGAAACCGAATCTAAAGTTTCGAATTTATCTATGATAATAATGTTTTTTATGTTTATTTTTCTGTCACTATCATTGCAAGTCATGCATGACGTATTAAAGCGATACGTCCAAACTTGATTTTAAATTAAATTGTTTTATTTACTTTTCACAGGTCATTTGATAGTTATCCTCTATGGTAAAAGAGGATATCTTCCATGGTGTGATATATATATTGAAATAAATTAGTGCTTTCAAGAAGGAGATGGTTAGATTAAGATTTTAAAATATTTAGTAAACCGTTTTATGCTACTTAATTATGATTTTAAAATAATATGATTAAAGTTTGTTTTGTAGGATTTTACCAAGACTTTAAAAAAAAAAAAGTACAAGGAGACGTGACAATATTAATTAAGACTTTTACACTCTCTATTTAGAATTTAGATTTTGGAGTTTAGATTTAGGGTTTAAAAAGTCCAATAATTAATTCTTTAAAAAAGTTATAGTGAATGTCGTGTGATTTTTTTTATTTCAAGCAATAATAGTCTCATTCAAGCTTTATTCTCTTTTTTTCTTCTTCTTCTTCTTCCATTAAATATAATCAATACATTTATGCTATGAATTTTCAACTATTATATTCATATATTACTATATAAAACTATAATTTTAATTGTTTAAATCCAATAACATTAACACAAAAAAAAATGACAAAAAAATAGGTCATTAAAAAATTATATTGAGTTATTTTTTTTATTTAAAATTAATTTTGTATTGATTCTTGTAATTTTAAATACATTTTTAAATTTATGAAATTCTTTTTTGGATCTTATAAATCTACAAAATATTTTTTTAATCTTTTAAATTTGTTACTGCATAAATCTAATGAAATATAAAGATTTATTTATATTTTTAGTCTTGAAATTAAAATAAAACTTTTTTTTCTCAAACTGTAATTTGATTTTTAAGTATTAAATTTAAAGAACTAAAAAAAATATTTAACAGTAAACATAAACGTTAGTTTAAAGTTCAAAATTATACGTTTGGTATTAATAATCTGTTTAAACAACTGAGTATGATTATGTGTTTGATTTTAATTGTTTATTTAAACAATTAAGTATGAAATATAAGTGTTATACGTGAAATATATACTGTCTAGTTCATTAATCATAAGTTGTATTGTATGGTTGGAAGATGTTACCATTATCTAATACATGTTTTGTCTGATATACGTAAATTTTGTATGAATCCATCGTAAAAACTTCTTTTTTATATATAGATGCAAATGAATATACTTATAGATGCAATGAATATACTTAATCAAATAAGTTTTTATTTGAACAAATAATAAATATATTTTTATGATATAAAAGTTAAAACATTTCACTTTATTTTATATTTATATAAATTATTAGTATTTTTAATTTTTTTTAGAACATTCTCTAATGTCTTATCAACATCAAAGATTTTTTAAAAAAATCTAAAAGATATTTTATGTAAACAACTTCTTTAAAAGTGTAAGATGTCAATAATATAAATAAGTTGTGTCAAGTCCAAGACTTTGCTAAAAGATATAAGGAAGTCTCCTAACCAACCATGCAAAGCACTATCATGATCTAAAGATGTTGTCATAGACTTCATAGGTATTTAATGCTACATCAAAAATATTTAATGAAACCATTTTGTTTGGATGCAAGAATAAATCATATAAAGAAGAAGACCCTCACAACTCTTACAAAAGATATATAACAAATTTTTTCTTCTAAATTATATATATAACATATTTGGTTAAAAAAAAAGTCACTAAAACGACAACAAAACTCTTGATCAAGAGAAAGAATATTGTTATATTCATTAACAAAGTAATTCATAAAAAAAAAACTTAAGAAAGTATTTGTTAATAACAAGTTTTGACAGGTTATGTTTGAATAAATTCTAAATCTTTCTCTCGTAACTTTTAACAAATGACCTCTTAATAAGATTCATTAAATAAAATATCACATATATTATATTTGATCATATAATTTTCACCTAAAGAGTTCTCTTAAATTTCAAACATATGTCAAATTTTTGTTTTATCTTTATGTGATAGCTTGATTAAGTATATTCATCTTAATTTCCTATAACAAAAATAAATTAAATATAAAAATTTACTTAAATATTAAAATAAAATAAATTCATCCAATGAAAATTTATTTATGAATATAAAAAAACATGTCACAAATTAAAATTTAATTATACTATATTATGCTATTTAAGGGTATTTTATATTTTTAATTTCAGTATGCTTATTGTAATAAAATACGATCTTTACTTTTTTTTTCTTTAGTAAAAGTTTAGGTTATCTTTAATATGACTTTAATTTATAATTTACAAATATATTCAAATTATAAAAAAATTATGTTTTTAATTTAAATAAAAATATATTCTAATTATAAAAAAAAACATAAAATATAACATAATTATATAATTATATAACAAGTCACGTTTAAATTTAAATTGGAAAAACATAAATTAAATAAAATAAATATGATTCAAAATTTAAATTGAAATGAAAAATAATAATTATATTATAAAAATTTGTATAGTAAACACAATTTAGAATAATAAACTATTAATACAATAATATAAATATTTAACATTATAAAATGTGTTTAAGTAAAATAATTAAAAAAAATTTGTTTAAAACTTTATCTTTTTCATCTTTTAAAGTGTCTTTTCTTTCTTCTTCCAGTCTCTCTTAAATCTAGATATACAAATATCATTTAAATCATTACTAAGGAATGAATATATATTTTCTCCTCGTTTATCGATTTATTTTTATTGTTCAATAATTAAAATGGATTGGCGTGTTTCCATTTGAGAAACCTGAGAGATGTGTTCCAGAAGTGAATCAATATTCAACTAGTTAAAAAAAATAACTTTGATTTGAAAGAGTACTCGTATTGTATCTTGCAAAATTAGTTTACATAGTAAAATTCAATCAAATAATTATAATTTGTATTATCAAACAAACAAGTATAATCAGAAAGTGGATTCCTTGTTTTTATATCTTGTTAAAATTACATGTTATCGTTTATCGTTCAACTAAATATAATCACATAATATTTATAAGAAACTTTAGAAAATGTTAGACCTGTTTTCACTATAAGTTTTATACCTTTGTCTCCAAATCTTAAAGTTTGAATTATTAAACCCTGTAAAATTCATCTTAGTCACTTGAATTTAGTATTTATAAATTAAATCACATTTTTCTAATTTGTGAAATTAAGAAATTTAATTTAGGACCAAAACAAAAATTAGCCCAAAGTTTAGGGAATCAACATATAACTAAACCAAATGTAAGTTTTAAAATCTTATTTTTTAAAAAGTCCAACAAATCATAATTGCATAATCTTTTAAACTTAAGAAAAATGATAAAACATGTTTATAAATCTCGATCCAATACGCCTTATAAATAATAAATAGTTTAAAAATTGAATGAAAGTTTCTGGTCAAAATACTAAAATAGAACAAAATAGACTGATTAGTTTTGTTTGAAAAGGACTGGTGCCAAATATAATTCAGAAAGTCAAATAATGGTGGCAGAAAAGTTGAATCTGATAATGTTTTTGTGTGAACTGTTAGTAACCTCTTCAATCCTCTAACCATTATGTTTCCCGTACTCGGTTGCAAGAACGTGTATCACTTGTATAAGTAAGGCTAAAATGAAAATGACCTTGCACCACCAAATCATAATCCAGCATAACATATAATTTAATAATATAAATATGGCAAAAAAGATTATTTAGATTTGTTTTGATTTTTAATGTAAAATAATATGTTTTACATAGGTGTGACAAAACGGATTATTTAGATTCGTTTTGTTTCTTTTTAAAGTAAGATAATATGTTATAACGAATTGGGAATTCGACCCGTCTTACCAAAAAATATAGGCTAGCCTGATAATAAGTTGACCCTTTTATCCATTAATTTTGAATCTAGTTTAATTTGTAAAATAAGATTAATTTGTATACTGTGTAATTTATGTACATTCTTATCCAAATAAATATCTAGGTTTTCTGGCTACAGAAGACATATTCAATATTAGTTCTTTGAGTATTTTAAATTCATTTGTAGAACAAATGTTAGATAGAAAATAGATAAAAGTATCAATTATCAATATTGTTGTGACTAGTTTTCAATATTAATTATGACTATAATGGATATTGAAAGTGACTCGAATTAATGAAAGAATCAATTCTGAAAGTGTATATATTTTTAAATAGACTAATTGTTTTGGAGGCAAATTACCTTAAAAACAAAAAGTTTAGTACAATTTACATTCACATGCATTAAATTTCCATACAATATATATAAAAGAAACATATTACATAATTAATAAATAAAAGACCGTACATTATTACAATATTTTAAAATGAATATAAGTTTTCTAAATGTTTCTAAGTTCTATACATATGTGATGTAGACATCATTGATCAAGATGAAGCTCTTAAGATGAAGATTTTAATAATCAAATTAAAGTTTAACATCCAATATAAGAGTTAAACAAACTTAGTAAAACTTTGCAAAAGTTTACATGGATTGCTTGTTTGAAATAGAAGGTTCACCAGAAACTTGATTATGTTGTTTTCCTTGTAAAAGGAGTATAAAATGTATTTAAATGCTTTTAATAGAATTTGAATTTCTGATGTTAACTGTCTCAATTAACTATTTAAGTATATTAGTTATGCTTTAAATTTTAAGATTATATTTTTCTTTTATATATGTTCAAGTACAAGAAACTTGATTATGTTGTTTTCTTTGTAAAAGGGGTATAAAATTTATTAAAATGTCTTTAATAGAATTTGAATTCCTGATGTTAACTATCCCTGTGTTTGAAATTTTAAGATTATATTTTTCTTTTATATATTTCCAAGTACAAGAAAACTAGATTGTTATGAATAATTTAGTATAGAATGAAATAAACAAAATGTTTAGTTATTATTGTTATTATTTGAGTTAAGGTTGTTTCTTGAATCATTTAATCTTTTCAAGATTTTCCTAATTTTTATAACGATTCTCAAGATTCATCGAAATCTTATTATTTATAATGTCTATTTTTATGTCATTTTTTTGTCAAAGTGAAATTCTATATGTCAGAATTTCTATTTTCCAATTCTGCAAAATTTAAGGTTAATCAATTTGTATATTTCATATTGTTCATCCAATTTCGTTTTGATGGCATGAATTATGTTCACACCTTAATCAGGTCTGAAATTCAAATTCAATGAGACTAAGAACAATTCTCATCAATATGCATTTCTATTGGTGACACATTTTTTGAATTCAACTTAGAAGAATATTAGAAACCTTCAAATATGGTCATGCTTTACATCAATTATATTACATAATAATCACACTCATAATTATCTTATTATCTATCTCAAGACTACAAAAATTAACATTTAATTACATGACACAACATGTGAATAAGAAGATAAGAAGTATCGAAGAATAATTTTAATTAGCTTAGAGAAAATTCACTGTACAGTCTTAAGGCAGCTAGTCTAATGTTAACTTAAATTATTATATCTAATCATAATAACACTAAAAACAAATACATTAATAAATAACAAAGTGATACATTTCCAAAAATTTAAAATATATTAAAGTAAATATTTTATAGCTTACTCTTACATTATAACTATGAACTCTAGCATATAATAGTAACTTGCATGAATACAAATAAATAATGGACCCTTTTTTAAATTAAGTTTGAGGATGTGGATGAATATGTATATATCTTGTTTTCATTGAGATGTCTATTTTTATTTTAAATTAATAAAATATTTTTAATTTATTAAATAACCTAAAAACTTATTTTTACTTTTTTTTATTCTTTATTTTGTTTCATGTAAAGAACCCTTCTTAAGTTATATATTTGTTTATTCTCTCTTATATCATGTGATTCATTCTATATTCACCAAATTCATTATTAGTTTTTATTCATTTATTGTAGTTATGTTATTTACCATGATTATAATATTTTATATATTAATTTTTTTGTATGTATATAGTTATATGACTGAAAATAATGTCTTTATTCTCTTCTAGCTCGCACAATATCTTCCCTTGACCAACAGAAAATGATTTGTTGTTATTTTTTGTAGATTAAAAAATAGAAGTTAAATGGGTTCTCCAATTTCCCAACACATAAGGGCATTGACGTCATTTAGAGGCCACTATATGAAGTTCACTCCAGTACGATTTTCACATGATTGCTTAAAGCCAGTGTTAATTTCGGTGAAAATGGAGTAGAAGAAAAAAAAGATATATAATACAATATTAAATGTATATATTACATCAAATTTTTAACCTTAGAAAATATTATGTGTAACACTGTAAGATGGTTGTTGTGAACATTAAAAAAAGGATAATGTGTAATTCAAAAAGTATAGTATTTTCACAAGTAATAAGATGCTTAGTTTTTATTATATTCTGGAATCACCATATTATATTTTCTAACCTCTTGGTTCTTCTAAGTAGCCCACTCTACTGGCCTTTTTTTTTTCTCATCCAACCGAAATTGATTTTTTATTTTTGCATCCCATCCTACAAGAAAAAGACTAAAACTCTATCCTTTACTACTCCACGCTACTGTTGGCACTGCAGAGAGAAACAGTGAGTTTGGTTGAAAGGTTATTATGAAAACTCATTTCAAAAAATATAATATATGTTAAAAAAAACTTATTTTGAAATATATTTCATATGAAAAACTTATTCTGAAAATTATATTCCAAAAGTCCTAAAAATTCTATTCTGTATATTCTGAAAAACTTATTCTAAAAAATTTCTAAAACAGGTCATTCGGAAGTCACATTAGAAAAAATAAAATAGTTATTTTAAAAATTATGAGGGTACAATTATAAATCATAGAGTGCATGAAGAAAAGCCCTAGAAGTTTAGGTTTGAAAGCTGAGTTGAATGTCTGGCCTGGTCCAGGTGAGTTCCCAAAACTCAATTCACCCAAATCTTTAGTAAAATAAGATTAAAGGCTTGGTATTAATAAGTTAACGTATGGAAACAACCAGGAACTTATTTAATTTTTTTATGTTGAATTCATATTCACACAAGATTTCCAACAATGATAAGTAAATTATCAAATGAACCATCACGATCGACCATGATAAATGGCAAGCGCCACAAGAAATACATACATACATATATATATATACATACATATATATATATATATATATACATACATATATATATATATATATATACATATATATATATATATATATATATATATATATATATATATATATATATATATATGTATGTATATATATATATATATGTGTGTGTATGAAAACCAAGCAGGCAATAACATTTCTTAAATTTATTTGAAAACAATTAATTAGGGATAATAATTTAATGAAATAGAAGTAATAAACGATGACAAAAAACTATTTCCTGAACCCGGTTCCCCAAATCCCCACGGATATACACCTGTGATCCACTACCGTCTATCTTTGTTTGAACGTGTTATGATCCATCAGTGGGCATCAAAATTGCTTCAATACGTGCCCCCATAAACACCTATCACCAAGGAAATCGGGATAAACCGACACGCTTATCGCCCTTACACCATAAAATATCAAACTGCAATGTGCAAAACAGGGCGAAAATAATCGGATCAGAGACAAATATGAGGTTGCAGAGTAATCGAACTATATAACGTCAAGAAAAAAAATTAACAAATAAAAAGAGAGAAATGATCCCAAAATTTACAGGATTGATTTAAATCAAGCCATAGCACACTCTAATTACATTTAAATCCCGTTAAGTTTGTTTCACAGAACATTATCCAGCAATGTTTCAGCCAATCTTAGAATTTGAATGAGTGGTACCCTGCCCTCATTTACAGATCCCTACTACCCTGTCCCCCCACATGGTTTTGGACATCCTATTGTAACTCATCTCATCAAGTTTAGTTCTTTAGAATATTTCAACGCTTCATTCATTGCCCAAGTTCATGAACGTTACCAGACAGCTCCCTCTCAGAAGTATAAAGACCATATCATATTGCAACTAGTGTACTCAAATTGTGCTCAACTGGTAGCCACTCTGGTTAAAATGAGATTTACTTTCCAGTCAAAATCCAAGGTTTCTAGAATGCAATCTATGGTATATATTGCTTGAATGAAGCAAGCCAGCACATTACGCAAAACAAGGCACTCCCCAGGTATTATTCCATGTTTGTGATATAATGACCCACCAAGCACGCAATACAAGAGATGACCCTTTGGTGCTTCCACCAACCAGGCCCAGCCTTACACATTATTAATGGCACAATAATTTAATTTATGCAATCACAAATATTATTAGGATTTGTTAAGATGTCCAAGATCAACCAGGAATTTAGCCAAAGTACTCCTTGTAATTTGTAAGCAAGCATTTAAGGTGGAGCTCGTTCTAGTCCATTTCTAATGCTATACAAGTTTGATATATTGTAAACATCAACACCTAAACAATAGTTGGCATCGTTTGCCCCCCACCTCTTTTTCACAAACAGTACATCAAATTTAAACTCCCATTGATAACCTCAAATTAATAATCACAAAATGAACTGTATATTAAATTAGGAGCCAAAAACATACACTCCTACATTATTTAAACGGAGACTTATCCAATATAAAAATACATTCATCTCGGTATAAACTGAAACATCAAACCTTATTTTTTAAGGTATAACACCAAAAAATCAGCATTATTTTATTGATTAATCATTTATATAATGTTAATAGGTCAATGCATAGAAGTTTACATTATCAATCAACGACAACTTATCCGCTACATAACTTTTGAAGTAATTACTATAAAAATCAATAATTGGACTATATATGGAAACTTATGCATGACATTAAAAAAATAACATATTTACATTATTATAAATAAATACATTCCAATCATGCAAATAAGCAATACAAGAGAGTTCACACAGTTATCCAATCACAAATTATTGCAATGTATGATAAGTACTGACTTTTACAATACATACCTAAAGAGTTCTACATCCTTACCATAACTTGTTATAGGTTATTGACTTGTAAAATTAATCTCTTCAAATAAAACCTAGCTCCCTAATTAAATTACTACCAAGCAACTTGTGAAATTGGCTTCTGCCTAGGAGTGAGGGCAGGTTACAATAAAATAGATAAAGCAATCACCAACAAGGATATCGATTTCTACAGTATCTACTTTGATTTATGATCAATTAGCACTGTATAGAGGTTAAACTGTTCTAGTTAGATTCTCAACTAAAACAATGTTATAGAGCTAATCTGCAAATTCTCTACCTTCTTTTGCGTGTAAAGACCCTCATCTGGACACAGGCTTCTGCAGCAACGCCGTTAAGAAAACTTCATCATTCTTGACGCCACCGGCATCGGTCTTATTCCCCGTCGCCCACTTCACCTTCTTGTAGCCCAATTTCCCAATCAATGGCGCATACACCTTCTCAAGGTCCACCCTTTTGCTGAAAAAATGGTCCACCCAGAGGTACCCTCCACCCCTCAGCACCCTGTCGGCATCAAACAGCAGAAACTCCAACACCGTCGCCGGGATCCACCGGTTCACGGCGCGCCCGCACCGCACCAGATCCACCACTCCATCGAACAGCGGCAGCCGCTGCTGCAGCGGCACGTGCAGGGGCACCAGGCCCCGCAGCGCGACGGCCTCGCTGTTGGGCGCCGCCACGTTCATGGTGGTGGTGACCACCGTGACGTTGCGGAGCTTCATGGCGGCGGCGAAAGAGCCGGTGCCGCCGCCGACGTCGAGGCCGAGGCGGAGGACGGACTTGGCGGCCTTTGCGATCTGGAAAAGCTGGTTAATGGGGAGATCCAAGTCGGTCTTGTAGGAATTGAACTTGGAAAGGTCGCGGGAGGGTTGGAAGCCGACGTTGGGGTTTTGCTTGTTGAGGCAATCGAAGGATTTGCAGGTGTAGTGGTCCCAAAGGACGGCGTTGTCGGGGAGGGAGGAGGGGAAGGGGTTTTGAGGGAGGGAAGTTGGGGGAATGGGTTTGGGTGGGGTTTGGGAGAAGCAGCGGCGGCGGGGGAGGGGGTGGCAGCCGCGGAGGATGAGGGATTCGGCGAGGTGGGAATCAGAGGGGCAGAGGGAGAAGGGGGTGTAGGTCATGTACTTATGAAGGAGTTCGGGATGGTTGTGGCATGAGGAAGCAATTGGGGATAGGTGTGAGTAGAGGAGTAGATCTGAGGGGATGGCTGATTTTTTGGTGGGGTTAGTGTTCTGGAGGCGCGTGAGGTGGTTGATGGTGGCGCGTATGGTGTGAAGCTGGTGGAGGAGTTGGTCGGGGACAGGTGGGGGTGGCTTAGGGGATTTGGGGGATTGGACGGTGGAGGAGAGGTGGTAGAGGGAGAGGATGTTGGTGGCGACCATGGCTATTAGGAGGAGCAAGTTGAGGGTCATGGTGGTGAAGGTGAAAGCCATTTTCCTCACTCACACTCTCAAACTCAGTCTCACACTCACTCTCACTCACTGTGTTTGTTTAGAGTAAGTTAGAGTTGGAGTGTTTTTGAGATTGAGAAGTGGGGTATGGAGGTTGACTATTTGGACTTTGATTTACCTGGAAGTGAGTGTAGTAAGTGGACAAAGACTAACATAATGTACGAGAATCCATGCTTCATCTACCTATGCAGACAGTAGGTCCAGGAATCTAGATCTACTGTTTACGTAAATCTAGGATTCACAATCTATATCCCTCTGCTTCTGTTATGCAAAATGAAATCGTTCATGGTCAGTTTATGAGAGGGGTTTAAAAAGATTGCATCTCTGCCAACAATTAAAAGCACTTTTCATTATATCATGTACTTTTTTTTCAATTTTTTCTACAAGTATTTTCTATCCTTCACCTTTTCATTAATTACAAAAGCGAGTGTTGATTTCAACACAGTTGCGACACCCTAGTATTATCAACTTTGAATAAATGTTTATTTCCTCCTCATATCCTTTATAATCATAACTTTTGACGGGTAAATAGTTGTGGCGTTACCAGTTATGCTGCTTTTAATACTATTTTTCAATCAAAATTAAACAATTATCTTCCTACTCTACACATTAAACGTTAGCACCAATTGTTGAGATGAGGATTTTAATTAACAGATAATACCTTGTGAATGTTTTTTTTTTTTTGGCGGAACATAGGCAAGTAACTTTATAACACTTAAATTTATGCATATTTTAGAAAAAAAATGTTGTCCTGTTTTATAAAAAAAATTGTGTTTTCTATGTAATTTGAGATTTGTTTTCCTTGATTACCCTTATTTCTGTTTTGTACTAATAAATAATAAGAAAAGAATTTTAAAAGTCATTACTAATAAAATTAATTTGGTCTAATGGTAATTTAAAAATGTATATATATATATATATATATATATATATATATATATATATATATATATATATACATATATATATATATATATTATTTTTATTAATATGCGATTATGTTAAAATTTTCTTATATTAAGAACTTTTTAAAATTCAATAATTCACTTTTTAATTGACCAAACGAACTCGTGTTCAATAATTATTCCGTTAAATTTCAACATTAATTGATACCTAAAATTGTAGTATTTCACTAAATATTGACACTTACAACTGAACATACTACATCCACCAAAAATTACTGTTTAAAAGTCAATTTAGTGCTTTGAAATTGTATAGAAATTTTAATTTAGTTTTAAAATTTAAATAAAATTAATAACTTTTATTTTTCAAATTTATGTTTCATTTTAAATAAATCCCTACATGCTATTACTAAAATACAATTTTTAATCTGTATATAAGAGGACTAAATTACATTTTAATGATAATATGTAAGAAATTATTTCAAAAGAATATAAAAGTCAGAATTTAATTTTAATGGCATTTAGAAAAAAATATAGCTTTAAATACGAAAATAAGTATTCCACATAAATCAAGAAATATATAATCTTTTAAGAGAATAAATAGATCATTCGGACATAGATTAAAAATGTATACTTTAAAGAATAAAAAGATCACTCGGCCACAAATTAAACTTGGATAATGTAATGCAAAAGTGCTTATTGGAAGCAAATATTTTTAACGTCGTGACTGAACACAAAAACAACCCTCCATAAGGGTTCACAAATTACAACAAAAAAAAGAAAAAAAAATCAGATCTCTATACTTTTCCCTAACAACTATTTAGCTACCACATACAATATGCTGATGACATTTGCTTTAGAAAAACAAAACGCTAACAGCCAAGCACACCATCATTCTAAATTTTCGAAAGTGATCATTAACCTGAGGAAAAATTCAAGCGACCAAAAATATGCGTGACTTCAAAAATTCATATCATATTCTGGGTATGAAATTTAGACTACAGAGTCATGAATCATGTAATCATAAAAAAATGTAAGTATGAAACATTTTTTCCTGTTTCCAGAGCACGAGGTAAAAAAATGAAAGTAACCATACAGACACCTAAGTGATCAAAATACAGTGGTGAACAATTTTTAGTTCTGCATTGAATGAGAATTAAACAATTTCAGAAGACAATATCAGCAGCTATTATCCATACACGAGAAATTTTGAAACACAAAAGCCGACTTCGCATATTTTTTCAGACAATCCTCTCCAACTCCCTAGCATAACTAAGTGTCTGGTTGATGAGCTGCAGAGAGGGTATCTCCTTGCACGGTGCAGATTCTTTTGCCTTCTGGAAAAAGACACTACCATTCTTGATCTCCCACTCAGGATGTTCCTTCAATCAATAGATAATAACTTTAGAACATAAGAATGAACAAATGTAATTGTGGACAGAGATATGAATGACTTTCCATGTTAATTTGGTGCATGAAAATAGAATTATAATTATAATTCCAATTCATATTCTATTAGAATTGGAATACTTGAGATCATAATTTACAGATTTGAGTTGTACAAACAATTAGTAGAATTATAAAGTTTAACTTCAATTTCATTTGGTTACAGGATGAGTTAAGTCATGTTTGAATAAAAAATTTAATTTGCAGGTGACAACGGAGAAAATGACACAAGCCATGGTAACAGGGGGACAATAAGTGGTGGCACTGGTCACAGCGGTGGGGCAAGGGTGATGACAACAATAGTGATGGTGGTCTTGGTTATGACAATAGAAGTGGTGGTGTCTTGGTGGTTCATGGTAAAGTTTATTGGTAACACTGACAATGGGCTGTGGTGATGATTATTATTAATATTACAACTCCATGGAATTGTCCTTTCAATTCTAAAAGGACTTCGAAACATTATCATTATTACAGATCTAAGGTTCAATTCCAAATCTCAAGCTCGTTTCCAATTCCAAATCATAAATCCAATCTCATGCCCAATTCGAATGACACACCTCCCTCCCCCGGCAAAAAAACACAAAAACTAAGGGGTCAGAACATAGTTCACCTCTTTAATGTATTCCAGAAGTTCCTGATCTGATGAGAACAACAACATTTGCTTAGCATCCTTAATTGAAAGATAGTCATATGCCTTCTCACTGCAACCTGCTATTTCATCTCTGCATGTTTGAAGATAGGTAAAAACTAATCAGAAAATCGATATAGATGCACAATAGGAAAAGAATAAAACCACTAGAGAGGCAGGTGGTTGAGCTTTAAAATTACAACAAAGGTCGTGCTTCCATCAAATTGCCATTGCAAGAAGCAAATAAAATAGAATTACAAAAATAAAAATAACTCAATTTAATGATAAAATTCTAGAAATCAGTTTGGAGAAGAAAAATGCAAAACATTCTAAACTATAAGCCCAACTTCCGAAGAAATCAAGTAGGAGTTCCAGTTTCCGCATGTTTATCACTTGAGTTCAACCATCCCCTATGCAATTAAAATAAAATAATAATAATAATAATAATAGCAAATATTACCTGACAGTCTTTGCCAGGAGATCCATGAAATAAACGTATGTATCATGTGGCACTGTCTGTCGAGCACTCAAGACACGATTATATGCTCCTTCCATAAAAGATTGTTCCAACTCCACAGCATGCTTAATGCAAGGATTCTCTAGAGCAGCAGATGAAAGCAATTCCAACTCAGTATGGAATTCAGCAATTCTATTCTGCACAAGTAGTCTCAACAGGTTGAGACCTAGTATCGGGTACTCCTGAGGTGATGGTGGAAGACGATTGCTGCCACACAAAAAAAGTCCCCGTGAAATACAAGAACCCAACAACGAAGAAAGAAAGCAAAATTGCATATAACGTCATACTTTAATATTGATAATTCTTTTATACGTTTTGGCATACACTATACAATTTTATGATAAGTGAACAATCAGAAGATGCCCATTCTTTGCTTTGGTTGCAGATTCATCTGTTCCAGAGTAGAAAATGGATATGTTGTGTAAAGAAAGGGACAAGCATAAGTTACCAGGCATCTGTATAATAAGGTTTCAACTGGAAGAAATCCCTCTCAAAAGCATCTTGATCCTCAATTTTCACACTAAGGACAACGGCGTGCTCGTATATATCCCCTAGAAGTTCAAAAAATCAACAGAAAAAGGAAATTTTAGATATAGAACTTCTAACATTTTTCCCCTTTCATTTTTGAAGTATTTATTCTCTTATTCTTGCTGATATGATTCAGTCATTCAGATATTAGTTAGTAATTTGTTTCATTTAATCAATATGGCTCTAGAAGTTCAAAAACCAACAGAAAAAAAGAAATCTTGCATATAGAACTTCTAACATTTCTTGCATTTCATTTTTCAGATATTTATTATCTTATTCATGCTGATATGATTCAGTCATTCAGATATTTTTTAGTAATTTGTTTCATTTAATCAATATGGCTCTAGCTCATTATTCTGCTGCCTTCAAGTATCTAACATTTTCTAATTTTAGATGACGAAAATTTCTTATACTCTTTCCATTCTCTTCTAATATAGGGTAAACCACATTAACCATTCCTCATATAGTATAAAAAAGGCTAAGTTGCCTCAACAACCAGATAGCAAAATTATCTTTCTAACAACAAGAAGGATCTTAAGTTTCAACTTTATTTACTGCCTACAGAGATAGCGGGTATAGAAGACAGATTCCATTTTCAATCACAAATAGCTTATAGGCAAGCCAGTGCATATTGATATCCTTTATGAATCAGCAAATTTAAGTTCTATTACTTAAATAATAAGTCTAAGCCTAAGCAATGGCTGTAGGTCTATAAAAACATAAAAGGTAGGGGGAGGGGGACACTGTAACAGATTGGAGCGAAGAGTGTTACTTGCTATTGTTAACTCATGAACAGCATTCGGTGTATCTGCAAACAATGGTGGAAGGCTTCTGAACCCTGTCAGCAACACCTGTAAGTAAACAGCGACGTTATGATTAAATAAATACAACAGCTGCAAACATGTACCTAAAAAAAAAGGAAGCTGAGACCTTGTAAACCTCCATCTTATATAGACTACAAATATATTGGAGCTATGAATTCAAGCTGTTTGTAACAGTAATCATACAAGTCCTTGCCCTATAAATAAGACATCATATTCTCCAAGCAAAACCACCCTTTCTATAATTTAACTTGAGTGGAAAACTAGTAAATCAATACTCAACCATTGCAAATATCAACACACTTTATCCTCCACAGAACACTCCCTCTCTTTGGATGATTCAAATCCAAAGGTAAAAAACCCAATTTATCTGCCGATGCACATTGTTTCCATGGAATAACTATGAAAACTTCCTAAGCATAAAATAACGTTGGTCTCAGTGTAATCTATCTTACCCAGAATGCCCATTGCTAGAATAATCTCAAACGGAAGCAACCTACCCCATCCCACAACTTTCTCACTTCCAAGACCAAGTTCAAAATCAAGAATTTTGAAGAAAAAAAAAAACAAACAAAGCAACAGAATAGATCTTCAAAGAGAAGAAAAAGCGGAAATGATGGGCGAATTTTGAAATTGAGGGCAATAAGTAAACTAGGGTTAGGTTGGGTGGGAAATACCTTTAGCTGAGAAAGGAGATTGGAACAGTTGTCATAGTCGTTCCTGAGAAACGAAGCCTTAAAGCGATCGAAGAGCTGAGAAACCTCGGTTAGCTTGGGATCCATGTCTTGTGAATTTTGGTGTGCAGAGCTTTCACAGCTTCAGAAAACAATAGCTTTGAGTGTTCCCAACGAAAACCTCACTAGACAAGAATCACAGAGATGATGAACGATGCGCCACTTTCATATTTCTAAGAATTCGGGCTTTCTTTTGGGCTTTAAAATAAAGGCCCAACCCATGTTTTATAAAGTGTGGACCCCTTTTATTACATCATCTGTTTTGTGAGAAAAAATAAAAGAAGGGAAAAGAAATACATACCACATCCAATCAGATGACTTCCAACATAATAACTTATTAATTTATCCTTAATTATTTTATATTTATAAAATAGTTTTTTCTTTAATAATTAAAAAAATTGGGAGTTTTTTTAATGTGCAAACTCAGTCCAAATAAAAGTATTGATTCAATTATTCGCAAAACAGATTCATAGTAATTCATTTTTATAATAACTCATTTAAAAATATTTGTTTTACATTACATATTAAAAAAACAAATTTATTTTTCAGTATTCCAATCCTTCAAGATTATCTAAGGAGATTATTCCTGAGATTTTAAGTTAAGGAAGTTGTGTTTTTTTTTTCAATTAATTCACATGTGTAACATCCTCAATTTATTATTTTTTTATAAATAATTTAAAGTTAATTACTTAAAATATATAATATTTATTGATTAGTTAGGAGAAAATCATACTATGATAAATAAAATAGGAAAAAACTTGAATATGTTTTTAAGCGGATATAATTTATCAAAATTTAAAATCACAAAAAGATGAGGGAATTTTGAAAAAACATAAATCGAACTTATTTAGCATAAGATTTTCATTATTCATTAGTTCTAACAAATCTAATTAAATTTGAGTTATTTACTAAAATCATAATTCTAACCAAAAAAAAAGAGTGTACAATTAAAGTTAAATAGTATACATCATATTGTTTGGATATAAATTTTCAAGTTATGTCTAAGTGTCTCATGTATAATAAGACGGAAAAAATAAAATTTAATTAAATATTTACTACAAAATAAATTAAATCTTAATTGAGTAAAGTGACAAATGTACCATTTGTAATGGGATAAAAATCTCTTACCTACTATTTTTTCTTTTGAAGTCATTAAAAGAGTAAGAAATGTTTCTCAATTTTTCTAAAAAAAAAAAAAAGGTCCTAAGAGGAGTCTCGATCACATCATAAATAATGCTTGTAAAATATACATTTTTTTTATCTTTTTATTTTGGTTGGCCATGGGTGCGTGATAAATGAGCTTAAGAACAAGTGTTCTTCCAATTACTAAAGAAAATGGATTTAATCAAAGAGTTTTATTACATTTAGTTTCACTAATAAAAGATGAACTAATTATTTGATTCAAAATTTTATTTCTATTCTAAATTTTACTTTCATGAACTCATATTAATTACTAAATTAAGTATTTATATTATTATTCAAAACTCATAAAAATAAAATTATAAAATAATTTTTCTAACTCGGTAACTTAAGATAAAATTTAGTGTTACAACCTAGTTGATGGGTTTAGTAATATCTTTTATCAACAATATTAGAATATAATCTAACATAACATATATAATGGTGGATTGTATTTAGTTGAAAAATGGTGGACGTTACATGATTTATATTACATACTTATATTTTAAATATAAAATTAATTTAAAGATCGTAAGTTAAGTGGAATCTTTAATAGTAAGGGTGTTTTTTTAAAAAAAAATGGAAGCATTATTAAGCTTAATTTGGATGATTATTAAAGAGGACGAGTTCTTGCACCCTAATACATTCTTCCTGCACCCTAATAAAAAAATTTAATACCATTGCCCTTATATGAGAACCAGATGGTCTGCTCATCCGGTTGTCAATTTTTTTTCAAATGACAACCGGATGGAGGTGTCATATGGTTCTCATATAAGGGTAATTGTGATATTAAGATTTTTTATTAGGGTGCAGGAAGACGGTATTAGGGTGCAGGAAGAACTCGTCATTAAGGAGGACTGGACCATAACAATTTCATGTTCTCATACATGTTTTATATATTGATGACAATATGTATTTTTCAATAAACTATGGAAAATCCTTGCAACATTATGGATATTTTACGTATATGGAAAGATCTAAGGTCAAATTGTAAGAGATAGCAAATCTAAGTTCAATGTTCGGAATATACCAATTTTGAAGTTTGAAAAGTTTCATCTATAATAGGTTTTTCACAAGGACTAGTGCCTTTCTGTATACCGTAGTGTACATATTTGTAAGAACAAGCTAAAGTTATATCACTTGGTGCCAATTGCTAACAAAGTTAAAGAAAAACTAGTTAAATGGAAAGGTTGGTTACTCTGGTAAGGCGAAGATGGTCCAATTTGTGATAGAAAACATGTTTTTCTTCTTTTCAGTTTTCAAACATATAAATGGTTTATAGCTTAAAACATTTTGAAAACAAGTGAGAGCTAATTTAGAGATTGTATTTGGATTGGTGATATTACCTTAGTTAAAACAACTTTTATTTGACATTGTTTCTAAAAATTATAATAAAAGAAGATTAAGATTAAGGTTTATAAAAGATATTGATGAAATACATATATTAAAGTTGTGTTGGTAGTTAATAAAGGAAAATAGGTAGAAGTTATTGTAACGGGTAAGAAAATAATTCAATTAGATTTACTCTAAAGTATTTATTATATAATAGAAAATAATAACAAAGAAACTTAAAAATATAATAGATAGAAAACAAATAATAATATAAAGAAAAAGAAAGAATCACAAACAAAAATAACATGATTTAATTGAAATATTGATGAATTTCAATCTATATCTACGAAAGAAATCATTATATTCAAATATTACAACTTTTTTCTCTCATAGGAAACTTTTACTAAAGTACAACTCAAATGTTACCTTAATGATGGTACAAAGGTTTTATTTATAGAACAATATCATTACAACTAATACATGTGAAATGTGTCTAAACTAACGAGGAAGATGTGTGAATAATGTTTCTTATTAATGAACTCGAAAGTCACTTAAATAGTTTCACTAGACAGCCAATGCCTTAGGAGAGACTAAGAGACTAGACAATCTACCAAGACCATCTACCACATATGATAGAAATTGTATGTAAAACGGTGGACGATAGTGAGACAGTCTAGGAACCTTCTAGACAAGATTTTAATGACAAATTTTCACCTTGGCTCAACACAAATTTTCTAAATGGGAGTCACTCCTGTCACTAAGCCCATTACAGACTTAATCATCAATCAACCAAATCAAATCAAAGCAATGAAAAAGCTTGTTGCATGACAAAACATTTGTAATCATATTTGAAGAATTATGATTTATTGAAACATTTATCACCTTCACAGATCCTTGTACAATCAATCTTCTCTCTTACGGAATGTAGCTTAACATCAATGTGCTTAGTTCTTTCATGGTAGATTTGGTTCCTAGAAAATTATATCGCAATACTAATGTCTTAGTAGATAATGACAATCTAGTATGCACATTTAGCTTCTTGGCTAGGCCCTTCAATCGTAAAGCTTCCTTTACAAATTCTGTCATGGCAATGTACTCTGCTTTAGTGGTTGAGAAAACGACTACCTTATGTAGATTGATCTTCCAACTGATAGCAGTACCATAAGTAATAAATACATATTCCATGACAAAGCCACTATCTTTTTTGGTGTCCAACACCCAATAAAGTATGGCTCAACAAATCCTTTTATGGACGTATTTTTGGTAGATTTTCTAGCTTCACCAAAACTTAAAACTCTTCCAAGTGATCTCTTCAGGTAACAAAGAATTTATTTAAGAGTTTGTCAATGAGCTCGTCTAGAGTTTTATATGAACCTGCTAACAATTCTCACAACATACACTATATAAGGGCATGTGCAGACCGTTACGTACATAATATAACCAACTATATTAGCATATGGAAAAACGTCCATAGAATGTTGTTTCTCCACCATCGTAAGAGATTTTCATCGCTTAGCTTATAGTGAGATGCAAGAGGTGTGGATATAGGTTTGAAGTTTGTCATACCAAACTTCTCAAGGATTTTTCTGAGATAGATCTCTTGAGACACATATAGACGTTTCTTATCACATTGTTTAATGATCTTAACCCCTAAAATCTTCCTATCAACTCCAAGTTCCTTCATTTGAAACTCATTATTCAACTCAGTTTTAACCTTCTAAGCCTCAAGCTCACTATTGCTCACTATTAAAATGACATCTAATATAATAAAAATATCATGAACTCACCTTCTGCTAGAAACTTAAAATAGATGTAAATATCAAACTTGTTATATTCAAAGCCAAATTTTGTAATGTACTCGTCAAAACACTTATTTATTACCTTAGAGTTTGTTTTAGACATACAAGGATTTGTCTAACTTAAAAACATAATCCTTATTGTCTCCCACCTCAAATCCTTCTAGTTGTTTCAACAACTAAGTCTTTTGTCGCTTACATAACTTAACTTTCTATGTCATATCTCAATCTTAGACAACATGGTCTAAGATGACATGCAAGATGTATTACAATATTGATAGAGAATATAAATAATAAATAATATAAGAAGATATATATATATATATATATATATATATTGATTCACTTTTGAAAAATTACTTCTAATTACTCTGCCACATTGGTCAAGCAATCTACTCAACTTTTAAGTTTTACAAACACATTGAAAAACAAGAAGAAAAAAAGCATCCAAGAGTTGAGATCTTAAAGTCTACAAGACCTTAAATCAATCCTTTGTAAAATGCTATTACAAGATTAACTTAAATAAACTTGTAAGTAATTTTAGTCAATTAAATAATGGTTTTAATTGATTAAAATTTTCTTTCTTATAATTGCAATAAATCTAAGAACATCTTAACAATTTTAATCCATGAAAATGTAACTCAAAACTATAAGTGAATTCAAAATACATTCAATAATTTTTTAATTCGTTTGATGATCAAATCAAGATAAAAGAAGAACTTACAACAAGTTGAGAGGCCTAAAAACTATTACATAAACAAAATCAACACTTTCTTATAACAAAATCTCTATCACTTGATCTTTCAATCTTTAAGTGAATTTGACCTAAATAAGGTCTGTATTAATCAAGGAGGTTGGAATCAACAAATACTTTACTCTTATGCCATAAATAAAGTTCAACCTCAACATTAAAATCAAATGAACTAAAAAAATATGAGATTTACATATATTAGTTGGTGTCCTTTTTAATGGGATTTCACAAGACAATCCACTTTCTTTCATCATTGATTTATACCAGCTTCAAATTATATAGATGTGAATCTCGAGTTTAAATTGTTCAACCTATCTTAAAATTTTTTGTTAGGCTAAAGTGTATATCTAAAGAGTTTAACATAAAATTATTATCTTAATCACAAAATGTTGATTTACATTATTAGAAAATAATTGTATATTACTGATCACAATTTTTTTTCAAACATGATCTAATTATTTAGAAATTAAAAAATAAATAGGTCATGGAGATTTTAAAACAAATTTATTTTTATATATCACATATTTTTAGAAAAATGAAATGGATGTCTTAGTAATTTTATTTAGAAGTTAGTTTATATTTAGAAGAAATATTTGAGATTACATTTAACTGTATATCGGTAAATATTTACTTTCATATTTTAAATATTATTACTAAATAAGGATCTAATATATTTGAATTATTTGGAAATTCTCACTTTTTGATTAAAAGAAACTTACACACTAACTTTTCTTTTTATATATATAAATTTCTCTTTTTAAATCCTTTACATAAATTCAGTTAACATGTTTTAAAAAACTAAAAAAGTATCTATAATTATTAATAAAGAGATTCTTCTTTATAATCATTTTTAGGGCACATAGTTTATTACTAATTTATATTATTATTTTTATCCTTTAAATTTTGTAATTATTGTGTAAACTCAATTAACTACCTGTAATAAAAAACTATCTACTATGATAAAATTATAAACAATATTTATTGTATAACTACTTTTTATAAAAGTAATTTTTATAAATTTGATAATATATTTTTTATTTTTAATAATTATTATAAGAATTAATTTTTTATTTTTTATTATTACAGGAAAAAGTGGACACACATACATGTGTTTTCGCTGGTTAAAGTAATAAAAATCTAATGAAATAATACTAATAAAAACTATTATTTATATTTACATAAATGAATCAGGTCATTATGTCTATCATCTTGAGTATGTTCTAAACTTTGGTATTTATAAATGTTTTAGTTTAATTTATTTTCTTTTAAAAAGTTAGACCTGATACAACCTAGTAAAACGCATAATTGTTTTTCAGGAAAATGAACAACATAACTTATTTTTAGGAAAAAGAGAAAGAGGTAAGTTATAAGTCTATCTTGAAAAAGCATAACTTACTTTTATCTGTATCTATCAGCATAAATTCTTTTAAGATGTTCATTACAAAAGATAGATATTTTATCTGATGAAAATTCACAACAATACCTAAATTACATTATGAGAAAATTCATAATAAAAATTTCAAATATTAAATTATATAAAATTAAAAATGAAAAAAAGTTATAATGACTATATTCGATATCTTGAAACATTCTCTACAATTTTATTCACAGTTAGATATGCAATCAGACATTATCTCGTAAGACAAATGACCTCATAACTATTTTAAACTACTATTTCTTTTTTATTTTATCATAAAATTAATTTAATTGATCCTCTGTTCCTTATAACTATCATTTCACAGTGTATCTAAATTAAATTTCAATAATTTAAAAATAACTATAAATAAAATTATATTAGGATTTAAAAGAAACTGAATTGATCAGGGACAAACATCCGCCGCTTATTGCAAACGCGAACTCCTCTTCCTCCTGCTGCATCATCAGAGACTCGCTAGGGTTTCTTCTGCACACCCAACCAAAATGGTACGTTCCCAATTCTCATTCCATCGTTAAATTTGCGCTTTTTTGTTCTTCCATTGAAAATACTCAATGGAATCGCTCTTAAAACTATCTTTTACCAACACTTTTCGGTTCTGCAAATTTTAATTGTTACTAATTATTACTTAATTAATTAATTGTTTTCCGCTTCAGGCTGATCCTGAGTTGGAAGCAATTAGACAGAGAAGGATGCAGGAGCTTATGGGTCGCCGAGGCGTGGTAAGAGATAATGATTTTTTTTTTTTTTTACTTTATTATTATTTTTTTCACTTTAGAGATTGATAATTCTCTTGTAATTATTTTATTTTTGCTGATTTGTAGGGAAATCAACAGAACCCTGAACAGGAGAAGGCTCAGGATGATGCAAAGAGGTGTTAGTTTATGAATATAGTTTTTTTGGTCATCTTTTATTTGTGTTTCTTTTTGTTGCACTTGGAGTAAAACCACTTATTGATATGGTTGGAACAACAATTAATTTAGGGAGGCGGAGGAACGAAGACAGATGATGCTTAGTCAGATATTGTCTGCTGAAGCGCGAGAAAGGCGTAAGCAATTTTGCTCTCTTAGAGAAAATATGCACAAGAATGATTCTCTTCTTTCCTTTACTACTTTGGTGAATGCTTGTGTTAAAATGTTCATGGATGTGTTTTGTGCTGTGCTGCTGGTAGAAGATAAAAGTTAATATTTTGTGGTTTGTGATGATATATGTCCAAATTTCAATTAGTCGTGCATGCATCTATGAATCTAGAGACCCATGTTGGGGAGGTTTTATTGATGTTATATATTGTAAGTGTTTTGTCTTCTTAAACTTTTTGTGTTTTGTATTTTAATGATATCTGGTATTGTGAGATATTTTGACCAAATACAAACTATCTACGCAATAGATGCACACTCATAAAACAAATATATAAGATATTTTTTACTAGATGTTATGTTTCCATTTCATTCTATATATTTTGTTGTGACTAAAGTCTACCTGCAAATTATATGCCAAAACGAACACTGTTGAAAGAAGATATTAGTATACGTGGGTATAACTAGTAGATTTTGTGCCTAAATAAGTTTTCATCCAAAATACGTGCGAAGTGTTGGAAATCTTATGAAGTGTTTCAAGCTTCATTGATGGATTTAAGCCTCCATCTTTCAAAACAAAATCATCTTTGAAGACTGCTCTGGTACCAGTTAACATGAAAATCAGCAACTTGCATTTTCTCTATCCATCAACCTTCTGTTCTTTTATTTCCCCTATGTGCGCACTTCCTGCTAGGTACCCTGTGAAGATATCATAGGATGATAGGAGTTGCTACACCTATAGTGCAAGTTTTTTCCCCCTCTATGTACATTTAAGATTTCAATACTGCATTTTGGACTGTGCCGTTTTTGTGGATATTGAAGTTGGATATTTAGTTTACTTTGAAAAATAATGAATAATGTAGTGTGGAATAGGAAAAATAGTGTTGTATGCAGTGCATAAGGTGTAATAGGATTTATTTGTTTAATTGGCTTTTTGATTTTTGTTTGGACTTCACTAGTCATCATCTTGGTATTATTAAGGTTTTTGGTCAATTAATTGGGCTGACATGATTAGATTTCTTGCATTATTTCAAATTTCATTTATCTTTATATGTAGTTGCTCGGATTGCTTTGGTGAAACCTGAGAAAGCAAGGGGTGTTGAAGATGTTATCCTGAGAGCTGCTCAAATGGGTCAGATAACTGAAAAAGTATGTTGGATCTTGTTTTCTGCTGAGTCTTCCGTTCTTGTCACCAATATTCTTAATTTAAACTTGATGTACTTTATAGTATGATATATTTTCGTTTGATCATTGAAGTTGTAGTTGTATCATTTATTTTTTTTTCCAACTGATAATAGGTCCTCAATCTATAATTGCATGCTATGCAATCAAGTGACAACTGTTAATTACGTTAGCGTTATCATCTTTCATGTGTTACTTAGATGGAATATTAGGGTTGCTTCTTGTGGTAATCACTTGGTTAGGTGTAAATGGATAAAGGGATTTGCTATGCATTAGGGCAACAACTTTATCGTTGTGCCGAGGCTTACCCTGCTAGATATAACATCATAAAACTTCATCAAATATCAATTTATCTACCATGCCTATAACACACTCATTGCATATTTAGGTTTCTGAGGAAAGGCTCATAACACTGCTGGAGCAGATAAACAATCAAACCACAAGGCAGACAAAAGTTACAGTAAGTTGTAGAATATTTGTTACATTTTCTGTTATCTTTTTCTGAAGTATTTACCATGTTATTTTTTTGTCATTTCAGATACAGAGGCGCCGAAGTGTTCTTGAGGATGATGATTAACTGTCACTGTTTCTTCAAACGGTGTGCCTTGAGCATTGCTTTCATGCTTTATTATGTATTTTAGCCACAAAGTATTGTAAAAGTGGATTGTTAAATTTATCCGTTTCAGTTTGAAATTTTGGTTGACTTATCCTCCTAATTAAACTATTATACTTGGGCTCATTCATTTGTAAAACAATTTCTAGCATGTGAATGGCATCTCACAAATTACATGTTATAATGTTCCACGAAATATTTTTTTTTTCCTATTTAGTTTTTATTTTCCTTTCACAAATGCTGCATTCAACGACCAGGGCAGATGATCATTGTGATTGTTTTAAGGCTCTAACTGTGTTAAACTGATCTTTATAATTGCAGCTTTGGTTTCTACATACGGTAAGTAGTGTTTTATATTAAGTGTAAACTAATCTCAATTTATTAGGGAGGTGACATATTTTTTATTCCAATAATAATAATAAAAGTATATAAAAAATAAATTATTAATAAAAAATTATCTTACTTATTATTAATTTTTTTCTCAATCCAAATGATTTCACTTTTTACTCAATTTTTCTTTTGTTTTTCCATTTTTCACCAACTTAAACTCCCTAATCCAAATAAAACTTATAAAATATCAAGAAAATTTGTAAATTTTATTATTTGAAGGTCAAATTGATGTTAAGGTTTGATGACTAATTTTGGCCTCTTAAAGATTATTTTCTATTTGATTTCTCAGTTTTTCTTCAAAACAATCTTCATAAAATATTCTTTTTGTTAGCGATCTATTTGTTTCTTCGATAGCTGAGATTTTGTTTTTTTTTTAATATTTTATAAATTTATAATATCATGAGTTTTTTTATTTGATTTTTTTCTTCAAATATTAAATGCTAAATTTCGATAGTTATATGGATTAAAAAAAAAGAAAATGATACTTAAAAGAATGGAAAATGGTAAAAATATTTTTGAATAAGAAATTCATGAAGGCTTCGTTTAAAGTAATATAGAAATATCGAAAGAATAAAAGATCGATATTTTTGGGAATAAAAAGGTTAAATAAAGTTCTTGTGATTAAATCTACTTCCTTCCCAGGGTATAAATTATGTCAACTCTATATTTGAAAGCTTAAATTCTTCCTGCATCTCTATAATCTCGGCCCGCACCTCCATAGAAGATGCGAAACGTCAAAATTGCCCTTAAGATATAATTTTATATTCCAGTCCTAACCTTCATCTCTTCTGTTTTCATTTACGGAATCAGCACTCCTTACCTACCTCCGTGTGGTCCTGCATCTCTTCAGCCCACTATTGATTTTCATTGGTCCAACTTCATTTATTTTGAAATTTCAATTCTCTTTTATTTTTAAATATATTCATACCAGTGAAATTATCATTCTAAATTTTGTATTCTAAAGTATATATATATACTTAAACCCTATATAATATTTCTTTTTATCACTGTTTTAAGATGATCATTCCATTTGATATTGTTTAAAATGATCTAAAATACCTCTTATCTCTTTATTTATTATTTGAAGTGAGTGATATAAAAGTTTTTTAGTAATAATATTTAGACTGGATTTTCCAGACTTTACTAAAAGAATTTAAAAGGTTAATTTTATTCATTAAATATAATTACGGGGACAGGAAAAAGACGATGAAATATAAAAAGAAAATTCTTAAAAAGTGGTACAATAGAAGAGACAAGAAGTGTAATGAACATTCTATTGGATAAGGAACGCATAATTAAAACAATACATGTTACAATATCATGTAATAACTTTTACAAAATTTTTAAAAAAATTTGATTGGTTCTTATGATATCGTTTATCATGATAAATATCCTTGTTTTATATTAAAATTGCATGCATTTTTATTTTATACAATATAGTAGCTTTCTATTTAATTCGTTTAATAATTTGAGTTTAGGTATATATTTCATACAATGTAAAAATGTATATACTTTAAGTTTGTGTATTGTCATATTACTATCACATATACCTAACATATATTATAGTATATTATTGTATCTTGACTGCTTAAAGGATTTTTACCTGAAAGCACCCCTGATTCTCTCAACTACTTAACGGATCCAATTATCTATTATTATTGGTTTAACAAGTACCATCACTTTCACTAATAGTGAGCAAAATTAATGAATTGATCTAAACTATTGTAAAATTGAATTGAACTTAGTAATAGTTTGACCAAACTAAACTCAATTGTATAATTGCTCAGGCGAATTGAACTACATAACGACTTGAGTAACTTAAGTAAACAAGACTACTCCAAACTCCTTTTGAACTACCTCAACTATTTAAATAGTTTGAACTATCATCAATGGACATCAATTTTAAAACATATTTTAAAATTCCATAAGTTATCATTCGATTCGATTTAAGCAATGCTATTTATAAATAATTCAATTTTTTAAAACCTAAACTGATATCGAAGTTCAATTCAAATTTTTTAAAACAGTTTATTTTTTTTTAAGTACACTACAATTTAATTTAACATCAATTTGAATTAGTTTATTTTGAAAAAAAATGCTAACTTCCATTTTTGTTGTTATCACCCTTATTGTCATCACTGTTTCCATCATCAACCATATTATTGTATCACTTTATCATTATCATTGTCATCTATGCCAAAATTCTCATTATAATATTATTATTATTATTATTTCTGTTATCATTATTATTACTATTATTAATATAATAATAGTTTATATATATATATTAATAATGAAGCTCACTTAGGAAAAATTATTTATTAAAACCATATTGATTCAAAAGGTATGTAATATTACTAATTGAAGTATTCCATACAAACATACAAACAAGTAAAAGAAATGAAGAGAGACAATATAACAACCTTACAATTATATGTTTTAGTGTACACGGAACATAAAGTATGTACAAAAATAAATTCAAATTGAACATATACAAAATATATGTATTTAAATACAATTTTTTTTTAAAAAATAGAGTCACAAGTAAAACTCTAATATCTTGTAAATGTTACTTCTAGACTTATAACAATATATATATATATATATATATATGCACTCAAGTATATAGTTCAATCACTCTAGATTCCAATACACATAATACATACAAAGATAAGTTATTAAAGTAAATTTTCAACTTAAGAAAAATATATACATAAAAATTATTGTGATTAGTAAAAAAAATTCAATATACAAAATCATAAAAACTACATATAAATTTATACATCAAAGAATTTAATAAGCAAGATATCAATTTGCATTTTTTTTGAAAGAGTTGTAAAAACTAACATTTGATCTAATCCAATATTTACTTTAACAAGTGAACACAAAAGTAATTGATTAAGGTCAGTTCATTACAATACAAGATGCACATCTACTTAGATCATAGTGTGTAAGAATTTTACTTTTACACCACATGATATTTTAGTTTATGTGACTTAGACCATGAGTGAAGTAAAAAAAAATTGTTATAATATAAATGTCAATACTTTATACAAAAATCAAATAATGATTCACATATAATTTAAAATTTGTGACCCAAATTTATAGAAGTCTTATCATTCTCAATAATTGTTTTTCATTCAATTTAATTCACTTAAACTAAATCACAAATTAATTAAATACACAAATTAATATACATTTTATAGTTGTAATAAACATTGTTATATAATTCATTAAAGAGACCAGCAAAAAAGAAAAAGAAAAAAAAAATAGCTCCAGCGAAAATTGTCTCATTTGATTGAAAATTACTTCATTTTTAGTGAAATTTTCTTCATTCAACCGAAAATCTAGCAAAGGAAAAAGGTTAAGTTGTAGTCTTATTTTCTCTAAAGCAGGAATAGAGCCAACAGAAGGTTTCAACATCTGTTTTATTTTTGCTTGAACGAAAATTCTCAACTTAAGTAAAAATATCAAAAATATAACCTCATGGAGCATAATCAAATATATTTTCAAAGTTTCGCCCAAAACTAATCTAACAAATACAACTACATTCAAAATGATAAGTACAATTCATAATTTGCTCAAATATAATTTAAATTAAATATACATGCATTGATTCACATCAAACTCATAAACATTTTTATATCTAACATTGAATGTTTAGCTCTAAATTAACCACAACTTAAACAAATTTGTCCTAGATGCATTATTCTAACATAACAACAAAATTTCATTAATTCAAACTATACAAATTTTATCTCAATTATTTCATCTCAAACTCAAGCATTTTAAATATGTTCAAACCATATATAATCATGTACAAAACTCAAAATATTAAGATAATGTCACTTTCACATTTAGATAATTCGTTCTAATATTATATTAAAAGTATAAATAGTTTTTCATATTTGTAATTTTTTACTCTAAAAAAATTTATAACTCAAATAAGTAAATTACTTAAAATTGAAGACATAAAACAAAATATCTAAACATAACCAAATTTTATATAGATAATTCGTCCTAATATTCTATTAAAAGTATAAATAGTTTTTCATACTTGTAATTTTTTACTCTAAAAAAATTTATAACTCAAATAAGTAAATTACTTAAAATTGAAGACATAAAACGAAATATCTAAACATAACCAAATTTTATATATATGCTTAATCAAGTTGAAAAACTTACTTTTGTTATCTATTCTCAAAAAGATTGATAACAAATTTAAAAGATTAAAAAAATACAAAATATACTCTATTTAAAATATAATTAATTAAAAATGATCCTTATTACCCACTACTTATAAAAGGAGGGAATCAATAGAATTAAGGGTGAAATTAAGAGAGGCAAGTTTGCAAACACTATAAAATTTTAGCAAATTTTGGCACTCCTTCACTTACATACACACACATACATTTATATATATAATTACATATTATATGTAATAAACTGTTATTTTAAAACATATCTTTTATATGACTTTTAAACAACAAAATTGTCTATCAATGTTTTTATAATTTTGATTTTTTATATCGGTTAACGTATACTTAATAATTAAGAAAAACTGAATAATATCGTTTTTGATATATAATAATAATAAGAAAAAGAATAAATATTATTATTTATGTTTACTTATGTAGCTTCTCAGGTCTTAAACTATTTTTATATGGTATAACCCATTCTATAAAAAAAAGTTAGCATGGACCTAATGAAAGTTAGGCCATAATTTCCCATCGAGTAACTTTATTTTCAGCCAGCAATCCATAATCAATGTGTGGGATTGGTTGATTTGACCCATCACGCTTTGGTTACATATGATTTTGTTGACCATGATGTTTTTGTAAAGTATTATCATTTCATATTTTTTTGCAAAATATTTAATTAACTAATAATCACAACTTACATAGAGTATTATTTGAGTTAACAGAATGATCCTATAGTGATTGGGACGTTAAGTTTATTTTTGGTGATTTTTATAAGTCATCAAACTTCTCAGCGGATCAAGACTTGACCACTTGTAATTTACTAGAGTTGGATTAAGTTAAGATTTTCAATGCAATCTTAAAATGGACGCAATTAATTTTAATTCATTTTTTTATAGATAACAACAAATTAAACTGATTTAGTCCCTTTTTACATATTTATATTTAAAAGATTGCAGAAATAAAATTATAATAACTGGAATAACTATGGAAAACCGATTTGCTCATTTAATTTAAAAAAAAAACTTATCATTTTTTAATTTTGTTTTCTTTTTCTACTTTTTTTAAATGAAAACTAAAACTAAATTTTAAATCACTAGAATAATTATGGAAAAAAAAATCATAAAATTAATTGAATTAAGATACATATAATAATGTAATATATATAAAATAATTCTTATAAATCTAATATTATAAATATGATATTAATATACCTATTAAACACAAATACTAAATATAACTCTAAATAATCTTAAAAGTTGATCTAACATATTCATTTTAAAACTTAAATTTTAAATTTCTAGTGGGTCGTGGTACCAAAATTTATAAATTTTTAATGTTATCTAATTTAAACTTGTGATAAACTCAGTTATGTTCTCAACTTTAACCCACTTTAATAGCAAAATCAATTTTCATTATCCTAAATTAACCCAAACATACTCTAAACCGATTTCAATTTGTTTTACCCAACAAGTGTGGCTCAATATTTGACCTAACCTATGTCTTTGTGAGTTGTGAGATTGAACTGAATTGTTTGATACTCAAATATTTAAGTGAGATGTGTACATATAACAAACACTTAGCATCCTATCATATCTATCTCTGCAACGCTAACAGACAAATGCACTTGCATCATTAAATAATCTATATTGTTTATTATTGTAGTATCGCAATCATGCATTATATTTTATAGTTTATTAACTTTCCATTATTTTTAATGGACCAGATCAATGTTCATTTGTTAATTCCATATCAATTTCTTGTTAGTAGTATAATGAGTTCACTAAATTCAACCATTTATATTAAGTTCATTTAACTATAAATATTGTAATATACTATATAACCTACATTAAGTAAGTAAAAATTATCAATTTTTTAACAATTTTCTACTTAAACTTCATGTTAACTTAGATATTTGTATCACAAATTATTCTACTGTATGGTTATATATTTTATTTGATTAATTTTGTATATTTGTCTTCTTCAATTTTCAGAAAAAAAAAAAAAAGTTTATCCTGAAGAAAGGACTTTGGTAAAACAAAAGCTAGTATTACTAACTATTGTAAAATTTTAAGTTTAAATAAAATAACCAAACACTACAAACACTTAAGGATCATACCTAGATCTTTCCATAATTTTAGGCGACACGTTCATTTGAGTTGTTTTCGGAATAATATATCACCTCAATCATGTTTCACAACACATTATATTAATATTTTAGTTACATTTTTCTATTTTGAATTAAATTTATATCATTAAAATAAAATTTTCAAAGTCAATGTTTTTGTCGGTAAAAGTCTCCAAACATAATTTTTCCTCTTCAAATGCCTTGGAAATTGGATTTTGTCTTCACAAAATTCGACGATTCCTCCCTAAAATATGTACTAAAAGAATTATTTCTATCATAAAATCTTATGAAAATGTTTATAAATCGTTTTAGATTATCTAAACTGGTTTTCAAAAATATCTTACTACTTCTATGAAAATAATTTAATCATATTTTTATTCAACTCTTAAAAAAACTTATATACAAGTGTGTATAACCCTCCAATTAAATTGCTAATCCAAACGGAAAATATAAATATTTAATGTTTTTTGAATCTAGAGGAATGTATGACTTTTTCAATAACTAAAGAATCGAAGATGAGACACTATATCCTTAAACAAATTTTGACACATTCATTCATCACTCCTAAATTAGCTCCACTTTTCATGCATATAATCACTTTAGAAGAAAAAAATGATGAACATTTAGGAATAACAGTTGTCAAACAAGTCTTTCAAAAACAGAAAATAATATAAATCCGCGTTTGGAAAACGTTAACTGTGATCCAAATTCAAGTGAAGAAAATTATTGAAAAGTAGCTTTCATTTTCACATGAATCCAAACACGTAATAACTCTTTTCTTCTTTTGTTGCAATCAGATAGTGAAGTTTCCAACCTTTTCTGCACTCCATTTTTGCACAACATTATTCAATCTAGACTACTTTTGCTTTTAGAGTCTTGGACTACGTATGTATCTATACTTAACTCAATATTATCAAATTATTTTCTAAAATATAAATATAAAATTAAATATTTATAAATAGTCTATTCAATTTCATAAAATTAATTTGTAATATAAGATATAACATATATAGTATAATTTGAAATTATATATAGTGGAAGTCAAACTACACACAAATTATAAATTATATATATGTATACTCTTAAAGTGTGAAATAAAAAATTACTTTAATATTCATATTAAGATTAAAAACAACAAGTTACTGATATCAAAACCAATTATTAAATCATATTTTCTCTTTTACGTTTTGCTCTTTTGACATGGTTACAAACACTTTATACATATTCTTCTTGTTGGTATCTTATTTAGGTTTATTCATTCAATTTACAATTAGCAATTAAATATTTGTCTCAATTTAGTATTCTCATGTTAAATTGTGATATCATATAGAAATATTGATTTCTTACTGAAGTAGTAAAATACTTCGTTTTTTATTTACTTTATTACACTCGGGTATAAATTATGAAAAATTTTAACAGTTTTCAAATATAAAATCATATATAATTAAGTTGTAAAATGAACTCACTGGTGGCTTTAACTATGGCTTTACTAAATGTACTTCTGTAACTTTTATTAAATATTATACTGTTTACTTTTTTATATTAATTACATTTTTAAAACTTTAAAACTTTATTTCAATTATATTATATATAAATGATTTTAGTAATCTAAATATATTTAATGTCTTATTTATGTAAATCAACATACTATATCTTTAAAATATATAAAATATAAATTATTTAAGTACTCGTAAAATTATTGATGGGACATATTCTGAGATATCAAGTCATGATCCCTAATCGAACCTTACCTATAATACAATTTTGAAGATGTCAACTTACTTGGTCAAATATTATATTTATTTTGTTAATTTACGATAAACTTGAATTAGAGACGAAGAAGAGGGATCCTAATAAACAATATTAATTACGTTTTCTGCAACTCATGTGAGGAAACTGTAAATCATGTATTCTTCTCTTGTAAAAAAATCAGTAATATTTTGCAATTGTGACAAATGGGTTGGGGTACAAAATAAGCGTAATGACGTGTGGAGAATGGTTTAGATGTCAATCATATGAAACACTTGAAAGCACAAAAATGAAATTATTTTTAAAAATAGGAAATGTGACGTGTTAAAGGTTTTAACAGTTACTCAGATTAATATGTGGGCTTTCATTGCTAGCAAATATGGTAAATCAAGAATTTCACTTTCTGACTGGTGTTTCGATCCACTAACTTGTTTAAAACTATTAGATTAAATGTTTAGATTGGTTTTGTTGCTTGATGGGGATTATTGGTAGGTACAGCAGATTCTTGCAGCTTGTACGTGTTTATGGTTTCATTCTTCTATACTGTTTTTGTTACTTTTGGCATAGATGTCTTGATGATATGTTGGTGTAGAGAGGTTGAACTTTGAAACAAGCAGAGTTGTGTTTTTGGGTTTAGAAGATGAAGCTGTGCTATGATTAGCTATTATGCTTTTTATTTGCTTTCGAGATTTTGTACACTGGGCTGTATATGAATTTTGGACAGTTGAGCTTATTTGTGGTAGTTTTTTTATGTTTTATTGTGTTATGAGAGATTTATAAGGACCTCAATAAGGTTTTTTGTTTTTATGTTTTGGTTGAGATTTTTGTGGAGACAATGATTGTTCATCCTCTATGTGCATTTGTGTGCATGTAGTTTTGTATACAGGTTGGGATAACCTTATTACCCCTATTTATATAATTTTTTATTGCTGATAAACAAAAATGAAGAGATGGTTTTACTACAAAGTGAAAATAAGAAAAAGTCTACATCTTCTTCATCGTCGTCTCATGATATGTCAAACAAGGTTTTAATCATGAGATTGATAGTTTCTTTTGCATCATCTTGTTTATTATTTAAGTCATTTAGATATTTTCAAATTAATATAAAAAAAATTTTAAATCTTTTTTTAAAGAGAGTCTAATAATCCAAAAAATAATATAATGAAATACTCTATATTTCTTTATCTATAATCTTCATAATGTTTAAGACAATAAATAAAGTAATTTGCTTTTTAATCAAATTACTACGTGGTTTGATAAATATAAGTAAATAATGTATGGAATTAAAGATAGTATGTCCAATTTATTTCCTTAAAACAATTAATTAAAAATACTTTAGTTATTATTTGAATATGAAACTTGAAATATTGTTATATATATATATATATATTACAAACTATAATATTTAGTTATCTCATCAAATTGTAAATAATTTCACTAAACAATTAAATATTTATATGTATTTTTTATTGTCATTTTTGGCTTACATAAATACATAAAGTCTTTCTAAACTATCCACTAATTAAACTTGAGTTTAATAATGAATGTACAAGGCCTCTCATCAAGTTATACAACATGATTTTATTTTTATATGGTTTCACACTCAACTAAGTGGATATAAAATAAAATCAGTCCTTATTAAGAATCTGGTTTCATACAAACGTCAAAAATATAAAATGAAAACACATTATTTTATAAGTCATCTAATATATGATGTTTCTTAAGCACTAAAAGCTCTTAAAAATGAAAGAATAAGAGTTCAAGCACGTAAATGAGTTTTTCATGAATGTTTTGTCAAATATTTATGTGCTTGACAAGTTTCTATTTATAAACATGACAAAAGGTTCTATTATGACATAATGCTTATGCGTTGTCTTTGCTATTAGAGTTTTTTAAAATATTTTTTTGACTTTTAGTTGTTACTTCACTGTTATATTTCTTGTGTTGAGTAAAATGATATGCTTTATCATAGCAACTATGATGACTACACTAAAACAAGCACACATAACTTAAGAAGTAGGTTATGCATGTGTTTGGATCTTCTTTAAAATTTGTGAGTTTAGTCCTTTAAAATTGGTACATGATTTTCTTGACCATCCATTATTAGTGTCATTTGTCGAAATCTTAATCATGTAACACTTCAATCGTTTGATGTTTCTTAATAAATTGTCTGATAATTCTTTATATAATGTCAAAACTTGAATTGTCTTAGAATAACACAAGATTTATTGTACTCATATTACTTGTCGTGTAATATTTAATAATTTGTTAATTTTTTATAAGACATTTAACAAACGAAAAACTACATCTATATATTTAGACTATAAATAATCTTAATATGATTTTTATCTAATATATTATTACCATCCAAACTTAGAATGACTTATTAATAAATATGTAAATTTGCTTCTAATAATTTATACTTAAAAACTTTTACACATTAACATGATAATTTACACAAATTTTAATTCTTTTTATAAAAATATATTTTGAAGTACTAAAAAAATTAGTTTTAATAATTTTTAAACTTATAATTTTTTATTTGATGATAAACTATTTTAATAACAATTTTTTTTACTTTCAATTATCATATTTATATATTATGTATTTTACTATTTATCTTATATTTCATCTTAATTTATTTTTAGTCAAATTTAAAATAAAATAAAAGTGTCATACATGTAAGTCAATATCTTGCTTTTGTTGTATCAATTAATAGAATGTTTAAGGAATAATATAATATAAAAATTATAGTACAAAGTTCAATATTAAATAATAAATTAATATTAAAAATAATACCGTGATTAAAATATCAAAAAATAATGATTATGTATCATTATTAACATTTTGTGCAATTAAAAGGTAAGAAAATGAAATTTTATATAGAAAATAATAAAACCATTTCTTCAAAAAAGTAATAAATTAGTAAAATAAATAAAAATAATGAAGTTAAATATTGTTTTAGTCAATAAAAGCCCTAGATATTAATGAGGTCAAACATGTTTTTCTTATTACTACTAAAATAAAAAAATAAAAAAATGTCATATAAGTCTACAAATTAACTAAAAGTTACAAATAAGGTAATAATGTGATGTATTTATTAATTCTCCAAGAAGATACACACATGAAAAAAGAAAAAACAGAAAAGATTTGGGCCACTTGGCACCAAGAAGCGCGTGACTAGCATCTAACTTTGGAAACGATTGGTACCCAGATAAATGAATCACAGAAAACATGTTTTGTCACCTCCCACGTCAACACCCTCCTCCTTCTTGTACCCCTGTTATGTTATGTACTGCAAATGCAATGCAAATCTCTCTCCTTTCTCTATCTGTTATAACTTCCATCCCCACTTTGCTCATAAAAAACTCTCTGCACAAAGACTCTCTTTTGCATTTCCTCAACCAATTTTCCTCCATTCCCAAACTCACCCTTCTCCGCAAAACTCTTCCTTCCTCCAAAGCCACCGTCTTTCCCTGCCTTCAACCGTTTTTCTTTCTCTGAACCCTTAAAATCGTATACCCTTATGGAAAAGGAGCCTCTGCTCCCATATTTCAGCCCCAGAAAGAAGCCTCAAGCATCGTCACCGTTATGTCCTTTGCCGGAGCACGACGAAATGGTTCTTCCCATGACCCCCATGGAATTCAAGGACCGTCTCATCTTTGGTCCTGCTTGTGCTTCCCCAAGGGACCCTTCACCCTTGGCCGATGCCTTAACACTCCCCCACAATTCCCCAAAATGTTCCTCTTCTGCCTCGCAGGACTATGCACCGCCATCACTGTTTGATTCCCAGCAGCAACAACTATCCTCTTGGCTCCTTGACCCCAATTACTCCTGGCGGAAAACAAACCTTCATCGCTCCAAAACCGCGCCGGCCATGGCGGTGATCAGCGATTTCAACCACCAATCCTCTGTGCCAAGGCCGCAATTTGGCAGCCAGAGTGTTGTGCGCCAGGGTGTGATTCTTCTTGTTCTTTATCTGGCATTAGGGGTTGTCATTTATTGGTTCAATCGTCATAATTTTTCGGCTACTGAGACTCATCCTGTAGTTGATGCATTGTATTTTTGTATAGTGACAATGTGCACAATAGGGTATGGTGACATCACTCCAAATAGCACAGCCACTAAGCTTTTCTCTATATTGTTTGTGTTGGTGGGGTTTGGATTTATAGACATATTGCTGAGTGGGATGGTTAGTTATGTGCTTGATTTGCAGGAGAATCATATGTTGACGGCGGTGAAGGGAAGGAGGGGTGAGAAGGATGGAAAGTCGTATATAATTGATGTGAAGAAAGGGAGGATGAGGATTCGATTGAAGGTGGCGCTGGCGTTGGGAGTTGTGGTGATTTGTATTGGGGTAGGTGTGGCGGTTATGCATTTTGTGGAGAAGCTTGGATGGTTGGACTCTTTTTATCTTTCGGTTATGTCGGTTACTACGGTTGGTTATGGAGACCATGCTTTCAAGACCATGCATGGCCGGATCTTTGCTGCAATTTGGTTGCTCGTGTCAACGCTTGCGGTGGCTCGAGCGTTCCTCTATTTGGCCGAGGCAAGAGTGGATAAGCGGCATAGGAGGATGGCGAAGTGGATTCTTGGTCAGGATATGACTGTTTCTGAGTTTCTTGCTGCAGACATAGACAACAATGGCTTTGTGAGGTATGGATTGATTCATTTCGATCTCATAAAAATTCAGTGATTTTTGGAAGTAATTGATGTTCTTGTTCATGAGAGTAGAGCACTGAAATATATTTACCAGCTAGTTGTACAAGTCCCCCACCCCATGCATCATGAACCACTTTTTAAAGTATGGATTTAGTATCTGGTTAAATGCCTGCAAATATCACCCGACTAATTTTAAATTCTGACTTACTTTACAGTGATTGTAGTGGAATTGAGTCTCAATAATCTAATGATTAATTGGTTCTTTGTGATTTCCTTTTACTGATATCATGTAAAGTATAAACATTTGTTTCCAAAACCCATCGGTTGGCCTAAAGCTGTATATGGTTCTTTGGTAAACTGGACAGCTTGCATGCCATCAGAAACTTTGTTTGAAAAAGTGAAACTTGAAAAGGTAAACGGTGGATTAAACCATAAGAATGACAAAACGGAAAATAAAAAAAGAAATAGGATGTTGATGGAGTTGATCAAACATATCTTTTGTCTAGAGTTGGGTACCAAATATTCAATAATTCATAGTGTTAGATAATTCTCTAGAATTAGTTCCCCTATCATATTCTCTTTAATCGTGATTTGTTTTCATAATAAGCTAGGATTATGATTATATAAATAAGGGCTATGCTATAGGTTTTATGAACATATTAAATACACCAATACATTGTAATACATCCTTATTTGGTCTCATGATGGGATTAGAGTAGTACCATCCTCCATGATCTGTCCTGTCACTACGTTGCTACTGGGCACCCTAAAATTCAGAGTTATACTTTAATTTCGTGATTATCCTTGCAAATTAATCGTCTTTCATGTCATGTTAACCCTTTTACGTCTTCTTCTGTTTTAACTTCCTTGCACTATGTTATTCCTTCCTGCTAGTCCTGGCTTCTTCTAGTTGTGTTTTTCATTCCAATGGTCTCTTTTTCCAGCCTAGCTTTCGACATACATTTTATCAGCTGTGTTTCCGGAATTTTTCTGACTACTGCGTCCTCCTTCTGGTAGTTCTTGACAATCTATTTCATTGGTTTCTTCCATTATTGTGACATCTTGGGTGTGCACTAACACCCATGGTTCTCTTCATACTTTTATTTCGTCCTCCACACATTCTTTTGATGAGTTTGGTCAAGTTCTTTATTCTGCTAATCTCTTTTATTGATTTCTACAATATTGTGATATCTCCAGGATGACATCCCAGTTTCTGTTTGGTTCTTGTCTCTCGTGACATGAACTTTTCTGACGTGTTTCAAATACTGTCCACTCATTGTTGCCAATCCTCTACAGTCATGTCTGATTCACCCAAGTTCAAACTTAAGTTTTTCCATTTGTGACTTTTCCACTATTTTTCGTCATTGGTTGCTTCAACTTTAAATGCATCACGGACCACCTTTTGAAGTACGAATTATTAATGCCTAGAGATATTAACTATGTTTTTGGCATTTACTTCAGCAATATAAAATATGATGTAATTGTTGGGAATGCATTGTAAATTGTAGAGGATGCACACATCTAGTAGTGTAGTAGTGCAGAGTATGCATTTATTATTTAGTTCTAGTTCAATTTTTTGGTATATGGCTTTACTTCTTGGGCTTCTTGTTGTTGCATATATCAACTAGATAATAAAATTCTTAACTAGGAAGTGTATTTCTTATTGGACTGTTACAATAGTTAACATGCTTTACCTGCTCAACACGGTGATCTACATCAGTGTTTCCATTTGTGCTGAAGTGATATTTTCCTCATTATGTTGGATTTTATTAAGTTTAAGCTTAGAACCAGATGGCTATACTATCCATTATTCACTGCCAGTTCCTGTGGTTCTTTGGAATGGAAATAGAGCATTATCTTGTATTCTATTACTTTGTCTCATAATATTATTGCATCATTATGGCTCCAGTTGTATCTTGAATCTGGATCAAACTAACTCAAGCAAAACTGATGTCTTTAGTTGTAGTAGACAATGCGGATACCTGTGCAGAAAAGAAGTCCAAAGATTTGTACTGTATTTTAAACTTTTTTTTTGGGTGCAAAGGAAGGAGTAGTTTCCACTTGGGCATTGGTGGCTAGGCTTTTACCATAAGGTGCTTCTAGTGGGTTTTAAAACCCTGCACTGCAGTAATGTTCATCACATGGAGTGAAGGGTCCATTTGCTTCAAGAAAACTAATTTTGTTTTCATGATCTATTTTTACTATATTTCTTGTTTCAAAAGTTTGAATATGAAATTGTGAAAACAAAAAATGAAAACAGGAAAGAATAAAAAGTTGTTTTTACTCTCCTATGTGAACTTTTGAAAATAGAAAACACAATAAAAAAGGTGGCAATTTTCTAATTAAATGTGATAACAGAATACATTTTCTCAAATCAAATGGCCCCTAGTTTTCCAACTGAGACACAGCTTGTGGTTTGCTATATTTGAAACATGGCCATTCTGTACGTCTATCTCAATCATTCATACCTGCATGTTACTTATGAAGACCTGAAAGATTTCATATTAATAATCAGGAATTAACTAATATTAGTTAAAGGACAAAAGGTGACTTGAAAATATGGGTAGAAACTATGTGTTGATTCATCTTCTTGTTGTCTGTTGAACTTTGAAGTAGTGCTCAATGGCTATGATAGGACTTGTCACAGTAATAGCAAGAAAGGTCAATCTTTACTGAATAACAGGGAGGATCTTCCTTTGTGAATGATACTCCCTCCAGATATTTGAGAGGTCTCCCTTTTGTGAATGATACACACTCCAGATATTTTGAGAGGTCTCTGGACCTCTCCTCACAACTTTATAATTCTGAAAAAGTTCCCTTCCAGCATCCCATCCCAAATCTTTTAACCTTGTTCTCAAGGGGAAATTAGGGAGTAGTTCCAAGAGGAAGAATCTGAAGTATTTTTTTTATAAAAACATAGACACAAAATGAGTAAAGTAGATTTAGAGGTTACTAATATTTTATTAGAAGGCTCTATATAGCAAGCATAAATCATATCAAATTACAATCCATTATTTCATGAGCATAACAACATTATTGAAATTAAAAACAGAACACTTGAATAAATGAGAGGATTGAAAAGATGGTGTATTTTAGCCTACACTGTTGGACTTTTATTAATGTATATATAGAATACAAAGAAGAGGCAAGGCACTTGCCTGAACCCTAGTGCTTGAGCTGGGTACACACAAGGAAAAAGAAGAAAATAACATCACATTTCAACACTCCCCCTCAGTTGGAGCATATAGATTGTATGCACCAAGCTTGGAACATATAAACTAAATCCTCTTAGAGATTTAGTTAGGATGTATGCAAGTTGTTCATTAGAGCTGACAAACTTAGTAATAAGATCCCTGGATAACAACTTCTGTCTAACAAAATGGCAATCAATCTCTATATGTTTAGTTCTCTCATGAAACTCCGGATTGGAGTGAATATGAGCGGCCTGATTGTCACAATACAACTTCATTTGCTCATTTTCACAAAATTTCAACTCTTGAAGGAGTTTTTAATCCACAAAAGTTCGCATTTAGCTAGGGCCATAGATCGATATTCAACTTTTGCTCTAGATTGAGCAATAACACTTTGCTTCTTACTTTTCCAAGATACAAGGTTCCCTCCAAGGAATACATGATATCATGTGGTAGATCTCTTGCCAGTGTGACAACCAGCCCAATCTACATTACAATACCCTAAGACTTGAGTATTTATCTTGTTCTTCATACTACAATTTGTGTCTTGGGGTTCCCTATTACATGCCTGAGGGTTTTGCATAAATTGACTCACAACTTGCACTGGATAAGAAAGATCATGTATTGTTATAGTAAGATAAATGAATTTTTCAACCAACCTTCTATAACTCTAGGTCTGAGAAAAGTTCACCTTGGTCTCATTATCTTTTGATTTGAGTCAATAGGACTATCAACGGGCTTGCAATTTTTCAAGCTGGTCTCCTCCAAAATATCAAAAGCATATTTTCTTTGTGAAATGATGACACCTTCTTCTGATTGCCACTTCAATACCAAGAAAATATTTTAGATAAGCTAGATCTTTGGTTTGAAAGTGGCTAAATGAATGCTTTTTTAATTGAGTACTTCTAGTGATATTTCTTGTAATAATAATATCATCAACATAAACCATAAGATAAGCTCACTTCCCAGAAGAAGTATAATAATAAAACACTAAATGATCTGCCTCGCTTCGTTTGAATCCAATAATCTGCACAATATGACTAAATTTACCAAACCAGGCTCGAGGTGATTGCTTCAAGCCATAGAAAGACCAATGTAACTTACAAACTAAAGTAGACTTCCTCTAAGCAACAAATTTAGGAGGTTGCTCTATGTAAATCTCTTCTTCCATATCACCATGAAGAAAGACATTCTTAATATCAAGCTGGTGAAGAGGTCATTGGTGAATGACAATCATAGCAAGGAAAACACAAACATTGATGATCTTAGCCACAGGAGAGAAAGTATCACAATAGTTGCGACCATAAATTTCAGTGTATCCCTTAGCTAGTAGACGAGCTTTGAGGTGATCTACTTCACCAGGAGGACCTACCTTTTCTTACTAGGAGGAAGAGGTACAAGCTCACAAGTACTACTTGTTCAAGTGCATGCATTTCATCAATCATACCTTGTCACCATCTAGAGTAACCAAGTGCCTTATGAACATTGTTAGGAACAATAATGGTGGACAAGGAGAAAGCAAAAGAGGAATATGAATGAGACAAACTATGATAACTTAAAAATTATAAACAAGATATGGATTACGAGTAGATCGAATAGCTTTTCTAAGAGCAATAGACCAAGTATTGTCAAAGTTAGAAGAAGGTGATGAGGATGAAGGATCCATGGTATGAGAATCTGGTGGTGGAGGATTTGAGTCGTGGGTATCTTCAGGCAAGGATGAAGGAGTGATATTTGCCCAACGCTGGTATGTGAGAAGAGGTGGTAGAACAATGTTATCTACATGCTGGTATGTAGAGATGTCTTGTAGCATGGAATAAGTATTTGCAAGGTCTTCCCAAATTTGACGAGCACTAGAGTAGAACATATAATTTTTACTGATTTCTGTAGTCATGGATACCCATAACCTTGTAATAATTCGTAAGTCATCACTGTCCCAAATTTGGAAATTAGGTTTATCCTGAGATATGGCCTCTCCTTCAATATGATTGAGTCTACTGTATCCTTTAACATGCATCTGATAAATTGAGCCCACTGGAGATAATTTCGACCATTAAGACGATTGTCATGAGGCAAGTATAGAAGATCAGCATGTTTAGGGGAGTTGCCATGCTAAAATAATAGGGAAATGAAACAAATAAGTAAGACTAATAAACCATAATATTGTTGTGTTGGAGGATGGTGAATCTCATGGTAAGATTGTCGGTTTGGTTGCAGGCTTTGGTGGTGACAGCTCTGGCAATGGCATCGGTGGTGATAGACGGCGGTGGTGGCTTAGGCGATTGTGGCTGTGGCGGCGGAAACAATAGTGATAGAACCACAAGTTGAGTGCACTTGAGCCAACCCCAATAATCAAAGAAAATGGGTGCACTTAGCAATCTTAAAAGAGAAAAAAAGCCTGTAGCTAAGACGGTAGAAAAGAAATGTGGAAGCAAGGCTCTCAAGATTGAGAGTTCTGATGATACCAACTTGAAAATGATTAATCTAAATGAATGAAGATTTTTATTCAATTGATTGATTTGAAAGAGTACATCAACCTCTATATATAGAGAACTCTAACCCTAGAATAATTATTAGAAAGAGATTTCTAGAATCTTTTATCAACTTCTAGTAGTACACTTAATATCCTACTAAGAACAGTACGTGTTCCTTAAAATCTTCCACTGGATACTGCTCTCTGATCTCCATACCTACAAGTTAATAGACCTTTTGGTTGGGGTTGTAATCCCCATTCCTCAGCTGGGACTGGTTATAGAGGTTGTGCCACTGTTGATACTGCCAATGCCTTCTTTAGTAAGTATGCATGGAGAATTGGATGGATGCGAGCATGCTCTGGCATGTCTAGCTTGTATTTAGGTGAACAACTTCTCTCGAGGATCATCTAGGGACCATAGTTGCATGGCAGAACCAATTCTAAAGTTTAAAATATCACTAAGAATATTAAAATATAACCACACATTTTAGTATATACCTAGTATAATATTCCTGGGATGGGAGTGTGATTCCTGGGAATGCAATATAATACCTTGAAACAAACTTACCCTTTGTTTTCCATTTGGATCACTGTTAGCTTCCTTCTAAAAGTTCTGTCAAATTAAAAGATATAGAGTATCCCTCTTCAGATGTACGTTTGACACCCAAAAGTACTTTTTAAACTGTTCTCCAAACTGCACTTCTGTTTTTGAGAATATTACAAGGCTAGACTCGTATATCTGGGAATTCTGCAAGAGCAGGTTAAAGCCTGGTGAAGTCACAAAGCCAGGCTTGTATCTTGTGAAATCTCTAATCTCATAGTGCACAATTTGTTTCTTAGGGAAGATTTGATTGGAGGTCATGGGTCAACAAGTAGAGAGAGAAAATGAAACAACGATGAAAAGCTCTCGAAAAGTCAGAAATGTCAGAATGGAGTTCTGAACTTTACTGGAATGACAGCATGGTAGTGAGAGATTGGCAACGGTGGCCAGACAGGAGAAACGGGAACTTGGAAGATAAATACAGTTGTTACCAGGAGATATCATAGTGGCAAACTGATAATAGAGATGGTTTCAATAAAGAACACGACCAAAGAGTACTAGAAGGAAGACACAATAGCTGGAAAATTGTTTGAAACATGCTGGTAAAGTGCACAATGTAGGCTAAGATAGAGAAAAAGATTGGAGAATGAAGAATGCAGCTAGAAGAGGGCTAAACACACTGGAAGGACTATATAACAGCGAAAATGTCAAAAGATGTTGGAGGGACAACATGAAGGATGGTTAATTTGATGGAAGAATTATGAAGTTAAAGTAGAATAATAAAATCTAAACTTTTAGGAGCTCCACCTGCGAAATATTGATGAAAAAGGTCATAGAGGATGATACCACTCTAATTCCTCTTAGAAATTAGGTGGTGATCGTATAAATAGTGTCAGGCTATTCTTTGTATCATACTTACTGTTTTTAACTAGTATGTTAAGCTGACTCAAACAGCATCTTGTAAAAGTTAGTTAGACAACTGTCATCATGTAAGAAGAGCTGCAGTCTGTTGTAGAACAGTTAGATCTTATCTGGCTAGCTTGTGGCTTAAGCTAAACCACCTTTCATTTTGCAAGAGCTTGAAAAGAAGAATATAAGAAGGGGACAATCCTATGTTATAAGTAGGTTTTGTGGAGTAGTTAGAATGAAACTCAAATTATAGTAGGTGGTGATAAATCATAAAATATTGTCTCCTATTCATATTTCTAACTAAATTAGGAACAAATCACGATTGTATAAGAAAACATGGTAATTAATCCTGGAATAATGAGGAAATGGGGAAATTGATGCTAGAGGGTAGTCTAAAATATGATGAAATAATTTTGAATATTTCCATATATTACAATAAAAACATAGCATTTTAATTTTTGAAAAATTCAAGTATTGCATTTTATATAGTTAGTTGTATCTAGTGAAGTAAGACATGTAAACACTGTATTCCGAAACACATCAGTCATTAAATAACATAAAAATAGAATGTTTCCTGGATTCACATTTAGTATTTTTTGTGTATTGGTGTACTTTGCTATTTTTGAAGTATCTAGGCTTCATAATAACATCAATGTTACAGTGTTAATTTGATGAATTATGTCTACACAAACCATTGACCTCTAAATCCTCTCTAATCGTTTTTCTTTTAGTTTTTTCTCAATCTCCCTCTATTTATAGTGATAGATCTACTTTGCATCTAATCTACTCTCCTTATCGGGGCTTTTGTAAGTCTTCTCATGTGTAGTTATAATACATTCATTTATAATGTTGTCATGTCTAATATATTAACTCATCTAATCAAAATTCTCTGATCTGTAACATGGAGATTATTCTCTTATAAGCACTTAGTTCTATATATCATGACACATCATGTAGCTATGGGATTGTGATAGGATACAACCTCCTATTACAAAGGTTTATCAGAGAAGAAATAAGGGAGACGGGAATAGAGCTAATTGATGTAGTTACAATTAGTTAGGAGTTAGTTACCATGTTAGTAAACTCAGTTAAAGAATAAGAGAGGTTTGTACAAATACTTTTGGGGTCTAGAGAAAAGGGGAGGAATGAAAATATATGTGGGAGGATAGTGGACCCTCGAAGAACCAGAGTTATTGTTTAAGAAATATACTTTGTCTCTCTTATCTATGTAAGCTTCATCTTCCTTAAGTTTTTCCGATCCAGTTTCTATAAATGGTTGTTTCCCTTAAGCTTGGGTGATTCCTTTGTTTTTTTGTCATTGATAACATTAAATGCTCTCCTCCATATCATTCATCTTTCTTCAGTCCTATGGTGTACATCACCTTTCATTTTTTCATCCTTTTTGTATGATGGAGCCAGGATACTTAAACTGTGACTTGTGTAAGGGTATGGTTTCCGATTTTCTCCTTTAAGATTTGTATCTCATTAAACTCACATTCCATGTGTTTCCATAACTTATCACTGCAGTCTGCATCTTTGACGTTCCTTGTCTGTCTCCTTTCTCAGCTCTCTAACTAAGATTTTATCATGAGTTATGGCATCGACTCTTGGATATGCTTAGTAAACACATCTAAATCTAAGGTGAAAAGATAGGGGCTCAAAGTTGACCTTTGAGACAAACTTACAGGAAAATTTGTTGTGAACTCACCTTTTATCTTCACATGTGTCATGACAGGCATTTTGTACTCCGTTTTTCTTTATGGCCTTCCACATAACCTCTTGGAAGTAGGAATAATACATATGCCTTCTTCCTAATGAATGAAAAATCATATGCAAGTCTCTTTGATTTCTTTGACATCACTTCATCAATTGTTGTCCTAGTATATTGTTTCCATTGTTGACATCCTTGAGATTTTCAATAATGTCCGTCTTTTGTAGTAATCTTTGCACAATTACCCTCTTCCATAGCATTGTAGTATGTTTATAATCTTAATTCTCCCTTTAATTCGCAGAAATTTGTCTATCTCCTTTGTTCTTATATATATGGATTAAAGTGATTCACACAGGTAGCATTTTCATACAGGTCATCATAGTCTTGTTAAAAAATTGTGAGCCAACTAATGATTTCTCACCTTGACCCATTCATCTGGGCTTCACAAGATAATATATTTTCAATTAATTGATCTATTTTTATAATGAAAAACCTGATGTTGTGTTTTTCTTTTCTTGGCTGCATCATCTATGGATTTTCATCTGATTTTTCTCCCCATAATGGTTGAGACTAGGACACAATTTTGAAATATTGTCTGCATGAAGATTCTTTCCATTGTTTCTCGTAATTATGGACACATCTTTCTCTGTTATTGTGAATTGTTGACAAACATGTATACAGTAATGTCCTAATAGTCGCTAAATGTGAAATTCGTATTTGCATTATTCCTTTTCTTCAGGTCGCATCATTCTTTTCTCTTTAGTCTTTTGAATTATGTTCTTTGTTTTTTATCCTAGCAAGAAGGCTATGCTAATTTATTTTGATCAAATTTGCAACTTAAACATTTTATGGTTTTACTGAACATACTGAGTTTTGGACATGCAGTAAATCAGAATATGTCATATACAAGCTGAAGGAGATGGGAAAGGTATCTGAGAAGGATATCATGCAGGTTAGTGAGAAGTTTGATAGACTAGATGCTGGCAATTGCGGAAAAATAACGCTTGCTGATCTTATGGAGCCTCATAATTGATGAGCTGTGGATATTGAAGAGGCAAGTAGAGAAGGGAGTGTGAGATTCTCAAGTTGATGGGAACTTTCTTGTTTTGGGCGGTTGGGAGGGGATATCAGGTTTTCAAGATGCAAGCTGGTGATTTACCCCTAACCTTTTGTCATGATCATTAACTCATGATATCATACCACGGAGGCTGGTGAATTTCTGGGTTTTTTTGCCTGAATTTCACAAATTATTTAGTGGGTGGTAGCACCTTACCAAAGTTCGGGTATAACCAATCACAGATTGTCACATTGATGAGATGACTTGTGATAATGGAGAGGATCATTTTGATTGGTTTAAATTATTAATTTGTACATAATCTTATTTGAGAATGAATTTCATTGATTCTTTAGCATCTTATTTGCTCTGGATTAATCGTCTCTTGATTGATTGCAAAATCTATGTGGAACATCTTGGAGACGTCCAAGTGTTATTTTTGCCAAGATGATTCGATTGGCTCCGGTGTAATAAATTATGTTAATATTTAAGTTCTTGATTTCACATACTTATAGATATTGCACATAATTATTCACGTATGTAATTGGACAGTAGTTCCAGTTATAGTGTTTGTAGATGTTGCAGATTGCAGTGCACATGCTTAACACATACAACATTGATAGGCTTGAAATGGCATGGTACCTGGGATTTGACTCCTTCAAAGTAAAAAAAGCGCACTTTAGGAGATAGATAAACTGCAATAATAACCACTGATTGTAAATAGATTTTTCTATTATTATTATTATTATTATTGAATATTCATTATAAATATGTAATAATATTAAAAATCCTGAAACTTGACATGAAAAAAGACAAGTGTTAATTATCAACATATCTTTCTACGTGGTTCTTTAATATTATCATTGGCCGCAAGTTATTCAAAACCTTGAATACAAAAGCCTGGTGTTTTAGTCTAGGATGCCAAAATTCAAGATCTCTAAAATTGGCAAGTTCTGCAATATCTTGAAAGGGTAACCATATCCCCGGTGATGTAACTCAATTACACAGCGGTTACAATAGTACAGGCCATTGTGATTTGGCATCACACTGCTGTAAAATACTCAAACCACAATGCTAAGTGTGAAACCTGCAAAAAATGTGTCAAGATTTTACCTTGTCCTATGGTAAATTGGTCCTGAAATCTCCAGGGGGAAGCTATCAGTTGTCTACAGTGTTAAAATGTTCATGAACTAACGAATTATCTTACAATCTCATGTCCTCTTCCGTTGTCATTCATTCAGCTATGTTCACACGCTGCAACTGCATTATTGAGCTGACAAAGAAAATTATATTTATAGGCCCATAAATCACTACAAAACTTAATATATAGACTAATTTTCTATTACCCCTGACACTGAGCCTCTATGGGAATTAGGTGCTCCTCTAACAATATTATTCATTTGTGGCGAGGCTCCAAGACTGCTCTGAAAAGCCTGACATCTTTGACAAAGTTTTCTAGTTTCCTAATTAATTTCAAACTTTTGACTTTGTCCAACCCTCTTCTTTTGCGCAAACTCATTGTCCTTCGACAAGTAGTTATAACCTATTAAGTTCTGAATGCATTTGTGGTGGTGTGTTTGATGGAAGAAGTAAGCCACCAAACAAAAAGGAAAATGACAAACAACAAATTGTGTGTGCAAAGATAACCATTATTTGAGGCCTTGTCAGCCCTTTGAGTCTTTCTTTGACCACTGAGAAACTTAAACGTTTACACATGGTAAACTCCTTCTTGATAGCCGAACTATCCATGTAAATTGTTTGACAAACTAAAGCTCTCTTTGGCAATTGGAAGAGGTTGAGTTAGAATAATAAGTAGAGAAGTCAGAGATTGTATATTCTTAACTGATGTGAAGTGCATGTGAATGTAACTGTTTGTTTGCATAAAAGCATGCCAGTTGGAATTAGGTGAGCATAGTCATGAATCATTTGGGTTTTGGAATATCATATAGGTTATAGACTATGCCTTTTGGATTTTCATAATATGAAAAGGGGTTCATTCAGTACTATATAACCGATAAAAAGAAAGAATTAGGTATGTGGGGGTTGATTTTGTTCTTAAAAGGCTGCTTCCATTATGTTTTTCTTTTACCCTTTGGTGTTTCTTAATTTATTCATCTCATTTAAGGCATAATCATTATTATTTGTGTCATTATCTTGGAATAACAAACAAAAGACTAATGATAGCGTGTGACGGAGTGAGAAACAGTCAAACACATTTTCTAGAAGTAAGTCTAGTTGAGAGTCTGCTCTCTAGTGTATGCTTTCTTTATGTTAATCATATCAGGCAAACCCCTTTGTGGTCTAGCCCAGGAATTCAACAATTTTCATTGTTGAATGTAAAGTTTATGCAATTATGTTATATATATCTCTGACTTGGTAAAAGATTGCAAATTCCAAGGCTTCTTTTTGGCTTTAGAAGAATATCAAACCAATTTCAATTGCCACAATCATGCTTTGTCACTGTGCACTCAAAGTTTTGCTACTCAGGTTTTAAAACTGTTCAATTCAAGCTTGCTCTACTTAAATGATTTTGGTGAAAAAAAGAAGAAGAAAAACAAAGCACAATTGATACTAACATTAAGGTAAAAATCAATTCTCGCATCTAAAGTGTTTGTGATTTGTGGTTAAATTTTTAGTCTCTCTTTCATAATCCTCTGCAGCAGACTGTGCTAAACATGATCAGGTGAGTGAAAGAATCTGGCAAAGTAAGTGTTAGTAGAATATTCAAAAACAAAAGTAATCATCATTTTCAAGGAAGGTAAAAAAAAAAAAAAAATAGAGGCAGAAACTGGCCATGACCATGTCAAATTACCCTTAATTATTATATTTTTGACAATGAACAAGAGAAGTATTAATTTAGTAAAGAAGACTATTTTTGCTCACCTTTATGTGTTGGTGGGTCACGGTAGCATCAATTCACGTTTAAATTATTCACATAAAGTAGAAAGGAAGAAAGTGTTAGTAGTTAGAACAGTCAAATTAATCCTTAATTTGTGAAGAATCAAACAAAAGAGAGGAACCTTTCACATTAAAGGACTGAACTCACCTTCAAAACTCAACTAGGTGTGTGTGGAGAAGGAGCCTTTGGAAGTCATGCTGGCACATATAAATATTACAACTCCAACTTAAAATATGTATTGTGCAAATGGCACATTAGATTATAGGCATAAGAAGATGTTGGAAAATTAGACCAAGTTGGAACATTCCATGTGGCTAAGATGATTGGTGAAATGCTGACTTTTGATTCCAAGTCAATAGAAATAAATAATTGATTAAGGAAATATAAATTGAGTTGAAGGCCGAAAAGTGCTTAATGATGTTGATTGATTTGCTTGCTCATGTTAAACTTATGCTGCAAGACAAGGCAACACTAATTGGACCTGTTTTTGTCAAGGAATTGGTGGAACTGGAATTAATTAAAACAACTTCTTTTACAAGTTATATTTAGTGCATTATGCACTATATCAGGACACTCTTTTCCTCTTCCAAATATTACAATCCTTATCTCACCATATTTTCAATTTCTTTTATGTACTTTTTTTCATCTATTCCTAATTATGTTACAAGGAAAATTGACATAAAAAAAGTTAATAAAATCTTTACAAATGATAATGAGTTCCACTATAATCCTTTTGCACTTTTTCTATTATAATATGATGTTGTCATGTGAGCTACTAATAATATATATGCATATATATAAGGAATTTATAAATTAAAAATGTCTAAACTCAATTCTTCATTATAATGGGTAATTTGTCGGAGCTTCGAAATATATAAAATTTTCCTTCCTCCTAAATTTAGAAAAGAGAAAAGAAAAAAAAGAAAAGAAAAGAGAACTTACTAACATAAATATGATAACGATTTGGTTTAATTAAGTGTAGTCCATTCTCCACGTGGTTGTATTGATTTAATTATTTCTTGTTTTTGACTTTTATTTTATTTTATTTTCATTTATTTTCTTGATGTCTGGATTCCGGTCAAGCGACGACATGATTAGCAGAAATTTGAAATTGGGCTGATATTTCTTAAAATATAAAACTCAAATTAATCTTTTTTAATTCATGGGGGCTAAAAGGAAAATTCTCCATTATAAGATGAATCTTTACAATTTTGTAGAGATTGAAATAGTAGTGAAAGCATTGATCCATTAAAAGCTGGATTAATTTTTAATAAAAAGCCTAGTGATAAATCCATTTGTCTCACTAAACCTTTATAAATTATATAAATTAAATAGAATAAGTTGTTGTAAAATTTATATTTAAAAATGAAGAGGCATCACTTCCAACACAGCCTTAAATCCATAATTAATTTGATTTGAATTTGTAAGTTTAACCCTTTGAACAGCAACACATTATTGTGACTATATTTGTTTAGTTCAGCATCAACCTACTCTCACAAATTTGTTTGGACTGAAGGCTCCATTTGATAGTACATTCCACCAACAAGAGTGTTAAGATAGCTTTTTCAAAATGTTTTCACTTAATGTGATCATTATGCTATTTTGCGTGACAATCACTTCTTCCTACTTCTTCATGTAAATCTTATAAATGCATATAAACTATACCTTGTAGTTTCTTCACTCACCTAGCTTTTAGATCTACTTACTCAATAGTACACACTCATCTAATCATTAAATAATCATGCATATATAACTTTATTATTTTTAAATAAATCATTTTTCACATATAAAAAAAAACATGTTCATAGAGATTTATAAGAGAAAAAGAAAGTTATAAATTAATGATTTATATAAATAATTTTTTTTTCAAATTAATTATGTATACATTAATTAATTTAGTTAATAAAGAAATTATTTTTTCTGATTCTTTTGTATATAAGTCATTATGGAAAATGTTTTAGCAAAATACCCTAAATTCATATACTTTTTGATGGTATGCTTTTTAATAATCAAATTAACTAAAATAAATATGGCCTAACACTTTTCCCCTAAAGAGTAAACATAGAAAAAGGAAGAAAAACACTTTCCTCTTTCCCATGGATACTGATGTTGTTACTATTTACTTTACCTTTTCTTTTGTGGTTGGAACACAAGAACCCTAATCTGCTTAAACTACAACACTATAGGTATGTTGACTAACACGTAAGAACCCTAACACCAACAAGTAACAAGTTACAACATTCCCTACTCTAACACATGACCTATATTTTTCTTCTTCCTTTTCCCCTTTATTCATTTTTCACTTTTCTCATGAATATTCTTCTTCTATTAATGTAGAGTCTTATACCAACATCCCATTCATTTTTTGCATACTCTATTAGACACAGCAAAATTACTCATCTTTAGGGTACCACAAAAGATAACTGAGTGAATAAAAAAATTGAACCAATATGAGAATCACTCAACAAACAGAATTGAAGACAGAAAATCATGCTTGTATACATTACATAGGAAAAATGAAAAAAAAATATAAGAATGCAAATATAATATAGGCAAAACAATCTATGGCAGAATGTGTGGACCAAGAAAGTGACTAGTTTATGCCTTAATTTGGGGAGTTGGAGGCATCCCAAGTATGTCCACATCCATAAAGATTCTTTATCTCTATGAGTGCTCAATGCACCTAACAAATAACCTGCTCTCTTCATTTTTGATAATGACTTCCATCTTCAAAACCAAATACATCTACAAAAAACACCATTTTTGGTCAACAATATCATGCTTTTTCATTCTTTTTTTATGCCTTTCATTTTCATCTCTTCAAACAGTCTTCTTAGATGCACATTAGGTTTCCATAATTAACGTATTTATATGCTCATACTTTATTCATCACCAATTATATTGCTCAATTAACCTTCTAGACCTCTTAGCCTTATCAATTATTTTAATTAACTTTACCTTTCTTAATTCATGTGTGATTATTCTTTTTTCACGTCACTTGCTATTTTAATTACTTTGATTTGTATGCTCTTTTGATATTGACTTCATTATGTGTATATGGGGTTCAACGGGGAACAAAACGTCTGTTTTTTTTTTTTTTTTTTTTTTTTTTTTTTTTTTTTTTTTTTTTTTTTTTTTTTTTTTTTTTTTTTTTTTTTTTTTTTTTTTTTTTTTTTTTTTTTTCATTTTTTTTGGAGATGTTTACACTATGGAAAACAAATCTTCTTGCTTACGACTTTAAATAGATAAAATATGTCTAAATTATCTCATATTTTGGAAAATTTTATTGTACACAAGTTATATTGGATATTTGTCTTTTTCTCGCTTGTTATTAGAATCTTTAACTCAAGAAACTCATGAAATAGTAACGTTTAACTATTCATGTGAAAGAATAAAGAAAAACATAGTTGAAATTGTAACTGTTGAACTTTATTTTCAATAAAAATTCTTAGATTTGTTCGTTTTCTTACTTTAAAAAAAATGAAATTTTAAAAATTGAGAAAAAAAAACTCGTGGTAAAAAAAAGGAAAGCAAATCTTCCTTCTTTATTTTTTCATCGAATTGTTTTTAAATTTAAAAGAAAAAAAAATTTAAGACCTAGAATCAAATTAACATACAAAGTAATCTTAATTTTTTTAAAAAAAGCTAAAGAAATAATGCTATACAGAAAAAAAAAAGTTTCAACCTTCTAATTAGAAAGAATTTTCAAATTTCACTTATTGTCTTGCTAAACTAACATAATTAAACTAAATTACTATAAGTTATTTGGAATCTTAATTTAAAAGAGTAGGAAAAAAAATGTAAGTTTACAGTTCTAGTGATGATAAATTTCAATTATTAACTTTTTTAATAATGTGACATTTTCATTTTTAAATTGATGACTTAAATTAAATTAACTTGTTTTTTTTTTGTTTAATTAATTCAATTGAAATCAAAATAACTCAAAATTAAACTAAAATAAATATTCTTTATAGATTTTTCTCCAAAATTAAATCAATTAGTGTTGTGAATGTTAGAACTAGAACAAATTTATAAGTGAAAATGAAATTATGATTTAAAATTTAAATTTTCAAAGTAATTTCAGTTTAAAATTTAACATTTTTATTGCTTGATGATAAATGCTGATCATTATTAAATGTCACGTTTTCATTTTTGTTTATCTGAACTTTTTCTCCTTCTATATTTTAAAATATTCAGGTAAGATATTTTTTTAAAAAATAAACCAATTTAAAATTTTGTCCTTAATTATATAAACGTTTTCAATTGTTCTTCAATCTCGATCAGACAGACATGTGACAAGATTGGAGAGTTATAGTAGGAATAGAAGGGATAATGAAAATGGAAGGAGAGAAATGAAGGGCTATAATCGTTCTTCAGGACAATGTAAGAGCAACAATGAGAATGGAAGGAACAATCAAACTCAATGACAACAATGGTTTGCAAGAGACTATATATATATATATATATATATATA